>OEIU01001681.1_pt1 | contig 13515 bp, 10 predicted proteins | sample 1539221 | NCBI WGS metagenome assembly OEIU01 (sample SAMN03792071, study PRJEB22550) | activated sludge metagenome | feature: wastewater treatment plant; material: activated sludge; isolation source: Wastewater treatment plant of a petroleum refinery complex | place: Argentina: Zarate | collected...
GCCATGCGATAGAATTCCATGACCTCGGGCATGGACGAGACGGCGGCGGCGAATTTTGACAGCCAGCTGTCCGAATGGTCCGGCGCCTCGATCGAGACGAAGACCGTGAGGCCGAGTCCGAGCTTCTCTGGCGCCAGCAGCGCCACGCGGCCGACGATGACGCCCGCGGCTTCCAGCTTCTGCACGCGTTTCCAGCAGGGCGTCTGGGACAGGCCGACACGGTCGGCGAGTTCGGCGATGGAGATCGAGGCGTCCGCCTGCAGCTCGCGCAGGATCTTGCGGTCGATGACGTCCATGGGGCGAAGCTCCGGCGAATCCGGGCCTTAGGGAAACAATTTTCGACAGGTTGGCAAGTGCGAGATGAAATCGGAGCCAATGCCGCAGCCCCAGCGGGCATGGGCGGCGCGCCTGCAACGCATATGTCGCGGGGTGTACAGGCGCAAGGGACACGCTAGCATGTCGCCAACGCCGACGGCGCAAAGCCGCGCATCATGAGGAAACGCAATGTCCGAGGCTGCTACGCAGACGCCGCAACTGGCAGACGTCTCGATCGACGACAAGTACACGCTGCCGTCCGGCCGCATCTATCTGTCCGGCATCCAGGCGCTGGTGCGCCTGCCGATCCTGCAATACGAGCGCGACAAGGCGGCCGGCCTCCACACCGGCGGCTTCATCTCCGGCTATCGCGGTTCGCCGCTCGGCATGTACGACCATGCGCTGTGGCGCGCGAAGTCGCATCTGAAAGCCCACAACATCCATTTCCAACCGGGCCTCAACGAGGACCTCGCCGCGACTTCGGTCTGGGGCAGTCAGCAGGTCGGCATGTTTCCCGGCGCCAAGGTCGATGGCGTGTTCGGCATCTGGTACGGCAAGGGGCCGGGCGTCGACCGCTCCGTCGACGTGCTGAAGCACGCCAACAGCGCCGGCACGTCGAGGCACGGCGGCGTGCTGGCGTTCGCTGGCGACGATCACGGCTGCCAGTCCTCGACGCTCGCGCACCAGAGCGAGCAGATCTACGCGGCCGCGCTGATGCCGATCATCAATCCCGCCAACGTGCAGGATTATCTCGACCTCGGCCTGATGGGCTTCGCGCTGTCGCGCTATTCCGGCTGCTGGGTCGGCTTCAAGACAATCGCCGAGACGGTCGAGAGCGGCGCCTCCATTCATACCGATCCTTCGCGTATCAACATCATCACGCCGACCGATTTCGAAATGCCGCCGGACGGGCTCAACATCCGCTGGCCCGATGCGCCGCTGGTTCAGGAAGCGCGCCTCCACGGCCCGCGCATGCAGGCGGTGGCGGCTTTCGCGCGCGCCAACCAGCTCGACCGCGTCGTGATCGACGGCAAGCCGGCGCGGCTCGGAATCATCACGACCGGCAAGGCCTATCTCGACGTGATGCAGGCGCTGGCCGATCTCGGCATTTCGAACGCGCGCGCAGCCGAACTCGGTCTGCGCGTCTACAAGGTGGCGCTCACCTGGCCGCTCGAGGAAGAGGGCGCACGACGCTTCGCAGACGGGCTGAAGGACGTGCTCGTCGTCGAGGAGAAGCGCGGCTTCATCGAGGACCAGCTCGTGCGCATTCTCTACAACATGCCGGCCGACCGCAGGCCGAGCGTCGTCGGCAAGCGCGAGGAGAACGGCGCGATCCTGCTGCCCTCGACCAACGAGCTCAACCCGACCATGGTCGCGCGCGCGCTCGTGAGCCGCATGAAGCGGCTGGGTCATGTCGACGCCGCGCTCGACCAGCGGCTCGCGCGTCTCGAAAGCTTCGAGGCGCTGGAGCGCGCCCCCTCGGCGACGCAGACGCCGCGCACGCCTTATTTCTGCTCGGGCTGTCCGCACAATACGTCGACCAAGGTGCCCGAAGGCAGCCGCGCGATGGCGGGCATCGGCTGCCACGGCATGGCGCTCTACAATCCGCTGCGCCGTACCGCGACCATCACGCATATGGGCGGCGAGGGCGCGAACTGGATCGGCCAGGCGCTCTTCACGGAAGAGCCGCACATCTTCCAGAATCTCGGCGACGGCACCTATACGCATTCGGGCCTGCTCGCCCTGCGCGCCTCGGCCGCGTCGGGCGTCAACATCACCTACAAGATCCTCTACAACGACGCCGTGGCGATGACCGGCGGCCAACCGGCGGAATCCGGCTTCACCGTCTCGCAGATCGCGCATCAGGTGATGGCGGAGGGCGCGAAGAAGCTCGTCATCGTCACCGACGAGCCCGAAAAATATCCGCCGGCCGGCTATTTCCCGGCGGGCGCGACCGTGCATCACCGCAGCCAGCTCGACGCCGTGCAGAGGGAATTGCGCGAGACCAAGGGACTGACGGTCCTGATCTACGACCAGACCTGCGCGGCGGAAAAACGCCGGCGCCGCAAGCGCGGCCTCTATCCCGATCCGGCCAAGCGCGCCTTCATCAACGATCTCGTGTGCGAGAGTTGCGGCGATTGCACGGAGCAGTCGAACTGCGTGTCAGTGAAGCCGCTGGAGACGCCGTTCGGCCGCAAGCGGCAGATCGATCAGTCGAACTGCAACAAGGATTTCTCCTGCGTCACCGGCTTCTGCCCGAGCTTCGTCACCGTCAACGGCGGACGCCTGCGCAAGGTGGAAAAAGCCAAGGCGGATTCCTCGGGCGTATTCGCGAACCTGCCTGATCCGCAGATGAAGACGCTGGCCGAGCCCTACGGCATTCTCGTCACCGGTATCGGCGGCACGGGCGTCATCACCATCGGCGCGCTGATCGGCATGGCCGCGCATGTCGAGGGCAAGGGCTGTACGACGCTCGACTTCACGGGGTTGAGCCAGAAGAACGGCGCCGTGATGAGCCATGTGCGGCTCGCGCCGCAGCCGGAAGATCTCGCGGCGGTGCGCATCGCGCCCGGCGGCGCCGATCTGCTCATCGGCTGCGGCATGATTGCGTCGGCGCAATCCAATTCGCTGTCGCGTCTCGAGCGCGGCGTCACGCGCGCCGTCATCAACGGCGACCTGCAACCGACCGCCGCCTTCGTCGTCAATCCCGATCTCGATTTCGCCACGGCGCAGATGAAGAAGGGCCTCGTCGACGCGCTCGGCGCCGACCGTCTCGACATCATCGACGCCACCGGCGTCGCCACGGCGCTGATGGGCGACGCCATCTACACCAATCCCTTCATGATGGGCTTCGCCTGGCAGCGCGGCCTGCTGCCGCTGTCGCTGGCCGCGCTCGATCGCGCGATCGAACTCAACGGCATTGCGATCGAGGCGAACAAGGAAGCCTTCGCCTGGGGCCGGCTCGCCGCGCACGATCCCAAACGCGTGCATGAAGCGATCCGCTCGCTCGAAATTCCTGACGTCGAGGAAGAAACGGCCGAGCAGAAGCAGGCGCGACGCATCGCCTTCCTCGCCGACTATCAGGACGCCGCCTGGGCGCAGCGTTACACGAATTTCGTCGACGCCGTGGCGAAGGCCGAACAGGCGAAGCTTCGTGGAACGACCGCGCTCGCCGACGCCGTGCGCGAAGGCTTCTTCAAGCTGATGAGCTACAAGGACGAGTACGAGGTCGCGCGCCTCTACACGAACGGCGAATTCCGGCAGAAGCTCGCGCGCCAGTTCGACGGCGACTACACGCTCACTTTCCACATGGCCCCGCCGCTGGCGGCGCGCCGCGATCCCGCGACCGGCAGATTGCAGAAGACGACCTTCGGTCCGTGGATGATGAAGGCGCTCGGCGTGCTGGCGAAGTTCAAGGGGCTGCGTGGCGGCGCGTTCGACATCTTCGGGCGCACCGAGGAGCGGCGCATGGAGCGCGCGCTGATCGAGGACTACGAGCGGACGATGCTGTCGCTTCTCGACGATCTGTCGGCCGACAATCACGCGACCGCCGTCGCGCTCGCGCGCCTGCCGCTGACGATCCGCGGCTTCGGGCACATCAAGGAAGCGAACGCGAAGAAGGCGGCGGTCGAACGGCAGCGGCTGCTTCAGGCGTTCAAGGCGCCGCAGGCGATGAAGACGGCGGCGGAGTAATATCCGCCGCATGCGAATCCTCATGCCGAGGCGGCGCTGAAAGCGCGTCTCGAAGCATGGCAGGATCGAGAGCGCTGGTTGGCCACCCTTGGAGACGCCCGCTTTGCGGGTTCTTCGGAGTCTGACCCGTAATTCACGCGAATCCTCAAACAAGCCGTCATTGCGAGCGAAGCGAAGCAATCCATCCGTCAATCTGGGAAGGTTGGGGGATGGATTGCTTCGTCGCTTCAGGTGAAACCGCGTTGCGGTTTCGCCGAGCTCCTCGCAATGACGGCCGGATGATTCTACTTCACCGTGAAACGCTCTGGACCTCAGGACGAGGTTTTCGTCATGGACGAGGATATCAGCCGATCCACTTCAGCGCGCGCGTGAACAGGCGGATGCAGTGGTCGTGCAGCTTGTCGCCGGTCGCTTTCGGCGCCTTGCCGGCGGCGGCGCGGGCGTAGGTGCCTTCGAGGATGATGCCGAGCTTGTAGCAGCCGAGCACGCCGTACCAGCGCAGGTTGGAGGCGTCGCGGTCGCTGTGCGCCTGATAATGCGCGACCAGTTCCTCGATGGTCGGAAAGCCGTCCCAGGGCTCCGCGATCGTGCCGGCGGTGCGCGTTCCATCGGGCTCGGGCCATGTCGCCATGATCCAGCCCATGTCCAGCAGCGGATCGCCGATGGTCGCCAGTTCCCAGTCGACAATGGCCGCGAGCTCCGGGCCGTCCTCGCGATACATGACATTGGCGAGGTGATAGTCGCCGTGCAGGATGCCGGGCGTGAACGTCCGCGGACGGTTCTGCGTGAGCCAGTCCGCGACGCGATCGAGGCCCGGAATGAAATCGGGTCCGGGCCACCCCTCGTAATCGCGATAGGAATCGAGCCAGGCGCGCCAACGTGGAACCTGGCGTTCGAGAAAGCCGTCGGCCTTGCCGAAATCGGCGAGCCCGACAGCGACATGATCGACCCGCGCGAGCGCCAGCGCGCCCTCGACCAGCGCGAAGCCCATGCGCCGGCGGATGGCGGGATCGCTCCTGTGGAGCGCCGGCATGCCGACGACGGCGTTGAAGCCTGCGACCGGCTCCATCAGATAGAAGGCGCCGCCGATCACGTCTTTTTCAGCGCAGGCCGCGATCAGGCGTGGATGCGGAACATCCGTGCCGGCCAGCGCGCCCAGCACGCGCGCCTCGCGCCGGTTGGTGGCGTCGCCGTCGCCGCGCGGGCTCGCGGGCGAGCGGCGCAACACATAATCGCGGCCGTCGCGCGAAAAACGCAGCAGAATGTTCTGCGTGCCGCCGGCGAGCTGGCGCTGATTTTCGATCGCGCCGGTGCCGAGCCCCTGCGCATCCATCCACGACCAGACCGCGTCGAGATCGACGAGGTCCTGCCACTTCTCCTCGCTCATCGCGCAGTCCTTCAGAGGATCAGGCCGCCGTCGACGATGATCGTTTGACCGACGATATAGGCGGCGAGCGGCGACGCCAGAAAGAGCGCCGCGCCCGCCATGTCCTGCGGCGTGCCGAGGCGGTGCAGCGGAATGCGCTGCAGCGCGCCCTCGAGGCGCTTGGGGTGATCGGTCGTCACCTTGGTGAGCTTGGAATCGACGAGGCCCGGCGCGATGCCGTTGACGCGGATGCCGTCCTCCGCCCAGGCCTGCCCCAGCGTGCGCGTGAGGCCGACGGCGCCGGTCTTGGAGGCGTTGTAGGACGGATTGCCCTTGGTGGCGTGGAAGCCGGCCGTGGACGACACGATGATGAGCGAGCCCTTCGCCGCCGCCAGCATGCCGTGGAATTTCGCGGCGCAGGCCATGAGGCTCATGAGATTGACTTCCATCACCTTGCGGAAGCCGTCCATCTCGAATTCGCCGCGCCGGTAGAGCACGGTGCCTTGCGAGAGAACGAGAATGTCGAGCTTGTCGAAGGAAGGCTTGAACGCCTCGACCGCGCCCGCCGCGGCGACATCGAGCCTTTGATATTCGAGGCCCGAAAGGTCGGAGCCGTCGGCCTTGTCGTAGTCGCTTGCCGCCGCGCGCGTGCCGGTGACATGAACAATCGCGCCTTTCGCGCGAAAACCCTGCGCGATGCCGTTGCCGATGCCGCTCGAGCCGCCGACGACGCAGACCGTCTTGCCCGAATAATCCAGTTCGTTCATGCGCGTTCCTCGCTCCGTATTGTCGTTTCGTCCGATGTTAGCCGCCGTCGAAGCGAAGCGCACGAGCCATATGGCGGGCCGGCCGCATAGGTCCATTGCAGGCGCGGCGATTGACGGCGTCGCATCCTGTGCAAATCTGCTGCGAAACAGGCGCGTTTGCGCGGGAGGACTGACGATCATGCTCATCGCGCCTGCGCGCTTGCAGGCATTTGTCTCCGACATTTTCGTCGCCGCCGGAAGCGCGCGCGGGGAGGCGGAGCAAATCGCCGAACATCTCGTGACGTCGAATTGCAAGGGCCACGACAGCCACGGCGTCGGGCTCGTTCCGGCCTATCTGCTGCATCTGCGCGACGGCGCCGTCTTCCCCAACCGGAAGGCGAAACTCGTGGCCGATCTCGGCGCCATGGTCGTGCACGACGGCGACAGCGGCTACGGCCAGCCGATCGCCAACAGCGTGTTCGACATGGTCGGCGAGCGCGCCTTGCAGGCGGGCGTCGTTGTCTCGGCGCTGCGCAACGTGCAGCATGTCGGGCGCATCGGGGCCTATGGCGAGCAACTGGCCGCAAAGGGCCTGCTGTCGATCCATTTCGTCAACGCGGTCTACGCGCAGGCCTGCGTCGCGCCGTTTCGCGGCTCCGATGCGCGGCTGATGACGAACCCGGTCTGCATCGTCGCGCCGATCGGATCGGACCGGCCGCCGGTCGTGCTCGATTTCGCGACATCCGCGATCGCGCTCGGCAAGGTGCGCGTGGCGATGAACAAGGGCGTCGAGGCGCCGTCCGACACGCTCGTCGACCACAAGGGACACCCGACCCGCGATCCGAAGCAGATATTCGTCGAGCCCAAGGGCGCGATCCTGCCCTTCGGGCTGCACAAGGGCTGGGGCCTCGCGCTCGTCGCCGAAATGCTGGGCGGCGCGCTCGCCGGCGGCGGCACGCAGGCTGCGGCCGACAAGCCGAAGGGGCTCGTCAACGGACTGTTCTCCATCGTGATCGACCAGAAGCGGCTGATCGGCGACGGCGCCTATTTCGCCGATGTGGCGGAACTCATCGACTACGTGAAGGCCTCGCCCGCCGCCGATCCCGCGGCGCCGGTGCTCGTTCCCGGCGAACCGGAGCGCGCGACGGCGGCCGAGCGGGCGGCAGGCGTGCCGATCGACGAAACCACGTGGCGCGAGATCGTCGACGCGGCCCGCAGCGTGGGCGTCGCGGCGCCGCCCGCCTGACTTTCGCGCGCGTGCGGGGCGCTGCATAATCGACGCAAAGGCCCGCGAGCGGCCACGACATCAACGGGAGGACAGGATGCCCGAACTTCGCTCCAGGAAAGTCACGATGGGCCGCGCCGCCGCCATCTCGCGCTCGCTGTGGCGCGCGACCGGCATGAAGGACGGCGACTTCGGCAAGCCCATCGTCGCCATCGCCAATTCCTTCACGCAATTCGTGCCGGGCCATGTGCATCTCAAGGACCTCGGCCAGATGGTCGCGGGCGAGATCGCCAAGGCGGGCGGCGTCGGCCGCGAGTTCGACACGATCGCGGTGGACGACGGCATCGCGATGGGCCACGACGGCATGCTCTATTCGCTGCCCTCGCGCGACCTCATCGCCGATTCCATCGAATACATGGTCAACGCGCATCGCGCGGACGCGCTGATCTGCATTTCCAATTGCGACAAGATCACGCCCGGCATGCTGATGGCGGCGCTGCGCCTCAATATCCCGACTGTGTTCGTCTCGGGCGGTCCGATGGAGGCCGGCCGCATGAACTGGGAGGGCAAGGACGAACGCTTTTCGGGCGTCGAGGCCTATGTCGCGACGATGAACCCGAACATCACAGACGCGAAGGTCACCGCCTACGAGCAGCATGCGTGTCCCACCTGCGGTTCGTGCTCGGGCATGTTCACCGCCAATTCCATGAACTGCCTCGTCGAGGCGCTCGGGCTCGCGCTGCCGGGCAACGGCTCGATGCTGGCGACGCATGTCGATCGCAAAAACCTGTTCACGCGCGCCGCCAGCCTCGTCGTGGAGCTGGCGCATCGCTACTACCAGCAGAACGACGAGAGCGTGCTGCCGCGCTCCATCGCGACGTTCGAGGCCTTTGAGAACGCGATCCGCCTCGACATGGCCATGGGCGGCTCGACCAACACCGTGCTGCACCTGCTCGCCGCCGCGCACGAGGCGGGCGTCGATTTCACGATGAGCGACATCGACCGCGTCTCGCGCGCGACGCCGCACCTGTGCAAGGTGTCGCCGTCGACGCCGGATTATTTCATGGAGGACGTGCATCGCGCCGGCGGCATCATGCGGCTCATGGGCGAGCTCGACCGTATCGGCGCCGTGCATCGCAACGTGAAGACGGTGCATGCGCCGACGCTGGGCGACGCCATCGATCATTGGGACATCCTGCGCACGCAGGATCAGGACATCGAGACCTTCTATCGCGCGGCGCCGGGCGGCCGCATCACGGTCGAGGGCATGTCGCAGGACATGCGCTATTCGACGCTCGACCGCGACCGGGAGAAGGGCTGCATCCGCGACGCGGCGCACGCCTATTCGCCCGATGGCGGCCTTGCGACGCTCTACGGCAATCTCGCGACCGACGGCGCCATCGTGAAGACGGCGGGCGTCGATGCTTCGCTGCACAGGTTCTCGGGGACGGCGCTCGTCGTCGACAGCGAGGACGAAGGCGCGCAGGCGATCCGTTCCGGCAAGGTCGCGCCCGGCACGGTGCTGGTGGTGCGCTACGAGGGGCCGCGCGGCGGCCCGGGCATGCAGGAAATGCTGGCGCTGACGACGGCGCTGAAGGCGCGCGGGCTCGACAAGAAATGCGCGCTGGTCACCGACGGGCGTTTCTCCGGCGCGACCTCCGGCCTCTCGATCGGCCATGTCTCGCCGGAGGCGGCGTCCGGCGGCGCGATTGGGCTCGTGGAGGATGGCGATCCTATCGAGATCGATATCGCGACGCGCTCGCTGCATCTCGCCGTCAGCGGCGACGAGCTCGCGCGGCGTCGCGCCGACATGGACAAGCTCGGGCGGGCGGCGTGGAAGCCGAAGCCGCGCGAGCGCATCATGTCGGTCGCTTTACGCCATTATGCGTTGACCGCGACGTCCGCCTCGCGCGGCGCGGTGCGCGATGTCGATGCTGTCGAAAATGCGCTGGCGATGGCGGGCGCGAAACTCGCGCTCGGCGCCGCGGAAGAGAAGGCGATGAAATGAACGATTTTCCATTGCTGGCGTCGGCGAGCCTGCCGCAGCCGCTCGCCACGGCGCTGGCGGCGATCGCGCCGCTGCATCGTTTCGAAGGGCCGGACGACGCCGGCCTCGCCGGGATCAGCGGATCGGTGCGCGGCCTTGTCTGGACGCCGTTCGGCGGGCCGCTGACGGGCGCGTTCATGAAGCGCTTCCCGAAGCTCGAACTCGTCGCCACCATGGGCGCCGGCTACGAGCATATCGACGTCGCCTATGCGGCCGCGCACGGCGTGTGCGTGACGAACACGCCGGATGCGGTGACGGAGGATACGGCCGATTGCGCCTTCGCGCTTATCCTCGATACGGTGCGCCGCTTTCCCGCCGCCGAGCGTTACCTGCGCGCGGGAAAATGGCAGCCGGGCAAGCCGTTCGGAACGTCGGTCTCGTTGCGTAACAAACGGCTCGGCATTCTCGGGTTCGGCCGTATCGGCAAGGCGGTCGCGCGTCGTGCGGAAGCCTTCGGGCTGACGGTTTCCTACTCAGGGCGCCGCCGGCAGGAGGGCGTCGCCTATCCCTATTTCGCGACAGCGGAAGAACTCGCGCGCAATTGCGACATCTTCCTCAGCGTCCTGCCCGGCGGCGACGCGACCCGCGCGCAGGTCGGTCGGCCCGTGTTCGATGCGCTCGGATCGAAGGGGTACTTCGTCAACATCGGCCGCGGCACGAGCGTGGACGAACCGGCGCTGATCGCGGCGCTGAAGGAAGGTCGCATCGCCGGCGCCGGCCTCGACGTCTACGCGCACGAGCCGAGCGTGCCGGCCGATCTGATCGCGATGGAGAATGTCGTTCTGCTGCCGCATGTCGGCGGCGCGACGGATCATGTGATGGCGACGGTCGGCGTGCGGCTGGTCGAGAACGTGCGGTCGTTCGCGGCGGGCAAGGGGCCGCTCGATCCGGTGGCGGAGACGCCGTGGAAGGGGTGATTTTGCCTGAACCCCTCCCCAGCCCTACCCCGCTTCGCGGGAGAGGGAGCCAGATGCGCGGCTTCACGCGATCGATGAACAACGACGGCGACCGTTCCCTCTCCCGCGAAGCGGGGGAGGAAAAGGAAGGAGGCGGCGCAACACCGACGCCGCTCCTCTAGACGCTGTCAATTCGCGCTCTGCACGTTGCCGAAGAGCTGCCAGACCTGGCCATCGAACTTCTGCAGATACATCTTCTTGATCGGGTAGAAGTCGGTCGGCGACGTCTTCACGTCCACGCCCGGCAGCAGCATGTCCGGCGCGAAGTTCAGGTTGGCGGCCTCCTTCATGATGCATTCGGAGGAGACCTTGTCGCCGCATTGCTGCAGCACCTTCACCATCGTCTGCGCGACCGTGTAGCCGTAGACGTTGAGACCGTCGATGAGATCGCCGCTCGGGTAATATTCCTTCATGAAGGCGAGCCAGGTCTTGTAGCCGGCGTCGTCCTTCCACTGCTTGTCGGCGGGATCCTTGATGTAGGAGGCGGTGATGAGTCCCTTGGCGTTGTCGAGGCCCGCGGGTTTCAGCACCGCGCCGACGGAGGCCGAGACATTGGCGAGATAGAAGGTCGGCTTCCAGCCGATCTCCGCGACCTTGCGGATCGCCTGCGCCGCCTGCTTCGGAATGGCGTGCATGAACAGCACGTCGGCGCCCGAATTCTTGAGCGCGACGATCTTGGAATCGATCGTCGGATCGGTCGATTCGTAGGTCGTCTCGAAGATCACGTATTTCTTGACGTTCTCGGGCGAACCGAGGCCCGCCTTGAAGCCGTTGGCGTAGTCTCGGCCCGCGTCGTCGTTCTGGTAGAAGATCGCGATCTTGGCGTTCGGCTGCGTCGCCAGCACATGGCGCGCATAGATCGACGCCTCGATATGATAGTTCGGCTGGAAACCCATCGTGTAGGGGAAATGGGCGGGATCGCCGAACATGGTGCCGCCGGCGCCGATGAAGAGCTGCGGGATTTTCTTGTCGTTGAGGTATTTGCGCACGACGAGCCCGGTCGGCGTGCCCAGCGGATTGAGAATGGCGGCGACGCCGTCCTGCTCCACCAGCTTGCGCGTCTGCTCGAAGGTCTTGGGCGGGCTGTAGGCGTCGTCGAGCGAGATGAAATTGATCTTGCGTCCGTTGACGCCGCCCTTGGCGTTGATCATGGCGAAATAGGCCGCCTCCGCCTTGGCGATCGTGGAATAGGCGGACGCTGCGCCGGAATAGGCGGTCGTCTGGCCGATCCTGATCTCGGTGGCCGTCACGCCCTGGCTCTCGGCCTGCGCGACTTGCACGCCCGCGGCGAATACCGCCGCGAGCGCGAGAGCGCTCCTGGTCAATTTCATCCGTTCCTCCCTGAGCGCCTGCGCGCTTCTGCTGCTGCGCGCCGATCGTAGAGGCTGGGGCGCGCTGTTGAGAACTGCGCGCTTCACGCGCCGGCCATGTGAAGAGCGCGGCGCGTGCGCTGCGGGATTAAATGTCGCCACTGCTTCAAGGAACGAGAACGGCGGCGCCCTGCAGCCGGCCATCGCGCAGATCGGAGAGCGCGCCATTGGCGTCGGTCAGCGCGTAACGCCGGACATGCATGTCGATTTTCACTTCGCCCGCCAGCGCGAGAAATTCGCGCGCGTCCTCGCGCGTGAGATTGGCGACGGAGACGATTCTGCGCTCCTCCCACAGTCTTGCGTAGGGGAAAGCGGGTATGTCGCTCATGTGGATGCCGCCGCAGATGACGGTCCCGCCCTTGCGCACATGGCTGAGCGCAAGCGGCACGAGCGGACCGACGGGCGCGAAGATGATGGCGGCGTCCAGTTGTTCGGGCGGCGCCTCGTCCGACGCGCCCGCCCAGACCGCGCCGAGCGACAGCGCGAATTGTCTGGCCGCCTCGTCGCCGGGGCGCACGAAGGCGAAGATGCGCCTGCCCTGCGCGCGCGCGACCTGCGCGATGATGTGGGCGGCGGCGCCGAAGCCGTAGATGCCGATCGCGCGCGCCGCGCCGGTCATCTTCAGCGAACGCCAGCCGATCAGCCCGGCGCAGAGCAGGGGCGCCTGCGCGGCGGGATCGCCGTCCTCCGGCAGCGCGAAACAATAGGAGGCGTCGGCGATCGCATGGCTCGCATAGCCGCCGTCGCGCGTGTAGCCGGTAAAGAGCGGATCGTCGCAGAGGTTTTCGCGGCCTTCCGCGCAATAGGGGCAATGGCCGCAGGTGTGGCCGAGCCAGGGAACGCCGACGCGCTGGCCGACGGCGAAGCCCGAGACGTCGGCGCCGATCGCGTCCACGGTTCCGACGATCTCGTGGCCGGGAACGACGGGCAAGGCCGGCTTCGGCAATTCGCCGTCGACGACATGCAGATCGGTGCGGCAGACGCCGCAGGCGAGCACCTTCAGCCGCACCTCGCCCGCGCCGGGCGCGGGCAGGGGACGCTCCTCCACGACGAGCGGCGAATGGGGCGCATGCAGAACAAGCGCGCGCATGAGGGGAGCTGAAGCTGACATGAGTCCAGCCAGCATATCGGCTTGGCGCGGCTTGTGGGAAGGGAATTATTGCCTATTCCCAATGGGCGTTTCGATGGGCCTGGAACAAATTTCAGCCATTGAATTCGATCAACGTCCCAGGGGCGCGCGCCTCTGAAATCCGCATGCCAAGAGACTTGCAGGGCGGCGGCAGGGCAAAAATCTTCCGGATGGTTGGAACCGTCAAGCTTACGCTATAGTTTCTGCAAAGCCGCGATTTCCATCCCCGGAGGGCGGTCGGCCGGTCGGGTGTCCTGAAGGCGATCCCCGCATGGCCCGTCTACGTAACTGGTGAGGCTATTATGAAGAAATCGATCGCTATCGCGCCGGCCATGCTGGCGTTTCTTGTCGCGGCGGCCGTCGCCCAGCCCGCGCCCTCGACCGACGCGCCGAAACCGGCGGCGCCCGCAGCCTCGCCGGCCGTCAGCAAACGCGCCAATTGCCGGGCCCAGGCGTCTTCATTGCGCGGGCCCGAGCGGGCGGATTCCATGCAGCTCTGCATGGAAGAAGCGCGTCTGGACTGCTTGAAGCAGGCGATCGCCGAAAAGGTCGTCGGCGCGGCCCGAAAGGACTACCTGAAGTCTTGCGTCGGATCCTGATCGCAGTCTTGACGACCGCTCGCGGCTTCGCTCGCTGAGCCTCGAGACGAGACGATCCCGCCGAGGCTG
>OEIU01001682.1_pt1 | contig 13514 bp, 10 predicted proteins | sample 1539221 | NCBI WGS metagenome assembly OEIU01 (sample SAMN03792071, study PRJEB22550) | activated sludge metagenome | feature: wastewater treatment plant; material: activated sludge; isolation source: Wastewater treatment plant of a petroleum refinery complex | place: Argentina: Zarate | collected...
CGGTCTATTGCACTTGTTGGGACGGCGATATCAGGATCAACATCTCCGCTCGGGGGACAATAAGGGTTCACGTGTCGAAATAGAAATAAACCAGCCATCAGCACATGGCTTTTATCTTATCTCTATCGCAAATCTTCACCACCGTCTCCGAGGGTGCCGGTCCGTGTTCGCTAGCGTGTCTTTATCACGACAGAACTTAGGTCGTGCAGGGGATTGTTTGCGAATTTATCAATGGCTTTTTGGACTGTTTTGGAAGTCTTTTTACCATTGTTAGCAAAGTGCTGTTGAAGCCAGTCCTGGGTCGACGGATTTCATTTAGTGTTACGATACGGCCGATGGCATCTCTCATTTTCAGCCGGTTCTCCAAAATTGGAGAAGTACCAATCACCGTTAACCCAGTGAGCGATAACAATGTCCGTATAAGTATAGGACCTTCCCGGATGACGTTCCGAAACTGTAATGCACGACATAACCCAGTACTGTGGGCTTTCGTCATATCCGCCGGTTAAGCTGAACGGCGCGAAATCCACCGATCGGCCCACGTCGCGTTCTTTTTTTTTCTGCTCGATATACTTTTCACGACCTTCGGCTGGCTTTTCAAGAAGAACATCATAGGTCTTGCCAAAGTCCGGATCAGCACCGACCTCATAGTAGAAATCCAACCGTTGACAGAGGCGCGAGAGGCTCACGTTTGATAACGGGGACTCGATTTTGGCATTGGCCAAACAATCTTGTCCATATGTAACTGCTGAGAATATTGTCGTAAAGATCAATAAAGTAAAGCAAGTTCTCTTCATGAGTCCACCTCGTTCAGCCTATTGGTGCGTTCTACCAAAATATCGACGACCACCTTGGCGCACGTTTGAGTAGTCGACCTCGGTACCCGGAGGAACTCCAGAAAGGCTAAAATTCTTTCCGTACTCTCGTCTTTCTTTTTCCGCAAGATTGTAACTCACCTGATAGGACGTGCTCATTCCCGATAGAGCTTTTGCCTTGTCCATGTCACTCTTTGCCGCTACATCCATTCCATCGGCGATATCCCTTGGCTACCTGGCCTTGACATTAAAATCCAGAACATTGCTTGAGATGCTGCCGATCGCGGTAGAAGTGTCCGAGCCCACGTCCGGCCTACGAAGCGAATCATTATAAACTTCAACGTGAATAGAAAATTTGCCTTCGCCGGCGACATTCACGCAAAAGTCCGACTCCGGGAAGAACACGCCGTGCTCGAATGCCGAACGAGCGTCTTCCCAATCAACCGCTGACCACGCTGCCTTGGTCGCGACCGACGCTCGACCTTTGCAGCCGACCACAAAATACGCCTTATCGACCAGATAGGTTTTTGTGAACAAGCCAAACTGCCCGATCCCGTCCACCGGGAATGTCGTTTCAAAAGGCACGCTCGCTCCCTTCGCATCCGTGATCACGAGCCTGTATTGGAGATCCTCCGGAAACCACACCGGCTTGTCGGAGTCCAAAAGCACCCCGACATCAAGCTTTACCAAGTCGCCGATTCGCAGATCGTTATTGCTGATCTGGATCTTAGCCTTCCCGATCTTTGCTAAGGCCATAGTCTGCGGTCCGTCCGCAGGACGGCCAACCAAATTATCACTTTGGCCAAAACAGTCTAAAAAGCCGAAAACGATAAATATAAAACAGATCAGCCCCAATGTAATTTTATTCATCGATCATGCTCCTAATGTCCATTAAGGCTCCTCAAATATTCTGCTTGGTCTCGTGTAAACCGATTGTTCCGAATACCCGGTCCTAACTGCGGAGCCATTATTCCTCCGCCATGGCCCGAACGATCTAGCCCAGTGAACCCGTTCAAAAACCGGTGAGCTGCTTCGTGAGCGCCTATAGCCGCTAAATCAGGGATATAAAGACCTGACCGCTTTAAAGAAACTACACCGCCGGTCTTGTCAGGGTAGGTAAAACCTAAATCATTCTTTCCAAGAAAGAGTTTGATAAAATGTGGAAAGTCTTCCCGGTATTCGAGGTTGTAGCTACCATTTTTCGTATCACTAGCGGCATTCGGATTATTAAAAACCAACTCAACGCCGGCGTCCGCAAATATCGCCCTCATTTCATCCTTCAGTTGTCGAAGAAATCCTACATCTTCAATCGAGCCAAATTCATCAACTTTTGTACGGCGATAGTCTGTATCCTTCCATGCACCGGGAACTGTCAAGTTTATATTAAAGACGGTTCGACTTCCGCTAGCACTCGAAGGGGGGCTTGCAGATGAAGTTTCACTCAAATTCAATGTAGCGGCGAACGTATCGTAGTCAAAGTCTGGGTCGCATAAAACCCCTGCGGCAGCAGCGGCTTCCAACACAGCGTTGTGCGGAGGCTTTTCAGTTTGGGAAGTTCGATTGCCGATGCTGGCAAGCAACAGATCAAATGATGAATCGTGACCGCCGCTGGTCATCGGCCCGCTGTTTTCGCCTGTATAGCTATTTTTGCATCTGCTGCCGCAGGCACCGGTAGCAGTCTCGGACAGCAGACCGAGCGGATCGGTGAATTTGTATGGCGAATTCAGGACGTAACTGTACCTATTGAACGTCTGCGGATTTTTGATAGACGCCGAGGCCGTCAGAGGATCGACGCTCGTAAAGCGCCCGTGAATAGGAGCATAGTATCTCGCCTGAGCGAACTCAAGACCGGACTCTGTATCCTTCTCGTAACCCGTATAGTCTTTGCGAAGCTCGTCGGGCGTCGACGTGTACTTGTTGCCGCTCACACGCTCGGACGATGCAACCTCATCCCCGAACGCCGCAAAGTCCTTGCGGTTCGTAACAACGGCAAGCTCATTAGTCGTAACGCGGGGCGAACCCAGATGATCCTGCGTGAGATAACTCACTTGCGGTGTCGAAGCGAGGGCTGTCGAATATTCGGCCACAATCTTTGAAGATGCGTCGTAAACAAAAATAGTTGTTTCGGATGCAGTTTCTTTCTTAACTCTCAGTCCCGATCCGTCGTAGGAATATGTTGCATCCGGCGTCGATCCCGAGTTGCTTGCATTGAAGAACTCCGTCTGATGATTCTCCGCATCGTAAGTAAAACGCTCGCCTGCGGCATTGGCGGTCAGCGAGCCGTTAGGATCGTAGGAATAACCCGTCGGGGTCATCCTGTTCGTGCCCGTCGAGATCGTCGGGTTGCAGATGTCCGTCGAGCAGCTTCCGAGCGTTGTAGTGTGTCCGGAGCCCGTCACAAAGCTTCTGTTCCCGTAGCGGTCGTAGCTGAACTCCTGCTTCCATGTCTGTGTCGAGGAGATGCTCTCTGTCGCGGTCGTCAACCTGTTCAGGGCGTCGTAGGCGTAGGCTTGCGTTGCCGTGAACCCGCTCGTGCCGCCTACCGTAGGAACCGTGATCTTCTGCTCCAGCATCGCACCGTTGTTGTCGTCGTGGCCGGTGGTATTGTAACCGTACTCCAGCTTTAGAAGCCCCGTGTCGGCATCCGTCACTCCGAGGCCGATCTGCGTTACCTGCTGTCGGTTATTGTAAAGATACGTCTCCCAAAGCCCGTTGCCGAGCTGCATCTTCGTTAACGCCCCTGTCGGGTTGTAACTGAACCCTTTTGCATACGCCCAATACCCGGCCGAAGAGTTCTTCCTGCTCTGCACCTGCGAAAGCTCGCCGTTCCCGTTGAGCGTGTTCTTCACAACTCTACCGCTCGGATACGTCTCCTCAAGCAGCTGTCCCGAAAGGCCGTAAACATAACTCGTCGTGTAGCTCGTGCCGTCCGTGATCTGTTCGTGGGCCGTCGGACGGCCGAAAAGGTCGAACGCCGTGTAGTTCGTCTTCGACACGGATGTCTTGATGCCTGTCGTCTTGCCTTTTACTGCCCCTGACGCAGTCTGCGTCGTATCGGAAATGTCCTTGTACTTTCCGTCGTAGTAGAAATATACATCCGGTGTCGAATCCGAATAGTCACGCAGATAAATACGGTTCAGGGCGTCGTAGCTCGCCGAGACCGAGACGTTATTCGCATCGGTCGTCGATGTTATATTGGAGTTATCGTCGTAAACGTACTTCGCAGACCACTGATCGTTCGAGGTGATCGGATCGGCATATCCCGAACCTGAGAAGTTCGAGTTGGCATCCTGTTCGACCTGTTTTGCGTACAGCAGACGACCGAGGCTGTCGTGCATAAAGTACCGGTACTGGCTGCCTTGTGCAGTCTTTCTCAAGTTGCCCAGCGTGTCGAACGTATAATCCGTGACGAGTGCCGAAGAAGACGGGTCTTCTACAACACGGACCATATTCCCCGAAACATCCGTGTATCCTTTCCGCTTCTTTCCGGCCTGATCCGTGATCGTCTTCGTCACGCCGACAGGTGAAGAGGTCGAAATGCCGTAGTCGGTCGTGATCGTCGAACTGTCGGGCAGCGTCACGGTTACGATCCGGCTGGCGGTATCGTAGGTGTTGGTGGTCCACTGCTTTGTGTCGCCCGATCGGTAAGGGTTCGAGACGCGCGAGACGCGGCCCTCGGCGTCGAACTCCTTCTCGACAAAGATATTGCCCTGAGAGTTCAGCTCTTCGGTCTTGAACGTCCGCCCGAGGCCGTCCGCATAGGCCGTCTTCTCGGCATAATGCGAATCGTCGATCTGGCTCTTCGACTTTACCCACGAGTTGCCGCTCTCGTCGTGATAGATCGTCTCGTTGGTCGGCCCGACCTGGGTCGAACCGTCGTAGTACCGAGTGTACCGCGGACGCAATGTCGCCTCGTCGTACTCGACGGCGGTCGTCAGGCCGTTGGCGTCCGTCGTAGTCAGGGGCAAACCTGTCGAGACATCGAACGTCGCACTTGTCGTAAACGCGGCGTTCGACCCGTGCGTGCCGCCGGAATCCGGCACCGCCGACGTGACCGTAACCGGAAATGCGTGATATGTCGGGTCGAACGTCGTTGTCGTCGTGTTGCCTAGAGCGTCCGTCGCCTCGTATTGATTGCCAATCGAGTCGACCAATACCCTAAGCCCCCAAGTGAAAGCGAGAGAGTTCACACCAAAACTAGAAACACTAATCGATTAAACGGAGCGATGCAACTATATTTTCGACCGTCGCAAGCTCGCTTCGTTCGGTAACACCGGCGGTATAAGTTATAAGTAATAAATGGCGACCTTGGGAAAGAACCCAAATATGTACGTTCATGTCATCCTTCGTATAAGCAGCAGTCGCCATATCTCCCCCATCTAGACACCGCGACCTAGTGATAGTTGGGTCAACCGCTTCTTGCGCGAGATATTCCAAGAGAGCGTCAGTAGAGAGTAATCCCGAATCTGTGTTATAGGCCGAAATTTGCAAGGCTCCCACGCCGCTAATATCGTCGTAGAATGACGTACACTCAGCATCCTCTTCAAAAGACCAATTCGCCGGGTACTTCAGCGAATACCAACTTACAGGCGACCTATAGTTTTCCCACTGTAGCTCAGTCATAATAGACCACCCGCCCTTTTTCCCGTAGCACGCATCTAATTAGGTGGTTCCGCATTTGGGGCCGGCTCGTTGGCACGGACCGCCATTAGTCTGCGAGCCGACGATAAAGTTTCTCTACAGACGATCTTGTAATTGGATGGCCCACTTCAGGGCTACTCAGTTCGCTCAAAGCATCCTCGACATCCTCGCAATAGGGCACAAAACAGTCCGACAGCTCTATAAGATTTGCTAAATAGCTTATTGCCCCAACATCCAATTTGTCGTCTAAAAATGCTTGACACAGCTTTTGAACGTCCTTTTTACTCAACAGATGTGAGAAATTGCCTCCCGTTCCTATTACAGGGGCGGACGATCCTAATTTAGAAATAGCTGAATTGTATAGATCAAGTTCCGATTTCGTTGACGACATCATTTCTCTGATCTCGATGTCATCTTGAAAAAAATCTCGTATCAATTTCAGGTCCATATATCTTACTATTGAGGCCGCTTCCTCTGCTTTTCGCCGGGTCGTCGACTACCTTTTGTCAACCACTCTTGCGGCACTCAAATAAAGCCATTACGAATTACGGGGTCCGAATAACTATTAGGATTGCGGATCAGTTTTCGTTAAGTGTATGGTCGCTTGTCTATCAAGGCGGTAGGCATTAAACGTCCAAGTATTGATGACATTTTCGATTGGAAAAAAGAGTTTGAGATCCAGAGACTCAACCAGCTTTTCCTGAAATCTCGGCTCGAATATATCCGCAAACTCAACTTTATTGTGCAGATCGAATTCCTTAGCCCAAGTTTCGATGGCTAATTTTGGATTTTTTGCGGTGATCTGAGTAATGTATGTACCGCCTTCATACTCAAGAAAAAAAGTAAATAAGGACATGACTAATTACCTTTATAAATCCGAGAATGCTCTTCTGATTTCTTTATACGCTCCTGTTCTCGTTTAATGTTGTTCTCGATGCGTCTTATCTTTTCTTTAATTTGCGGAGTCTTATTGCGCTGAGGTATTTTTTCGAGCTCATTCTTTAGCTGCTTAATTTTTTCCTGTGCGGCCTTAACTCTTCTAGCATTCGCTTTCTGTATATTCTTGGTGCTTCCTTTCTTCGCCATTGGACGTGCGGCAGGTCGTGCTTTCGGCTGCGCGGTTCCTCCTGCCTCACGAGTCTTTGGGACGTTCGCTCTGGGCGCCGGCCTTAAGACATTGAAGTCTTTGTCAACAATATTGCCAGCATCATCCACATAGTACTTTCCCCTATATACGTCGCCGTTTGGAAGTACAATTGGATCAACGAAAGTTGGCCCAATTTTTGGCATGGTAAGATCTATGAACCAGGGCAACGGCGCGGTGATTTGCGCAGGTGAGCACGGAGGACAATGTCCATCTGGGTCATTAAACTTGTACGGGTTATTGTAGCCGTACTGATACTTGTTCAGCGATTGAGGGTTTGTGAGGTCTGCGTAGAACGTCGGGTTATCCGAAGCATCATCGGTAAAATCAAACAGCTCGTCAGGGCCGCCCTTGAATTCGTCCGGAGAGGTGAACCGGCCGTGCATCGGCGAATAGTAACGGGATTGTGCAAAATCAAGACCCGTCTCAGCATCGCGTTGATAGGTCGCGAACTTCTTTCGGGTATCGTCCGTGCCCGAAGAGTATCTCTGGCTCGCCGTTCTACTCGCGAGGCCCGAATAAAGTTCCTCGCCGAACGGCAGGAAATCACGCCGGGCTTTCACGTCTCCAAATGAATCCGTCGTCAGACGGACCGATCCGAGAGCATCGTTTGTCAAATAACTAATGGTCGGATTTGCAGGCTGAGGCGCGTTGATCGTATATTCAGCCGCAAGCTTTCCACTCGCATCATACACGAAAATCGTCGTCCGGTGAGAATTAGTTTTGATATTTCAACACTGTCGCTTTGTCTCCTGTTATCCATCCATGTTGAGAATCAAGGAAGAATATATTTAATAAATCATTTTGCGTTGGACTATTCGCCCTTCTCCATGAATTTCCATCGTCAGTTGTGTAAAAGATAGCTCCGCCAGCGCCGACCATCCAACCTTTCCCATCAATTATCGCAATATCAAAATTAGTGCCAACGCCTTCCTGTTCTTTTCGATCCCAAGTCTGGCCCTCATTCTGGCTTTTTAGAGTAATTCCTTTTGAGCCATCACCCCCTAGAATCCATATTTTTGAATCAATTATCTTTATTTTCATCAGATAAATTATCGAAGTATCCAATTTTTTTTCTTCGATCCGATTATTGTGAATAGAAACGGCTGTATGGGAGTCTGAGATCGCCCAAATATTTCCGGATTCTCCACATGCAATCCTGAGATTAGCACCCGTAGTTTCAAAAACATCGTTCACCGTTAGCCAATCTGACTCGATGGTGGCCGAAACTATCCCATTATCGCCTGCTATCCATAATTTACCGGTGGAGTCAGTACAAACATCGTAGAATTTGGTGAATTTGCTCTCCATCCTCTTGACTAGACTTCCCGCAAAAACTTCTTTTTTCCATTGCACACCGTGATCGCTACTGCTCAAAATAATCGGAAGACCGCCCTGAGTACCGACAGCCAAGACGGATTCGGCCCCAAAATAAAGACCATAGAAAGCACCGTTGTCATTCTCAAATCGTTGAGTCCAAGAGACGCCTCCGTCACTAGTGGTCTGAATCGTCATAAAGGCAATAGAGACTCCATTTTTCGAATCAAAAAATACTAAATCCTGGAATGGCGGAGCGTGCGCTTCATCTCTATCAGTCAGTAGTTTCCATTTATGATCAAAATAAGTGCCTGGGAAAATGCTGCCGTTGAATAGCCAAAAGCCAGATACAATCAGGAGTAAACAAAATGCCAAGAAGATATATTTACTCATAATTAATCAACCTTCCTTCGGCGCGGCCCAACGATTCCGTTTTGTCGTCCTCTCATGATGTTTTCCATCTGTACGGCTTTATATTTGCCGATATCGGAATTAACATTACCTCCACTCATACCTTCATGCGCGTGTCCAAACTCATGAGAATCAATGATTTCGTTTGTGAAGTCTAATGCTCCTCCGTCACTCGATTTTGTTCTACCAAGAATCGAACTTAGTCTTGATTGAGCGATTGAAACCGCATTTGTACCATGAACAAAAATTTGCACATTGCCTGTTGTGCTTTCGCTCTTATCGACGGTAGCGGCCCCTCCGAACTCAGCAGTCTTATGCACTCTGCCGTCATTGGTCTGAAAAGATTCCGAAAGACGATACTCAACCACCTCTTTACTCTGAAGAATATCCGACATTCTTACACTAAACACACCTTCATCCCCGCTCCCAATCCCGTCCATTTTTGTTGCGTTTTGCGCAGTGAGTCCGATTACGGTTACGTATCCCGCCTTAGCATCGCAAAGCTGATATACACTGATTAGTTTTGACCGCTCAGGTCCAAGCATATTCTTTATTCGCTCTAATGCAGCTTTCTGTTCTTCTTCAGTTCCAGTTAAATAAATAACTTCGCCGGTAGGATCCGTATAGTTAAGTGGATTGTTTACTACGTAAACGTAGCGGTCCCAATTTTGAGGCTGAGAAATATAATTCCTAAATAATTTTTCTCCCTCGCCTTTCTTTTCCTTCTCCGCATCCTCTGCCTCAAAGATAACGTTGTAGGGATCTGGAGAGGTAAAGCGTCCAAGAGAATTTCCATACATTCTGGCTTCGGCGAAGTCTAGGTCGGTTTCGGTATCGCGTTCATAGCCGGTGAATTGCTTGCGGACTGAGTCGCTGCCGTAGTTTAGTCCAGTTGTTCTGCCGCCGGTACCGTCTATTTCCTCGCCGAATGGCATATAGTCGTGGCGGGCGATGACAGCTCCGTTCTGGTCGGTGTTGATTCTTGGACTTCCGAGGTGGTCGCTCGTAAGGTAATTAACCTGTTGAGTCTGGCTAAGTTGGGTGGAATACTCCGCGATCAACTTTCCTGCAGCATCATATGCAAAGACTGTAACTTCGCCGGTGCTTGGAACGTATTTCTTTACTCTCTTGCCATCGCCGTCGTAGGAATATTCCCCAAGAGTACCGCTGCCATTCGCAGCCGACACCTGTTTATTTTCCGCGTCGTAAACAAAAGTTTGTCCGCTAGGGTCGGCGGTCGTATTGCCGGCGTTGTCGTAAGACCATCCGCTAGAAGTCAATCGATTATTGCTTGTCGAAATCGTCGGATTGCAGATCGCCTCGGTACAGTTCGAAGCGGGCACAGTAGTGTTGCCGTTTGTGAAATCGAAACGTCTATTGCCATACCGATCAAATGTGTAGGTCTGTTTCCACGTCTCCATTGAGTTACTCGTCTCAACCGCAGATTCCAAACGGTTTAAAGAATCGTAAGTGTAATTCTGGATCAGCGGATATGTCATCCCCGGAACCGTAATAGTCTGCGACATCACGTTGCCGTTGTTTATGGTGGCCGTTCCGTTATCATACGTGTAGTTCAGCTTGAGCAGATCGTATTCGCTTTGTAACGTTCCCAATGCTATTTGTGTAGGTTGAAAACGAGAATTAAATTGCGTCGATTCCCAACGTCCGTTGCCAAGTTGCATCGAGGTCACTGCTCCCGCGGCGTTGTACGTAAAGTTCTTGGCATAGCTGTAGAATCCATGATTCCCATCCTTTTTAGACTGAACCATCGAAACGTTGCCGCTAGTGTCCAAGACAGTTTTCACAATCCTTCCCGATGGATATGTCTGTTCAACAAGAGCTCCCGAAAGATTATATGCATAAGCGGACGAATAGGTTTGCCCGTCGGTTATCTGTTGACTCGAAAGGATGCGGCCCAAGCTATCAAATCCGGTGTATTTCGTCTCGGACACGGAGTTGGAAACCTTCGTCAATTTGCCCTTTGAGTTCGCAACGTTCACATCATCGTAAGTGTAACTCACGGCCGGAGTCGGATCAGAGTAGCTTCTTGTTATTACACGGTTCAAAGCGTCGTAAGCATTGGTCGTCGTAATGCTTCTTGCGTCTGTTTTTGAGGTCAGATTGCCGTTCGCGTCATAATTGTAATTGATCGTGCCCGATTCGGGGTTTACGGCCTGCGTCACACGCGACAAAGAATCGTAACTGAATGTCCTCGTCTGCACGCCCTGATTGACGGTCGTCAGGTTGTTGAGCGTGTCGTAGGAATAGTACGTCGCCTGGTTCGGACTGGAGATGCTTCCAAGCTGTCCGGCAGCGTTCGGTTCATCGACGCGGACGAGTTGACCCAAAGCATTCGTGATCGAGCGGCGAACCTTGCCTGCCTGATCTGTAACGGTCGCGGCATTACCGGAGTAAGCTGTTAACGCCTCAGCATTGTCGGGTGTTTTTATTTTTGTTATACGCCCCAAAGCATCGAAATAACTTTGCGTCCAAAGGATCGGATGGCTGCCGTCTATCTCGGTCGGGCGAAACGGATTTGATGTTTTGTACGGCCTTCCGAGGGCGTCGTATTGGGTTTGGGCGGCAACATAATTGCCGTCACTCTCATACTTTCTGAATTCAGTTGTCCGCCCAAAGCCGTCATAAAAGCTTTCCGTCTTTAGCAGATTGTCATTGAGCGTATTCAGATCCTTTGTCGTCGTGATCTTGTGATTTGAATCGTCATAAGCGACCGTCGTTTGGGCCTCAAGTCCTGTTCCAACCGCACTCACAGACTGAGTAGCGCGGTCAAGCGGATCGTTATAGATCGTCTTTGATATCACTCCGTTGATATCCCGAGTATTTACAGGCTTACCCGTGAAATAGTCATACTGCGCATAGCTTGTCCAATTCATCGGGTTTGTCGTGCTCGTCGGAAACGCAAATGTCGAATCGCCGTTCAACTGACTTGGAGCTGTATTCGTTGTCGCTTCGCCGTCGGGGGAGCCGAAGTTGTCGGCATAGTTGATCGTTGTCGCATTCCCGTTTGCGTCAATGGTCTTTACGACATTTCCGAGAATATCGTACTGAGCGTAAGTCGTGACCGCTCCGGTCTGATTACCCGCATTTGCATAACTCGTAACCGCAGTTACATTCCCCCGATACAGAAACCCGGCTCCATAGTTTGTCGTATCGTGCCCCGTGACATTGCTTCTCGAAACAAGCCCGGCATGCCCAAATGTTGTGCCATAATTGTCATACTCGAAGGTCGTGAGCGAAACCTTGTTTTCTCCGGCAGCGTCTGTTGACACCCATTTTTGTGCTGGCAAGTTCAGAATACAATAAGAGTCGCTTGTGTAATCGACATTATTGACCGGGTTTGTTTTAAGATATTCAGTATGGGTACGGCGCATAAAAGCCCCAGGGCTGCCAAAGCCATAGTCATACTCGAATACGTCCGTAAGAAGATTGTAGCCGGCAGTTGAATCGTAGCCATTAGTGATCTTCGACACAGAAGAGGTGTCCGATAAGGTGCTGACCACTTCCGTTACCCGATAATCAACGTACGGTGGGCTAAGGCGGTGAGCCCAGCCGAGCTGACGCCGAGCCTCATACGAAGTTTCCGCTTTTCTCAAGAGAGTTGTTCCGTCGCTATCGTAAACTTCCGTTTTGAACTCCCGACCTGTCAGATTTTTGTATCGTGAAACCGGTGCATTGGGCAAACCCGATATCTGGCAATATTCACTGCAACCGTAAAAGTAGGTCTTAGACATTGACTTGAGATCGTTGAGGGCATCGAAGATCTTTACCTTCGTCCACCTTTCACTCGGAATAGTGTTCCCGACAATATCTGCTATAGAATCGGAATACTCGTACGTGGTTTTGTTGCCCAAGTTAGTCCCGTCGGGGTAGACACGTCGCTCTACCAGCCGCCTTTGGGTGGAAAGAGTTGAACCTACTGTTTCATAATCGTATTCAACTGCTGCTCCAGTAGGTAATTCGAGGCGAGCGAGCTCAAGATAACTGTTATAGAAAAACTTGTATTTTTCCCCATTCGCCAGCTCGATTTCCTTGATCCCGTCAGGAGCAATTAGCCGGTTCGAGTAATGGTTGAAAGGTATCCACGCAAAAAGCGAGCTAAGGTATTGGATCCCTAGCCCAGAACGCAGACAGGATGCAGACCCATTGCATTTCGTCAAGGTAATTGTGCGATCTGCCCCTCCAAATCCGTTATACGTAATGTATTCGTGATTCGAATCGCTAGACGTTACGATCTCTCGGTTAAGAGTGTCCTTTATCGATGTAACACGATTGGTCCGGACATCATCATTAACAAATCCCGTATTGGTAAGCGTCGTGCGGTTGCCATTTCGATCTTGTATCCATGAGACTAGTCCGTTATCAATCCGATAACTAATTCCATCAGGGGTTTTAAGAACGCCGCTCGGATAAAAGTACGGGGTTCCATTTCCGTTGCCGACCAGATCGTCCGTTAGGATAATGTTTTCGTCGGAGATAAACTTCGAACCGCTGCCGTCAGTCGCGAGAAAAACGGTTCCCAAAGAAATAGTTTGGGTAGTAGTACAATCCTGATTTCCAAATACGACATCATCACCGTCGGTTGCTACGGAATAAAAGCTATAACTTTGTCCTGCAAAGGAGTTGAAGGTAAGACTGAACGCTTTCTGCCCGGCAACATAGCGGGTCTCGTTCGAGCAGTGCCCTATCTCGTTAATTTCGACTAGCGTAATTGCCCCCTGAAGATAGCCTCCAACGGACGGGAATATTCCACTGAGCCTGTACGGATCGGGGTCTATCCGTTCAACCGAGTTTGGCTGGCCCGCCGAATAACCTATTACAATCTCCTCTCTGCGCCAAGTTTGCTCAACATTGTATGAAAACCCGTTCCCGACACCGCGCCCACCAACCGAAGTCAATGGAAGACTGAAGCCGAGTTTACCGTCGTAAAGATTAAGCTTTTCATACTGACTTATGTCTATTTCTGCATCGTTGTCTTTGGGCTTCATCGGCACTTGACTATTCGTGTTAGGAGCAAAAATTGACAAGCAAAGTGCGATAGCAGTGCCAGTTAAGAAATGGTGTCGTTTGTCGAGGATATTCCTTATCATTCTTCTCTCCAGTATCTTTCTCGCTATCTTCGATAGTAAGCGGGGACGGGGAAGTCGCCGGAGGAGCCCCATTGGACG
>OEIU01001683.1_pt1 | contig 13510 bp, 6 predicted proteins | sample 1539221 | NCBI WGS metagenome assembly OEIU01 (sample SAMN03792071, study PRJEB22550) | activated sludge metagenome | feature: wastewater treatment plant; material: activated sludge; isolation source: Wastewater treatment plant of a petroleum refinery complex | place: Argentina: Zarate | collected...
ACCCCCCTCGGGCGCGCCCGTCGGCGCGTCCGGTCCACCCCACCCGATCCGTTCTGTGTTCACCGATCGCACGCTCTGGAGGTTCTCATATGTGCCGCAACCGTTTGTTCCTGGCCGCCTGTCTCCTCGCCGGCGCGGGCGTCGCCTCGACCGCGTCCGCGCAGCTTGTCTGGAATCCCACGTACAACGCCACGACCTCGGGCCCGACGGCCGCCAACGGCGTCAACCCGTTCCAGAACGCCAACTGGACCGACACGGGGACCGGTCTGGCGTACACGGGCACCATCGCCAGCGCGACCGCGGTGAACAAGGCGCTCACCGTCAACGGCGGATACCTGAACTTCACCACCACGACCGGCCAGCGGCTCGCCCTCGGGACCGGCTCGCTCACGGGCCCCGACGGCCCGGTCCCGGTTCACCGCGCCCACCCGGGGACCGCGGACGGGGACATCTCCCACGGCGCCCCCGGGTCCGACGCGGCCGGCCAGCCCGCCGTCGCCATCAGCGGCGGGCGGGTCTGGTGCACCGCCGTGCAGGACCTTGCCGTCACGCTCAGCGGCACCGGCACGCTCCGCCTGGGCGGCAGCGGCACGGCCAACGCCGTCACCACCGGCGGCGCGGCCGATCCGATCGCGTTCACCTCGACGGTGAACATCACCAGCGAGGGGGCCGCGCTGGAGTTCGCCCGCAAGGCCGCCGCGGCGGTGGTCACCGACCACGTCGGCACCAACGAGATCCTCATCGACAACGCACCCCTCGTGCAGAACACCGCCGTGTACCCGGCGGCCTGGAATGGCAACGCCGCCATCACCGAGACCGCGCTCAACCAGTACGGCACGTTCACCACGGTTCGCAAGCAGACCAACTGGGTCGGTTCCTGCGTCGCCGGCGGCGGGTGCACGATCACGTACGAGGCGTCGTGCGGCGGAACGTGGACTCAGGGCGGCTCGTGCGCCGGCTCGTGCACCGTGTCGGGCGTCTGCACGCCCGTGGCGACCTCCGCCGGGTGCGGGGGAACCTACGCCATGGGCGGCGCGTGCACGCCCGGCCTGTTCCAGCCCGCCGACGCGAGCTTCGAGGGCACGGACTGCTCCGTGGCCTATGGCAACGCGACGAGCGGCCTGACCTGCTCGACCACCGCCCCGGCGTTCAACTCGGTGGTGGCCAACTGGTTCAACGGGGACGACATCTCCACCCGGGTGATGGTGGCCGACGGGACCAGCGTCCTGGCGCCCATCAACGGCGGGGGCTCCAACTGGGGGTACGCGGCGATCCCCACCAACGGCATCCACCTGGGCGGGGTGTGGACCCGCATCGGCAACTACGACCCCGGCCACGGCGACTACACCATCGGCATGGACGTCGCCGACCGGGCCAGCACGACGTTCAACATGGTGCGTGTCCAGCTGTGGGTGGGCAACGGCACGCCGAGCAACTTCGTGGTTCCCGGCGAGATCGGGCTGACCCCGCTGGCCCCGCTGGTCAACGCCACCGCGGCCTCGATCTGGGGCGGCGAGACCACCACGGCCAAGACGGGCTCGACCACCCTCACGGTGGTTCCGACCACGCTGGGAGGCATCCCCCCGCAGGCGGGCGATGCGCTGTACCTGCTCATCTGCGACAACAACCCGGGCGCCGCGGCCCTGTTCGACAACATCGCGGTGCTGGGCTCGTGCTGCGACGTGGCCGCCGCGTGCACCATGACCGCCCAGGGCGCGTGCGCTTCGCCCTCGGCCTGGGACCAGAACGGCTCCTGCACGCCGAGCAATCCGTGCGTCGCCCCCAACGGGGAGTGCTGCGTGGGAACGTCCTGCACGGTCACCACCTCCGGCGGCTGCTCCGGCATGGGCGGCGTCTGGTCCATCGGCGGCTCGTGTAGCCCCGGCCCGTGCAACGCCCCCACGGGCAACTGCTGCGTCGCCGGCGCGTGCTCGCTCAGCGTTGAGGCCACCTGCGCCGGCGCGTGGACGCTCAACGGCTCGTGCTCGCCCAACCCCTGCGCGGCCCGGTGCTGCGCCGGCGTCGGCGGGTGCACGCTCCAGACTCAGGACGGCTGCGCCGCCGCGGGGGGCGCCTGGACCCAGTCCGGCGGCGTGTGCGACCCCAATCCCTGCCCCCAGCCGACGGCCTCCTGCTGCGACAACAACACCGGCGCGTGCACGCTGATCTACCAGGGCGCGTGCACCACCGGCTCGACCGCCGGCGTCGGCGCGGCCTGCGACGCCAACGCCTGCCCGGTCGTGCGCGTGTGCTGCAACAACACCACCGGCGTGTGCGCCCCCATGTACGGCGGTACCGCCTGCACCTCGGGCTCGACCGCCGGCGTCGGCACGGCCTGCGACGCCAACGCCTGCCCGGTCGTGCGTGTGTGCTGCAACAACACCACCGGCGTGTGCGCCCCCATGTACGGCGGTACCGCCTGCACCTCGGGCTCGACCGCGGGCGCCGGCACGGCCTGCGACGCCAACGCCTGCCCGGTCGTGCGCGTGTGCTGCAACAACACCACCGCGGCGTGCGCCCCCATGTACGGCGGGACCGTCTGCACGGGCGGCTCCACCGCCGCCGCGGGCCTGGCGTGCGAGACGAGCACCTGCGACTTCGTGCTCGGCGCCTGCTGCCAGCAGGGCGGCGTGTGCGCCGTGATGTCCTCGTCCGCGTGCGCGGCCCTCGCCCTCCCGGGCACCCACCTCGGCACCGCCGTCGCCTGCCCGGGCGGCTTGTGCTTCGGCGAGCACGAGCCCAACAGCGACAACTTCGGCGCGTTCCTGAGCAGCAGCCCGAATCTCAACCCGGCGTCGATGGGCAGCGGCGACAGCATCTCGGGCATCACCACCGGCGGCGGCTTCGACTCCGGCCTGCACGGCTACACCAACGGCCCCCTGTCCAATCCCTTCGTCGATCTGTGGCTGGTCAGCACCACCGCGGCGCCCCCGGGCATCTACCGCCACGAGATGACCATGATCCAGGGCGCCGCCGGCTACGGCATCCGCGGGCGCGGCCAGAACGCCGGCGCTCTGGCGTACGGCAACCTCGGCATCCAGGGCGCCAGCGGCACGAGCAAGCTCACCGTCTGGTACGGCTTCGGCAAGCAGGAGAGCATGATCCTCGAGCCGTTCAGCGGCAGCTCGGTTCCGTACGTCATCCAGCTCAACGACACGCCCGTGAGCCCGACGGTCGCGACGGGCTCGCTGGCCGCGGGCAACGTCACCGTCCGCGTCGTGAACAGCGGCGCCACGGCGATCGACTCCGACACGTGGCTCTACGACGGCAACTTCAACGCCCTGGTGAACGGCCCCGGGGGTCCCGGCGGGGCCGACGGCGTGTTCGCCAATACCGCGCCCGACCCCGCGGGCACCACGACAAGTTTCATCCGCAACCTGCCCGCGGGCACCTACTACCTCGCGGTCTGCCCGACCAACCTCGCCAACGATCAGCCCAACGACGCCGCGGAAGGCATCGACTCCACCGCCACCGGCGGCCCCAACTACTCGACGCTGTATTTCCCGGACGCGGTGCTCTGCACCAGGATGAACCAGACGGCGGACTACACCTGCCACGTCGAGCTGACCGACGCGTCGAGCACCACGGTCGTGTCGCCGGACCTCACCTGGACGGGGAGCGTTGCGGCATGGAACGGCCTGATCCACTTCGTCCAGTTCACCGTCGGCGGCGGGGCCTCCGGCGTCTGCTGCCGCGGGGCCACGTGCTCGACGGCCTACGCCGACGCGACCGCCTGCGCGGGCGCGCTCGACTCGGTCTCCGGCACCGTCTTGTCCGCGTTCGTGGCTTCTTCCGGCACGTGCAACACGCCGGTCACCACCCCGGGCATGCTGGGCAACACGACCGGCCCGTGCTGCTACGCCAACTACAACCACAACGCGACGCTGGAGGTGCAGGACATCTTCGACTTCCTCAACGACTGGTTCGCCGGCAAGAAGGCCACCCTCGTCGGGGGCGACGGCGACACCGGAACGCTCACCGTGCAGAACATCTTCGACTTCCTCAACGCCTGGTTCGCCGGCGGGTGCGCCTGACCTGTTCCCTGTGCGCGGGCGCCCCGGTCCTCGACCCGATCGGGGCGCCCGATCGACCACCTTTCGGGTCTGCGGACCCATTCGGGAAGCCCGGGAACAAACGCCCGGGCCTTCCATTCGCGGAGCACTTGTGCGTGGCCCATGATCGGCCCGGCCGCGTTCGCTACACTCTCCAACCACAGGACCGTCAAGCCCATGCACCAATGGCCGAACGTGAACCGCGGGTGGCTGCTGTCCCTGACGATGACGCTCTGGGCGGGAGGGCTGGCGCTGGGTCAACCCGCGGCCGGCGACCAGGCCGCCCGGGCCCCGGCCCGGGACGCGAGGCCGAACATCCTGTACATCATGGCCGACGACCACGCGACGCACGCGATCGGCGCGTACGGCTCGGTGATCAACACCACGCCCAACATCGACCGGCTCGCCCGGGAGGGCATGCGCTTCACCAACTGCTTCTGCGAGAACTCGCTGTGCACGCCGAGCAGGGCCGCGATCCTGACGGGCACGTTCGGGTGCCGCAACGGCGTGCTGGTGCTCTCGGACAGACTCGACCCGTCCAAGGCGACGTTTCCGAGGCTCCTGAGCGCGGCGGGGTATCAGACCGCGATCGTGGGAAAGTGGCACCTCAAGCGCCAGCCGGGGGAGTTCGACCACTGGGACGTGCTCCCCGACCAGGGGGTGTACCACGACCCGGTGTTCCTGACCCCGGGCAAGCGGTCGAAGATCCCCGGATATGTGACGGACATCATCACCGACAAGTGCATCGACTGGCTGGAGCAGCGCGACCCCACCAGGCCGTTCCTGCTCATGTGCCACCACAAGGCGCCGCACCGTCCGTGGCAGCCCGACGAGAAGCACGCCCGCATGTACGAGAACGTGGACATCCCCGAGCCGGCGACGTTCGACGACGACCACGCGACCCGGTGCGACGCGGCCCGGCGGCAGAAGATGGCCATCGAGGACCTGACGAGAACGGACGTGAAGGCGGACCCGCCCGAGGGGCTCACCCCGGCGCAGCTGAGGCACTGGAAGTACGAGCGGTTCATCAAGGACTACCTGAGGTGCGTCGCGTCGATGGACGACAACATCGGGCGGCTGCTCGAGTATCTGGACACGCACGACCTGGCGAAGGACACCATCGTGATCTACACCTCCGACCAGGGGTTCTACCTGGGCGACCACGGGTGGTTCGACAAGCGGTGGATGTACGAGGAGTCGCTCCGGATGCCGCTGATCGTGCGGTATCCGGCCCACATCAAGGCGGGGAGCACGTGCGACCGGTTCGTGCAGAACGTGGACTTCGCGCAGACGATGCTGGACTTCGGCGGCGCGACGGCCCCCGGCGAGATGCAGGGGGCGTCGTTCCGCCCGCTGCTGGAGGGGAGGGAGGGTCCGTGGGACCGGCCGGCGGTCTTCTACCACTACTACGAGGAGGGGACGGAGCACCACGTGGCCGCGCACTACGGCGTGCGGACCGACAGGTACAAACTCATCCGCTTCTACTCCGAGGTGAGGGCGTGGGAGCTGTACGATCTCCGGGAGGACCCGCGGGAGCTGCGCAATGTGTACGACGACCCGGCGTACGCACCGATCGTGGCGGATCTCAAGGCACGCCTGGAGAGGCTCAAGGCCCGGTACGGGGACACCACCGAGTCGCCGAGACAAGCACCCGCGGATGCGCCGGCGGTTCCGGCCGGCACCAAGTGAAAGGTCGAGCGTGAAGATACTGTCGATCGTGGCGTTCGCGAGCGCGGCGCTCGTCCTCGGGGGCGTGTCGCGCGCCGATGACAGGCCGAACCTGGTGGTGATCTTCGCGGACGACATGGGCTACGGCGACATGGCGTGCAACGGGGCCAAGGACAGGGTGACGCCGAACCTGGACCGCCTCGCGGCGGAGGGCATGCGCTTCACGTCGTTCTACGTGACGCAGGGCCAGTGCTCGCCGTCGCGGGCCTCGCTGCTGACGGGGTGCTATGCCAACCGGGTCGGGATCGACTATGTGCTCTCGCCGGGGGCCAGGATCGGCCTGGACCCCGCGGAGCGGAGCATCGCGAGGATGTGCAAAGACGGCGGATACGCCACGGGCGCGCTGGGCAAGTGGCACCTGGGCGATTCGCCGGAGTTCCTGCCCACGGCCCACGGGTTCGACTCGTGGTGGGGGATCCCCTACAGCAACGACTACTGGCCGCGGGACTACGACGGCAAGCCCTCGACGACCAAGCACTGGCAGCCGCTGCCGATCATGGAGGGCGACAAGAAAGTCGGAACGATCGAGTCGATGGACCAGCAGGCCACGCTCACACGCCGGGTGACCGAGCGGGCCGTGAAGTTCATCCACGAGCACAAGGACGGGCCGTTCTTTCTGTACGTCGCCCATCCGATGCCGCACGTGCCGATCGCGGCCAGCGCCGACTTCCTGGGCAAGAGCGGGCACGGGCTGTACGCGGACGTGATCATGGAACTGGACTGGTCGGTCGGGGAGATCGTGGGGGCGATCGACCGCGACGGGCTGGCCGAGAAGACGCTGGTCGTGTTCACCAGCGACAACGGGCCGTGGCTGAACTTCGGCCCGCGCGCCGGGTCCGCCTATCCGCTGCGGGAAGGGAAGGGAAGCGATTGGGAGGGGGGCGTGCGCGAGCCGTGCATCTTCCGCTGGAAGGGCACCATCCCGGCGAACGTCGTGAGCGACCGGATCCTCTCGACGATCGACATCCTTCCGACCTTCGCGGCGATGGCCGGCCTGAAAGGCCCGGACAGGGAGATCGACGGGGTGAACGCCGCCGCGCTGCTCAAGGGGGAGCCCGACGCGGACCCTCGCAAGGAGTTCTACTACTACTACGGCAACACGCTCCAGGCGGTGAGGCGTGGGGACTGGAAGCTCCATGTCCCCCACGACTATCGCAACAACGAGGGGATCCCGCCCACACGCACCTCCGCCCGCGCGCCCGAACGCAAGGGACGGACCAGCTACGAGCTCTACAACATGAAGGACGATGCGGCGGAGCGTCGGAACGTCGCGGACCTGCACCCGGACGTGGTGGAGGAACTCAAGGCCATGGCCGCGGGGGCGATCGCAAGGCTCGGCAACGGCACGCAGCGCGGGCCGGGAACGCGCGAGCCGGGCCGGCTCGAGAGGAAGGGCGACTAGCGTGCGAGACGCCCGGTCCATCGCGGCGTGGGCCGCAGGGAGCCTCGCGTGCGTGTGGCTCGCGGGATGCGGGGCGTCGTCCCTGGCGTGCCGCACGCCGTCGCCGCCGGCGCGGCCCGCGCCCGCCGGCGAGGCCACGACCAGCCCGCGCCCGACGCGGGCTTGGACGGATGGGATGGTGTGGATCGCGCCGCCGTCGCGGGGGTGGTTCACGATGGGCGCTTCCCCCGGCGACCCGGACGCCAGGCCCGACGAAAAGCCGGCGCACCGCGTGCGCATCGGCGGATTCTGGATGGACCGCACGGAGGTCACCAACGCCCGGTTCGCGGCGTTTGTCGCCGCCACGGGCTATGTCACCACGGCGGAGCGACCGATCGACTGGGCCGCGCTGCGAGCGCAGGTGCCCCCCGGAACCCCAAAGCCATCGGAAGAGAGGCTCCGTCCGGGGTCGCTGGTGTTCCATGCTCCGGCGAAATCCGATGACGGCGCTCGTGTCGCGCTCGGCGATCCATCGCTCTGGTGGCGATGGACCCCGGGGGCGGACTGGAGGCACCCCGAGGGCCCCGGATCGAGCATCTCCGGGCGCGAAGCCCACCCCGTGGTCCATGTGTCCTACGCCGACGCCGGCGCGTACGCCGCGTGGGCGGGCAAGCGGCTTCCAACAGAGGCGGAGTGGGAATACGCGGCACGCGGCGGTCTGGAGGGCAAGCCTCTCCCTTGGGACTCGGCCGCGACGGGAGCGGTCGGTTCGACGTGGCGGGCGAACCTCTGGCAGGGCGAGTTTCCGATGCGCAACGACGCGGACGAATCGGACGCGAACGGGCGACCCAAGGGAGATGGATTCGCACGCACCGCCCCCGTCGCGTCGTTCGCGCCCAACGGGTTCGGTCTGCACGACATGGCCGGGAACGTGTGGGAGTGGTGCGCGGACTGGTACCGCCCCGATGCCTACGCGCCCGACGCCGACTCGGGCATCGCCGACAACCCGCGCGGCCCGGCGAGCGGGCTGGACCCGGACGAGCCGGCGAACCCGAAGCGCGTGATTCGAGGCGGGTCGTTCCTGTGCAACGAGTCGTACTGCGCCGGCTATCGCGTGTCGGCGAGGATGAAGACAAGCCCGGACACGAGCCTGATGCACCTCGGATTCCGATGCGTGAGCGATGCGCCGGCGCCCGCCGGGCCCGCGACCACCCCGCGGGGCGCCGTGAGCCCCGGCGTGGCGGGATGCCTGCCCGCGGCCGGCAGGCAGAGCCTGACCGACCAGACGGCCCGGCCACATGTCTTCTGCGATCCGGACTGGTTCATCTGGGGAGGCACGCCCGTGCTGGGCGACGATGGCCGGTACCACCTGTTCTACGACCGCTGGCCGCGCAGCAACGGGAGGCTCATGCGGGGGTGGCTCTACGTCTCGCAGATCGCGCACGCGACGGCCGATCGGCCGGAGGGACCCTACGCGTTCGCGGACATCGCGTTGCAGGGCGCCGGCGACGACCCGCCGGGGCGCTGGGACGCCGTGAACGCGCACAACGCCTACTGCGTGCGCCTGCCCGACCCCGACACGGGCAAGGCGCGCTACTACCTGTACTACGTCGCCAATCGCGACGACAACACGACCAGCGACGACTGGCTCGACCACATCGTCAACCAACGCATCGGCGTGGCCTGGTCGGACTCGCCGGGCGGCCCCTGGACTCGCAGCCCTGTTCCCGCGTGCGTGCCGCAGCCGCCGCTGCGGAGCTACGTCGTGAACCCCGGCGTGACACGCCTACCCGACGGTCGATACCTCATGCTCCTCAAGGGCCGCCAGCTCGACACGGAGCCCCGCGGGCGCATGGGGGCGTATTTGCAGGACTGGGCCCTGGCGGATCGTCCCACGGGCCCGTTCGTCGTCCAGCCCACGCTCCTGTTTCCCGGCAGCATCCCGGCGGAGGACCCGTGCGTGTTTGTATGGGAGGGGCGCGTGTACGCGGCCGTGAAGGATTGGGAGGGCAAACTCTCCGGAACCAAGGGAATCGCGTGGCTCTCGGGAACGATCGGCGCGGACGGCTCGATCGCGTGGAGCGTGCCGGAGCATGCGCTCATCAGCCCACGCGTGCTCACGTGGAGCGACGGCGCTTCGACGGCGCTGCGCTCGCTCGAGCGCCCGTTCATCCTGCGCGATGCGTCGGGGCGTCCGACGCATTTGTTCGCCGCGGCCGCGGTTGAGGATCCGTTCCGAGGCTCGAGCATCACGCCGATCGATCCGGCGCCGAAGTTGCCGGGCCCGAACCTGCCGGTCAATGTGTGCATCCCGCTTGAGCCCCAGCGAGAAGGAAAGTGATGCCCCTGTGCTTCCATCCGATGTCCGCACTCAAGCGACGTTCCGCCGTACAGCGGCTGGCATGTGTGGCAATCACACCCAAGAGGAGGCCTGCCCCGTGACACTCGACTTGCTGGACTTGATCAAGTCTGCGGCCAGGCAGTGTGCCCATGCTGCCGGTGCCATGCGGGGTCTGTCCCCCAAGTCTCACACCGCCGGAGGGCGCTGCGCGTCGATGGCCGCCTTCGGCGCGCTCGCGGCGATCTCCGGGCTTGCCCATGCGCAGGCGGTGCCTCGCCCCGGCGTGGCGGGGGGTTTGCCCCCCGCGAGCAAAGGGAGTGTGACGGATTTAGAGCCACGGGCGAACGTGCTGGCCGATCCCCGGTGGGTTACCGGCAGTGGCACCCCGGTGCTGGGAGACGATGGGCAGTATCACTTGTTTTACGATCGCATCCCACGAAACAACGGCCGGCTCTTCCGCGGCTGGTTGTACGTCTCGCAGATCGCGCACGCGACCAGTCCGACGCCCCAAGGCCCGTACAAGTTCCAGGACATCGCGCTGCAGAGCCCGGGCGACGATCCGACGGGGAGGTGGGACGCGGTCAACGCGGGCAACGCATCCTGTGTGCGCCTACCCGACCCCGACTCGGGCGGGAAACTCCGTTACTACCTGTACTTCATCGCCAACCGCGACACGAACAACACGTTCAACGACTGGTACGACCACATCATCAACCATCGCATCGGCGTGGCGGTGGCAGATTCGCCCAACGGTCCGTGGGAGCGCCGGGCGGACCCGGTGTGCGTTCCGCAGTCTCCGCTCCTGGGCTACGTCGTCAATCCCGCGGTGACCCGGCTCCCGGGGGGCAAGTACCTGATGGTGCTCAAGGGCCGCGCGGCCAACCAGAATCTCGCCGCCGGATCCGACACGATGGGCAACTACCGCACCGGCTGGGCCCTGGCCGACAAGCCGACCGGACCGTTCACGATCCAGCCGAGCGTGATTCTCGATACTTCCGGGGCGGCGGTCGAAGATCCGGCCGCGTTCATGTGGAACGGGGTCGTATACGTCGCGTTCAAGGACGCGCGGACGACTCCGTCGCGCGTTGCGTGGCTGTACGGGACCATCGGCGCCGATGGGCACACGATCACCTGGACGGTGCCCAGCGCGACGGATGCCAACTACCAGATCAGCGCCCGGCAACTGGCGTGGAGCGACGGGACGACCACCACGCTCACCTCCCTCGAGCGCCCGTTCATCCTTCAGGACGCGACGGGCAAGCCGACGCACCTGACATGCATTGCGTCGGTGGGAGATCGCCTCTACAAGTCGCCGTACCCGCCAACCCCGCTCGACCCGCCGCCGGCGATCCCAACGAGCAGCGTGACCTTCAACGTGTGCATCCCACTCCTTCCATGAACCCCGGCAACCACATGACCAGGAACACTTCACGGTGGCAAGGCGGCGGCATTCGGGCGGGCCTTGGCGCGTTCGCGGCCGCGGCGCTGGCCGCACTCGTGCCCGGCATCTCGCGAGCCCAGTGCCCGGAGCAGTGGCTTCCCGGTGATGGGCTCCCCGGCGTGAACGGCTCGGTTTACGCCATGGCGAACTGGGACCCCGACGGCGCGGGGCCGCAGACTGCCCGCCTGGTGATCGGCGGAGACTTCACGGTCGCCGGCGACGCGTTTGCCGGCAATATCGCCGCGTGGGACGGCACGTCCTGGTCGGCCCTGGGGGCGGGCGTAAACGCATGGGTCTCGTCTCTGGCGGTGCTCCCCACAGGCGAACTCGCGGCGGGCGGGAACTTCACGATGGCGGGCGGCTTGGGCGCATCCCGCGTCGCGAAGTGGAACGGAACGGCGTGGACGGCGCTGGGAACGGGCATGAACGCGGAGGTGTACGCCCTCACGATCGGTCCCTCGGGCGAGCTCGTGGCGGGCGGGGCCTTCACCACCGCGGGCGGAGTGAGCGCGGCGCGCATCGCCAGGTGGAGCGGGACTTCGTGGTCGGCGATGGGGACCGGGATGAACGTGGAGGTCCGCGCGCTGACGGTCCGGTCCGGCAGCATCGTCGCGGGCGGAAACTTCACGACCGCCGGCGGCGTATCCGCCGCCCGAGTTGCACAATGGAACGGGACCGCATGGTCGGCACTGGGGACGGGGATGAACGCCTTCGTGTACGCGCTCACAACGCTGCCCGGCGGCGACCTGGTCGCCGGCGGTTACTTCACCACCGCCGGGGGCGTGAGCGCCAACTCCGTGGCGCGCTGGAGCGGGATCGCCTGGTCGGCCCTGGGAACCGGCACGAACGACCCGGTGTTCGCGCTCGCGGTGCTTCCCGGCGGGAACCTCGTGGCGGGGGGCGACTTTGTCACGGCGGGCGGCGCTTCCTCGAATCACGTGGCGACTTGGAACGGCGCTTCGTGGTCGGCGATGGGGCCGGGAGTCAAAGACTCCGTGCACGCGCTGGCCGTGCTGACCAGCGGCGATGTTGCGGCCGCGGGGCTCTCTCCCACCTTCACCGAGGGTGGCCTCGCGGTCAGCCACGTTTCGCGCTGGAGCGGGAGCGCATGGGCGAACCTGGGCTCGAGCATGGACGATGTGGTCCGTGCGGCCGCGGCGCTTCCCAACGGGAACGTCGTGGCCGGCGGGGACTTCGCGGTCGCGGGCGGCGTGGCCGCCGAGTGCATCGCGCAATGGGACGGCATCGCGTGGTCGCCGCTGGGCCCCGGGCTGGATGGCCCGGTGCGGGCCCTGGCGGCGATGTCCAACGGTGATGTCGTGGCCGGCGGAGACTTCACGAGCGCGGGCGGGGTGACGTCGAATCGAATCGCCCGCTGGAACGGATCCGCGTGGTCCGCGCTGGGGGCGGGGATGAATGGGATGGTGCTGGCGGTCGCGGAGATTGGGGGCGGCGATCTGGTGGCCGGCGGATCGTTCACGACCGCCGACGGCGTCGCGACCAATCGGATCGCCCGCTGGAACGGGTCGGCATGGACCGCGCTGGGCGCGGGAATGGACGCCAGCGTGTACGCCGTCGGGTCCATGCCCGGCGGCGATCTTGTGGCGGCCGGAGCGTTCACGACGGCGGGCGGAGTGCCGGCCAGTCGCATCGCCCGGTGGGATGGCGTCGCGTGGTGGCCGCTGGGCGGAGGAATGAACGGTGCGGTGCGGGATCTGGCGGTGCTGGCCGATGGCGATCTCGTAGCGGGCGGCGAGTTCACGCTCGCCGACGGCGTCGCGGCAAGCCGGGTGGCCCGTTGGAACGGAACCGCCTGGTCGGCGATGGGAACGGGCACGGACGGGCACGTCCGCACGCTGGCGGTCCTGCCCGGCGGAGACCTGGTGGCGGGGGGTGTATTCGGCATCGCCGGCGGCTTGCCGGTGAGCAACGCCGCGAGGTGGAACGGCAGCGCGTGGTCGGCCCTCGGCATGGGTCTGAGCAGCCGCGTGTGCAGGATGGTCCTCCTGCCGGGCGGTGGCTTGGCGGCGGGAGGAGACTTCACGATGGCCGGCGGCGCGTTGTCGTGCTTCTGGGCGCAAAGGGGAAGCGTGCTCGCGCCGGCGCGCATCGACGCCCATCCGGGGCCGATGCAGGGGTGTTTGGGATCGCCGGCGTCGTTCACGGTGGCGGCGAGCGGTAGCGGCCCGCTCTCCTACCAGTGGCACCTCAACGGCCAGCCATTGGCCGGGGCTATCGGCCCGACCTGCACCATCGATCCGGTCCGCACATCGGATGCGGGCGCGTACGACTGTGCCGTCTCCAACCCGTGCCGAACGGTCCTGAGCGACGCGGCCATGCTCTCGCTGTGCCCCGCCGACTTCGATTGCGTGGGCGGCGTGACGATCCAAGACATTGTCGCCTATGTGAACGCTTGGTTCTCGCGCGATCCGCGGACGGACTTCGACTCTTCTGGCGACGTGACGGTCGGCGACATCTTCGCGTTCCTGAATCTGTGGTTCGCGGGCTGCTGACTTTACAACGCCAGTTTTTCACAGCGTGTGCACTGATCGAGGGCGATTCCGAGT
>OEIU01001684.1_pt1 | contig 13462 bp, 13 predicted proteins | sample 1539221 | NCBI WGS metagenome assembly OEIU01 (sample SAMN03792071, study PRJEB22550) | activated sludge metagenome | feature: wastewater treatment plant; material: activated sludge; isolation source: Wastewater treatment plant of a petroleum refinery complex | place: Argentina: Zarate | collected...
TCGCCACCGTCGTGCGCATGACCGTGGAAAAGCTCGGCGTCGCCGTCATTCCGCCGGCCATCGTCGCCAACGAGTTGAAGCGCGGCGAATTGCGCATCGTGCGCAGCGAGGCGCAATTGCCGGACCTCGCCTTCCACGCAAGCTGGATCGACCATCCCGCCTCCCGCGCGGCGAGCGAGATCGCGGCGACCGCCGCGCGCGTGGCGGCGGAGCATGGGGGCAACGGGAAGAGGAGGAGATGATCGCGACGCCCCCTCCCCGCCTCACGCGTCCTTCAACATCTTCCGCAATTCCGCCTTCGCCACTTTCTCCAGCGTCGAGCGCGGCATGTCCTTCACCACGCGCACTTCGTGCGGATGCTTGAAGTTCGCGAGCGCGCCCTTGCAGGCGGCCATGATCGCGTCCGGCAGCGCCGGCGCGTCGCCGAGGCTTTCCTCCGCGATCACGAAGGCGACCGGCGCCTCGTCGAGCATCGGATGGGGTTTCGCCACCACCGCGACTTCACGCACGCCGGGCACGGTCAAAATCACGCGCTCGATCTCGGAGGCCGCGACATTCTCGCCGCCGACCTTCAGCATGTCCTTGTCGCGGTCGGAGAAGCGGATCGAGCCGCATTCCATCAGCGCCACGCGGTCGCCGGTCAGGAACAGGCCGCGCTCGTCGAAAGCGTCGGCGGTGGCCTGCGCATTGTTGATGTATTCCGCAAAGAGAGAGAGCCCGCGCAGGCCCCGCACTTTGAGGTGCCCGGTCTCGCCCGGCTGCACGGGCCGGCCGTCGTCGTCCTCGATGTGAATGCCGTATTCCGGCGCGGGCCGGCCGCAGGACAGCGGCGTATTCGGCATGTGCACGTCGCCGACGATGCCGTGCGTGATCGTCTCCGTCATGCCCCACCAGCCGATCGTCTTCACGCCGAAATGCGCGTCGGTCGGCGGCTCGCAGACCGCGCTCCCCCACAGCCGGTAGAAATGTTCCGACGGCTTCTCGACATCCATCAGCGCCTTCACGCAGAAGGGAATGAGCGACGTCCACGTGCAGCGGTTGCGCAGCGAGATCGGCCAGAACCGGCTCGCCGAGAAGCGCGGCATGACGACGGCCGTCGAGCCGGCCCACAGCGTGGCGAGGATCGAATAGGCCTGCGCATTGGTGTGGAACAGCGGCAGATGCACGAGATGCACGTCGTCTGCGCGCAGATCCTCGTGCACGGCGTTGACGCGCGCGCCCCACAGGGCGTTGGCGTGCGTCCACAGCACGCCCTTCGGCCGCGAGGTCGTTCCGCTCGTATATTGCACGCCCATGGGATGCAGCGGATCGACCGCGCGCCTGGGCGCATCGCTGGCGTCCGCATACAGCGCCTCGAACGAATCCTTGCCCGGCGCGTGGCCGGCCGCCGGCGCGACGCCATTGTCGTGCGACGTCACGGCGACGAACTTGAAGTCACGCGACGCGCGGTTGACGAGGTCTGCGAATTTCGGCTGCGTGATCGCCGCCACCGCGCCACAATGGCCGGCGAAATATTGCAGCTCGTCGAGCGAAGAGCGTGCATTCGTAGTGACGGGAACGGCGCCGAGATCGGCGCAGGCGTACCAGGCGATCAGCGTCTCGAGACAATTGTCGAGATGGATCAGCACATAGTCGCGCGGCCTGATCCCGCGCTTCGCCATGCCGGCGGCAAGCCGCACGACGCGGTCGTGGAAGGCGCCGTAGGTCAGCGTCTCGCCCTGGCCCTCGAAAGGCTCCCAGATCAGAAAGGGATGATCGCGCCGCGTGCGCGCGCGGATGCGCACGAGTTCGGCCACGTCGAGGCCGTTGAAGGGATGAAGGGGGGTGATGATCATTCGTTCCTCTTTGGACCGCGAGCCTTTACGCTCGCCTTTTCCCGGATGTCATCCCCGCGAAAGCGGGGATCCAGACCGGCGCAGCGTGACGGAGATTGCTTCTGGATCCCCGATCGCGCTTCGCGCGTCGGGGATGACACATCGCCTAGGCCGCCATGCCCGCGTCGATCACCATGGTCGCGCCGGTAATCATGCGGCTCTCGTCGCTGGCGAGAAACGTCACGAGATCGGCGATCTCTTTCGTCTCGATGTAGCGGCCGAGCCGCATGCGCTGCAGGATCGTTTCGTGCGCGGCGTCGGGATTGGCCGGCGCCATGCCGCCTTCGAGGCCGCGCATCATGTCGCCCTGCACGGGGCCGGGATGCACGGTGTTCACGCGAATCTTGCGCGGCGCGGCCTCGATCGCCGCGACACGCATCAGGCCGACGACGGCGTGCTTGCTCGCCACATAGGCCGGCATGCCCGCCGAACCCCGCAGGCCCGCGACGGAGGAGGTGCAGACGATCGACCCGCCGTCCTTCATGGCCGGCAGCATGTGCTTGAGGCCGAGAAACACGCCGCGCACGTTCACCGCCATCACGGCGTCGAAATCGGCGTCCTTGTAGGCCTCGATCGGCGCGACCGCGCCGGCGACGCCGGCGTTGTTGAAGAAAATGTCGACGCGCCCGAACAGCTTCCGCGCCTCCGCGGCATAGCGCGCGGTTTCCTCGCCTGACGTCACGTCGGCGGCGAGCCCGTGCGCGGAATTGCTTTTCAGTTCGCCGAGCGCCACCTCGACGCGCGCAGAATCGCGATCGACGATCAGAACGCGCGCGCCTTCGGCGAGAAACCGCGCCGCCGTCGCCATGCCGATATTGCCCGAACCGCCCGTGATGACGGCGGATTTGCCTGCGAGCCGCATCCATCCTCCCCTTGCGCCGTCCCGGCGGCGCTTTCGTTTCCACCTTGGCGCCGATCCTGAGACGACCTAGTTCTGTTGTCCAGCATCGCTGGAAGTGGAGGCGCCATGCAGATCGGGATCGTCGGCCTCGGCCGCATGGGCGCGAATATCGCGCGGCGCCTCATGCGCGCCGGCCATGAGGTCGTCGCCTGGGACCGGAGCGCCGAGGCCGTCGCCGCGCTGGCCAAGGACGGCGCGACGCCCGCGAGCGGCCTCGCCGACCTCGCCGGCAAGCTCGCCGCGCCGCGCGCGGTGTGGATCATGCTGCCCGCGGGCGCGGCGACCGACGGCGCGATCGACGAGATCTCGGCCCATCTGTCTGCGGGCGACGCGCTGATCGACGGCGGCAACACCTTCTGGCGCGACGATATTTCGCGCGCGAAGAAGCTGAAGCCGAAAGGGATATTCTATCTCGACGTCGGCACATCGGGCGGCGTGTGGGGACTGGAGCGCGGCTATTGCCTCATGATCGGCGGCGAAAAGGCGGTCGTGCAGCGGCTCGATCCGATCTTCGCCGCACTCGCGCCCGGCCCCGGCGGAATCGAAAAGACGCCCGGCCGCGAAAAGCGCTCGCCCACCGCCGAGCAGGGCTACCTGCATTGCGGCCCGGTCGGTTCCGGGCACTACGTGAAGATGGTGCACAACGGCGTCGAATACGGATTGATGCAGGCCTACGCCGAGGGCTTCGACCTCCTGCGCCACGCCGGCGACGCGGCGCGCCCGGAGGATGAGCGCTTTCCGATCGAGGTCGCCGACGTCGCCGAAGTCTGGCGGCGCGGCTCCGTCGTCACCTCGTGGCTGCTCGACCTCGCCGCGGCGGCGCTCGCGAAAGACCCGGCGCTTGCCGCCTTCACCGGCAAGGTCGAGGATTCCGGCGAGGGCCGCTGGACCGTGCAGGAAGCCGTGGACCAAGCGACGCCCGCGCCGGTTCTCACTGCGGCGCTCTACGCGCGCTTCCGCTCACGGCAGGACGCGACGTTCGCGGACAAGATCCTATCCGCCATGCGCAAGGGATTTGGCGGCCATGGCGAAGCCAAATAATCGGACCACGAGCCTTCAGGCTCGCATGCACACATGGACCGCGAGCCTTCAGGCTCGCATGGGCGCCGCGATGAAATGCGAGCCTTCAGGCTCGCGGTCCAAAGGTTTCGCATGAGCTTCGCTCCTCCCCGTCCGGCGCCGCCCATCGTCTTCGTCCTGTTCGGCGCCAACGGCGATCTCACCGCGCGCCTCGTCTTTCCCGCTCTCTACAATCTCGCGGCGCAAAAGCTCCTGCCCGAGGCCTTCGCGATCGTCGCCGTCACCCGCGAGGACTACGGCGAGAAGGCGATGCGCGACCATTTGCGCGAAAGCCTCGGCAAATATTGCAACGAGAAATGCGATCTCGCCGTCGTCGACGATCTCGTCGCGCGCGTGACGGTCGTCGTCGCCGACGCCGCCGATCCGAAATCCTTCGAGGCGCTCGGCGCGCATCTCGAGGACATCGACGCGAAGAATGGCGTGAAGGGCAACCGCATCTTCTATCTCGCGATTCCGCCCGCCGGCTTTGCGCCGACCGTGCGCGCGCTGGGCGCCGCGGGCCTCACGCGACGCAAGAACGGCGCCTTCGCGCGCGTGATCGTCGAAAAGCCCTTCGGCCACGACCTGCGATCCGCGATGAAGCTCAACGCCGAACTGCGCGAGGTTCTGGACGAGGACCAGATCTTCCGCATCGATCATTATCTCGGCAAGGAGACGGTGCAGAATATCCTCATGCTGCGCTTCGCCAACGGCCTGTTCGAGCCGATCTGGCGGCGCGAGCATATCGACCACGTGCAGATCACCGTGGCGGAAACGGTCGCCATCGGCCGGCGCGGCGCCTTCTACGACGCGACCGGCGCCTTGCGGGACATGGTGCCGAACCATCTCTTCCAATTGCTGTCGCTCGTCGCGATGGAGCCGCCGGCGCGGCTGAATGCCGACAGCGTGCGCTCGGAAAAGGCGCGCGCGCTCGACGCCATCCGCATCGTGACGCCGGAAGAGGCGCTCCGCGATTCCGTGCGCGCGCAATATGTCGCAGGCCATATCGGCGACGAGACCATCGCCGATTATCGGCAGGAAAAGGACGTCGCGCCCGACAGCACGACCGAAACGTTCGCCGCGCTGAAACTGTTCATCGACAATTGGCGATGGGCCGGCGTGCCCTTCTATCTGCGCACCGGCAAGGCGCTCGCGCGCCGCTATACGGAAGTGGCGATCAAGTTCCGCGAGGCGCCGATCTCCATGTTCCGCGGCATTGATCTCGACGGCCTGCGCTCCAACTACCTCGTGCTGCAGATCGCGCCCGACGAAGGCATCACGCTGCAATTCAACGCCAAGACGCCCGGCCCCAGCCTGTCGATCGCGCGCGTCGCCATGGATTTCCGCTACGCCGATTTCTTCGACGCGCGGCCGGCGACCGGCTACGAGACATTGCTCTACGATTGCATGACCGGCGACGGGCTGCTCTACCAGCGCGCCGACGGCGTGGAAGCCGGCTGGCGCGCCGTCGAGCCCTTCCTCGAAGCCTGGCGCGCGGCCGGCGACCAGGGCCTGGCGCTCTATCGCGCGGGCTCCGCCGGCCCGGCCGACGCCGACGCGCTGCTCGCGCGCGACGGGCGGCGGTGGCGGCAGGCGACGTGACGCCGTCCATCACGAATTGGCGTGAGCCCCCTCCCCGCCCCTCCGCCGCTTCGCGGGAGAGGGAGCAGACGGCGGGCTTCGTCGCGTTTCGCGATCACGAAAGCTTGTCGTCCCCTCTCCCGCGTGAGCGGGGGAGGGCAAGGGAGGGGGCGGCGCCGTCCAACGCATCATGACCGACAATCCCCTCCCCGCCGTCATCGTGCTCATGGGCGTCGCCGGCTCCGGCAAGTCGACCATCGGCGTCGCCCTGTCGAAGAAGCTCGGCTGGCCCTATGCGGATGCCGACGAATTCCATCCGCCCGCCAATGTCGCCAAGATGAGCGCGGGGACGCCGCTGACGGACGAGGATCGCTGGCCCTGGCTCGCCGCCATCGCCGCGCATATCGATCGCGCGCGCGAAAGCGGCCGCCACGCCATCGTCTCATGCAGCGCGCTGAAGCGCGCCTACCGCGACGTGTTGATCGGCGCGCGCGAGGACGTGCGCCTCGTGCTGCTCGACGGAACGAAGGAGGAAATCTTCGCCCGCATGAGCGCGCGCAAAGATCACTTCATGCCGCTGAGCCTGCTCGACAGCCAGTTCGCGACGCTGGAGCGGCCGGAAGCGGACGAGCGTCCCGTCGTCGTTTCGATCGACGGAACGCCGGACGAGATTGCGGAGAAGATCGTCGTGGGGATCGGCGGATAGTCGAACCCGGGACCGCCGGCCTCCGGCCGGCAGCCCTCACGCCGCCAGCGCATTCTCTACCAGCCGCGCCCAATAGCTCACGCCGTAGGGAATGGCCTTGTCGTTGAAGTCGTATTCGGGGTGATGCAGACCGGCCGTCGGTCCGTTGCCGATGCAGATGAAGGCGCCGGGGCGCGCTTCCAGCATGTAGGAGAAATCCTCCGCGCCCATCACCGGCGGCACGTTCGTCATGACCTTCTCCGCGCCGACGATCTCCTGCGCCACCTTCGTGGCGAATTCCGTTTCGTCCGCGTGATTGAACGTCACGGGATAGCCGTCCTCGAAGTCGATGCTCACCTTGCACTTGTTGAGCGCGGCGACGCCTTCGACGATCTCGTGGAAGCGCTGCTTGGCGAGCGCGCGCGTCTCCTTCTTCAGCGCGCGGATCGTGCCCGTCAGGTGGGCGGTCTGCGGAATGATGTTGTTGGCCGTGCCCGCGTGGAACTGCGTCACCGACACGACGACGGAATCGATCGGGCCGACATTGCGCGACGCGATGGTCTGCAACGCGTTCACCATCTGCGCGCCGGCGACGATCGGGTCGATGCAATCGTTCGGCTGCGCGGCATGGCCGCCATGGCCCGTGATCTCGACCTCGAACCGGTCGGCCGACGCCAGGAACGGCCCCTGCCGGATCGCGAACATGCCGAGCGGGATGCCCGGCATATTGTGCATGCCGTAGACCTGCTCGACCTTGAAACGGTCCATCACGCCGTCGTTCACCATTTCGCGACCGCCGCCGCCGCCTTCCTCCGCCGGCTGGAAGATCACGATGGCCGTGCCGGCGAAATTGCGCGTCTCCGCCAGGTAGCGCGCCGCGCCGAGCAACATGGCCGTGTGCCCGTCATGGCCGCAGGCGTGCATCTTGCCGGGCGTCTCCGACTTGTGCGCGACGCTGGTCGCTTCCAGGATCGGCAGGGCGTCCATGTCGGCCCGCAAGCCGATCGTGCGGCCCTCGCCCTTGCGGCCCTTGATGACGCCGACGACGCCGGTGCGGCCGAGACCCGTGACGACCTCGTCGCAGCCGAATTCCTTCAGCTTCTGCTCCACCACGCCCGCCGTGCGGAACACGTCGAACATGAGTTCGGGATGGCGATGCAGGTCCTGCCGCCAGAGAGCGACTTCGTCGGAGAGTTCGGCGACGCGATTGACGATGGGCATGGCGGCTCCGCTTGCGATGTGGCCTGAGGATTTCCGCCAGCAAAGCCCCAGCCGCGCGCCGCGTCAACCGGCAATCGGACATGCGAAAGCGGCCGGCGCCATGCGCCGGCCGCTTCTGGTCCGCCTGCGCGGATCAGCCCTCGATGATCTGGACGATGCGATGGGTGCGCGGATCGACCAGCACGATCTGGTCGTTCACGACCGCATAGCGGTAGCCGCGCACGCCATACTGGTCCGGCACCTCGTAATATTCCACGCCGGTCGGCGGCAGAACGGCCCCGACGACGACGCGCTGATCCCAGCGGTAGGACGGACGGTGCTCCTGCACGACATATTCGCGGAAGCGCGGACGCTGGTCGACGCCCAGCAGGCCCGCCACGCCGCCGACCACGCCGCCCACGGCGCCGCCGACGACCGCGCCCGGCGCGCCGAGAGCATGGCCGCCTTCCTCCGCGCCGCGCGCCGCGCCGCCCGCAATGCCCTGCGCCTGCGCAGCCATCGGGGCGAGCGCCGCGCATACCAGAAATGCCTGAATCGTCTTGCGCATGTGAATTCTCCTGTTCCGGATCGAAAAAGCATGCCCCGCACAGAAACGTGAGGACGCCGCCGAGGTTCCGGCGCGGCGGGATCGTCGCGGTGCGGCTTGCAATGCGACGCGCACCGCCTAGCATGCGCGCGAAAGATCAATCGAAAGAGCGACATGCTCGCGGAGGAGACGAATGTATATTCCGATGGCGGACGTTCCGCGCTGGTACGCCGAGCGCAACGGCGCCGAAACTGTGGCGATCGTCCATGGCGACGACCAGTTGAGCTGGGGCGCGCTGGAGCGCAACGCCAACGCGCGGGCGCGCGTGATGATGGACAAGGGCGTCAAGCCCGGCGATTTCGTCGCCGTCGGCCTGCCCAATTCCAACTCTTTCTACGAGACGACCTTCGCCATCTGGAAATGCGGCGCAACGCCCTGCTCGCTCTCCTATCGCCTGCCGCGCGGCGAGGCTTCCGCCATTCTCGAACTGCTGCGGCCTTCGCTCGTCGTCGGCGGCGAGGACGACTGGAATGCGCCCAATCGCCTGCCGGCGGATTTTTCGATGCAAGGATTTTCGGACGAAAGGATCGACGGCCCGATCGCGCGCTACTGGAAGGCGATGACCTCGGGCGGCTCGACGGGGCGCCCGAAGGTGATCGTCGATCACGGCCCCGCCTGCGTCGACCCCAAGGTGCCGCCGCTGGTGATGCACGAGGGCGTGCGCCTGCTCAATCCCGGCCCGCTCTATCACAACGCGCCCTTCATCATCACGCACAGCGCGCTGTTCGAGGGCGGCCTGCTCGTCGGCATGAAGAAGTTCGACGCGGCGGAGGCGCTGCGGCTCATCGAACGCTTCCGCATCGAATGGGTGAATTTCGTGCCGACCATGATGAGCCGCATCTGGGCGCTGCCCAAGGAGGAGCGCGAGAAATACGACGTGTCGAGCCTGCGCGTCGTCTTCCACATGGCCGCGCCCATGCCGATGTGGCTGAAGGAGGAATGGATCGACTGGCTCGGGCCTGAGCGCGTCTACGAGCTCTACGGCGGCACGGAGCGGCAGGCGAGCACGATCATTCCCGGAACGGAATGGGTGAAGCGCAAGGGCTCGGTCGGTCGCGTCGAGATCGGCGCCGCGAAGGTCGTCGGCGAAGACGGACGCGAACTGCCGCCCGGCGAAGTCGGTGAAATCTATCTCAAAAGCGCAGAAGGTCCGGGCACGACCTATCATTATCTCGGCGCGGAGCCGAAGCGCGACGGCGACGGCTGGGAATCGCTCGGCGACGTCGGCCGCGTGGACGAGGAAGGCTACATCTGGCTCGCCGACCGCCGCACCGACATGATCTTGCGCGGCGGCGCGAACGTGTATCCGGCGGAAGTGGAAGCCGCGCTGATCGCCCACCCCGACATCGCCTCCTGCGCGGTGGTGGGATTGCCGCATCCCGATCTCGGCGCCTCGATCCACGCCGTATTGCAGGTGCGCGAAGGCGCGGACGCGGACGCCATCGTGACCGCCCTGCCGAAATTCCTCGGCGATCTGCTCAGCCGGCCGAAACATCCCGAAAGCTACGAAGTCACGACCGAGCCCGTGCGCGACGACGCCGGCAAGGTGCGCCGCACGATGCTGCGCGACGAGCGCGTGCGATGGATGCAGGAGGGGCGCGATTTCCGGGTGATGGCGCGGTAGCGGTCCAGCGAAAACGCGTCGCCCTCGCGCCTCGAGACGCCGCTTTCAGCGTCTCCCCGGCGCGAGGGCGGCAACGCCGACGACGAATGTCCCGGCCAAGGCAGTCGCGCCCGTGCGCGTTCAGGCGCTCTCGCCTTGCCAGCGGCGCCAGGCCCACATGCCCGCGAGAAGAATGAGCGAGCCGGCGACGGCCGCCACGACGTCGCGCGCGGAAATCGCCACCTTGTCGAGCGCGGGCAGCAGGTTGAACAACCAGAAGATGCCGCCGCCGATCAGCGCGCCGCCGCACCCCAGCGCTATATTCGTCAAAAGGCCGTAGCCGGCTTTCTGGCGCGTGACGACACGCGCCGTCAGGCTGCCGGCGATAATGCCGACGATGAGCCACGTGAGCAGATTTCCGAGCGTGAACATCCCTGCCCCCTTTTGAATGGAACTACACGGTCGCCGCTCCGCGCGTATTGAGATAGACGGCGTACAGCGACCGACTGGCCGCCATGAACAGGCGATTGCGCCGCGCGCCGCCGAAACAGAGATTGGCGCAGCGCTCGGGCAGATGGATGCGGCCGATCATGTCGCCGGATGGCGCAAAGACCGCGACGCCGTCGAATCCTTCGCCGCCGCCCCAACCGCCCCAGAGATTGCCGTCCTCGTCGCAGCGAAACCCGTCCGGCGCCTGCTCGCCGTCGCCGGCGAAGAAGAGGCGGCCGCGCGTGAGCCGCGATCCGTCCGCCACGTCGTAAACGCGAATGCGCCGCGGGCGCGTCCCGGACTCGACGACGTAGAGCTGCGTTTCGTCGGGCGAGAAGCAAAGGCCGTTGGGCTGATCGACATCTTCGGCGACGACCGTCGCGGCGCCCGTCGCGCCGTCGATCCGGTAGACGCGCGTCGGCAGTTCCGGCTCGGCCTTCTCGCCCTCGTAATGGCCGCGTATGCCGAAGGTCGGATCGGAAAACCAGATCGAGCCGTCGCTCTTGACGATCACGTCGTTGGGCGAATTGAGGCGCCGGCCCTCGAAGCGGTCCATCAGGACCGTGATCGACCCGTCATATTCCGTGCGCGTCACGCGGCGGGCGAGATGTTCGCAGGTCACGAGCCGCCCCTGGCGGTCGCGCGTATTGCCGTTGGCGTTGTTGGCGGGCTGGCGGAACGTCGATACGCCGCCCGTCGTCTCGTCCCACTTGAGGAGCCTGTCGTTGGGAATGTCGCTCCAGATCAGCGCGCGCCCGTCGCCGAACCACACCGGCCCCTCGCACCAGCGCGCGCCGGTCCACAGCCGCTCGACTGCCGCGTTGAAGATCGCGTAGCGCGCGAAACTCTTGTCGAGGACCTCGATCGCGGGATCGGGATAGCGCGCGACCTGTTCCACTCCACTCCTCCCGGACCGCGAGCCTTCAGGCTCGCATGTTCGCCACGAAAGCGAGCCTGAAGGCTCGCGGTCCATTTACGCCGTGCGCCCGATGCGCGCGGCGACGACGCCGATGGCGGCGGCCAGCGCACCGCCGGCGACAATATCGGAAATCCAGTGATAGTCGGCGCCGATCAGGCCGATCACGGGAACGGCCATGGCGATGGCGTAGAGCGCCCGCCAGCGCGGCCAGATCACCCACAGCGTCGCCATGAAGGCGACGATGGTCGCCGTATGGCCGGAGGGAAAGGCCGTCCAGCCCGTGCCGCCGTGGAACGGAAAGAAGCCGAACACGCCGTCCTTGATGAAGGACGGATTGTTGTTCGTCCACGTCTCCGGCCATGTGCGGCCGAAGGCGTATTTGAGCTGGTCCTTCGCCGCGAAGGTGACGCAGAGCGCCGCCGCCGCGCGGACGAGTGGCTCGGCCACGGGCCCGAACGGCTTGCGGCGCGCATAGAGCCACACGCCCCAGGCGACGATGAAGACGGAGGCGCCCTGCACGATCTCCGAGACATAGGTGAGCTTGCGGAAGTCGAGCTGGCGATGGTGCAGATTGGCGTGGACGAAGCTCGCGACGGGACGGTCGACGAAGAGATAGGCGATCGCGATCGCCACGATGGCGCCGAGCGCGGATAGCGCCCATCCACGCGCGGCCTCGGGCGTCGGCGCGATGTCGAGGAACTGGTTGCGGTCGGGTTGCACGTTCATGGCGCCAGCGGACCAGAGTTTGTCGCCACTGGCAAGGCGCGCCTCACGCCGAGGCGATCGCCTCCAGCCGCGCGGCGTCCATCACGCGCACGCCGTCCGGCACGATCACGATCAGCTTGTCGCGCGCCATGCGGTTGAGCGTGCGGCTCACCGTCTCGATGGTCAGGCCGAGAAAATCGGCGATGTCCTGCCGGCCCATCGGCAGGTCGATCGTGACCGACGACTTGCCGGAAATGCGCGCCCAGCGCTTCTGCAGGCCGAGCAGGAAGGAGGCGAGCTTCTCCTCCGCGTCGCGCCGGCCGAGCAGCACCATCTGCTGCTGCGCGAGCGCGAGCTCGTGCGTCGCCATGTCGTGCAGGCGCCGCAGCATCTGCGGATGCTGGTCGGCGTAATCGCCGAAATGATCGCGCGAGAAGCGGCATACAGTCACAGCCGTCACCGCGTCCGCGCAAAAGCCGTAGCCGTCGGCGAGCGCGAGGCCGAGGAAATCGCCCGGCAGCGCGAAGCCGACGATCTGCCGGCGGCCGTCCGGCAGCAGCTTGTAGAGACGCACGACGCCATGCACGACGGTGAAGACGTGGCGCACGGGCGTCTCCTGATTGAACAGGACGGAGCGCGCGGGAAAATTCACGGGATGATTGAGCTTCTGCAGGCCGGTGAAGGCCGCATCCTCGAGCGAGCCGCACACGCTCAGCGCGCGCGCCTCGCAACCGCGGCACAGATCGCCGCAATCGCAGGAGCCGTGCGTTCGCGTCTCGATGGCGCTCAGGTGAATCATTCAATCCCCATCTGTCGCAGTCTACGATTTCGCCATATGTGACCGGCAATTGCCGACATTGATTTATAGCAACGACCCCAAGCGACGCCAGCCTTCATTTATTCTTTCCGGTCTTTCGTTTCTCGAAGTCCTGCAAGGCGAAAACTGATGTTCATGGCGAGAGGGCTGACAGCGGCGGAGGCGCATCTTGCCTATCCGCTCGTCTCCTGTCGCTATCCCACTCTGTCTCTTGCGCTTTGGACGAACTACGTGCGCGCCGCCGAACGCGCGGACGCCGCCGAACGCCTGATTTGCCTTATCGATCGGCGCGATCGGCGCCATGCGATCTTCGCCTATGGCGTCGATAGGTCGCAGCCCCACGCGCGCCTGCGCGTGGCTCATATCGCGACCTTCCAGTTGATCGGCGATCTCATCCATCGCGCCCTGCACCAGACGCTCGAACAGATCGCGGCAGAACACGGCTGCCGCGAAGTCGTCGTCGAGACATGGAGAGGCTGTAACGATGTGGCCGTTGTTTCCGCATCCTGCCTGACCAATCAGGCCCGCGGCGTGCTCACGCTCGATTCGACCATCGCGCGAACGGGCGCGCTCAACTAGAATAGTTCGTCGTCAGATCAACGGCGCCAGCATCGCGCCGGCAAGCGCGGCCGACAGCAGCGCGAAGTCGTGCAGCGCGAGCATGAGCCGCGTCGGCGCGCCGTCGCGATAGATCCATTGCAGGAGACCGGCGTTGGCGAGGGACCAGCCAACGCCGGCGGAAGCCAGCGCAAGGCCGATCGAAGTCGCCGCCGCGCCGGCCGAGAACAGCGCGGCGCCGGCGACGAGAATCGCCAGGCCCGCGACGAGCGCGATCGTCGGCGGCGGCTCGGCGCTGGCGAAGCGGATGATGGCGGCCGGCGCATACATGGCGACGAGATGCCAGGCGATGACGCCGCCGACGGCCGCCGAGGCGACGCCGCAGGCGACCAGCGTCGGCGAGGCGCGCGCCATCAGCAGCGTCATCACGAACCAGGCGATGGCGCCGATGATCGTCGCCGCGA
>OEIU01001685.1_pt1 | contig 13454 bp, 13 predicted proteins | sample 1539221 | NCBI WGS metagenome assembly OEIU01 (sample SAMN03792071, study PRJEB22550) | activated sludge metagenome | feature: wastewater treatment plant; material: activated sludge; isolation source: Wastewater treatment plant of a petroleum refinery complex | place: Argentina: Zarate | collected...
TCGAAGATCACGGCATAGGTGCGTTCGGCAGCATCGTTGATCAGACGGCTTTGCATGGCGGCTTTCCTGCAATCGAGGTGGAAGGTCGGCGGAGGCGGCAAGCGCCATACCCGCGCGCAGGCCGTACCAGCATCGCGCATCAGCGGATCTTCGACACCTCGATCTGCGTGACGACGCCGGCCTGGTTCCCCCACGACTGCCGCACGTAGCTGGCGACCGCGGCGATGGCCTCGTCGTTCAGCACCTGATAGAACGGCGGCATGCCGAACGGCCTGGGGTTGCCGGCGGTGGCGGGTGCGAAGCCGCCCTGGCGGATCATCTGGATCAGGTTGGTCGGCGACGCGAGCGTGACCGCGCGGTTGCCGGCGAGCGGCGGATAGATGCCCGCGACGCCCTGGCCCCGCGTGCCGTGGCAGCCGGCACAGTGCTCGCGGTAGATCTCGCCGCCTTTCTCGAGCAGCTCGCGCCACGCCGGGCGCGCGGTCTGCGCCGTTCTGCCGGTCTGCGGCAGCGCCGACAGGAACTCGGCGATCGCGTTCAGGTCGGCATCGGTCAGATGCTGGGTGCTGCGGAACACCACCTCGGCCATCGGGCCGGACGCCGTGCCGCGCGCCGACACGCCGTGTTTCAGCAGACCGACGATCTGCTCGCGCGGCCATCCGGCGACGCCGGCCTCGTCGGCTCGCGTCAGCGACGGCGCATACCACGATGCATCGGGCATCAGGCCGCCGCCGAACTCGACGGCCACCCCTCCCAATGTGTTGCGCGGCGAATGGCAGGCGGCGCAGTGGCCGAGCCCGTCGACCAGATAGCGCCCGCGGTTCCAGCCTTCGCTGCGGGCCGGATCGGTCTCGAAGCGAGACGGCGCGAAGTACAGCGCGCGCCACACCGCCAGCGCGGCCTGCGTGCCGTACGGAAAGCGCAGCGCATGCGTGGCGTTCCACCGGTCGGCGGGCGGCACGGTGCGCAGCCAGGCGAACAGCGCGTCGGAATCGTCGCGGGTCAGCAGGCTGTAGCTCGGGTACGGAAATGCCGGATACAGCAGCCGCCCGTCGCGCGAACGGCCGTTGTGCATCGCCCGCCAGAACTCGCCGGCCGTCCAGCGGCCGATGCCGCGCTCGGGGTGCGGCGTCAGGTTCGGCGCGAAGACGGTGCCGAACGGCGTGTCGATGCCGCGACCGCCGGCATACGGAGTCCCGTCGGGCGCGAGATGGCACCCTGCGCAGTTGCCGGCCAGTGCGAGATAACGACCGCGTTCGATCCGGGCAGCGTCCGCGCCGGCGGCGGCTGCGCGATCGGTGGCTGGTGCGGCCGCCGAGATCCCGGGCGACGTGCCCGCCGACGTGCCCGCTCGCCCGGCCGCCGGGCCATCGAGCGGATCTTCTCCGCGCAGATTGCGCCACGCGACCAGCGCAACGAGCGCGATCAGCAGCGCCATGACGCCGAGCCCCGCACGCAGAGCGATCCTGCTCACGGCCGCGCGCTCCCGCAGTCCATCGGCAGCGGCTCGGTCGCGGCCGGTTCCGGATGGATGCCGGTCGGCAACGTGCGGCTCGACAGCCAGGTCGATACCAATGCGATCTCGTCCGGCGTCAGCCGGCGGGCGATCTCGGCCATGCAGTCGGGCGCGTCGGCGCGGCGGCTGCCTTCGCGCCAGGCACCGAACTGGCGGAGAAGATGGTCGCGCGGCAAGGTCAGCAGGCCCGGCATCGCCGGCAGGCGCCCCGCCATCGCCTGCCCATGGCAATGGACACAGGCCGGCAGCTTCCGCTCGGGGATGCCTTCGCGCACGAGCTGCTCGGCGCGCCGCGCATCGGCCGCCGGCATCGCGTCCGGCTGCGCCGGCGGATACGGCAGGTCCAGCGACGCGAAGTACCGCGCGATCTCGCGCAGGTAGTCGTCGGACAGATTCTGCAGCAGATGACTCATCGCCCGGTTCGTGCGACGGCCCTTCTGGAAATTGACGAGCTGGTTGTACAGATAGCCGGCCGGCTTGCCGGCGATCCGCGGGAAATAGCCGTCGTTGGTGGCGCGGCCCTCCTTGCCGTGGCAGACCACGCAGGCCTGCATCCGCTGCGCCATCGAGTCGGTGACGGCGGCGGTGGCGGCGTCACGGGCGGCGGCGACCGCAAGGGCCTGGTTGGCTGCGGCGGCCGCCGCGGCGAACCACCACGCCGCCGCGGACGCGGCCAGCCGCATTAGCCGGCGCCGCGCAGCGCGCAGACAAGGATTCGGAGTCATCGGGTCCGAACCTATCAGACTTTCGCGATCCGGTTCTTTCGGCATGCACGATCGGCGAAGTACTGTATTGACCCAGCGGAATCTGCTCAATCAAGCCGCTGATGCAAATGCCTCAGCGAGGGTTCGCATGCCCAGCGCCTGATGAGGGCGCTGACGCTTGTAGAAATCGAGCCAATCGCCGATCACCCAGGACGCATGCTGCAGCAATTCAAATCGATGGCGATGGAGGCACCGCTCCTCAGCGTTCGTCTCACGCGTTCAACCAGGCCGCTTTGCTCCGGGCTGTGTGGGTGATGAACTCCTGGCGCAGGCCGTAGCTGCGAACCAGGCGCATGTAGTTCCGACTGAACACCAGCCCATTGTCCGCGCGAAGCAGGAACCCCTGCGACACTCGGCCCAGGATTCCAAATCGTGCGATCAGCGCACCTTCCAGCGCCGCCTCTGCGGTCTTGGACTTGCCGCAGCACGACAGGGCCCCGAGCAACTAGCCACCAGCAGCAGCGCCTGGATCCTTGGCCGAAACCCGATCGCGTTCGATCACGACCCTTCGTAGCGCGATACCGATCGCTCGAGGCGGCTGATGCGTGTCCATCACCCTGGAGAGGGGTCGAAATGAGAGGCGATTGCCATCGCGCTCTCGCAGAAGCCCTGCTTGTATCTTCAATCGATGGACGGTCGGATCTCTGCTGCCACGCGCTCCAATAGTGCCCAGCAACACATCGTTCAGGAATACGCTCACGTCAGATGAATCGCCGGCATGAAGCGCAAGGATCAGATCCGAATCGATCGGCCCATGCCATAAAAAAGCCAACATGGATTCCTTGCTGATCGCCCAGCGCCCCCACTCTTCGCTGCGAGCCCAGCCAAAAAGGGTGAACAGGTGGGAATTGCCGGAATTGGCAAACTCGATTTGCGAATCAACGGTCAGTGAGGGACGGTCGTGGAGAAGCATCGACGGGAATGCGCCGGTGTTGTACGGCTGATCCCACCACTGGTCGCCGGTAGGAAAGATGATTGGCGCCGAGGTTCGTCGAAGAATGCCGGTCGAGCCGCCGACGATCGCAACGTACTCCCACATATCCTCCGATGCGAGAAACCGGAACATATCGCCGATGTGGCGGATATGAACGTCATCGATGATCAGGATGCCGCCAGGACGAATGTGAGGGTATAGCCGCCAGTACTCCAGTTGAGGGAACGGGAACCCATGCGGGCCGTCGATCAACGCGGCGTCAATCGGTTCACGAAACTCATGGGCGAGGAGAGTCGACTGCGTGGGTCCGAACACGAATTCGACCCGGTCCGATCGCGAAACTTCACTATTGAGGAAATACTGGACGCTGCTGTTCTCCTCATTCCGGTCGTCCAACGTGAAGGCTATGTGCTTCTCGGAAAGACACGAAAAAAGGATGGTCGATTTTCCGCACCCCGTCTCGACCGTCAGTTTGGGGTTGGGCGGCATCGCGTTCTCTATTTCATCGACAACCGGCAACTGGAGGGACCCCGCGCGGTGCGCCGCCCCGGCAGCCTGTTCGTAACGAGCCATTCGTTGGGTTACACGGCCGGAAAGCGGCGCCACAGGCGGTTCCAGGTGGCGCCAGACAAGCGGCTTCTCCGAGACTTGCGATTCAGGAGGCTCTTCGAGAGGAACCCGATCGTGGCCATCGCGGCGCGGGTCTCCCTGCGCATTCAGCGCATCGAGGGTGCTGGTTCTTACCAGCCCATAGCCGAATCTCCGTATCACCTGCTGGAGAAAAACCTTCCACTCATTCATCTTCTTGGCTCTCTCGAGGCAGAGTCATCGGGCTACGTGCTTCCTCAGATTGGCCTGATGGCTACCTACCATCATTGCAATCATGTCTTCGAAGCTTGTTCGAGGGCGCCATCCGAGGCGATCAAGCGCTTTGCTCGCATTCGCTACCGTCGGGCCGGTTTCCGCCAGCCTGACGAACCGGGGATCGACGACAACGTAGTTCTTCCAGTCCAGGTTCACGACATCGAAAGCTGCCTTGCAAAGATCGCGTATGGTGCGAATCTGTCCGGTTCCGATTGCGTAGTCATCGGAGGAATTCTGCTGCAGCATCAGCCACATCGCCTCGACATAATCGCCCGCGAATCCCCAGTCGCGCATGGAGTCCAGACTTCCAATCGATACTTTGCCGTCCTTTACGATCGGGTCGCCCTCTTCATTCAATTCGGCCGAGGTCTGAATGCCGAGGCCGATGCAAGCTGCTCCATAAGTGACTTTCTGGGTGATGAAATGCATGCCCCGGCGAGGCCCCTCATGATTGAAGAGGATGCCGCAGGAGATGTACATCGAGTAGCTTTTTCGATAGATATTCGCGATCTGATGTGCGTAGACCTTCGCGGCGGCATAGGGATTGACGGGATTGAACGGCGTATCCTCGTCTTGCGGCGTCTCTTTTACCTGGCCGAACATCTCGGATGAAGATGCCTGGTAGATTCTGCAGTCCGGCTTCAACAGTCGCGCAGTTTCGAACAGTCGATGCGCTCCAAGAGCGGTGACCTCCCCGGTTTCCAAGGCGAGGCTCCAGGATTGGCCGGGATGGGATTGTGAAGCGAGGTTATAGATTTCGTCAGGCTGGACGTTCTTGATTCCCGCAGTCAGAGAGACGGGATCCATCAGGTCGCCATAGACGAATTCGAGTTTTTGCTGCAAGTGGCTGACATTGTTCGGTTTGATCAATGAACTCTTGCGGCCGAATCCGACGACGCGATATCCCTTGCTCAAGAGCAGCTCGGCGAGATAGGAACCGTCTTGGCCAGTGATGCCGGTTATGAGTGCAGTGCGGCCCATCGCCATCCCCGGAGATTTCTACTCATTTCCGATCATTCAATTGGTGATCTTGTTGCGCCAGCGCATCTTGAACCTGGCGACATAAACATACTGGTAGACGAAGCGATCCCAATAGTATTTCGTGATCGAGAACTCCTGGGCTGCCCTATGGAACGCTCGAATGTGAGTCTGGGCAGTCGAACTGGGTGAAAACGCTTTCGCTCGCTCGAATCCGCTCGATCGCAATCGCTGCCGGACAGCTTGATCCGTCCAAAGCAGCTTTATCGCACGGGCGATATCCTCGGGCGACTCGGGGTCGAAGAGCTCGGCAGCGTCCAGAACCACTTCCGGGATCGACGTGCATCGTGACGCAATGACCGGGCACCCCGCTGCCATCGCTTCGACCAGGGGGATGCCAAAGCCTTCGAACAGAGAAGGGAATGCCAGCATCTCGGCGTGCCTGTAGAGGTAGGCCAGGTTTTCGATCGAAACGTACCCAAGCACATGAACCTGCTTGCTCAATCCATACTTTTCGATGCTCTCCGCCATGGGATAGCCGTTTTGCTGCTCAAAGCCGGTCAGAACCAGATCGGGCGCCATTCCGTCTCTTTCCCGAAGTAGCGTGAGCGCCCGAAGCAACGTATCGTGGTTCTTGTGTTTCCAGAAGTTGGCCGGGAAGAAAATATAGCGATCCGGCAGCGGCGATGCTGGAGCGATCTCGATCTCCGACGCTCGATAGAACTGCTCGTTCGCGCTGAGATAGGCAACGCTTATTTTGTCGGCGGGCCTCGAGTGATGCTTCACGATGGTCTGCTTCGAGAATTCCGAGATGGTCAGAACATGGTTCGCCATGTGGGTGGACGACCGGTAGTAACGATCTCGAGCCTGAAGGTCAGCAGGCGTGAAAAACTCCGGGTGGTAGATTTCCTGGATATCCACCAGCGTCATGACGGTCGGCAACGGCAATGGAGCGGGGTAGAGTGCGCTGAACGGACAAAAGTAGAGATCGATCCGGTCGAGGTGATCGACCACCTGCTCTTGAGACTGTAGCTGCACGGCATGGGCTTTCCACTTGTCCGTGCTCAGCTTTGCCAGTTCTTGCGTGTTGTGTTCGAACCAGAACAGAACGTATTCATTCGAGTGATCGCTGCGAAGCAGCTCATCCACAAGCGTGAGGAAGTACTGCTTCAGCCCCCCGATGTGGGCCTGGAGCAGATAGCAATTGATTCCGACCCTCATTCTGCCTTACCGGAAATGCGATTCCCCGCAAGATCGTGAGCCGCTGTTGCCCGGCTACCTTGGTCCCAAGGCAGCGTGCCGTGCTTCTTCCACTGATTGGATGCGTAGATGATGCCCAGGCTATGGCTGCAACCGGCCAGCGCATTCATCCATTCCGTCGGAGAGATGAAGAGCATCCTCTGGCTTCGGTTGATGAAGAGGCGAGCAACATGCCGGCACATCTCCTTGGCGTGCCACTTGACCGCTCCCTTGACCCCTTCATCGGTAATGGAGCCGGTCATGTAAAGGACAGTCAGTGTCGTGACGCCTTCCCAGAAATTTCTCCGCAGGAAATACCACGGGCGCAATTTGTACGGGGCGATCCGATGGTGGGCACTTGCGGCAGGCTGATGGTACATCTGATACCCCGCCTTGCGGATGTTCATTCCGTACACCGAGTCCTCGCCGGCGAGCATGCTCGCCGGTCGCGAATAGCTGAATCCAAGGCGCTCGTCGAATCTGGCTACGCTGTTCGCCACGGAGGCGAGGACCGCAAAATTCGCGCTGACAGGAAGATCGAGGGGAGGCATCGGAGCGAGGCCGCCCTCGGGGCTGTAGAGCCCCAGCATGTACTGCCGGGATTCCGGGTACCAAGAGGGTTTGGGCGCGCCCCACAATGGCAGGAGGCGGCCGGCCACCAGTCCCGGAGGGGGGACGATCGCCGAGAATGCCGTGGCGTAGCCTTGGAGACAGCCGGGATCCGCAACCGCATCGTCGTCGAGGAACATCACGATCTCGCCCGTGGAGTTGTCCAGACCCACATTGCGCGCAGCACTCGCACTCGCGTAGTCCAAGTGGAAATATCTGATCCGCTGATCGTCCGGAAACCGATTGACTATTGCCTTGAGGAAGACATCTTTCGGTCCCTGATCGACTACCAGGACTTCGAAGTCAGGGTAGTCGTTTCTGACAATGGACTCGATGGCCTCCAGTGCAAGCTGCTCTCGATTGCACGTGGGGATGACTACCGAAATGCGAGCAGGGTGTGATTCAGGCACGTCAGTTCTTCTGGGTGTAGCGGTAGTCGAAGCGCCTCCGCCTGTACTGCGAAATGGCTCGTCCGATAGCCCGCTCGGCGATGGATGTCACGCGATTCCCCATCAGTAGACTTCCCGTAAGGGCCGCACCGGGTCCGGCAACTGCGCAGAAGGGGTTCAGGGCCAAGGCTCTCCTGTACGACAGCACCGCCTCCGACCTTCGGCCCGTCTTCAACAGTTGCCGCGCGGTGCGGAGCCGGGCGTGCATCAGGCCCTTTTTGATCTGAGTCCGCAGCGCGTCCCACTGATCCGGGGAGAGGCTCTTCCACCTTTCGCAGGAGTCGATCGCCTCGGACGCGGCTTCGGAAAAATGCAGATCGTGATGTCGCGCAAGATTGAAGACGAAAAAAGAGAAGAACTTGCCGAACTGCCCGACGGGTCGATATCGACGAAAGACCTCGAGCTGATCGCCCCAGAACACGGTCGGGCTCGACAGCGACTTCGTGCCTTGGATCATCCGGAATTTTCCGATCTTTACCGGCAGATGGACCAGCTTCAGATTCGAATGGCCCGCTCTGATCCAGTATTCGACGTCCATCGCGTAGTGCATCGTTTCGTCGAAATAGCCGATCCGGTCCACGACGTTCCGGCGCCAGAACGTCGACTGCTGCATGATGTAGTTCGTAAACTCGTTCCAGAGGAAATGATAGCCGGTCATCACCTTGTGATCGTACGGGCGGGAAAGCCAGACCCACTGCAAGTTGCCGGACTCATCGATGACATCGCCATCCCCGAAGACGAAGTCTGCTGCCGGATCGCTCTCGAATGTGCCGCCGATCGCGGCGAACGCGCCCGGGAAAAAAGTATCGTCGGAATTGATATAGCTGCAGTAGTCGCCGGTAGCCAGCCGCAAGCCCTTGTTGATGGCATCCGATTGGCCGCCGTCCGGACCGGATGTCCACTGAAACTCAACGCCTTTGCATGCTATCGGATACTCACCGCCACGCAGTTTCTTGTCATATTGCTCGAGAATCTCCACGGTTTCGTCCGTAGACCCGCCGTCCATCACGAAATACTCGATCTCGAATGGTCCTGCCTGGGACAGGACACTTTCAATGGTGTCGGTGATGAAGCGCCCTTGATTGAACGAAGGGGTGACGATGCTGAACTTCATGGGGCTGGCGGAACTGGGTAGTTCGATCGTTGGGAACTACCAGCGCCGGGATTTCATGCTGGCAAGCTGGCGTCGCAACTCGTCTCGCTCCTGGCAGAGCTCTTCAATGACCACGAGCCTGTCAGCGCGATCTTTCTCGGACGCCAGGTAGGCGGATTTGTAGTTCTCCAACTCTGCAAGCAAACCGCCTTGACTCGCTTCAAGCTGGCAGATTTTCTCACCTTGTGCGTGAATGACATCCAGTCGATCTGCGCGATCTTTTTCCGTTGCCGCCAGATGGCCTTTCAGATCGTGGATCTCGGCGATGCGCGTGTTCAGTTCGGACTCGAGCCGGGAGCCTTGTTCCCCGAGGCGTTGCAGGACTCTCAACCGCTCACTTCGATCCTGCTCGACTTCCTGCAGATGGCTCTCGATGGTTCTTCTGAGCTCATCGCTATCCAGAAGCGCTCGAATCAGCTTTCCTTGATCCCCTCTGAATTCCAGTTTGGTCAGGTCGGCCCGTGGCCGTTCGATCGGATCGTTGCGCTCAGCGATGAAATACATATCGTACTGGGAGAAAATCGCTGGTTCGAAGGTCAGTCTGGAGACACCAACCCGATCGAACAACTCCTCGACAGCCCGTTTGCTGAACAGGAAGAGATGCTCATCCGGTTTGAATTGCTCGAGAAAGGGGGCTTTCGATTCGACCAAGCCTTCGTAGGTCATTGATTCGATGAACTGAGGTGTCTGTATCAGGAACGCGCCCTCCGGGGCCAGCAAGGCCTTGCAGTGCCGCATGGTGGCCAGCGGGTCGGGGAGATGCTCAAGGACATCCATCAAGGCGATCAGTTGAAGGCTCCCCGGATCGATAGGCTGATCTTCGATCGGTCCTTGAAGAACGTCGATATCGAACTGGCTACGTGAGAATTCCACCACCCACGGGCTCAGCTCCAGCCCCTGCGCGTCGTAGCCGCTCCACTTCAGCATTGCAACGAACCCGCCGTGACCGGACCCCAGTTCGAGGACTCGCCCGGGTGGGGGGCGATGAGCCAGCGCAGTCCTCAACCAATGAAGGCATCGCTCCGGCAGATCTGAGCGAACTCTCTCGGCCAGGCTCGGGTAACGGTACTGGTCGGTATGCCGCTCCAGGTAATAGTTCCGACCATAAAGGTCGGCCGAGTCATCGGTCACTCTGGAGACATCCGAGGTGGGCATGCGCTTCAGGACGAGAGTCCCGCAACGGTCGCACCTCAAATAGTCAGGCGAGAAGCCCGCCAGATCTGCGTTGCCACACCAGCATTTGTTGATCGGGGTCATCGGGTCCATCTGCGGATCGCCAGGGCGGCCAAGGTCGGTAGTATATTGTCATGGCAGGCATGGTCTGCCGGCGCCGTCCCGCGCTGCCCGTGGATCGATCAGAGCGGCATTGCCGCGAACGTCAAACGTCAGATGTCGCGAGCCGGCGAAATGCTCCGCAGGTTGCTGGGGGTCCGATTGGGCAGCCTCCGTCGGGAGGCCCCCCGGGCACTCCACTTGGCTGCGGGAAACCCTGGTCAGGCCGAGGTCAGCCGGCTGCGATTCGGGATCGTGACCCCCGTTTTCAATCAGGCCGAGTATATCTCGCAGACGATCCAAAGCGTGCTCGGCCAGCACTATCCGCATCTGGAGTACGTCGTCAAAGATGGTGGGTCTACCGACGGAACGCTTGCTCGGATTGGATCTCCGCGGGGAGCACTGAAAGTGGTTCTTTCAGGTTCGGACGGAGGCCAGGCGGACGCCATCAATCAAGGTTTCCGGGAACTGGGCCCTGTCGACATCATGGCCTACATCAATGGCGATGATCTTCTGCTTCCGGGGGCGCTGGCTCGGGTATCCCGGTACTTCGATGAACACCCCGAAGTCGACGTCGTCTACGGGCATCGGGTTCTGATCGACGAGAAGGGGCTGGATGTCGGGCGATGGATCCTTCCCGACCACGATGATGAAATCCTGTCTTGGGTCGACTATGTTCCTCAAGAAACCCTCTTCTGGCGCCGGCGCATCTGGGAGGCCAGCGGAGGCCGGATCGACGAGAGTTTCAGATACGCGATGGATTGGGACTTGCTGGTGCGTTTTCGGGATGCGGGGGCGAGGTTTGCAAGAATCCCTGAGTTTCTCGGCGCCTTTCGCCTGCACGATGAGCAAAAGACTTCGAAAGATTTCATGACCACCGGGCGCCACGAAATGGATCGGATTCGTAAGCATACCCTTGGCCGGCCCGTCGCGCCTTGGCAGATCACTCGTGCTGCCTTGCCCTATCTGATGCGGCACGCTGCCGCCAACAGGGCATACCAATGGTTTGGGCGCCTGTAGAGTTGTCTCCGCTCGGGCTGCAGTCTCGTCAAGTACTTCAAGTTCCGATTCACCGGGCAGGTTTGCCAAACCGTGAAATGGCGCGGCAATGCCTTCAAGGCGAAAAGTAATGGTGAACGCACCGACGTGGCCGGCCAACAGGACCTGTCGGCATTTCTCGTCAAGGCTCCCGTGAGTCATGGCAGCGGCATTTCGATATGTGATCGCGTCGGTCGTGGCAAGCCCTACTACGAACGTGTACTCGCCGACTCCAAGGTCAAGGACCATCCGTTGTCGGAATCTGAGAATCGTGCCCGGCAGTACATGGGATGGCGCTTCGATCTGACGTTGCAGTGAGTTGATGCCATGTACGATCACGTTGCGCTCATTGACGATGTTGATGCCGCCGAGAGGGACCTCCATCTCCTGCAGGACCCGAAACGAATAGTAGAAATCGACGGTCTCTCCCATCTGGAACAGCGTACGAGCCGCGCCGTCGGAGGCGCTGACCATGGCGGCACCAAGAAACTCCGCCTGTCCGTTCCCGACAACGTCTGATTGCCCGAGATCCAGGAAGGCAGATTGCTCCGGCCAGCGAAGGTCGGATTTCGTCGAGGGGGGCGTGCCGGGCGGGAGCCGGGACGCTGTGGCGCTGGAGTTGGCCGGGGTTTCGCGGCCGATCGACATATAGCGGTTGATCGCAGACACGGGATTGCCCACGAACATGGTCTTGCCATGGTCGAGGACCAGGACCCGGCGGCAAAACTGACTGACCGTAGCCATGTCGTGGCTGACCAGGATCACGGCCGCTCCGCTGTCGACGAGACTCTGCAGCCGGCCATAGCACTTCTGGGTAAAGAACACGTCGCCGACGGCGAGCGCTTCGTCGATGATGACTATATCGGCCGCGATATGCGCTTGGACAGCGAATGCCAGGCGAACGAACATCCCGCTGGAGTAGGTCTTGACTGGTTCGTTGATGAACTCGCCGATGTCGGCAAACTCGGCGATCTGCTCATATCGGTCGGAAATCTCATTCTGATCCAGACCGAGAATCTTGCCGTTCAAGTACACATTCTCCCGGCCGGTAAAGTCGGGGTTGAATCCACTGCCGAGTTCCAGGAGTGCCGCGATGCGTCCGGATGTCCGGACAGTGCCGCTGGTCGGAGCGAGCGTGCCGGCAACGATCTGGAGCAGCGTACTCTTGCCGCTTCCATTTCGACCGATGATGCCGATCGTTTCGCCTCGCTTGATGCTGAGCGAAACGTCGTCGAGCGCCCAGAATTCCCTGAAGTAATTGGCTGAGTGACCGCCGCCAGTCGGGGAGCCGGATCTCATTGCCCGCTTCAGTCTTGGCAACAACATCTGCTTCAGACGATCGCGCGGATTCGCGTAGATTTCGTAGCGCTTGCTTACATTCTGAATATCTATGAGGACTTCGTCAGAGTACATCGGCGAATCCCCGGCGAGTTTTCTGGAACCACCAAAAGCCGACGAAGCAGAAAGCGGTTCCGATCAGCAAGTGCATCGCCCATTGCTCCCAAAGCATGGGCTTTCCCCACAACATCAAGTCGCGGAGCTGCGTGATCGGAAAAGTCAGAGGGTTCCAGGAAATCATCCGCTGGAAACCTTCAGGGAGAGCCGATATCGGATAGAAAACCGGTGCCAGGAAAAGAGCGATTGTTGTAACCATGCCCATCGCTTGCGAGAGATCCCGGAGATAGACTCCGAACGCGGCGAGAATCCATGTGAGACCCAATGTCAGTGCGAACAGGGGCAGGAGTGCCACCGGGACCAGCATCGTGAGCGGGTGCACCGTGACGCCGACCACCATGCAGAACACCATTAGGATCAGGAAGCTGACCACGAAATGCAGGGCGGCCGAGAATACGGTCACCCAGGCAAGAATTTCCAGGGGGAAAAGAACCTTTTTGACAAAGTTCGGCTGCGTGACGATCAGGCCAGGGGCTCGGGTCAGGCATTCCGAAAAGAACGCGTGGACGATCATTCCGGAGAACAGCACCAACGCGAATGTCGCCTTGCTCTCGTCACCAGCACCCCATCGCGCGTTGAATGCCACGCTGAAAACGAACGTGTAGATCGCGAGCATCAACAGCGGACTGAAGAGCGCCCATCCGACGCCAAGGATCGAGCCACGGTAGCGCCCGATGAATTCGCGCCTGACCAGATCGCCAATCAGATCCCGGTGTTCGACCGCGCTACGCACCAGAGCAAAGGGGGATGCAGCATATGAAGAATTCATCTGAGCGGATAGCCTTACTCCAGAAAGAGTCGTGCTCAAGGGTTCGTGGGCGTGTCATCTTAAATCAAATTCATCGAAAACCTTGGGGGCCTCCGGCAGTCGAGCTCTTGGGCTTTGCGCTCATACCATGGCACCCTGGCTTCCCGGGACGCCGAGAAGCCGATCGGACCGGATGAACCAGCAAGAGAGCGCCAGGATGGCGTGGCTGCCGGAATCTTCGAAATCGATGCAAATGAATGATAGCAACCGGGCGGTTTGGGTTTTCGCTTTCTCTCAGAAGGATGGCAGTCTCCGTATTGTCGGCTCGGGGAGCGAACTGGAACTCGGCACTCTAAAGGCGGGAGAATTCAGTCTGGAGCGATTTGAGCACGGGTTCACTTGAAACAACCCATGCATCGAACTTCGATTTAAACG
>OEIU01001686.1_pt1 | contig 13453 bp, 17 predicted proteins | sample 1539221 | NCBI WGS metagenome assembly OEIU01 (sample SAMN03792071, study PRJEB22550) | activated sludge metagenome | feature: wastewater treatment plant; material: activated sludge; isolation source: Wastewater treatment plant of a petroleum refinery complex | place: Argentina: Zarate | collected...
GGGGGGGGGGGCGGGGGGGACGGCGCGGGCGGCGGGGCCCCGCGCCCGGGCGCGGCCCCCCCTCCCGGGGGGGCGGGGGCCCGGGGCCCGCCGTGTCGGGCCGCGGCCGGCGCGCCCACGCCCGCGTGATGATGGGGATGGCGGCGAGGCCGATGAGCACGACGACGCCCGGGACGACCCAGGCGATCAGGTCGAAGCCCGACTTCGGCGGCGTCGCCAGCACGCCCCGGCCGAACTCGTCGACCAGGCCGTCGATCACCTCCTGTTGCGTCCAGCCCTGGTCGCGCTTCTCGGCGATGTAGCGCTTCATGTCGAGGGCGACCGGCGCGTTGGACACGTCGAGGGGCGTGTTGCACGTGGGGCAGCGCACCTGCTGGGCGACGTCGTTCACCGAGTACGCCTGCGCCGCCACCGGCAGCGCGGCGAGCAGGATGAGCGCGACGGCCGCGACGCGGCGGACGGCCCGGATCATCAGGATCCCCGGAGCTGCTCGATGGCGTTGGTGACCTGGGCGGGGTCCGTGAGCTGGCCCGCGACCTTCAGGGCGATCCGCCCCTCCTTGTCGATCACGAACGTCTCGGGCAGGGCGGGCACCTGGTACGCGTTCTTCACGTCGTCCTCGCCGTCGCGCAGCGACGCGTAGGTGACGCCGTTGGCGCGCGCGAAGTCGAGGGCCTCCTCCCGGAGGTCCTGGACGTCGACGCCGAGCACCACCACCTCCTGCGGGCTCACCCGGTACCGGGCGGCCACCTGGTCGAGCACGGGCGCCTCCAGCTCGCACGGCGTGCACCACGACGCCCAGAAGTTCAGCACCACGATCTTGCCGCGCAGGCTCGACAGGGAGACGTCCTGGCCGACCGGGCCGATGCCGTCGGCGGACAGCAGCACCGGCAGCGTGGCCTCGGGCGCGTTCGGGCGCTTGCCCTCCTCCAGGGCGTCCTGGATGGAGGTGCCGATGTCCTTGTTGGCCAGGCCGACGACCAGCATCGCGATCACCGCCGCGACGATCACGCCGCCGACGATCGCGCCGATCGTGCGCCGCCGGTCCCAGCCGCGCTCATCGGGCGGGGCCTCCTGCGGGGTCGCCTCGGTCACGCCGGACAGCGTAGCGGCGCGGGGGTCTCCGACGCGTTAACGCAGGCCCCGTCCGGGGCGGGTCAATCGCCCTGATTGCGCTGCCGCTCGCGCTCCTGGCTGCGCGCGATCGACTGCTCCACCTGCTCGATGAGCCAGTCGGGCACGGGTCCGCTGGTCTCCGGCTCCGGCGCGGGGTCCGGTGCGTCCGCCGCGTCGGGCGCCGCGGGGGGCGCGCCGGGACCGGCGGCCGGCGGCGGGTCGTCCCGGTCCGGCGGCGGGAGCGGCGGCGGCTCGAGCGAGGTGGGCGCCAGCCGCGGGCCCTGCGTGCCCTTGGGGCGCTCCTCCCAGACGATCTCGTCGTCGCGGAGCACCACGACGCGCCAGTCGCTGGCGGCCTCGCCGTAGATCACCTCCAGGCGGTTGCGCTCCACGGCGGCGTCCTCGCGGGCGGCGTCCTCCGAGCGGTGCTCGGACACGACGCTGCGCTGGGCGGCGGCCTGTCCGGACAGGCCCTCCACCACGACCTCGTATCGACGACGACGGCGCACCGCCCCATCTTCGCAATCCGGGGGCCGGTCCCTGCGCCCGCAGGGTCGCCCGGCGTCAGGACGGGGTCAGCGCCACCGATCCGTTCGGGTCCCCGCCGAGCTCGCCGTAGAGCAGGGTCGTGTTGCGGAGCCAGTTGGAGTTGAGGTTGGTGGGGTCGTTGGCGGCGCCCACGGGGCAGTAGCGCCGCTGGATCTGCGCGAGGGTGACCAGGCCGTCGTCCAGGTACCCGGTGCGGAGCCCGGCGGCCACCGTCGCGATGTTGTCCTCCCACGACGCGAACGTCTGGTGGGGGCCCCATCCGAAGGCGTTGTTGCGGGCGCGGGCGCCCGGATCGGACCCCAGCGACGACTCCGCCCGCGCGATCGCGACGAGCACCCGCGGGTCGATGCCGTTCTTCTCCCCCTCGCGCACGAACACGTCGCCCATCCCCACCAGCGGCGAGCCGGGGTTCTTCGACTGCATCCACGCATCCAGCTGCGCGCCGGTGACGCCGGACGCGCCCGTGGCGGAGGCCGGCGCGCCGAGCTTCGTCGCGGCCGCGGCGCCGGCGGCCGGCGTGCCGAGCGTGGCGGACGCGCCCTGGAGCGCATCGGCGAACGAGGCCTGCGCCGAGGCGCCCGAGGCGTTCGAGGAGCCCGCGATCGCGTCCACGCGACCGGTGATCTCCCGGATCCGGGCGATCGTCGCCGCGATGCCGCCTGCGCCGTCCACGCTCACGCCACGCCCATCGGCGGCCGCCGGGGCGGTCTTGAGCCGGGCCCCCGGCCTGCCGCTAGCCCAGGAGCTCGCGGACCGCCCGGACGGGGTCGTCGGCGCGCATGAGGGCCTCGCCGACCAGGATCGCGTCGACGCCCGCGCGCTCCAGCCGCTCGACGTCCTCGTTCTGGGTGATCCCCGACTCGGCCACCACGACGGTGCCGGCGGGGACGTCGGCCAGGAGCTCGAACGTCGTCTCCAGGTCGACCTCCAGCGAGTGCAGGTCGCGGTTGTTGATGCCGATCAACTCGGCCCCCGCCTCGACCGCGGTCTCGACCTCCTTCTCGTCGTGCACCTCGACGAGGGCGTCCAGGCCGAGGTCGGATGCGGCGCCCATCAGCTCCTCCATCCGCCCCCGCTCCAGCGCCGCGACGATCAGCAGGGCGGCGTCGGCGCCCGCGACCCGCGCCTCCAGCAGCTGGTACTCGTCGACCACGAAGTCCTTTCGCAGCAGCGGCAGGTCGCACGCGGCGCGCGCCTCCACCAGGTCGTCCAGGCTGCCGCCGAACCAGTTCGGCTCCGTCAGCACCGACACGGCGCTCGCGCCCGCCCGCTGGTAGGCGGACACCACGTCGGCCACGGTCGCCTCCGGCCGGATCGGGCCCTTCGACGGGCTGGCCCGCTTCATCTCCGCGATCAGCGAGATCCCCTCGTCGATCAGCGCCTCCGAGAACGGGCGCCCCCTGCGGGCCGGCCCCAGCCGCGACCGCAGCTCGCCGTCGCTCACCAGCTTCCGCCGCGCCTCCACCTCGGCGCGGGTGCGCTCCACCACCGTCTCGAGGAACGTCGCCACAGGAGGCTCAGCCCGTCCCGCCGAGGCGGCGGGTGGTGGCGACGAAGGCCTCCAGGCGCTCGCGGGCCGCGCCCTCGTCGATGCTCCGCTCGGCCACCTCGACGGCCTCGGCCAGGGTCTGCGCCCGCCCGGCGACGTGGATCGCGGCGGCGGCGTTCAGCACCACGACGTCACGCTCGTGCCCCGTCGCGCCGCCCAGGACGCTCCGCAGAACCTCCGCGTTGTGCGCCGGGTCGCCGCCCGAGATCACGCCGTTCGGCGGCGCGGCGAAACCGAGCTCGCCGGGGTCGATCGTGCCGCGCGTCACGGCGCCGTCGATGACCGCCACCGTGTCGCTCACCGCCCCCGTCGAGACCTCGTCCATGCCGTCGCGCCCGTGGACCAGCAGGGCCCGCTCGATGCCGAGCAGCGCGAGGGCCCCGCCCATCCGCTCAAGGAACGCGGGGTCGGCCACCCCGATGAGCTGCCGTGGGGCGCCCGCCGGATTGGTCAGCGGGCCGAGCAGGTTGAAGATGGTCCGCACGCCGAGCGCCCGGCGCACCGGGACGATGTGGCGGAACGCCGGGTGGTGCGACGGGGCGAACATGAAGCCGAGGCCGGTCTCCTCCAGGCAGCGCGACACCCCGTCGGGGCTGAGGTCGATGCGGGCGCCGAGGGCCTCCAGCACGTCGGCGCTGCCGCAGCGCGACGTGGCCGACCGGTTCCCGTGCTTCGCGACCGCCACCTCCGCCCCCGCGACCACGAACGTCGAGGTGGTGGAGATGTTGAAGGTGGAGCGGCCGCCGCCGGTGCCGCACGTGTCGATGAACGGCCCGTCGGGCGGCGTGACCGGCTCGGCGTGGGAGCGCACGGTGGCCGCGAGGCCCGCCAGCTCCTCGGCGGTCTCCCCCTTCGCCCGCAGCGCGACCAGGAAGCCGGCGGTCTGCACGTCCCCGGCCTCGCCGGACATGATCGCGTCGAGCGCCTCGGACGCGCCGCCGCTGCCGATGTCCTCACCGGCGAGGAGCCGGTCGATGGCGTGGGACAGGACCTCCGAGGGCACGACGGGAAGCCTACGCCGACAGGCTCAGGAAGTTGCCCAGTAGCGCCCTGCCCTCGCCCGTGAGAATCGACTCAGGATGGAACTGCACGCCCTCCACCGGCAGGTGCCGGTGGCGCAGGCCCATCACCACGTCGCCGTCGCACCACGCCGTGACCTCCAGGTCGGGAGCGCCGTCCGGATCGACCACCAGCGAGTGGTAGCGGGTGGCCGTCATCGGCGTCGGCAGCCCGGCGAACACGGTGCGGCCGTCATGGGCGATCTCGCTGGTCTTGCCGTGGACGGGCTCGCGCCCGCGGACCACCCTGCCGCCGAACGCCTGGCCGATCGCCTGATGCCCCAGGCACACCCCCAGGATGGGGACGGCGCCCGCCAGCGCGCGGATCGCCTCGATCGAGATCCCCGCCTCGTCAGGGGTCTTCGGCCCGGGCGACACCACGAGGTGGGTCGGCCGGAGGGCCGCCAGCCCGGCGACGTCGATCCGGTCGTGGCGGTGCACCAGCACCTCCGCCCCCAACTCGCCCAGGTACTGGACGAGGTTGTAGGTGAAGCTGTCGTAGTTGTCGATCAGCGCGACGCGCGGCGGGGCGGGAGGGCTCATCGGCCTACCAGGTGTCCTGGGCGGCGGCCACCTCGATCGCCCGGAAGAGGGCGGCCGCCTTGTTCTGGGTCTCCTCGTACTCGGTCGCGGCGACCGAGTCGGCCACGATCCCGGCGCCCGCCTGCACGTGGGCCATCCCGTCCTTGCACACGATGGTGCGGATGGTGATGCACGAGTCGAGGCTGCCGTCCCAGCCGAGCCAGCCGACGGCGCCGCCGTAGGGCCCCCGCTTGGTGGGCTCCAGCTCGTCGATGATCTCCATCGCCCGCACCTTCGGCGCCCCGGACAGCGTGCCGGCGGGGAACGTGGCGCGCAGCGCGTCGGACGCGCGCCGGCCCGCGGCCAGGTGCCCCACCACCGAGCTCTCGATGTGCATCACGTGGCTGTAGCGGCGCACGTCCATCAGGTCGGTCACCCGGACGGTCCCGATCTCGGACACCCGCCCCAGGTCGTTGCGCCCGAGGTCCACCAGCATCACGTGCTCGGCCCGCTCCTTCGGGTCGGCCAGCAGTTCCTCGCCCAGCCGCTCGTCCTCGGCCTCGTCGCCGCCGCGCGGGCGGCTGCCGGCGATGGGGTGCATCTCGACCATGCCGCCCTCGACCTTCACCAGCATCTCGGGCGACGAGCCGACCAGGGTCACCTCGCCGGTCTCGAAGAAGAACATGTACGGCGAGGGGTTCACGGTGCGCAGCCCGCGGTACACGGCGAACGGGTCGAGCGACACCGGCGCCGAGAAGCGCTGGGAGGGCACCACCTGGAAGGCGTCGCCGGCGTAGATGTACTCCCGGCAGCGCTCCACCGCCGCCTCGAACGCCTCGCGGCTCATGTTGCTGGTCACGGGCCCGAGCACGGGCTCGCCGGCGGGCACCGACGGGTGCGGCAGCGGGCCGGACAGGCGTCCCTTGAGCTCGGCGATCGTCGCGACGGTGCGCCAGTACGCCGCCTCCTGCTCGCCGTCGTCCTCCTCCAGCGGGCACGGCGCCACGATCGTGAGCGCCCGCCGCAGGTGGTCGAACACCACCACCGGGCCGGTGACGAGGGCGATCAGGTCGGGCAGGTCGCGGTCGTCGGGCGGCTCGTCCGGCAGCCGCTCCACGGTGCGCACCAGGTCGTAGCCGAAGAAGCCCACCGCGCCGCCGGAGAACTCGAGCGGGTGCGGCGGCGGCGCCATCCCGACCGCGTCGACCACGTCCTCGACCGCACCGAAGGGGTCGGATGCGTCGAGCTCGCGCTCGCCGTCGGGGCCGCTCAGCACCAGCCGCCCCGCGGCGCCCCGGACGACGGCCTGCGGCCGGATGCCGATCATGGAGTGGCGCCCCAGGCGCCCGTGCTCGACCGACTCCAGCAGGAACGCCGGCCCGCCGTCGCGGAGCTTCAGGAACGCGCTGACGGGCGTCTCGCAGTCGGCGATGTACGTGTGCGCCAGCGGCACCTGCCGGTGACCGGCCGCGGCCAGGCCGCGCACCTCGCCGAGGTGCGGGGTCACGTCGATCTGCTGCCCGCGCCGCGGCGGGACCTCCAGACGCAGGCGGGTCACGGGCGGCGGCGGGAGGCGAGCTCGGCGGCCACCTCGTCCAGGCGCACGCCCGTGGCCCGCCAGAGGACGGCGAGGTGGTACAGCAGGTCGGCGCTCTCGTAGACCACCTGCCCGTGCTCGGCGCCCTTCGCGGCCAGCACCACCTCGGTCGCCTCCTCGCCCACCTTCTTGCAGACGGTGTCGATGCCCTTGGCGAGCAGGCGGGCCGTGTACGACGACTCGGCGTCGGCCGCGTCCGCGCGGTCGGCGACGGTGCGCTCCAGGTCGGCCAGCGCCGCGAACGGCTCGGGGACGCCGCCGGCGGTGAGGGCGTCGCCGAAGCAGGTCTCGGCCCCCGTGTGGCATGCGGGCCCGGCGGGGTCGACCAGCACCACCAGGCTGTCGCCGTCGCAGTCGAGCAGCACCGCGCGGACCGTCTGGGTGTTGCCGCTCGTGGCCCCCTTGCGCCACAGCTCCCGGCGCGACCTGCTCCAGAACCACGTCTCGCCGCGGGCGAGGGTCCGCTCGAGCGACTCCCGGTTCATCCACGCCTGGGTGAGCACCCGGCCGGTGCCGGCGTCCTGCACCACCGCCGGGATCAGGCCGTCGGCGCCGAAGCGCACACGCTCGGCGATCGGCTCGGTCGCCTTCGGGGGCACCTAGGACTCCCCGTTCAGGGCGGCCAGCTCGGCCATGACCCCCACGGCCGACGACGTGCCCACGCGGGCGGCCCCGGCGCCGATCATCGCCTGCACCAGCTCCAGGGTGTCGATGCCGCCCGAGGCCTTCACGCCCACCCCCTCAGGGAGGGCGTCGCGCATCAGCTCCACGTCGTGGATCGACGCCCGCGTGCCGCGGCCGGTGCACGTCCGCGCGAAGTCGGCGCCCACATCCGTCACGATCTTGCAGGCAAGCCGCTTGACCTTGTCGTTCAGGAGGGGCGCCTCGATGATCACCTTCACGATGACGTCACCACGCGCGTCGTTCGCGGCGCGGCCGCGCACGGCGCGGACCACGCGCATCAGGTCGTCGCGCACGGCCTTGAAGTCCCCCGCGAGCATCGCGTGGTAGTTCATGACGATCTCGATCTCGTCGGCGCCCTCCGCGACGGCCCGGTCGGCCAGGGCGATCCGGTCGGCGGTGCTGGAGGCGCCGCCGGGGAAGTCGAGCACCGCGCACGTCTTCACGTCGCAGCCGCGGAGCAGGTCGGCCACCTGCGGTACGAAGACGCCGTCGGCGCAGAGCGCGGCGAAGTGCAGCTCCCGCGCCTCCGCGCACACCCGCTCGATGTCCGCCGCGGTCGTGTCCGGCGCGAGGACCGTCAGATCGAGCGTCTTGGTGAGGTCCTCGGCCCGCATCAGATGGGCGACGGACGTCGCGAAGCGCTCATCGGGCCGAGTATAGCGACGCCTCCGGCCCGGGCCCGGGGGCGCACCCGTGCCTGAGCTGCCCGAGCTCCAAGCGCTGGCCGAGGGCCTGACCGCCCATCTGGACGGGCGCGGGGTCCAGGGGGTCGCCGTGCACCACCCCGCGACCCTGAAGACCGCGGACCCTCCCCCGGATGCGCTGGCCGGCCGCGCGATCCGGCGCGTGTGGCGGCGCGGCAAGCTGTTCGGCCTGGAGGTCGAGGGCGGCCTGCACCTGGTGATCCACCTGATGCAGGCGGGCCGCCTCGGCATCACGGCGGCCCCGGTGAAGCGGCCCGGGCGGCAGGCGTCGCTCGACGTGGACGTGGGGGACGGCGAGGTGCTCCGCCTGCGCGAGCTCTCGACGAAGCGGCGGGCGTCGGCCCACGTGCTCGACGACGCCGGCCTGGCCGTCCACCGGCCGTACGCCCGCCTGGGCCCCGAGCCCATCGGGCTGGGGCCGGACGGCTGGCGCGCCGTCCTCGACGGCCCGGGGGTGCTGCACACCGTGCTGCGCGACGGCCGCCGCGTCGCCGGGATCGGCCGTGCCTACGGGAGCGAGATCATGTGGGCGGCGAAGCTCGCGCCGTTCGCGCGCGCGTCGTCCCTGGACGACGACGCCGTCGCCCGCCTGGCCCGTGCCGCCGACGCGGTGCTGACCCAGGCGCTCGAGCGCACCCGCGAGCGCATCACCATCGACATGCCGAACCGGGAGGCCCGCGTCACGGCGGTGCACGGCCACCACGGCGAGCCGTGCCTGCGCTGCGGCACACGGCTCGAGCACGTCGCGTTCAGCGAGTACGACCTGGTGTACTGCCCCGCCTGCCAGACCGGCGGCCGCATCTACCGCGACCGCCGGATGAGCCGGCTGCTCGGGTGAGGTCCGCCGCGCGGATCGTCCACGGGGACGCCCGGCCGGCCCCGTCGGCACGGACGGGCGATCGCGCTACCCTCGGGACGATGTCGACGGCCCGCTGGCGGGTGCTCTACGACGAGGGATGCGGCTTCTGCCGCTGGTGCGTCGGCATGCTGCTCGCCCTCGACCGGCGTCACGCCCTGCGCCCCGTGGCGATCGGCTCCGCCGAGGGGGCGATGCTCCTCGGCGACCTGGACGAGCGGGCCCGCCGGGACTCGTGGCACCTGGTCGACCCGCAGGGCCGGAGGACGTCCGCCGGCGCGGCGGTCGCGCCGCTGCTGGACCTGCTGCCCGCGGGCGGGCCGGCCGCCACCGTGGCGCGCGCGCTGCCCGGCCCGGTGGAGCGGGCCTACCGCCTGGTGGCGAGCAACCGCGGCACCGTGGGCCGGCTGGTGGGCGACGGCGCCCGCGCGCGCGCCGAGCGGCGGATCGCGCGGAGGGCCTAGGGAGGGCTCAGAGCCCGAGCCGCTGGAGCATCGACTCGTCGTCGCGCCAGCGCTTGCGCACCCGGACGGTGAGGTCCAGGTGGACGTCGGTGCCCCACAGCCGCGAGAGGGCCGAGCGGGCCGACGAGCCGATGTCGCGGATCATCCCGCCGCCGCGGCCGACGACGATGCCCTTCTGCGACTCGGTCTCGACCAGGAGGGACGCGCGCACCACCACGCCGTGCCGCGCCGGCTCGATCTCGCGGACGTCCACGGCCAGGGCGTGCGGGATCTCCTGGCGCAGGCGCAGCAGGGCCGCCTCGCGGATGAGCTCGGCCGCGAGCTCCTCCTCGGTCTGGTCGGTCGCCATCCCCTCCGGGAAGTAGCGCGGGCCCTCGTGCAGCAGGCGGGGCAGATCGGCGCGGAGTTCGTCGATGCCGCGCCCCAGCTTGGCGCTCACCGGATGGAGCTCCAGGAAGTCGACGAGCTCGGCGGCGCGGGCGATCGCGGCCACCGTCTCGTCGGGGGCCAGCCGGTCGATCTGGTTGACCACCGTGATCACCGGGAGCCGCGACGCCCGCAGGCGCTCGGCGATGAACCGGTCGCCGCCGCCCACCGGCTCCGCCCCGTTCAGCACGAAGACGGCGGCGTCGCAGTCGGCCAGGCTCTGGTCGACCGTGGCCTGCATCCGCGAGGTCAGGGCGTCGGCGGGGCGCTGGAAGCCGGGCAGGTCCAGCAGCACCGCCTGCCAGTCATCGCCGTGGACCACCGCCGTGATGCGCCGCCGGGTGGTCTGGGGGCGCGGCGAGACGGCCGCCACCTGCGACCCGGCGAGCGCGTTGGCCAGCGTCGACTTGCCGACGTTGGGGCGGCCCGCCAGGGCCACCAGCCCCGAGCGGTACGTCACCCCCACAGCTGGAAGATCACGATGGCCACGCAGGTGCCCAGCACCGCCCCGGCCAGCGTCTCGACCACCGAGTGGATGCCCGCCTCCACCCGCGACTGCGCCACCAGCAGCGCCATCAGGAACGCGAGCGTCGACACCAGCACGGCGTGGCGCAGCGGCTCGGCGATGATGGTGATCGCCGCCCACCCGGCGAACGCCGCCGCCGCGTGCCCGCTGGGCAGGCCGCCGCGCAGCGGCGTGCCGCGCCCCGTCCACGCCTTGATGGCGATGACGAGGATCACCGTCAGGATCATCACCACCACGACCAGGTGCGTCGGCGAGCGCCGCACCCCCACCAGCAGATCGCGGCTGTCGTCGGTGAGGCGGTCGTAGAAGACGAAGTAGGCGACCGCCAGCGCGTTGACGGTCGCCACCAGCACCGCCCCCGCCGCGACGTCCTTGGCGATCTTCACCAGCGGGTGGTAGGTGGTGACGACGGCGTCGATGGCGGCCTCGATCGCCGTGTTCAGCATCTCGGTGACCAGCACCAGGCTCACGGCCGCCATCACCGCAACCAGCTCCAGGCGGCTCAGGTCGAGCAGCAGCCCCATCACCAGCACGAACACCGCCGCGGCGGCGTGGATCTGCATGTTCCGCTGGGTGCGGACGACGTAGACGATGCCCTCGAACGCCCAGTTGAACGACCAGCGCAGGCTGTGCTGCCGGGGCAGGCTCGACCGGCTCGCCGCCCGCAGCATGCGGCTCAGGCGCCCCTGGCCCTGCTCGGGCGGGCCCCCGGGGGCCTTCGGCGGCGTCTGGGAGGTCGTCACGGCGCCTCGGCCACCAGCTCGTCCTGCAGGGCGAGCATCTCCCCGTCGTCGACCTCGTGGTCCCAGCCCAGGAGGTGCAGGACGCCGTGCACGGCGAGCGTGCCGAGCGGCTCCTGCGCGGCGTCCGGGCAGATCACCACGTCCCCCAGCTCCGGCGGCGGGCCGCCCTCGGGCCAGGAGAGGGCCTCCGGGCCGTCGACCGGGAACGCCAGCACGTCGGTGGGCTCGGGCTTGCCGCGGTGCTCGCCGTTGATGCGGGCCATCTCCTCCGGGCCGACGACCATGAGCCCCACGGTCGCATCGTCCAGACCGAGGCGCTCGCAGGTCCAGACGACCCGGCCGACGAGCGCCTCGGCGCCGTCGCCGCGCGCCTCCACCTCGATCATCCCCGGGCGTCCGCGGCGTCGTAGGCGTCGACGATCCGCTGCACCAGCCGGTGGCGCACGACGTCGCGGCGGTCGAGCCGCACGAACGCGATGTCCTTCACGCCCTCCAGCACGTCGATCGCGCTGAGCAGGCCGGACCGCGTGGCCGACGGCAGATCGACCTGGGTGGTGTCCCCGTTCACGATCATCCGCGAGCCGTAGCCGAGGCGGGTCAGGAACATCTTCATCTGCTCGGGCGTCGTGTTCTGCGCCTCGTCCAGGATGATGAAGCTGTCGTTCAGCGAGCGGCCGCGCATGAACGCGAGGGGCGCCACCTCCACCTGGCCGCGGTCGAACAGCGCCTCGACGCGCTCGGGGTCGAGCATGTCGTAAAGGGCGTCGAACAGCGGACGCAGGTACGGGTCGACCTTCGCCGCCAGGTCGCCGGGCAGGAAGCCGAGGCGCTCGCCGGCCTCCACCGCCGGCCGGGTCAGGATGATGCGGGCGACCTCGCGGCGCATGAGCGCCGCCGTCGCCGCGGCGACCGCCAGGTACGTCTTGCCGGTGCCGGCCGGGCCGAGGCCGAACGTGATGGTGCTCTCGCGGACGGCGTCGACGTAGCGCTTCTGACCAGGCGTGCGTGGCGTCACCACGAACCGGCCGTTGCGCCACACCACGTCGTCCAGGATCGGGCCGATCGCCTCGGCGCCCTCGACGGCGTCGGCGACGCTCTCGATGGTCCCCGGCGCGATGGGATGGCCCTTCGTCACCATCTCGGCCAGCTGGCCCACCACCTCGGCGCCGGCGCGCACCCGCGCCTCCATGCCGGTCAGGGTGAGCAGGTTGCCCCGCAGGGCCAGCTCGAGGTCCAGGCGGTCCTCCAGCTCGCGCAGCACGCGGTCCTGCTCGCCCGCCAGCTCGACGGCCACCCGGTCGTCCAGCTCGATCACCTGATCGACGCGCTCGGCCGCGCTCACATGCTCAACGACAGTGTGCCGCCCCCCATGACGTGCCAGTGCAGGTGGTGGACGCTCTGGTGCGCGTCCGGCCCGTGGTTGGTGACCACCCGGTACCCGCCGCCCTCCAGACCGAGTTCCTCGGCGACGCCCGCGATGAACGTGAGCATCGCGGCACGGGTCGCCTCGTCCAGGCCATCGACCCCGGCGATGGAGTCGACGTGCTCGACCGGGACCACCAGGACGTGCACCGGGGCCTTCGGCGCGATGTCGTTGAACGCGACGAAGCGCTCGTCGCGCCGGACGACGTCGGCGGGGATCTCCCCGCGCACCAGGCGGCAGAACAGGCAGTCGTCGCTCAGCGGTCCTCCTCCCAGCCGGGCGCCGACGCGATGGCCATCGCCGCGATGGCGGCGGTCTCGGCGCGCAGGGTCGTGGGCCCCAGCCGACAGACGGCCAGCCCGGCCTCGCGCGCCCGCGCCACCTCCGCCTCCGAGAAGCCGGCCTCGGGGCCGACGACCAGCGACACGCGGGCGGGCGCCCCGCCGTCGGCGACGGCGGTCGGGAGCGTCAGCTCGCCACGTGGGTCGATCAGGAAGCCCTCCCCGGCCGGGATCCCGGCCACGACTGCGTCGAACGCTAGCAGCCCTCGCACCCGTTCCACCCCTGCCGTCCCGGCCTGCCGCGCGGCGGCGCCGGCCACCCGGTCCAGGCGCTCGCGGCGCCGCTCCCAGGCGTCGTCGTCCGGCACCCGGCGGGCGCGCTCGGAGGCGAACAGGGTCACCGGGCCGACACCCAGCTCGACGGCCTTCTCGACCACCATGTCGATGCGGTTCCACTCCGCCAGCCCCTGGTACAGCGCCACCCTGGGCGGCACCGCGTCGCGCGGCGGGCCGGTGGCCCGCACCGTCGCCGCCGGCCCCGCCGCCACGACCACCGCGGGCCAGATGCGGCCGTCGGGGCCGATGAGCTCCACCGGGTCCCCCGCCCCCCGGCGCACCACGCGCGTCAGGTGGCGCGCGTCCCCGGGCGCCAGCGCGATGTCCCCGCCGGAGCCGGGGTCCTCGGCGACGGCGTAGCGGAAGACGTGCCTCACGGGCGGACGAGGAGGACGGTCGACCAGCCGTCCTCGTCGATGCGGTCCGCCGCCCCGAGCCCGAGGGGGGCGAACGCCGCGACCACCCCGTCGACCTCGTCGGGCCGCATCCCCGACGCCACGAGGCTCCTCGGGGCGGGGGCCGGGAGCGCCGCGGCGAGCATGCGCAGGACCGTGCCGGTCAGGGTCGCCGTGACCGTGGGCGCGGCGGGGAGGCGGCGCGGGCCCCAGGGGCGCCGGCC
>OEIU01001687.1_pt1 | contig 13453 bp, 12 predicted proteins | sample 1539221 | NCBI WGS metagenome assembly OEIU01 (sample SAMN03792071, study PRJEB22550) | activated sludge metagenome | feature: wastewater treatment plant; material: activated sludge; isolation source: Wastewater treatment plant of a petroleum refinery complex | place: Argentina: Zarate | collected...
CACGGTCGGCGACATCGAGGGCCTGCCCTTCTTCGAGGCGATCCGCCAGCTCGGCCAGGAGCTGGATCGCGGACAGGCCCTCTTCGTCCACCTGACGCTCCTGCCCTTCATCCCTTCGGCGGGTGAATTGAAGACCAAGCCGACGCAGCATTCGGTCAAGGAGCTGCGCTCCATCGGCATCCAGCCCGACATCCTCCTCTGCCGCTGCGACCGCGAGATTCCGGCGGACGAGCGGCGCAAGCTCGCCCTGTTCTGCAACGTCCGCGAGAGCGCGGTGATCGAGGCGCGCGACGTCGGCACCATCTACGAAGTGCCGCTCTCCTACCACCGCTCCGGGCTCGACGAGGAAATCCTGCGGATTTTCGGCGTGCGCCAGTCGAAGAATCCCGATCTGTCGCGCTGGGACACGATCGTCGAGCGCACCCGCAATCCCGAGGGCGAGGTCACGATCGCGATCGTCGGCAAATATACCGGCCTCAAGGACGCCTATAAGTCGCTCATCGAGGCGCTCCACCACGGCGGCATCGCCAACCGGGTGAAGGTCCATCTCGACTGGATCGAGAGCGAGATCTTCGAGAAGGAGGATCCAGCCCCCTTCCTGGAAGGCGTCAACGGCATCCTCGTGCCGGGGGGCTTCGGGCAGCGCGGAGCCGAGGGCAAGATCCGCGCGGCCCGGTTCGCGCGCGAGCGGGCGGTGCCCTATTTCGGCATCTGCTTCGGCATGCAGATGGCGGTGATCGAGGCCACGCGGGCTTTGGCCGGGGTTCCCGAGGCGGGCTCGACGGAATTCGGCCCGACGAGCGAGCCCGTGGTCGGGCTCCTGACCGAATGGCTGCGCGGAAACGAACTCGAGACGCGCCTCGCCTCGGGCGATCTCGGCGGCACGATGCGGCTCGGCGCCTATCCGGCCCGGCTGCGCAAGGGCAGCCGGGTGGCGGAAATCTACGGCACGACCGAGATTTCCGAGCGCCACCGCCATCGCTACGAGGTCAACATGGCCTATCGCGACCGGCTGGAGGAGAAGGGCCTCGTCTTTTCCGGGCTCTCGCCGGACGGCATCGTGCCGGAAATCGTCGAACTGACGGGCCATCCCTGGTTCGTCGGGGTCCAGTTCCACCCGGAGCTGAAATCGCGCCCCTTCGATCCGCACCCGCTCTTCACGAGCTTCGTCGGCGCCGCGCTCGAGAAGTCGCGCCTGATGTAGGGGCGGCCTCCCCAACTCTTTCGTCGAACGGAGCCGGACGTGACAGCGATTGCGGGGCTGGAAAGCTTCCTCACCTATTTCGTCACCGCGACCGCGCTCGTCGCGCTCTATCTCCTCGTCTACACGCAGGCGACCTCGCGCAACGAATTCTCCCTCATCCGCCAGAACGTCCTTTCGGCCGCCCTGGCCCTGGGCTTCAGCCTTGTCGGCTTCGCGCTGCCGCTCTCCAGCGCCGTCGTCTATGCCCAGGGCGTCCTCGATGCGGTGGTCTGGGGCGTCGTCGCGATCGGCGTGCAGATCCTGACCTATTGGCTCGTGCGCCTGATCGTGCCGCGCCTGTCGGACCGCATCGCCGCGGGCGAGATGTCCGCGGCCCTCTTCCTCGGCGCGGCCTCGCTCGCGGCCGGCATCGTCAACGCCGCCGCGATGCGGTAGCCGCGGCGGCGAAACGCTCCCGACATCTTGCGCGGATACATCCCATTCGGGATGCTCCCGTGGCGCGGCGCCGGAGGAATTCGCCATGACGATCACAAGGATGCTCACGGCCTGCGGGATCGCGGCTGCAATCGCGGCCCCGCTGGTCCTCGCGGGCATGCAGGAGGCCCGGGCGCAGGGCGAATGCGAGAGCCTCTGGCAACGGCGCAATTCGATCTATGCCCGCAACGGCTATTGCTTCCGCACCGCCCGGGCGCGCGCGGTCTTCGGCCCCGGCTGCTTCCCGCCCTATGGGGAACTGTCCCGCGCCGAGCGGCGCGAGGTCAACCGGATCCAGGCCGAGGAGGATGCCCTCGGCTGCCCGCGCTGAGGGTCTTGCGATTCGGATAGGGGACGCTGCCGCCGCATGTGAGCCATGTGGATTCATGCAGGGGCGTCCCGCGGCCGCCGGCGCTTTTGCTGCCGTTCCCGGCGGGCTAGTCTCCTGGCCCAGCAGGAGGATGGAGCCGCATGGAATATCTGCACACCATGGTCCGCGTCACCGATCTCGACGCCTCGCTCGATTGGTATTGCAACAAGCTCGGCCTCGTCGAGATTCGCAGGCGCGAGAGCGAGCAGGGGCGGTTCACGCTGGTCTTCCTGGCCGCGCCGGGGGATCTCGAGGCGGCGAAGAGCGCCAGCGCGCCGCTGCTCGAACTGACCTATAACTGGGACCCCGAGACCTATACGGGCGGGCGCAGCTTCGGCCATCTCGCCTACCGCGTCGACGACATCTACGAGACCTGCCGGAAGCTGATGGAGGCGGGGGTGACCATCAACCGTCCGCCGCGGGACGGCCATATGGCGTTCGTGCGCTCGCCCGACAACATCTCCATCGAGCTTTTGCAGAAGGGAGAGCACAAGGCGCCGGCCGAGCCCTGGCTGTCCATGCCCAATACCGGGACCTGGTAGGCCGCGATGAAGGCGGTGCGCACGGACCGGGAACTGGAATGCCCCGCCATCGATGCGGGGCTCCGGGCGCGCGGCGTCGATCTCGTGACTCTTCCCGACGGCATCCCGGAAGCCGATCTGATCAGGGAGGTCGGCGACGCCGACCTCCTCCTGATGTGCTACACGCCGGTCACGGCGCGCGTGATCGAGGGGGCCCCGAACCTGCGGGGGATCGTGAAATACGGCGTCGGGATCGACGCGATCGACATCCCGGCCGCGAGCGCCCGCGGCATCCCCGTCGTCAACGTGCCCGAATATGCGGAGGAGACCGTCGCCGAGGGCGCTTTCGCGCTCCTGATCGCGCTCGCGAAGCGCCTGCCGGCCATCTCGCGGGCGGTCCAGGCGGAGGGCTGGATCTGGCCCGGGCAGGGTTGGCTCGGCCGGGACATTGCCGGGAGAACCCTCGGCCTCGTCGGCTTCGGCAAGATCGGCCGCTCGATGGCTCGTATGGCGGGGCGCGGCTTTCGCGCCCGAATCCTCGCCTATGATCCCCACGTCGATGCGGCGGCCATGGCCGAGCACGGGGTGGAGAAGGCCGGGAGCCTGCACGAGATGCTGCGCGTCAGCGACTTCGTGTCCCTGCATGCGGTCCTGAACGGAGAGACGCGACACGTGATCGGCGAGGCCGAGCTTGCCTGCCTGAAGCCGTCCGCGATCCTGGTCAATGTCGCGCGGGGCGCGCTCATCGACGAGCGGGCGCTGGTCGACGCGGTCCTCGCCGGGCGCCTCGGCGGGCTCGGCCTCGACGTCTATTCCCGCGAGCCCCTGGCCAGGGAGGGGCATCCGCTGAGTCCCCTCTTCGGGCGCGACGAGGTCATCCTCTTCCCGCACCTGACCTTCTTCACGGAGGAGGCGATGCAGCGCCTGTCCGACGACACGCTGGCGCGCTGCTTCGAGATCCTGGAGGGCCGGCCGGTCACGATCCGCTCGCGTGATCCGCGCCTGCGGGCGCAGGAGCGGGGCGTGCGCTTCGCCTGACGGCCTGCCCGGACCCGGTCAGCGAGGCTGGCCCGTGAGGGTGTCCAGGGGAAAGGCGATCTCGATCGTGAGTTCGCCGTCGCTCCAGTTCCGGGAGATCTGCCCCATCATGCCCTGGAGAGCGGCCTGTTCGAGCTTCGTGCCGAATCCCTCCTGCCGGGGCCCGGAGGCGACGACGCCCTCGCTCCGCTCGATCCATCGGACGAGGAGGCGGTCGCCGTCCTTGGCGACCTCGATGTCGAGCCGGCCTTGCGGGGAGGAGAGCGCACCGTATTTGGCGGCGTTCGTCGACAGCTCGTGCAGCAGCAGGGCGGCCGAGGTCAGCGAATTGCGCGCCAGCGGCACGTCGTCTCCCGTGATCGCGATATGCGAGCCATGCTCGTGCCGGTAGGGCGCGAGGATCGCCTCCAGCAGCGTCAGGAAGGTGGCCTCGGTGCCGGGCTGGCTCGCGCCGTCGATGTCGTGCAGCGTCAGGCTGTGGGCGCGGGCGAGGGCGTGCAGGCGCCCGCGCAGATCGGTGGCGAGTTCGGTGGCGGTCGTGGCGCCTCTCGCGCTCAGGGAGACGAGGCCCGAGGCCAGGCTGAACAGGTTCTTGATGCGATGCTGGATTTCCCGCAGCAGGAGGGCCTGCTCGGCGCGGGCGCGCTTCTGCGCGGTCGCATCCTGCGCGATCTTCGAGGCGCCGAGGATGTCGCCCGCCTTGTTGCGGACCGGGGAAATCGTCACGCTGATGTCGATCAGCTCGCCGTCCTTGCGCCGCCGGACGGTCTCGAAATGCTCCACGACCTGCCCGGCCTTGATCCGGCGAAGGATGTCTTCCTCCTCGTGCAGCCGGTTCTCCGGGATGATGATGGTGATGGAGCGTCCGATGGCCTCAGCCGCAGTGAAGCCGAACAGGCGCTCGGCGCTGCGGTTCCAGCTCGTGATCACGCCGTCGAGCGTCTTGCTGAGGATGGCGTCGTTGGAATGCTCGACGATGGCCGCGAGCCAGGGATCCGCCTCCAGGGCCTCCGGGGCGGTCGCGAAGAAATGCGGAGTTTCGAGCGTCTTCGGCGGGCGCCCGGGGGGCCGCGCCGTCTCCGGGAACCTCGCGTCGGCCCGGCCTCGATTCCGGGAATGGCGATCGATCATTTGCCGATCGTGGCACGGCTCGGCGGCCTTCGCCAGATGGCGGGCCGGGCTCGAGCCTTTCGTCTTTCGACAGGAGCGAAAGGATGCGCCGCCGGGCTTGCGCGGCGGAGAGGACGGGCGGAAGGAGAATCCTCGCGGAGGCGCCGCCGCGGCAGGGGCGCCCATCCGCCTGGAGGAGCACCATGAAACTCGTCGTTCTGCCCGGAGACGGGATCGGGCCTGAGATTTCCGAAGCGACGATCCGGGTGCTCCGGCTCCTCGATCGCAGGCTTTCGCTCGGACTGACCTTCGAGACACACGAGATCGGCCTCGCCCGCCTCGCGAGGGACGGCTCGACCTTCCCCGACGAGGTGCTGAAGGCGGCGCGCGCGGCCGACGGCATCATCCTCGGGCCTGTCTCGCATTCCGACTATCCGGCGCGGGACAAGGGCGGCATCAACTGCTCGGCGCATCTGCGCGTCCAGCTCGACCTCTATGCCAATATCCGCCCCGCCCGGTGCCGTGAGGGGATCGCGCATTACGGCCGCACGCCGCTCGACCTCGTCATCGTGCGCGAGAACACGGAAGGCTTCTATGCCGACCGCACGATGTTCATGGGGACCGGCGAGTTCATGCCGACCCCCGACCTCGCCATCGCCATGCGCAAGGTGACGGCGCAAGGCTCGCGGCGCATCGCGAAGGCCGCCTTCGAGATCGCGAAGACGAGGCCCCGGCGCAAGCTGACCTATGTCCACAAGGTCAACGTGCTGAAGGTCTCCGACGCGCTGTTCCTGAAGGAATGCCGCGCGGTCGCGGGCGATTACCCGGATATCGAGGCGGATGACCAGCTCATCGATTCCATGACCGCGATGCTGGTGCGGGACGCGCAGCGCTTCGACGTCGTCGTCACGACCAACATGTTCGGCGACATCCTGTCCGACCTCGCCTCCGAGCTGTCGGGCAGCCTCGGGCTCGGCGGCGCCATCAATGCGGGCGACGCCCATTGCATGGCGCAGGCGCAGCACGGCTCGGCGCCCGACATCCAGGGGCAGGACAAGGCCAATCCCTGCTCGCTCATCCTGTCGGCCGCCATGCTGCTCGAATGGCTCGCCGGGAGGCGTGGCCGGCCGACTTTGCGCCGCGCGGCCGAGACGATCGACGCGGCGATCGACGAACTGGTGAAAAGCCCCGAGACCCGCACCGGCGATCTCGGCGGAGAACTCGGCACCAAAGCTTTCACCGACCGGCTTTGCGCCGAGATCGAGCGCAGGCTGTGAGATGGCGCTCAGGTTCTGCGCCAACCTGAACTTCCTGTTCACGGAGCTGCCGCTGCTCGACCGGTTCGCGGCGGCGGCCGAGGCGGGGTTCGAGGGCGTCGAGCTGCTGGTGCCCTACGAGGTCCCGGCGGCGGAGATCCGCCGGCGTCTCGACGCGGCCGGGCTCCGGCAGGTGCTTTTCAACAGCCCCTCCGGGGATCGGGCGCGCGGCGAGCGCGGCATGGCCTGCATCCCGGGCCGCGAGGCGCAGTTCCGCGATTCCGTGCGGCTCGCGCTCGACTATGCCGATGCCCTCGACTGCCGGCTCGTCCATCTCATGGCCGGAATCGTGCCGGGCGGGGTGCCTTACGATACGGCCGCCGCGCTCTACGCGATCAACCTCGCCTGGGCGGCGGAGCAGGCGCAGGCGGCCGGGGTCAAGCTCGCCATCGAGGCGATCAACGGGCGGGACATTCCGGGTTATTTCCTGCGCAGCCAGGAGCAGGCGGCCGCGATCGCGACCGCCCTCGGGCCCGAAAGGGTCGGCGTGCAATTCGATATCTACCACTGCCAGACTGCGCAGGGCGATGTCGCGCGGCGGCTCGAAGCCCTGATGCCGCTGATCGCGCACATACAGGTTGCCGACGTTCCCAAACGCCATGAGCCGGGCACGGGCGAGATCGGCTGGGACTTCCTCTTCGGCTGGATCGAGCGGCTCGGATATACGGGCTGGATCGGCTGCGAATACCAGCCGCGCGCCGGAACGGCGGCCGGCCTCTCCTGGCTCCGCCGTTTCGCGAGTGGGCGCGGCTGACGCCGCTTTGCGGGGCGGTTATTTCCCGCGCAACGCCTTCAGGACGGCGAAATCGGCATAGCCGTCGGTCACGAGGCCGTGGCGGGCCTGAAAACTGCGCAGCGCCTCGCGCGTCTTCGAGCCGTGCCGCCCGTCGGTTTCCCCCCGATAGAACCCGAGCTGGGCGAGGCGCTTCTGCACCTCGGTGCGCTCGGGATGGGAGAGCGCCTTCGCCGGCCAGGCGCGCGTGAAGGCGCCGCCCCCGGCGATGCGGTTCGCGAGATAGCCCACGCCCATGGCATAGGCATCCGACGAGTTATAGGCGCGGATGACCTCGAAATTGTCGCCGGCGAGGAAGATCGGCCCCTGGATGCCGGCCGGCATGAAGAGATTGGCGTTGCCCGAGCCGGGCAGGGCCTGCCCGTCCACGCGCCGCACCCCCATTGCCGCCCAGTCCCCGAAGCCGCGGCGATAGGTGCCGAGATCCATCCCGGCCGGGAGGCTCACCTCGACCAGCCAGGGGAGGCCGGGCTGCCAGCCCTTCCGGCGGAGGTAATTGGCCGTGGAGGCGAGCGCATCCGGCGCCGAGGTCCAGATATTCGGATGGCCGTCGCCATCGGCATCGACGGCATAGGCGAGATAGCTCGACGGCATGAACTGGGTCTGGCCCATGGCGCCGGCCCAGGAGCCTCTCATGCCCGCCGGCGTCACATGCCCGGCCTGGAGGATTTGCAGCGCCTGGATCAGCTCGTCGCGGAAGAAGGTGCCGCGATAGCGCATATGGGCGAGGGTGGCGAGCGAGCGGATGACGGAGAGCCCGCCCGTGTTGGCGCCGAAGCCGCTCTCCATGCCCCAGACCGCGAGCACGATTTCGCGCGGCACGCCGTAACTGCTCTCGACCCAGTCGAGCGTCGGGGAATAGGCGGCGGCCATGCGGCTCGCCTGGGCGAGGCGCGCGGGCGAGACCGAGCCGTTGACGTAGACCCAGATGGGCTTGGAGAATTCCGCCTGCTTCTTCGTGAGCGCCGCTACCTTCGGATCGGGCGTCACGCCGGACAGGGCCGCCTCGAAGATCTCGCGCGAGACGCCCGCGCGCTGGGCATCCGGCCAGAGGGCGGCGACGAAGGCCGAAAAATCCTCCTTCGGCGCCGTGCTCGCCTGCGGCGCGGCAGCGCCGTGCCTGGCGGCGACGGTCTTCGCCGGCTTGGCCTGGTGGGCGGGCTGAGCCTCGGCGCCGGAAGCGGCGAGGAGAGCGGCGAGGATCGGAGCGGCGAGGCGAAGGGAGGCGAGGGGCGGCATGCTATCGGGTCCGGCGGCGATCCGGTTGTGATCCAGGGCGGTGGCCTGATTAGGGCAGGCGCGAATCGTTCCCGACAGTGAACGCGCCCGGCGTTTACGGAATGTTGAGCATGGCCGGCAGGCATGGCGCATTTCCCGCTCTCGCGCGTTATCCGGGATTCCACACTCGGGAGACGCCGCCATGGACATCAAGCTTCGCCGCAGGGAAGCGCTCGCACTCCTCGCCGCCTCCCTCGTCGCCCCTGGCGCTGCGAGCGCTCAAGCGGAAGGGCTCAAGATCGGGACGGTCGGCTCCGGCCGGCTCGGGAAGGCGCTCGGCACGCTCTGGATCAAGGCGGGCCACAATGTGATGTTTTCCTCCCGCCATCCCGACCAGCTCAAGGACATGGCCGCGGCTCTCGGACCGAAGGCGAGCACGGGAACGCCGGCCGAGGCCGCCGCCTTCGGCGACGCCGTGCTGGTCGCCGTGCCCTATGGCGCGATGGAGCAGGTGGGACGCGATCTCGCCGGAATCTGGCGCGGCAAGCCCGTGCTCGATGCGGGCAACGCGGTCGCCCCGCGCGACGATCCGGCGATCATGGAGGCGGTCTCCCGGCGCGGCATCGGCGTGGTGGCGCGCGAGATGCTTCCGGGAGCGCATGTCGTGCGGGTCTTCAACACCATGGGGGCGGCGAAATTCGCTGCCCTCGGCTTCCGCGAGCCGCGCATCGGCATGCCGCTCGCCGGCGACGATCCGCAGGCCGTGCAGGTCGCCGAACGGCTCGTGCGCGATATCGGCTTCGAGCCGGGCCTCCTCCGCGGCCCCGACCCGGCGCGCCCCTTCCAGCCCCCCCAACCGGTCTGGCAGGCCGGCCCGGGGGAGGTGTCCCCCCCGGGATTGCGCAAGCGCCTTCCGCCTTCCTGAGGGGGGGCTATCCCTCTTCGGCCCTCAGCACGATCAGCCGCGCGCCCTCGGCGACCTGCTGCCCGGCTTCGGCCAGGACCTCCGCGACCTCGCCGTCAGAGGGGGCGAGGAGGGCGTGCTCCATCTTCATCGCCTCCAGGACGGCGAGGCGGTGGCCCCTGGTGACGCGCTCGCCCGGGGCCACGAAGACGGCGACGACCTTGCCGTGCATCGGCGCCTTGACCGTGCCGCCCTCGTCGAGATGTTCGAGATCGACATCGAAGGGATCGAAGAAGGCGACTCGGGTCTGGCGCCCCTCGTGGACGGCGAGCACGGCGTCCCCCGCGACGACCAACTCGCCACGCCCCTTGTCGAAGGTGTCGCGATGCGTGGCGTCGCTCCAGCCGAGTTCAGGGCATGCGTCATAGCCGGAGGAGGGAATGGCCACGCGGACGCGTTCCTGCTCGTCCCAGGCGAGATCGACCGCGACCTTCTCCCCCTCGACGCTCAGGAGGACCGGACTGCGCCGCGGCCCGGAGAACTGGAAGGCGTCGCGCCGCCGCCACGGGTCTCGCGCCCAGGTGACATGCCCCTGTCCGGCGGCCTTCAGGGCAGGGGGATTGAGGGCCCGGTCGTGAAGTTCGAGCAGCTTCACGGCCGCGGCGGCGACGGCCGCGCGGCGGTCGCCGGGGGCCACGAGCGCGCCGAGATTGCGGTCGATGAAGCCCGTATCGAAGGTGCCGGACCGGAAGCCCGGCGCGTCGCACAGGGTCCGCAGGAACGCGACATTCGTCTTCGGCCCCGCGACGACGGTTCGGCCGAGTGCCGTTGAGAGGCGGTCCAGCGCCTCGTCGCGCGTCTCGCCGCGCGCGATGACCTTGGCGATCATCGGATCGTAGAACGGGGTCACGGCGTCGCCCTCGCGCACCCCCGTATCGACCCGCACGCCCTCGCCTCCCGGAAGGCCGAGCGCCCAGAGCCTGCCCGTCGAGGGCAGGAATCCGGAGGCCGGGTCCTCGGCATAGAGCCGCGCCTCAACCGCATGGCCGCGAATGACGAGGTCGTCCTGGGAGAAGGGGAGGGGATGGCCGGCGGCGACGTGGAATTGCAGCTCGACGAGGTCGAGCCCCGTGATCGCCTCCGTGACCGGATGCTCGACCTGGAGACGCGTATTCATCTCCATGAAATAGAAGCGGTCGGGCCGCAGGCCCTCGCGCCCGTCGGCGATGAACTCGACGGTGCCCGCGCCGCGATAGCCCACGGCCTTCGCGGCCTCGGTCGCGGCGCGGCCCATGATCGCGCGCATCTCTTCCGGCATGCCGGGGGCGGGCGCCTCCTCGATCACCTTCTGGTGCCGGCGCTGGAGCGAGCAGTCGCGCTCGAAGAGGGAGACGGCGTTGCCGTGCCCGTCCGCGAAGACCTGGATCTCGACATGGCGCGGCGAGAGCACGTATTTCTCGACGAGGACGCGCGGATCGCCGAATGCGCTCGCGGCCTCGCGCTGCGCGCTTTCGAGCGCAGCCTCGAACTCCATCTGCTTGTCGACGCGGCGCATGCCCTTGCCGCCGCCGCCCGCCACCGCCTTGATCAGCACCGGATAGCCGATCTCGTAGGCTTTCCGGCGCAGGAAGTCCGGCTCCTGGCGCTCGCCGTGATAGCCCGGCACGATCGGGACGCCCGCCTTCTCGGCGAGCGCCTTGGCGGCGTCCTTGAGCCCCATTGCCCGAATGGCCGAGGCGGGCGGTCCGACGAAGACGATGCCAGCCGCCTCGCAAGCCTCGGCGAATTCCGCACGCTCCGAGAGGAAGCCGTAGCCCGGATGGATGCAGTCGGCCCTGGCCTTCCGCGCGGCCTCGACGATGGCCTCGATCCGCAGATAGCTTTCGGCCGCGGGAGCCGGGCCGATGCGGTGGGCCTCGTCGGCCTCCGCGACATGCATCGCGTCCCTGTCGGCATCCGAATAGACCGCGACGGTCCGCAGGCCGAGACGCCTTGCGGTGCGGAACACCCGGCAGGCGATCTCGCCCCGGTTGGCGACGAGGACGGAGGTGAGGGTCTTCATCCTGGCATCCCTTCCCCTCGGTCATGGCCGGGCTCGATCCGGCCGTCCCGGTCGGGGCGCGAGAGTTTCGGGATGGCCGGGACGAGCCCGGCCATGACGGCGATCGGAGCTACATCCGGAACACGCCGAACCTCGTCTCCGGGATCGGCGCGTTGAGGGTGGCGGAAAGGGCGAGGCCGAGGACGCGGCGGGTCTCGGAGGGCAGGATGATGCCGTCGTCCCAGAGCCGCGCGGTCGCGAAATAGGGCGAGCCTTCCGCCTCGATCTGGCTTCGGATCGGGGCCTTGAAGGCGTCCTCCTCCTCGGCCGACCATGCCTTGCCCTCGGCCTCGATATTGTCGCGCCGCACCGTAGCGAGGACCGAGGACGCCTGCTCGGCCCCCATCACCGAGATGCGCGAATTGGGCCAGGTGAAGAGGAAGCGCGGTCCGTAGGCGCGCCCGCACATGCCGTAATTGCCCGCGCCGTAGGAGCCGCCGACGAGCACGGTGATCTTCGGCACGGCGGCGGTCGCGACGGCGGTGACGAGCTTCGCCCCGTTCCTGGCAATGCCGCCGGCCTCGTAGTCGCGCCCGATCATGAAGCCGGTGATGTTCTGGAGGAACAGGAGCGGGATGCGGCGCTGGCAGCACAGCTCGATGAAATGTGCCCCCTTCAGCGCGCTCTCCGAATAGAGGATGCCGTTATTGCCGAGGATGCCGACCGGCATGCCCCAGAGCCGGGCGAAGCCGGTGACGAGCGTCGTCGCGTAGAGGCGCTTGAACTCGTCGAATTCGGACCCGTCCACGAGCCGGGCGATCACCTCGCGGATGTCGTATTGCTTCTTGAGGTCGGTCGGCACGATCGCCTCGAGGTCGTCGGCCGCATAGCGGGGCTCGGCCGGCTCGGCGAGGTCGAGCCCGGGCGCCTTGACGGTGTTCAGCGTGCCGACGATCCGGCGCAGGATGGCGAGGGCATGGATGTCGTCGGTCGCGTAGTGATCGGCGACGCCCGAGAGGCGCGCATGGACGTCGGCGCCGCCGAGATCCTCCGCGCTCACGATCTCGCCCGTCGCCGCCTTCACGAGGGGCGGCCCGCCGAGGAAGATGGTGCCCTGCCGGCGCACGATGATGGATTCGTCCGACATGGCCGGCACATAGGCGCCGCCTGCCGTGCAGGAACCCATCACGCAGGCGATCTGCGGAATGCCGAGAGCGGAGAGGGTCGCCTGGTTGTAGAAGATGCGGCCGAAATGCTCCCGGTCCGGGAAGACCTCCGTCTGCTGGGGCAGGTTCGCCCCGCCCGAATCGACGAGATAGAGGCAGGGCAGCCGGTTCTCGCGCGCGATCTCCTGGGCGCGCAGATGCTTCTTCACCGTCATCGGATAATAGGTGCCGCCTTTGATCGTCGCGTCGTTGCAGACGATCATGACCTCGCGGCCGCAGACGCGCCCGATCCCCGCGATCATGCCGGCGGCGTGGATGTCCCCTCCATACATGTCGCAGGCCGCGAGGGACCCGATCTCCAGGAAGGGCGAGCCCGGATCGAGCAGCCGCAGCACCCGCTCGCGCGGGAGCAGCTTGCCGCGCGCCACATGACGGTCGCGCGCTCGCTTGCTGCCGCCTTCCGCGGCGGCCTCGCGTCTCGCGATCAGCTCCTCGCGAAGCCCTGCCCAGGCCGCGCGATTCGCCCGGGCCTCCTCCGATCCCAATTCGCTCGCTGACTGAATGACGGGCACGGTCGCTTCCTGGCCGGGGGAGGGGCGATAAAATCAGGTCGCGGCCGGCAAGCAAAGAGGGAGCGGCCGGGGGATGCAGCCCCCGATTCAGGGACGCGGCCAGATAGCCCCGAGCGGTGTCGCCGCCTTGGCACGAGGGCTGCGAAGCCGGTAGCGATGGGCTGGGATGACCGGAGACGCCTCATGAAAGGGATCGTTCCGCTGGTTGCGATAGCTCTCGGCGCCTGGAGCGGCGATGCCGCTGCGGCGGTAGTCTGGACGTGCGAGGTGCTTCATTCCTACGGCCTCGCTGCTGCCGGCGCGCACGAGCCGGATGCTGCAGGCAGCTATGTCGGCGACCGCTTCACGGTCAACGACGACACGGGCGCAGTCGCGGGCCCGCATCTCGGGATGATGCAGGAGTGGACAGGCGTGAAGCGACGCTTCGGAGCGGATATGGACGGCCTCCAGTCGATCCGTTCCGCGGACGGCCGGCCGCTTCAGCATCTTTATGTGGAGACCTTTACGCGCCGCGCCGCCAAGCCCTTCGTGATCGCCGACCTGGATATCGGCGCGACGCGCACGGGGACGTGTCGGGCGGGCGGTTGAGAGAAAGGCCGGGACCCGACGCCTCCATGGAGGAAATCCGATCGGCCTTGGGACGACGGAAGCGAAGATGAGGATTGCAAGAGGCTGGCTGGGGGACGAGGATTCGAACCTCGACTAACGGAGTCAGAGTCCGCTGTT
>OEIU01001688.1_pt1 | contig 13449 bp, 19 predicted proteins | sample 1539221 | NCBI WGS metagenome assembly OEIU01 (sample SAMN03792071, study PRJEB22550) | activated sludge metagenome | feature: wastewater treatment plant; material: activated sludge; isolation source: Wastewater treatment plant of a petroleum refinery complex | place: Argentina: Zarate | collected...
TTAAGTAGAAAGCAATTCCAGCTCAAAAGATCTCCGAGCCATCGCCCGATTCTCTGACCCCGCCGCGTCTGAGTTCCAATCAACGGCTGGCAAGCGTTGTCGCCTGCTAGTAGTCCGCCGGAATCGATTCGAAACGCCCCCGGGCCAGCAGCCCTAGAATCTCGAATCATGAACCACAAACGTCGCCCCCCCAAACCGCCGATCCGGCTGCCTGCTGTGCAAGCCGCGTAAGATGAACGATAGCCGCGCCTGTGCCGGCAAGCCGAAGCTGCTGCTGGCGAATCGGCTCATGCGTGTGTATCGCGAGGGGGGGGGCGGGAGTAACGGTCGACCGGTACAGGAGGCCGAAAACGATGAGATCTCGATCGGATCCGTTCGTCTATACCAGCGGCAGCCGCAAGTCCAACATCAGGCTGCACTACGACCGCTGGCGGAAAACGCAGGGGTTGCCCCAGCGATGCGATATAGCGAATTGCCAGAATCACGGAACCAACCAGCATTGCGGCAAGCCTTTACGCTTCGAGCTCGACCACATCAATGGCTGCAACAGTGACAATCGGCTGAAGAACCTTCGACTACTCTGCCCGAATTGCCACTCACAGCAGGCGACTCGCGGAGGAGCGAATCGAGGCCGGGTCGAGAAATCGAGCGGAGGATTCGCGACAGTATTTCCTGGCGGAGGAAAGCACTACACCCTGCCGGCAGAAGCGGCACATTTCCAGATTACTTGGCCAACGGGCTCAGCGAAATAAGCGGCTGCGACCCCTGGCAAATCGCAAGCACCCGCACCACCGCTTCTGCCCACCCCTCAGCCGCGACGCCTTCACCACCGTCCTGCCAGCAGGTGGCTCGGGCCGCCTGCTGATCAGCACGGTCGATCACCTGCAGGTGCCCGAAGATGTCGCCAGTCTCGAATCTGTAAGCGTTACTGCGCTGCTGGCATCTGCCTGCAACGGTGAACCAGCGCGAGCCGCGTAGCCGCGAAACAACGCGGGCCAGTATTTCCGGTGCTCACCGAGTGCCTCCTCGACCGAAGCCCGCGCGGGGACGACCTGGTCGGCGCTCGAGAGGCCGAGCATTTGCGACAGGCCCGAAGGAGTAGCGCAGCAAAGGGCCGTCGATCTCGATGATCGCGACCGAGCCGTCTCGCCGAGCGCCGGCGGGCCGCCCGGATCGGATCGCACCCGGTCCGAGCGCCGCCGGCGCTGGGCTCGACCGCAACAGAGCGCCCAGTTCCGCCGCGGCTGCCGCGGTCATGGCCAACGGCACCAGATCGGTTGTCAGCATGATCTGCCCCCCAGTTCGATGAGCTTTGCCTCGCGCCGCGCCAGCTCGAGCAGCGCGTCGGCGATCACGGCGAAGACCACAGCATTTATCGCCTGCAGCTCCTGGCCAGGGACGGGCATGATCGTGATCGGCCCGGCATACCGCCGCATCAGCCCGTCTGCGGTGTCACTGGCGAATGCGGCCGCCTCACGGTCGACCCCTTGCCTGGCGAAGAGGTCGAACAGAGTGTCCGCCGCCTGTGCGTTTGCCCGATCAAGCCGCGCCTGATCAAGCGCAATGACCGGTCCGCCATGAGCTTCAGCAATCAATGGGAACGCCACCATCGCTCGCGGGCCGATCTGCGCCCACAGGCGAACGGATCGCGCGGCGATCTCGAATACGATTTCCTGAAGCGCTCGCGACACCCATCGGGAGATATCCTTGTCGATGGTCTCGGAAGTGGGCGTCGGATCATTCAGTCGAGGCCGAGCAGCTCGCAGAAACACCGGCCGAACGGCGGCAATTGAGCGTTCGGCTACTGCACCAAGTTCCGGCATCAGCACATCGCGCAGGTGATTCTCGAACACGAACCACTGCGCCAGCATCGGCTCCGGCAGTCGCGACACATTGCCATTGGCCTCGCCAATCATCGTGGGCGTCACCCCTTCTCTTAGGGCGTCGCTCATCGCGGTCGGTGCCCATCGCGGTAGGACTCGTGTATCACATCGGCGAACGTGTCCCGGTGGGTGCGGGCAAAATCGCGGAAAGAGTCCGCGTCCATCGCATGGATGTGAACATCGCCATTCGGGCGGCCGCCGCCGGCCTCGCCCCCGTCTCGCAGACGCCGGATGACATCCGCGCTGCCGGCGTCGAGCACCATTTCCCGCTCGTGCAGTTGGGCCAGTGGGTTGATGCCAGCCGGGATGTCCCAGCCACCCGCGGCGCTCGCCATCGGCATATAGGCCATCGCGGCGTTGAAAGCTTGAGCGCCGGCCGCCGGCGCCATCGCCCAGCCGTAGACCGGGATCGCGGCCGCCGATGCCACGGCGTTCGCACCGGCTTGGCCGGCGGCCCGATACACATTGGCGATGCCGGCGGCCTTGCCGAGCGTATCGCCCAAGATCTTGTTCATCACCCACTGCACCGCGAGCTTGGCCAACAGGTCCGCGATCGCACCACCCAGGGTGGTAAAGATCGTCATGACGGCGTTGCGCAGGCTCATCGTCCCTTGCATGATAGAGCTCAGTGTCCGGGTCCATCCGGACTCGATCGACGACCAAGCTTGCCGGTAGGGCTCAGCGGCGTCACGCGCAGCGTCTGCTTGGATCTTGGCCATCCGGCCGCGGTGCTCCATCTCCAACGCTTCGCGCTCGGCCTGCAGCCTGGCGATCAGCTCGCGATCGAGATCGGCCGCCGCCAGCGCCTCCAACAGTCGTTCGGCATTCGCTTGGCGCTGGACCTCGAACCGGCGCTGCTCGAACGCCTGCTGGGCGGAGAAGTACTCCTCTCGCGTCACCTGCTGCAGATCGGCCGCCAGCTCCAACCCTTCGCGCTCGATGTCGAGTTCGGCCATCTGAGCGACGCGGCGCGCATCGACGGCAATCCGATCGATGCGCGCCAGTTGGTCGGCGGCCTCGCGTCGGGCCTGAACGATCTTCGCCTGCGCGGCGGCGTACTCCTTACTATCGGCCTCGTAACGGTCCTTCACCAGGGCGGCCTCGCGCTCGAGAATCTCGATCCGGGCGTCATGGTTCGCTTTGTAGGCAACCGCCTCGCCCTGGATCTTGGCCAGGGTGGCGGCGAACTCCTCCTGGTTGATCCTCAGCCCAAGCTGGGCAATCTTCTGGCGGACGGTGATGTTGTCTGCAGTGCCGTCCTTCGTGAGCTCCAGCTTTTCTTTCCAGAACGCCGCCTCGTCCTGCAATGACATCTGCCGGAACGACTTCTCGGCATTGGCCGCCTCCTGCAGCTTCAGCTTCAGCTCGCTGAGCTCTGCATCCCAGCCCTTGGCCAGCTTTTCCTCGGGCTTGGTGCTTGTGTCCGGCGTTACCCAGCGCCGCCCGCCCGTCGGTGGCGGTGTCACCGCCGGCGCAGCCTCCGGCGGTTTCGCCCAGAGCCTGGTGATCCGGTCGCGGTACTCCTGCGATATCTTCTCGCGCTCGCCAAGGCTACGGGCCGTGAGTGCGTTGGCGGACGCCATCCCCTGGTCAATCGCCTTCGGAATGTCCGAGAAGTCCCATTTCAGCGCGGCCGAAATGACTTTGCCCAGCGTAGTGAACTGGTTGCCGACCTGCTGGGCCCAGGTCTGCAGGACAATCCACGAATCTCGCGCGTCGGCGATGATCCATTCGAACGCCTCGATCACGCCCTTGAGCGCGGTCGAGAAGATTTCGACCGCCGGCGGGCCGACCGAGGCGAACCAGCCGGCCAACTGCTTTAGCAGCGGCATCAGGGCACCGCCAACCTTCATCGTGACAGCATCCCAGACCAGCCCCAGCGCCGCCTGCTCCGCCTTAAAGGCTTTGACGTCGGCCGCGGCTTCCTTGCCGACGACCAGGCCGTATTCAGCCGCGAGCGTCTTGGCGCGTTCCATGACGTCGGCGTTCAACTTCAGGATGCTCATCGCCTGCTCGGCGCTCTCGCCGAACAGGTACAGCGCGGCGGAATCCCGATCAACACCTTCCTTGTAGGACATCATCAGCGTCGCGGCGCGCTGCATCAGGTCCTGCATCGGCACCAGGTGGCCCTGCGCATCCCGGGCCTCCAACCCGATCATCTTCAGGCCCTTTTCGTTCTCCCGCAGGCGATTGGTGAGCTTCAGCGCAGCATTCGAGAACGTCTCAGCAGTCTGACCCGTCAGCGCCAGCGCAACGTTGAGCACCGACGCCTCTTCCATCGTGGTGCCCATCAGCTTCGAGAGCTTCGAGACCTCGCCGACGGAGTTTGTGAAGCCGGAGACGAACGATCTGAATAGAGCACCGCCAGCCACGAGACCAGTCAATGACAAGAACGCGGACGACAACCCGCCGAGCGCGGACTTCACGCCGTCCAGACTGCTGATGGCGCCGGACTGGAAGCCCTTGAACACGTCGCCCATCGAGGCAACAGAGCGCTGCAGCGACGCCTGGGTCTGCACCAGACTGGCCTGCCACTGCGCGCCATCGATGCCTGCAGAGAATTTGATATCTTCGGCCATGGTCAGACCGCCCCGCTTGCCGGCTGCAGGCCGCACAGCCTGGCGATGGATGCCACCGCGCCGGCCATCTCATCGGGGTTGATCGGCAGCGACATGAGCTCGTCCAAGGTGAGCTCCGGCTGCCGCGGCTGCAGCCCGAGCAACACCGCCTCGGCCAGAGCGTCGAACGACTGCTCGGGCACCACCGGCCCGACGGCCTGAACGGCCGCCAGCTTCGGGACGAACTTCTTCAGCAGCTTGAACGGAAGCTGGCTGGCAACGAACTCGCGGCCGCCGAGGGAGATGATTTCGGTCTTGAAAGTGGTCATCGGTTGCGTGCCTGGTAGGCGAGTTCTGCCAGCATCTGCTGCTTGCGGAACTCGGATTGGGAGAGTCGAGCGTGCGCTCGGCCACGAAGATTCGATTCGGACGGGAATCCACATTTCAGGCCGCCACCGGCGAGTTCAGCAGGCCGCCAGCGTCGCAACATCGATGGTGGCGTCCTTCATGCGGCGGTCTCCGCGTCGCCAGTCCGGCTCAGCTCGGTCAACGCTTCGTGGACTTCCCGCTCAAGCATCGCAAACGCACCGCCCGCTGTGCGCTCGGTGACGATGACCGGCGCCAGCTTCGCCGGCATCGCGAGCAGCCGCGTTCTTACCGTAGCGAGCATCGAACCCCATTCGGCGGTGATCTCGTCGACTGACACGAGTTGGCCCGCGCGCTGCTGCAGGTCCAATTCGGCCATGTCGGCCTGCGCCTTCGTCAGCCGGATGCGCTGCGCCGTCAGGTCGGTCGCATCATCCGATGCCTGCGCGCTGAGATATCGAACGTAACCGCGGACCGACTCCGGCAGCGGATACCGTCCCCGCGTGCCCCGCGCGATGATTTTTTCGCGGACCAATTGCTGGACCCTCCGTGGTCCGATGCCGAGCAACTGCGCCAGGTCGTGCACGGTGACATCCAGGGGCAGGCTCATCGCGGCACCTCAGTGCAGCAGGCCGATCTGCGGCGAGCCTTCGAGCTCAGCCACGGCCTGCTCGACCTCTGCTCGCAGCGCCTGGATGGCCAACTCGTCGCTGGCCAAAGCCCGGACATCCGACCTTCCAGGGATCTGCAGCATCCGCTCGGCCACAACCGCGACCAGGTGGCGCTGGAACGCACGCGCCTGGTCGATGGTCAGGTACTCGGGAACCTCGGCAGCGCCGAGGAACTCGAGCAGTTGGTTTCGAACGAAGGGCTGCATCTGGGTACTCGCGAGTGCCTTGATAGTTGCCCGACCTGCAGCGACAAGGAGCAGTCGCGCCCGGCTGTCGAGCTGGTGACGTCCGCAGGCGCAGGCGCCACTGCCGGCCCTGGGCATGGAAACGGTCCGAATCGGCCGCCGGCCATGCCCAGGTCGGCACCGGCGGCCGCGGACCCGAAGACGAATCAGGCGCCGGGGTTCCGGTAGGCACCCCTCCATTCGCGTGCTGCGATGCCGTAGTCGAGCCGTACTTTCCAGGCCACGCCGTCGACGGTGAAGCCGTTCTGGACTTCGAGATAGGGCTCGTCGATGCCATTCAAGAACGCCACCTCGAAGGCCGGGCACTCGTTCGGATCGGCGAACAGGTACCAACTGGTCGTGTACGTCCGCGGCGAATCGACCACCTCGCGGACCAGGCCGCGAACGATGTTCGGCTTCTGCAGTTTGTTGGCGGTGTCCGGATCGTACTGCGCGTCGTTGATCGAGCGCATGTTGCCGGCCTGGGCGGTGCCGACCAGCGCGATCGCGGGTCGCAGATCCAGGTAGTCGTTGCCGCTGATGTCCTTCTGAACAGCCATCGCGGCCCGCGCACTGTCGACGAGGGCCATCGTCGGCGCGGCGCCCGAGCCGGCCAAGTTGCCATGGCTCGAGTGGAACATCGGCTGGCCGTCGCCCATCGTCGGGCCGGCGCCCGAGGCGGAGTTCAGTAGCGCGTAGACGTCGACCTCGACAGTGCGCTTCGCGGCTCGCCCCGCCATCGTCGGCAAAGCCGTCAGCGCGTAAAGATCATCGTTGATGATCGCCTGCCGGCTGATCGACAGAATGTTGCCCTTGGTGGTCGCCGAGATCGAGGTCTTCTCGCCGTCCGGAACGGGCGAATGCTTGAACTCTCCCAACTCGTTGACAGGCTGAAGGTTGCCCAGTGAGCCAACCTTGTAGCGACCATGGGCGCGAAAATCGGTCACGGTGCCCTTGACGCAGAACTTCGACCACGTGTCCGGCGCGATGTTCCAAGCCGCCTGCAGCGCCTTGTGCATCGTGTTCTCCAGCAGCACCGGGAAATCGCTGGTGCTGTGCGTGAACGACAGGCCGACCACGCGCATGCGGTCCATCGTCCGCGCCTCTCGCACGCCGGCGCGAATCAGCGCATCCCGGGCAAAGTCGTCGAGTCGCATGCCGCGGTACGGGTTCGCCGACATGTCGAGCCCTCGCACCGCGGGGCTTCCTGCCCGGGCCAGGATCGCCTCGGCGCCGGCACGCATGCGCTTGTCTCGCTCGTCCTCGACGGTCTGAATGTCGACCTCACGCTCTTTGCCGAGGTGCGCAAGCAGGCGACTTGTTGCCTCGGCCGGCGAGGCTTGGTCCGCGAGTACGTCGGCCATCAGGGCGCTGACGCCCGGTCGATCGACGAAGGGGGTAAAGCGGTTGCGAATCTCTTGGGTGCGCATGGTCATTTCGGTTGGTGCCCTTTCTCGGGTATGGATCGGACCCCGCTGGTCCGCTTTGGTGACGCTTCGGCGCGGATCGCCGCGGCGATGAGAGCTGCCGCCAGATGACGCGCCGCCCGAGGCGACATCGCGATCGGTAGCATCGGCGTTTGGGTGGTCGGCGTTTTCATGGAGGCGATCTTCGCAAAGTCGAAAATTCAGGCCCGCTCATCCGCGATGAGACTTTCGGCGACCGCTTGGGCCGTCCGGTGCGATCCACGTTTCGCGCGGATGCCCAGCGCTGAGTCGAGGGGCGTTTTCCGTAGGAGGTGCGCCTCGATCGCGTCGGCCACGAGGTTCGCTACGCGCTGATCGGGCTGACCGCCGGTGCGCAGGTTCTCTGCCAACAACAAGAGGTCAAAGACGCGGCGTTCCAGCGAGGTGTCCGCAGTCATTTCGGCTTGCCAGAAGCGAAGCGAAACGCACGGAAAATGTCTGTCGCTGGACCGGTGTCGGGGCCCGCATTACCCGCAACGCACGGCCCCCGGAAGAACCTGCACCGCAACATGCCCGACGTCAGAGGGGCGCACCCCGTCAGGCGGGGCTTGCTACGGCCGGTCACGTCCAGCCTCCGCGACCCCGCCCAGGCCAGGCAGTCACGCCCGCCGTCGGCCGGCAGATCGCGCAACGGATGCGTGCTGTCGGGCCTGAAGTCCTGCCTGAAATGCGGCCGAATGAACAGTATGAACAGTTGTCCGTATGAATCTCTCAATGTGCGCGCCACGGGAACACATACGGAAAACTGTTCATAACTGTTCATGGTGCCGGCTCCGTTGCACATTCAGGCGTGCTCCGGTGATGGCTTCAGAGCCAGTCCGCGCCGTCGAACACCGGCCATTCCGCGTTCCTTGGCATATCCGCGCCGGTCCAGTTCGGCACCGAATGCTGTCTGCGTACCTGCATCTTCCCCGGCGGCGCGAGCGAATTCGCTCCATGACTGGTACAGCGCGGTTGCCCCGCCTGCCAACTGCGTGCCGGTGTTGCAGCGCTCGCTCAGCCAGCTTGCGAACAGATCCTGTTCGCTGAAGTACTCGGCGGTAGCGTCGATCACCGACTGCGGCCGAATCAGCCCGTTGGCCTGCCAGTCGAGACATCCGTCAATCATCCAGCGCAGGATCGCCGGCCCCTCGGCCATCAGTTGCTCGGAGAGATGCGGGTTGACGTGCGTCGGCTGGTGCATGAAGTTCACCAGATTCAGGCGTCGTCGCCAGGCCTGATCCACCGCCCGGATCCGCGGCTTGTAGTTGCCGACCATGACAAGCTGAAACTGCGGCATGAACTCGAATTCGTCGCACCGCATGAAGCGCGCCCGGATCGGATCACCGCCGGTCAACTGCTTGAGCCTCGATTCGGCCAACGCCTGGTCGCGCTCGGTCTCAACCGCGGTGACCAGACGCGCCCCGGCCAGCGCCGCCAGTTCCGTGGAATGCCGATCATGCTTACTAGCGGTGAAAGTCCGCATATCGGCCGTCTGCGCGTAGTCGCCCAGCAACCGGGTCGTCGTGTTCAGGAACACCCCTTTGCCGTTGCCGCCCGGCCCATAGACGAACAACAGGATCTGTTCGATCGTCAGGCCGGTCAGCGAATAGCCCAGCACCTGCTGCAAGAACCGCACGAGACCGGCATCGTGCCGCGTCGCCTCCTGCAAGAACTCCACCCAGCGAATCGGCACCGTCCCCGGCGCCGCCGGAACGACGGCAGTCGACTTGCTGATCATCTTCGCCGGGTTGGGCTTGGACAGCGACCCGTCACGCAGGTTCACGATGCCGCCGGGTGTGCCGAGAAGCCACGGATCACGATCGAAGATGTCGAGCGTCACGGCCAACGTCTGGTCGCGGCTGGCGATCGTTTCAACGGCGGCGAACACGGCAGCCTTTGCCCACTTCGCCTGTCCGTCCGCATTCATCTGCCCGACGAATCGACGAACCCAATCGGACGCCTTCCGAGTTTCGTTGCGCTGCCAACGTACGTCGTTCCAGACGAACCACTTTCCGGATGTGTGATCGAAGCGTAGTTTGTCTCGGAAGTGACGCGCAAAGGCATGGGCGAGGTTGTCTTCGCTGATCTCCAGGATTGTGGGTACTCCAGCGTCGTCCATCACCATCACAGGCGGGGACTTGCGGGGCCGCCTTCCGCCGCGCCGAACTCCCAGGGCGTCAGCTTCCTGCCTGACATCCACGACGGTTCGTTCAACGACTTGGGTCATACGGCCGCCATTTCATCGGCAATGTCACAGCCGAGTTCGTTCGACATCAGAATTGCGGCCTCCCGCCCGGCGGCGAGGCGGCGCTGCGCGACGTCGGCCGCCGCGGCTTGGCCGGTGCCCGACCGATCGCGATCACCGAACACCGCCAGGCTGTCGATGCCCTCGAGCACCGGGAATCGCGCCAGCCCGCCCGCATCCATGCACGACCAGACCGGTGCGTGAAGGTGCGCGCCGCACAGGCAGGTTTCGATGCCTTCGCCGACCGCCAGCGAATAGACAACAGCCTCGTTCGGCCACAAGCGGATGACACCGCCTCGCGTGGAACCGAGATATCGCCGCTCGCCACGCACCCAGAGGATTCCGTCCCCCTGCTTCAACCAGGTGATATGCAGGCCCTGCAGTCGCTCGTGATCGTGGACGTCTGTGATGGCGGCGACCATCGCCGGGCCGCTGAACCTGAACAGCCGCAGGTCCGGCACGAACCGCAGGTCACCGTCGGCCGGTGGAAACCGGCACCCGCGACCGAACAGGTACAGGATGATCGGCGTGAGCGGCAGCGACATCCACGGCAGCGCGTGGAGACTTGCTGCATCGAAGTCCGTAAATTCATCGTGCTCGATGGGAAGCGCCGCCGACCAGATTCCGCGAGCCTGCGCGAGCTTACCGGCGGAATCGACCTCTGCGGCGCGATCGGGCGTCGGCAGGTATCGAGACACCGGCGCACGGGCGATCGTCGATCCTGGCGCGTTCTGGCGTGCCTGGCCATCGTCGGCGCCCAGGTCGCGCACCGCATCGGCGAACGACAGGCCGGTCCGCCGCATGTGCAGGTCGATCACATCACCGCCGCCGCAGCCACCGTGGCAGCACCACAGACCGCGGTCGACGGTGATCGCCAGGTTGCCCTGGTGCGAGTGCTCAGCTAGGTCGCAGTCCCAGCGCTGGACGTTGCCGCGGCCGGACCGGTGCGTCAGACCGGCGTCGCGGCAATAAGCGTCGATGGTGGGCTGGCGCGATCGGTCAAGCATCGGCACCGACCTCGGCTGCAGCCCGCTGCAGCGCCTCGATCACCTCGGCCAGCCCCTCCGGCCGCAGGCTGATGCCCTGCCGCCCCGGCCGCAGCTCGCCGTCGCGGTCGCGATACCAGGCGCGGACATCGACCAGTTGCCGGCCCTTGTACTCGCTGATCGCGATGCGCAATACCTCCGCGCCACGCGGCTGCTCAAGCAAGACGACGGGATCGCGCGCGGTCATGCTGCTTCCCGCACGAACAGCCGCTCGGCACGCGCCCAGGCCGCCGAGCGCATCGGGGCGGGCCGGCGCGGAACACCCAGCAACTTCTGGCGCAGCACGAGCGCCGCACCGGGGTCACGCAGCGTCGTTGCGTGGCACGAGCTGCAGAGCATCGCCACCGGCGCTTCCGGCGGCAGGGCGATGGCAGCGACGTGCGCCGCCCCGACGAAACGGCCGCTGCAGCGCGCGCAGGACGGCCCGAATGGGTTATGATGCTTGGACACGTTCGATTCTCCTGACGCCCCGCGACTTGCCCGGTCGACGGGGCGTCGTCTTGTCAGGGGGTCAGGAAATTCGCTTCGCCAGCTCGAGGACGAAGGCGCGCACCGCGGGCGACTTCCATCCACGGCAGGCGGCCAGCTCCACGAAGCGCAGCCAAGCGACCTCGCGATCGGCGCCGTCGCGCAACTCGTCGATCACCTTCTGAGCCGCCAGCGCCCCGATGCTGGTCTCGGCGACCTGGTCGGCCAGGTGCCGGTTGCTGCGCGCGGCGTGGCTGGTCGACGGGGTGTCGAAGTGCAGCGGCGGCATCAGGCGGCTACCTTGCGGCGGCGCGGTGCAACTTGGCGCCCCCCTACCTCGAGCGCCGCCATCGCTGCGCTGACACTGGCCAGGTTGTACAGCACCCTCGTACCCAGGCGGATATGGGGGATTCGCTGGGCGGTCCGGCGATCCTTTCGGAGAAATGCCGTGGACAGTCCCAAGGCCTGCGCTGCTACGTCTTCAGAGACCAGAAGCTTCGCCGGGACGTCAGGCGTTTTTGACGGGGGTTGCATCGATTTTGCTCCACATCCAGCGCCACATAACGCGCTGGGATGTGACAAATCAATGGGTTCAAAATATTCCCGTCAACTGGTTTTTCGGTGCTTCCCTTTTCCGAACGGCAGGTGGCGTCCACGAGGTGCTTGCGAATAGCTGGGTCGCTCGTCAGTGAACCCGAACGACAGCACTTGTCGCCGCACAGGCTTCATTTGCGGGTATAGCGGATCGGAGGGATCTCGGGGCTCCCAATCCTCAATCCATTCACGACGAGTGAAAAGCGCTGTCCGAACGGCCTCCCCATCTAGATCGCGACGGATGACTTGCCCGGTCTTCGCACTGTGAAACTCGGCCAATATTCGGCGCACCTCGCCCGAAGAGATTTTCATTTCTGGACACCGACGTTTGACTTCGATGACGGTTCGGTCAACGGCGGCTTTGTGTTTGGCCCCGGCAGATCGAGCGGCAGAATAGGCTTCCACGATCAAGCAGGCTCGAAGATACATCCACCCTGGTTTCACGCCGTCGGTCCGCGGCCGCCCGCGACCTCGCTTCGAAGATTGCGTCGACGACGTTGCAGATGGCGAGGAGCCAAAGTCCGCGATGAACTGGTCCCAGCGGTGGGTGTCGAGGTATTGGCTATGCTGGGAGACTTCGTCAGCCATTGCGCCCTCGTGTGGAACCCTCACTGCAGGGACGCCGCGCCGGCCGGCTGAGGGAACCGGCCACGTCCGAGGGATCAGCGCGGACGCTGCGCGACGTGTTCGATTATGCCGCCAGCCGCAGCCGATCGCCCGGCATGATCCGAAAGGCCAGCAACGGGTTCGTCAGCGCCTCCGCTTCGCTGCAGATGATCCCGATTCCCCGACCGGCCACCTCGCCAAGGCGGATTTCACTCATGGCCGCGCCCCGTCTTCGATCTTGGTGCGCATATCGGTCATATGCTGCTGCGCTTCTGCGAGGAGCCAAGAAATCGTCGAATCGAGCTGCCGGGACTCGGCGACAACCGATGCTGCATCGAGGAACGCATCGATCTTATAGCTGTGATCGAGTAGCTGGCCGCGCAATGGCTCCGGAATGTGGATCGGCGCGGCCTTGGCCAAGCGGGCCGCGACCCGCTCCTCGACTGCTTGCCGATTTATCCAGACGATCCGCTCAGCGATCTCCTGGCGCTTCGACTCGGCGCCGGCCTCCAACAGGCCCTCAACCAGCTTCGGAAGTTCGTCAGCAAATGCCCGCTCGGATGGGGACAGTGCCCCGGTATCATTCGACTCAACTCGCATATGGCCTCCTGTGCCATGTGTGGGCCAGGGCGGTCGGGAGGTCATGTCTCCCGACCGCCTGCCTCAGACATCCCGGTTACCGCCGGGCCAGGGCCTGAGAACCGCTCAGGCAGCGGATTCAAGCCATCCCCGCGCGCGAGGGCGAGCGGGAACCACCGCCAACGGTTGGCGCAGTTTCTGATGTCATTCCCGCAGGTGCTGCCGTAGCGATAGTCGTCCTATGTCTCAACCTCGCTTGCAGTTCGGCGATCGTGTCGCGGGCCTCATAGAAGCTGCTCCAATCCTCCCCGATCACTGAGATGGCTTCAAACAGAAAGTGCGCGCTTCCCGCACAGCTACCGGCCTCTTTCGGTCCCGTGAAAGCGGCTCCGGCGTCCGCGATTGCGTACATGCGATTCGACTGCTTTTCCAGCTCCTCAAAATGCTCCATAAGCATGCGGAGCAAGTCCTCATCCGAGGCCGTAGATAGATCCTTCCCGGCACAGCGGCTGGACTTAACGGTGGATTGGTCAATCATGATTTCGCCCCTCCTTGGGCGTGTGGGTGGGTAACCGTCATGGCCTCGCGCGGCCGAGCTCACCACCGATCGCGCGCGACTGCGCAAGAGGCAGTAGAATCAGAAAAAGTCGTCATTTGCAGCCTGCTTCACCTCGAAGCGCCGCAGTTGCCATTGCCGGATCTGTAGCAGCGCATTCGCCCACTGCCGCGGTGTCAGCTCGCGCCAGCCGGGCTCCGGCTTC
>OEIU01001689.1_pt1 | contig 13437 bp, 16 predicted proteins | sample 1539221 | NCBI WGS metagenome assembly OEIU01 (sample SAMN03792071, study PRJEB22550) | activated sludge metagenome | feature: wastewater treatment plant; material: activated sludge; isolation source: Wastewater treatment plant of a petroleum refinery complex | place: Argentina: Zarate | collected...
GGGGAAGGCAGCCGTCATGTTGGCCATGTTGGAGAGGCGGCGCGTCTTGCCGAATGTGACGATGCCCGGCGCATTGAACAGGGGTTCGCGGCTCGCAAAATTGTAGACGATGTTGGCGGCGGAGCGCAGGTCGGACACGCGCTGCACATAGTCAGCCGGGAAGGCGTCGGCGCCCGCGAGCTTCAGCGTGCCCTTGGGGCCGGCGTTGCTGACGACGATGTCGGTCCCGATACGGATCGTTTCACCGCCGCGCTGCACGACCACGCCGCGCACTGCGCCGTTCTCGATCTCGATTTTCTGCGCGGGCGAGGACAGCCAGACCTCGCCTTGCTTCGCCACGGCGTCGGCGAGCGACTGCCAGACGCCGATCGTGCCGTTGGGCGAGAAACCGAAGCGCTTGAAGGCGCCCTTGCTGACGAAATAGGTGAGGAAAGCGCGCGCCGGCAGTTCGTCGGCGTTGCAGGCGAAGATCGCCGCGCAGAGATTGCGGAAGATGGAGTGAACGCTCTCGTTGCCGGTGAAGGTCGAGAGCCATTCGGCGGTGGACTGGCGGCCGTCGGGCAGGGCGCCGGTGCGGGCTTCGGCGAATTTCTCAAGAATGCGCGCGGCCTGTTTCGTCATCTGGCCGAGCAGAAAGCCCCAGCCGCCCTTGCCGACGTCGACGACCTTGCGATCGAGGTAGAAGGCGGAGGCCGGTTCGGGAAAGCGCAGGTCGAGCGGCGCGCCGACGAGATTGAACGTCTCCTCGAAGACGCCGCCGACCTCCAGCGCGATGGCGCCTTCGTTGACGACGAAGCCGTCGATGACATTGGTGGTGGCGCGGCCGCCGACCTTGTCGCGCGCCTCGACGAGAATCGGCCGGAAGCCCTGGTGAACAAGGCGCGCGGCTGCGCACAGCCCGCCTGCGCCAGCGCCGATGACGACGGCGTCGGCCTGGACCTCTTTCATGCGTTCCCTCCTGACCGGTCTCGGCTTTGTCGCTCTTGTGGCCAGCGATCTATTCTTATTATAAACCGGACGACCGTTCAACTATTTTGATTGTTGTCCACGGTCGATTTATAAGGCGTCTTGCCCCGCGCCTTTCGCGGGCGGACAGGCGGACGGACCATGGCGCGCACGAGATCGCCCAAATACGAAGGCATACAGCTCGGCATATTGAAGAAGGCCGCGCGGCTTTTTGCAACCCACGGCTACGAGCGCACGTCGATCGGCGACCTCGTGCGCGCCTGCGATCTCTCGCGCGGCGCGATCTATCACTATTTCGAATCCAAGGAGGCGATCCTGTTCGCCATGATGGATTCGCTGGTGCGCGGGCTGCTGGAGTCGCTGACCGAAGCTGCGGCGCAAGAGGGCGAACCGCTCGAGCGGCTGCAACGGATCATCGTAGCCTTCGTGGAATCCAACGCGCGCTCGCCTGACGAGCAGACGATCCTGCTCAACGATCTCGGCGCGTTGAGCCGCGCCGAGCAGAAGCAGATTCACGCGATCGAAAAGCAGGTCGTTGATCTCGTCGCCGACGCCATCGCCGCCGCGGACACGCGCGGCCTGGTCACGCCGCGCACGCGCAAGGTCTATACGATGATGCTGTTCGGCATGATCAACTACACCTACACGTGGTACGACGCGAAAGGGCCGGTCAAGCCGCGCGAACTTGCGGATATGGCGACGGACCTGTTCTTCAACGGGTTCTTGCAGGAGAAGCGCGGCGCAGGACCCGCGTTGCGCCTGGCGAAGCGCTAAAATGCCCGAAGGCCGATCCGGGACCAGTCTCCGTGACTACGGCCTCCAGAGCGTTTCACGGTGAAGTAGAATCATCCGGCCGTCATTGCGAGCGAAGCAATCCATCTCCGGAACTGGATCAAATCCCGGTGGATGGATTGCTTCGCTTCGCTCGCAATGACGACGCCGTTTCCATCTATCGACGAACCGCTCTGGATCCCGGCTCTGCGCTTCGAACCGGCCTGACGCTCACATCCGTTTCGCGACTTCCTCGAGCATGACCTCGGTCGCGCCGCCGCCGATGGTGAGCACGCGCGCGTCGCGCGCCATGCGCTCGATCGGCGTTCCGCGCATGAAACCCGCGCCGCCGTGCAATTGCAGGCAGCCGTGCACGACCTCGTGCAGGACCTCGGGCGACAGCGCCTTCACCATCGAGACTTCGCGCACGCAGTCGCGACCCGCGGCCGCCAGTTCCGCCGCGTGATAGGCAAGCTGGCGGGCGGCCGCGGTCTTGCTCGCGAGGCTTGCAAGCTTCTGGCGCACCGCCTGCTGGTCCCACAGCGTCCCGCCGAAGGCGCGGCGCGTCTTCACATAATCGACCGTCAGCTCGATCGCCTTCGCGCTTTCGCCGGCGCAGATGCCGCCGATGCAGATGCGCTCGTTCTGGAAGGTCTCCATGATCGAGTAGAAGCCCTTGTTGACCTCGCCGAGCAGCGCGTCCTTGCTTACGCGCACATTGTCGAAGGTGAGCGCGGCCGTGTCGGAGCAGAGCCAGCCGTGCTTTTCGAGCTTCACGGCGGAGACGCCCGGCGTGTCGCGCTCGACGATGAATAGCGAAATGCCCCGGCTGCCCTTGGCCTGCGGGTCGGTGCGCGCCGCCACGATCAGCAGGTCGCCATAGACCGCGTTGGTGATGAACATCTTGGATCCGTCGATCACCCAGTCGTCGCCGTCCCGCCTGGCGCGGGTCTTCAGGCCCGCGACGTCCGAGCCCGCATGCGCCTCGGTGACGGCGATGGAGCAGACGATTTCGCCGGCGACGATGCGCGGCAGATATTTGGCCTTCTGCTCCGGCGTGCCGCGGAGCGCGATATGGCTGGCCGACATATCAGTATGCACGAGGATGGAGGAGGTGAAGCCGCCGAAGGTGCCGCGCCCGAGTTCTTCCGCGAAGACCATGGAGGCGAGCGGGCCGAGATCGGTTCCGCCGTAGTCGACGGGATAGCGCATGCCGAGCAGGCCGAGTTCGCCCATATGACGGTAGATTTCGCGCGGAATCTTGCCGGCGCGCTCCCAGTCCTCGCCGTTCGGCGCCACGTTCTCTTCGACGAAGCGTCGCACCTGGTCGCGCATCTGCACGAGATGCTCCGGCAGGGATGGGGGATCGGTAAGGCGGAATTCTGCGGCCGAGGAGCCGCGCGCCTGAACGTTCATGTCTCCTCCGGCGGGCGCTCTGGACGTGTCGCCCGTTGTGGCCAATAATTAAACTGGTCGTCCGGTTTATGCAATGCCGGGCGAGACAGGAAACGACGAGGGAAGGGCGGCCGCATGACGATGATGATTTCGGAAAGGCGGGGCGCCGCGGCCGTGCGCGAGGCGGTCGGCCCGACGGCCCCGGCCGCGCGCGGGACCTGTGCGCGGGCGCGGCCGTCGTCGTCGAGAAGCTCGCGCCGAAATTCATCGGACGACAGGCGGCGCGCATGAAGGTTCTGATCGTCTATGCGCAGCCCGAGCCGAAATCCTTCAACGCGGCCATGCTCGCCGTGGCGCGCGAGACATTGGAAGGGCAGGGGAGAGAGGTGCGCGTGTCGGACCTCTACGCCATGGGCTTCAATCCCGTCGCCAGCGCGGCGGATTTTTCGGGCCGCCGTTTTCCGGACCATCTGCAATACGATCGGGAGCAGAAGCACGCGCATGCGCATGATCTCCTCTCGGCCGACATTGCGCAGGAAATCGACAAGCTGCTGTGGTGCGACGTCCTGATCCTGCAATTTCCGCTCTGGTGGTTCTCCGTGCCGGCGATCATGAAGGGCTGGTTCGACCGTGTTCTGGTCAACGGCGTCGCCTACGGCGCCGGCAAGCGCTACGACACCGGCGGCCTGCGCGGCCGGCGCGCGATGATCGCGACGTCGACAGCCGCCTATCCCGACATGTGCGCGCCGGACGGACTCGTCGGCGACCTCGACGTCGTGCTCTGGCCATTGCAGAACGGCACGCTCGCCTATACGGGCTTCGACGTGCTGGCGCCTTTCGTCGCGCATTCCGTGAATTATGTCGATGCGGAGACGCGGGCGAAATATCTGAGGGATTACGCGGCGCGGCTGCGCGGCATCGAAAGCGAGGCGCCGCTGTTCTTTCATAAGCTCGCGGATTTCGGCGCGAACTGGCGGCTGAAGCCCGAGGTGGAGCCGCGCACGGCCGGTCAGTGCAGGGGCCGCAAGCTCACATGAACAGCGGATTGCGCGGCAGGTAGCGGCGCCAGTCGCCGAAGTCGCGATTGGACGCGAGCGCCATCGGCAATGCGATGCGCATGCCGCAGCGCGTCGCCAGCGCCAGCGCGGTTTCGCAGGCGCCGGGCACGAGCGCGGAGACGCGCTTTGATGCGCCTTGCGCGGCAAGGGCGAGCGCAGCGGCGAAGACGTCGCGCATGTCTTCGCGCGCGGCGGCGGCGAGCGGCCCGACGTGGCCGGAGTCGGCGATCCAGGCGTAGCCGACGCAGTCGCTGTCACGGAAGAACAGATAGCCGGATAGGGACGGGTCCCGGGCCAGCATGCGGCGATGTTTTTCGCGCGAGACGCCGAGCGCGCCGAGGTCCAGCCGCGTGAGGCCGTCGCGGTCGGCGTCAACGCTTTCAATACGTTCGCTCCGCAACGCCGTTGGCGTCAGGGCGGCGGCAAGCGTCGCGCGCTCGCCCGTCATCATATGCAGCGGCAGACGCGGGAACATGCCCTCGCGCATGTAGAGGCTTTGCGACACGGTGTTGAAGGCGAAGGTGATCAGCGCGCGCGTCTTCGCGCCCGCGGCGTCGGCCTGCGCGAAAACCCTGCGCAGCAACTCGCCGCCGACGCCCTTGCCCTGCAGGGCGGGGTCGACGAAGAGCTCGGCGAGAAACCAGAGGTCGCCGCAGACCCAACTGAAGGTCGAGCCGACGAGGCGGCCGTCCTGCTCGGCGATCCAGAAGCCGGCGGGATCGTCGGCGAGCGATTGCGCTTGAAAGACCGGCGGTCGCGCCGATGCGATGGCGCCGAAGCCGTGGCGCACGGTCAGCTCGTTGATGCTCGCCGTGATGAGATCCTGCGCGGGCGACAGATCGGCCTGGCGCGCCTGTCGGTAGTTTATCGTCATGGGTCAGGCGCGTTCGATGCGGATGGAGGCCGGCGTGCCCGGCGGCAGCGCGCGGGGATCGACTTCCACCAGGCCGTCGTTCAGCCGCAGGGAAAAGGTCGCGAGCTTCTCCTTGAAAGGTGCCGGCGCGCAGCCGTCCGTCAGACGATATTCGTAGCCGTGCCACGGGCAGACGATGCAGCCGTCGACGATGCGGCCCTCGCCCAGCGGGCCGTTCTGATGCGCGCAGAGATTGGTCACGGCGCCGATCTCGTCGCCGTCGCGGAAGACGGCGATGCGCTCGCCATTGGGCGCGGCGACGATGCGCGCGCGCTTGTCGGGGATGGAGGAGGGCGGGCCGATGCGTATCCAGTTTTCGCGTGGCGCTTCGCCGCGATCGACCGGCGCCTCGCGCCAGCCGGCGACGATGTGCAGGATCGCGACAAGGGCGAAACAATCGGCGAACCATCCCGCGATCCACGGATCGCGCTCGTCCTGCAGCAGGCCCTTGGCGACGTGGACGAGCATGAGGCCGAAGGCGAGGTAGACCAGCATATGCATCGCCTTCCACACGGGCGGCGTGAGGAAGGCGAGCCAGTAATCGTGGCTGGTGGCGGCGAGCAGCAGCAGGATGAGAAAGGCGACGAAGCCATAGGCCTTGAACGAGATCGTCGAGAAGGAGGCGTAGTCGCTCCATTTCGTCAGTTCGAAGAGGAGATTGAAGGGATGGCCGTCGGCTATGTACCAGCCGATGACGGCGGCGAAATGCGTGAGCGCGACGATGCAGGTCAGGACGCCGAAATGGCGGCGGTTGTAGAGCAGGGGCAGGAAGGCGGGCGAGAGACGTGCGAGCGGGCCGATGCAGAGCACGAGCGTCAGCATCAGGAAGGCGCAGGCGCCGGAGGCGCGGATCCAGAGGCCGCAGATGTCGGCCGCATTGGCGGGCGGCTGCCTGCGCCAGTCCAGCGCGATCGCCACGCCAATGAAGAGGACGACAGCCGCCAGCAGAATGAGATCGTAGACGACCTTCTTTCGATTCCAGCCGATCGCCGCAAAACCCGCGCTCATTTCGCCTGCTCCTGCGGCGCGGGTTCGGGCGGCGGGCGGGTGACGAGCGCGACGACGAAAAACGTCGCGACGACGAGCGCGAGCGCAGGCCACAGAAAGCGATGGACGAGACGATGATTGCGGGTCACGGCCTGCGCTCCGCACGCAGCCAGCGCCAGAGCGCGAGCGGCCAGAGCAGGAAGGCGCCGGGCAATAGCAGAAGGCGCGCGCCCGGGGTCAGCGAGGCGGGCTCGCCGAGCGCGACATCCGCGCCGCGCGCGACAAAGGCGCCGGCGACGACGAGGCCGGCGGCGCACCAGAGGACGAACAGCAATCCGAGAATGGCGTTCACGATGCGCCCCGTTCGATCGCGCACGATCTTCGCGGGATTGCGCGCGGCCTGCAAGCGCGTCAGCGTCGCGCGCCGCGCCACACCATGACGCTCGCCGCGCAAGTCGCAGCCGCGAGCGCCGCATAGGGCAGGACGAAGGCGTGCGTGGCGGTCGCTGTCAGCCCGAACAGCGGCGGCAGCACGAGCACGCCCGCGAACATGGCGGCCGAGCCGAGCCCCGTCGCCTCGGTGCGCGCCGCGCCGCCGAGGCGGGCGAATTCGGCATAGGCGAGGCCGGTGAAGCCGGATGCGCTGAAGCCCGCGGCGAGGCAGACGACGAGAATGCCCGCGCCCGGCCACGACGGCGCGAACAGGGCGCAGAGCGCAGCCGACAGGCACATGAGAAAGCCGAGCGCCGCCAGCAGATGGGTGGGAGATACGAAACGGTCGGCGATCCAGCCGAGCAGCGGCCGGCTGACGAGCGCCGCGCCCTGATAGGCGGCGAGCGTCCAGCCCGCCGTCACCAGATCGAAGCCCGCGCTCTGCGTGAGGTGCACGGTCATGAAGCTGATGAAGCAGAGTTGCGCGCCGGTGAAAACGAAGCTCATGATGGTGAGGCGCCTGATGTCGGCGTTCTGGCGCAGGAGCCGCAGCGGCTGGGCGAGCGCGCCCGCAAACAGCGGATAGCCCGGCCGCACGCCGACATCCCATGCGCGGCGCACGAATTCGAGCGCGACGAGCAGCGCCAGCGAGGTCGGGATCTGCGCGGCGAGGGCGACGCGCCAACCGAAGGCCAGCGTCATCGGCGGCATGAGGATGCCCGCGAGAATGCCGGCGAGCGGCAGGCCGGCCTGCCGGATCGACATGACGAGATTGTAGACGCGCTGCGGCGTGCGCGGCACGAGCAGGTGCGCGCTCGCCGGCGCCGTCGACCCATAGGCGAGACCGAGCAGCGCCGCGCCGGCGGCGATCGCGCCGGCCGTGCCGAGGGCGCAGACGCCGAGCATGACGCAGACGGCCGCCATGACGGCCTGGATGACGCGCACGGCGCCGAAGCGCAGGATGAAGGAGGGTGAATAGAGGGACGACAAAATGCCGACGCCGTAGACGAGCGCCGGGAAGAAGCCGACGAGCGCGCCGGGCAGCCCGAGATCGTGCGCGATGGCCGGCGCGACGGCGGGCACGGAGAAAGCGGCCGTGGTCGCGAGCGTCTGCATTGCGAGCGTCGCCAGCAGCGGCCAGAGGGCGGAATCTTCTCGCGTGTTCGTGGTCAGGCGCGGCGCCTCCCTCAGCGCCCGGCGAAGCCTAGGAAGGGGAGGGCGCATTGTCGATGCGCGGGCGCGCATGGCGCGAATGCGAGGGAGGGGCTACCCCCCTTGCGAGCGGGAAGGGCGCATCGGGCAGCGATGCCGGCGAGATTCGTCAGGCGCCAACAACCGTGTTCGCTCGGAGACGGTCCCCACCCGTCGCGCTGCGCGCGACTCCCTCTCCGCCAGCGGGGAGGGAGGGCTACCGTCACATCTGATATATGCGCGCGGCAACCTCGATGCGGATCTGTGGCGCAGCCTGCGCGGCGAACGCAAGGAGCCGCCTCACACAGGCGCGGCTCCCGGGGATTACTTCGCGCGCCCGACGAAGCGCGGGTCGGCGTCGACCAGCCAGGACATCCAGCGCGCGACCTCCATGAAGCGGCGGCCCTGCGGCGTCAGCTTCCAGCCGCCGCCGTCCGCGGGCTCGAGATTGCCGGAGAGCTGCTGCTCCTTCACGCGGCGATCCATCTGGGCCCAGTCGACGACGTAGGTCCTGACGAAGCGGTCGCGGATCTCCTCGACCGTCAGCGGTTTTCCGGCGCTTTCGAACTGCGAGAGCATGAAGACCGAGATCGAGCGGTCGACCGTGACGGGGCCGAGCACGAAGACCGAGCTGAGCAGGCAGGCGGCGACGATCGCCCCGCCGATGGAATCGTCGGCGCGCAGGAGCAGGGCGCGGGCGAGCTTCGGCAGCAAGAGCGCCGAGACGACCAGCAGGGCGAGCGCCGTCACGGCGAGCGCGACGAGGCCGCGATAGAACAATACGCCGGGGCCGAGCAGCGTGGCGAGGCGCATGAGCAGGGCGAAGATCACGCCGCCGACGAGGGTGGCGAGGCCGTAATAGACGAGAAGCGCGACGATGCGCCCGGCGGTCGGTCTGTCGCTTGCGTCGTTCATGGCGGGCGTCCGATTGGCAGGCCCTGTCTAGCGCGGCCGCCGCGATTCGTCGCGACGCCGCGAATTTTCCTTGGCGGACGGAGCGCGATCGGCTATGAGAGCCCCGTGGCGCGCGACCTCCGGTCCCGCGCCGCGATTGTTTTGCGGCGTCGTCATCGGGCCGTCTGGCGGGGCCAGCGACCGGGGGAAGACGCCGGAACCGTTCGAGACGCTTATGGCCAATCCGTTTCAGTTCCTGCAGGACGTGCGCGCGGAAGGCGCGAAGATCACCTGGCCGTCGCGCCGCGAGACCCTGATCACGACGGGCCTCGTGCTGGCGATGGTCTTCGTCGCCTCGCTGTTCTTCGTCACCGTCGACCAGACGCTGCGCCTGATCGTCGGCTTCCTGCTCAGCCTCGGCCGCTGACCGGCCCAACAGGAAACGTCATGACCACCCGCTGGTACATCGTCCACGCCTATTCCAATTTCGAGAAGAAGGTCGCCGAATCCATCCGCGAGCAGGCCGCCCAGCGCGGGCTCGCCGACAAGTTCGAGGAAGTGCTCGTGCCGACCGAGCAGGTGATCGAGGTCCGCCGCGGCCGCAAGATCAATTCCGAGCGCAAGTTCTTCCCCGGCTACGTGCTGGTGAAATGCGACCTGACCGATCAGGTCTACCATCTCATCAAGAACACGCCGAAGGTCACGGGTTTCCTGGGCGCCGACAACAAGCCGATGCCGATCTCGGAGGCCGAGGCCGACCGGATCAAGGGGCAGGTGGCCGAGGGCGTGGAGCGTCCGAAGGCGTCCATTTCCTTCGAGATCGGCGAGACCGTGCGCGTCGCCGACGGCCCGTTCGCCTCGTTCAACGGCAAGGTCGAGGAAGTCGACGAGGGCCGCTCGCGCCTCAAGGTCGCGGTGTCGATCTTCGGCCGCGAGACGCCGGTCGAGCTGGAATTCGGGCAGGTCGAGAAGGTCTGAGGGCCAGCGCAAGCTGAGCCGTGGGGAGAATTTCTCTTCCCGTCCTCCAAAATCGAAGAATTTTCTCCAGCGTCGAACCCGTTCGACGCTGTTTTTCTTATTTTTTTCGATCCATTGCGCACTCGCGCGCCTTGCCGCATCTCGATCTTCGGCAAGCGTCGGCGGCGCCTCGGGGGAGCGACCTGACAGGCGCGACGTCCGGCCTCCGGGCGGAGATGGAGCGTGTCATGTCGAAGCGTGAGATTCTCAGCGTCGAGGACCTGATCGACCAGGCCGAGCAGGAAATCGAGACGATCTCCGTGCGTCAGGCGCTGGCCCTGCATGGCAATACCGACGTCGCCTTCATCGACCTGCGCGACACGCGCGAGCTCGACCGCGAGGGCCGCATTCCCGGCGCGATCCACATTCCGCGCGGCTCGCTGGAATTCCGCATCGATCCGCGCAGCGCCTCGCACCACGAAATCTTCGCGTCCGACAAGCGTTTCGTCTTCTTCTGCGCCGGCGGCGTCCGTTCGGCGCTGGCCGCCCAGACGGCGTTGAAAATGGGCCTCGAGCCTGTCTGCCACGTCGCGGGCGGCTACGGCGCCTGGAAGCGCGCGGGCGGGCCGGTGGACCTGCCGGGGCAGAGGCGGGGCGAACACGATTCGGCGGCGCCCCGGGTTCTCGCAGCGGCGGAGGCTGCGTAAGCGTGGCGTTCAGCCGACGAAACCGCGGATAGTCTCCACGATTTGGGCCAATGGCCGGTTGTCGAGCCTGCCGGCCTTGCGGATGATCCGCGCAGGCTCCAGGCAGGCGATCTTGATGGGACGGACGACAGACGGCGCCGTCAGCCCGACTGACGCGAGGTCGTCGATCTTCACGTCATGCCGCGCGGGGCGATGCGTTGCGCTGGTGATCATGACTACCCAGACGAATCCCTGTGCGCCCACCTCATCGTTGGAGACGACGAGGGCGGGCCGCCGCTTTTCCGCGAACCGGTCGGAATAAGGGAAGGGGACGACCACCACGTCGCCGGGCGAAAAGTCAGAGGTCGCCATAGGCTTCCTCGTCGGCCGCGCTGGACCACTCGGCGAAAGCGACGAAGGGATCCTCCTCCACCCGAGCCTCGTCCTTTTCGATCCGGATTCCTTGATCGTCCATGACGTAACGCAGGCGGTCGCCGGGCCGGATGTGAAGCCTCTCCCGAACCTCCCGGGGAAGAACGGTCTGGCTCTTGACCGACACCCGCGAATAAACAGCCTTCGCGCCTTGCGCCACGGTAGCTCTCCTGCGAACTTACGTCTTACGATCTTACGCCGTCGCCGTTTCTCCGGCAAGTGCGCGGCCTTCCGGACGTCGTTTCGCGATTGCGTTTCGCCTGCAAGTCGCTATAAGCGCGCCAGCCGTCGGCTCCGCCGGCGGCGTTTTCGTTCGCCTAGACGCAACGAAACCACCGTGGGAGACATGCCCGGCCGCCATCCGGGAGGCCATGTCCGACCACGAACTGCAACCGATGGCGGGCTTCGATCCCAGGATCGCGGCTCGTCGTCATTCGTTGGAGAAGCGAAATGGCGAAGAAAATCGCCGGCTACATCAAGCTGCAGGTGCCCGCGGGCGCCGCCAATCCCTCGCCGCCGATCGGCCCGGCGCTCGGCCAGCGCGGCCTCAACATCATGGAATTCTGCAAGGCCTTCAACGCGAAGACCCAGCAGATGGAAAAGGGGATGCCGATCCCCGTCATCATCACGGCCTACCAGGACCGCTCCTTCACCTTCGAGATGAAGCAGCCGCCGGTGTCCTTCTTCCTGAAGAAGGCCGCCAACCTCAAGCTCGGCAAGAAGCCGGCCTCGGGCTCCAAGACCCCCGGCCGCCAGGTCGTGGGCAAGGTGACCAAGGCGCAGGTCCGCGAAATCGCCGAGAAGAAGATCGTCGATCTCAACTGCTCGACGATCGAGTCGGCCATGTCGATGATCGAAGGTTCCGCCCGCGCTATGGGCCTGCAGGTGGTGGAGTAAGCCGATGTCGCACGGAAAGCGCATTATCAAGTCCCGCGAGGGCATCGAGCGCACCAAGCTCTATCCGGTCGATCAGGCCGTGAAGCTCGTGCGCGAGCGCGCCAAGGCCAAGTTCGACGAGACGGTCGAGATCGCCATGAACCTCGGCGTCGACCCCAAGCACGCCGACCAGATGGTCCGCGGCGTGGTCAACCTGCCGAACGGCACCGGCCGCACGCTCAAGGTCGCCGTTTTCGCGCGCGGGCCGAAGGCTGAGGAAGCCAAGGCGGCGGGCGCCGACATCGTCGGCGCGGACGAACTGGTCAACGAGGTGATGGGCGGCAAGATCGAATTCGATCGCTGCATCGCCACGCCGGACATGATGGGCCTCGTCGGCCGCCTCGGCAAGGTGCTCGGCCCGCGCGGCCTCATGCCCAATCCCCGCGTGGGGACGGTGACGATGGACGTCGCCGGCGCCGTGAAGGCGTCGAAGGGCGGCGCCGTCGAGTTCCGCGTCGAGAAGGCCGGCATCGTGCAGGGCACGGTCGGCAAGGCCTCGTTCGAGGAGGGCAAGCTCGTCGAGAATATCAAGGCTTTCGTCGACGCCGTCTCCAAGGCCAAGCCGACGGGCGCCAAGGGCACCTACATCCAGCGCGTGGCGATCTCGTCCACCATGGGCCCGGGCGTGAAGGTCGAGGTCAACTCGGTCGCGCCGGCGGTCGGGGCTTGACTTTCTGAAAATTTATCCCTCGCCCCCTTGGCATGGGGGGCGGAACCGGATAAAGACACCCCTCCGGGGCCGACCGCCTATCGCGGCCCCGTTCCAATTCATCTTCCGCTCGCCTGGCGTTCTCCCGCAACGGGAGGCGTCGCGCGCGCGGCGGACATGGTCGCAAGCTTCGGATTTCCGGACGCTTTCGACCATATCCTGTCCGAGACTGCCGGCGCCGCGGGACTTCCCGCGGCTTAATCGGAGACGGCGCCGCCAGCGCCGAATCGGCCTGCATAGACGGGGAAGAGCAGAATTTCCGGGCCAGCGCCGCCTTTCGAGGCGGCGGGACGTCCAGATCTGGTTCGAACCCTCTGATCCACGGAAGACCCTCCGGGTCCTCCAGGAGGACAGGAACACGGCGCCGGCGGCCGCAAGGCCTTCGGCAATCAGCAGAGCGGCGACCCCGGTCGTCGCTTTCAAGGAGAAGAGCACCGTGGACAGAGCGGAGAAGAAAGAGGCGGTAGCGTCGTTGAACGGGGTCTTTTCGAAGACTTCGGTCGTCGTCGTCGCCCATTACTCCGGCCTGACGGTGGCCCAGATGCAAAAGCTGCGCGCCCAGATGCGCGAAGCCGGGGCCACGGTCCAGGTCGCCAAGAACCGCCTGGTCAAGATCGCTCTCGACGGCACCGACGTCGCCTCGATCGGCGCCCTGATGAAGGGCCCGACCCTGATCGCCTATTCGGACGATCCGGTGGCGGCGCCGAAAGCGGCCGTGGCATTCGCCAAGGACCACGACAAGTTCGTGATCCTGGGCGGCGCCATGGGCGCGACGGCCCTCAACCCGGACGGCGTGAAGTCGCTTGCGACCATGCCCTCCCTCGACGAACTGCGCGCCAAGCTCGTGGGCCTCATCCAGGCTCCCGCGACCAAGCTGGCCCAGCTTTCGACGGCGCCCGCGGCCAAGCTCGCGCGCGTGTTCGGGGCCTACGCCAACAGAGACGCGGCCTGACGGCCGGCAATTGCAATCTCGCAAATCGAACCTATCTGAAGGACTGTATCAATGGCCAATCTCGAAAAGATCGTTGAGGAACTGTCGTCGCTGACGGTTCTGGAAGCCGCCGAACTCGCCAAGCTTCTCGAAGAGAAGTGGGGCGTCTCGGCCGCCGC
>OEIU01001690.1_pt1 | contig 13432 bp, 6 predicted proteins | sample 1539221 | NCBI WGS metagenome assembly OEIU01 (sample SAMN03792071, study PRJEB22550) | activated sludge metagenome | feature: wastewater treatment plant; material: activated sludge; isolation source: Wastewater treatment plant of a petroleum refinery complex | place: Argentina: Zarate | collected...
ACGTCGTTCGCGGTTACGGCGGTTCGACGCGCGCGCAGTCGCGCGACATCGCCTCGCAGGCCCGGCCGAGCCAGAGCGCGACGCCGCGACCGGCAACAACGACGCATGCGACCAGCCGGCCCGCATCGCGACCGGACAATGCCTTCTCCGGCGCACGCTCGTCCGGCAATGGTTCGTTCGACCGCGCAGCCAGCGCCCGCGGTCACGCCAGTGCGGGATCGCGTCCCCATCCCGCTCGCTCGGCGCGCCGACGCTAGGAGAAGAAGATGAATCGTCCTCTCATCGCTCTCGCCGCGGCACTCTCCCTGGTCGCAGTCACGGGTTGCCAGCGCAAGGACGCCGCGACACCCGCACCGACGAGCGCAGCGACAACGACTGCAACAACATTCGCCACGCCCGAGGCCGCGATCGACGCGCTGGTCGCCGCGGTCGAAGGCAACGACGTTGCCGCGCTCAAGGAAATCCTCGGTCCGGGCATCGACGAACTACTGTCGTCCGGCGACGAGGTGGAGGATCGCGCCGAGCGCGAAGCCTTCATCGCGCGCTATCGCGAGCAGCACATGCTCGTCGCAGGCGGCCCCGATCGACTCGTGCTGCAGGTGGGCGCCGATCACTGGCCGTTGCCGATTCCCCTCGTGCGCGGCAACGACGGCTGGCACCTCGACGGCGAAGCCGGCGCCGACGAGATCGTGGTCCGCCGCATCGGCGCGAACGAGCTGCACACCATCGATGTGATGCGCGGCTTCGTCGAAGCGCAGGAAGACTACGCCGCCGTGGCCCACGATGGCGGCAACACGGGCGTCTATGCGCAGAAGCTGCGCAGCGACGCCGGCAAGCAGGACGGCCTGTACTGGGAAGCGGGCACCGGCGCAGCAGAAAGTCCGGCGGGGCCGGCACTCGCCGCTGCGACCAGCGAGGGCTACAACGCCGCGAAGGGAGAGCCGTATCACGGCTATCTGTATCGCATCCTGCTGTCGCAGGGCGCCGCGGCCAACGGCGGCGCGAAGGACTATGTCGTCGACGGCAAACTCACCGGCGGCTATGCGCTCCTCGGCTGGCCCGCGGACTACGGCGCCAGCGGCATCATGACGTTCATCGTGAATCAGGACGGCGTCGTGTGGCAGCGCGATCTCGGCGAAGACACCGCGAAGGCGGTCGCGGATATCACGCAGTTCAATCCGGATGAGGACTGGACGCCGCTGGCGGTGGAGGAAGTTGCTGCCGCGAACTAGCCTCTCCCCTGTGGGGCCGGCTTCAGCCGGCCTCTGAGGAGTCAGGCTGAAGCCTGACCTACAGGAAGAGTAAGACGCCCCCACCCTAACCCTCCCCCGCTGCGCGGAGGAGGGGATCAGAAAATCACTCCAGTCTTTTCCAGAACACCACCGTGTCGCAGTACGCGCCGTCCGGCAGCAACGCATAGTCCGGAATCACGCCGCAGCGCTGCCAGCCCTGCCGCGCGTACAACCGCTCGGCATCGGCGCTCGCAGTATCCAGCACCAGCAACGTCCGTCCCTTCTGCCGTGCATGACGTTCCGCGGCCTGCAGCAACGCCGCGCCCAGCCCCGACTTCCGCGCCCTGCGATGCACCAGCATCTTGGCGACATCGCCACGATGCGGCTGGTTCTCCTGCGGTGCCCAGATCACCTGCACCGTACCGACGATGGCACCGCGCTCATCGTACGCAACGAACACCGCACGTTCGACGCGCGCCGCGCTCGCCGCGGTGCTTCGCCAGAACGCATCCGCCTTCTCGCGCGTCATCGGCCACATGAAATTGACGGAGGCGCCGCCTTCGACGCAGTCGATGAGCACGTCGCCGAGTTCGCGGATTTCCTTCTCGCCCAGCACGTCGAGACGGCGGATCGTTGCGGTCATGTCCTCTCCTCGTTGCGCACGACGATATCCAGCGCGCTGCCTTTTCTGTCAATACGCCATACTTCCACCCATGCAATCCCGACGCGCCTTCGCCCTCTTCAGCCTCGTCCTGCTCATGGTCATGTGGGGCAGCACCTTCGTCGTGACCAAGGCCGCGGCGCAGGGCTTCTCGCCCATGATGCTGGCGATGCTGCGCTTCCTGATCGCGTCGCTGATCCTGGTGCCGCTGGCGTTCGCGCGCGGCGGGCTGAAACTGCTGCCGCAGCCGCGACCGTGGGGCACGCTGCTGCTGATGGCGTTCGCCGGCATCGCGGCGTTCTCCACCTGCTTCACGTATGCGCTGGTGTATGGCTCGGCCTCGCAGGGCGCGCTGATCTATGCCGGATTGCCCGCGGCCATCGCCATCGCGGCCATCTTCTTCCTCGGCGAAAAGCCTTCGCGCCGGCGGCTGGCGGGAATCGTGCTGTCGATCGTCGGCGTTGCGCTGCTGATCGCGGCGGGCGAACCGGATACAGGTTCTCCGGCGCCCTTGCTCGGTGCGCTATGGATGATCGGCGCAGTGCTGGCCTGGACGGCATACACCGTCTTCGCCAAGCGTCTCGCACATGCCGACAACCTCGTCGTGATCGCCGTCATCTCGGTGCTGGGCACCGCGATGCTGCTGCCGTTCGCGGTGGGAGAATTTCTTCGAGTCGAGACGCCCGCGCCGTCCGCATCCGCCTGGGCCGGCGTGCTGTTCATGGGAGTCGTCGCCTCCGCCCTCGCCTACATCGTCTACGGCTACGTGCTGCGCGAACTCGATGCCAGCGTCGTCGGCAGCTATACGAACCTCGATCCCATCGTCGGCGTCGTCATCGCCGTGTGGCTGTACGGCGAAGTCCTGCACCCGGGCCAGATCGTCGGTGGATTGATTGCGTTCGCAGGCATGGGGCTGGCGTCGCTGGAGGAGAACTCGACATAGAAATGTCGGCTGCGGCGCAAGGCTCGCGTCCTATGGGTTGTCGTCACCCACAGGAGAACCGCAATGAGTGAACAGGTCCCCGCCCCCGCCGTCGTTTCGCAGCAGGAATGGCTGAAGCAGCGCCGGGCGCTGCTCGAACAGGAAAAGGCGCTGACTCACGAAATGGACCGCGTCAACGCCGCGCGCCGGCGACTGCCGATGGTCCGCATCGACAAGCACTACACGTTCGAAGGACCGCGCGGCAAAGTCAGCCTGCTCGATCTGTTCGAAGGCCGCCGCCAGCTGGTCGTCTATCACTTCATGTTCGATCCCGAATGGGAGAAGGGCTGTCCCGGCTGCACCGGCCTCGTCAGTGCGATGGGCGATCTGTCGATGCTGAACCAGCGCGACACGACCTTCGCCGCCATCTCGCGCGCGCCGTTCGCGAAGCTGGCGCAATACAAGTCGCAGAAGGATTGGGACATCGCCTGGTATTCGTCCTTCGGCAGCGACTTCAATTACGACTTCCACGTCACGCTCGATCCGGACGTCGCGCCGGTCGAGTACAACTTCCGCAGCCAGGCCGAGATCGAACGTCTCGGGATGCCGCCGCTGACGAAGGGCGAAGCGCATGGATGGAGCGTCTTCTTCCGCGTCGGCGATGACGTGTTCCACACCTACTCGACCTACGCGCGCGGCGCCGAATCGCTCACCGATTCGTATTCACTGCTCGACCGCACGCCGTACGGCCGGCAGGAGGATTTCGAGGATTCGCCGGCGGGGTGGCCGCAGAAGCCGACGTACGGATAGCGGCTTCTGACTCTTCTTCCTGTGGGGCCGGCTTTAGCCGGCCTTCGGAATGTCAGGCTGAAGCCTGACCTACAGGAAGAGTAAGACGCCCCCACCCTAACCCTCCCCCGCTGCGCGGAGGAGGGGATCAGATGGCAGCAGCGCTCGCGGGCCGAGACCTGGTCGATGGTCCGATATCGAGCGCAGGCTTATGATTCGGCTCCAATAACGGCGGGACACCGCCCACAAGAGCCTCAGCCGCCTGCCGCCCATGAGTCAGTTCCGCCCTGCACTGGAATCGTATGTCGAAGGGCAGACCGACCTGCCGGCGCTGCAATCGGGACTGAAGGCCGATCTCACGCGCGAACCGTCGCTCGCGCCGGTACTCGGCGCATTGATCGAAACCAGCTATCGCTCCGGCAGGATCAACGGCCCGGTCTATCTCGACCTGATGGAAATCGTGCGCGCGACCACGCCGCCCGCGACGCCCGCTCCTGCAGCCGCCGATGAAGCCGAAACCCGCTACCGCCCCGCCGACCAGATCGTCGCGCCCGCGGCCGATGAAGAAGCGACGCGCTTTCGCACCGCCGCCCAGGTCATCAGCGATGACGCCGCGACGAAGCTCGCGCCGCAAGCCCCGCGCGATGACGAAGCAACGAAGCTCGCGCCTCACGATGCGCAGCCACGCAGCCAGCCATCCACCGGCGCCAACAGTTCGTCGGGCGGCTGGAACGATCTGCAGGCCGCCAGCTCGCAGTTCCGTCCGCTGCGTCCCGGCGACACCATCAAGGAACGCTTCGTTCTCGAAGACGTGATCGGCAAGGGCGGCATGGGCGTGGTCTTCCGCGTGCGCGACCTGCGCAAGGAAGAAGCGCAGGACCGCCATCCCTACGCCGCGCTCAAGGTGCTGGGCGAGGACTTCAAACGTCATCCCGAATCGCTCAAAGCCCTGCAGCGCGAGGCGCGCAAGGCACAGAACCTCGCGCATCCCAACATCGTCACGGTGTACGACTTCGATCGCGACGGCTCGAACGTCTACATCGTCATGGAACTGCTCGAAGGCCAGCCGCTCGACCGCTACATCAAGGATCTCGACGGCAAGGGACTGACGGTCGCAAAGGCGCTGCCGATCGTGCGCGGCCTGTGCGGCGCGCTCGGCTATGCGCACGAACACCAGGTCGTGCACTCGGATTTCAAGCCGGCGAATGCGTTCATCACGAAATCGGGCGCGATCAAGGTGTTCGACTTCGGTATCGCACGCGCCGCCAAGCGCCCCGACGCCGAGGACGACACCAGCGGCAAGACGCTGTTCGACGCCGGCACGCTCGGCGCACTCACGCCTGCGTACGCGAGCTGCGAAATGCTCGAAGGCGGCGAGCCCGATCCGCGCGACGACATCTATGCGCTCGGCTGCGTCGTCTACGAACTGCTCACCTGCCAGCATCCGTTCGAACGCAAGACGGCCGTGCAGGCGCGCGATGCGAAGCTCAAGCCGAAACCGATCCGCGGACTGACCAGCCGCCAGTGGCGTGCGCTGCGGCGCTCGCTCGCCTTCGATCGCGACGCGCGCTCACCGAGCATCGCGAAATTCCTGGAAGAGATTTCGCCGGAGAAACGCTCGCCGGCACTGTGGGGCGGTATCGCTGCGGCGATTGTCGTGATCGGCGCGACCGCGGCACTGCTCGTACCCGACTACCTGCAGCGTCGCCGCAGCGAGGCGATCGGCGCGCTGGTGCGCGTTGGCACGCCCGAATCCATCGAACAGGCCCTGCCGCAGATCGAAGCCCTGCCGCCGGATGCCCGCGCACGCCTGCTGCTGGACGAGAACCTGCGTTCGGCGCTCATCGGCCACTTCAGTTCGCAGATCAACGCACTCACCGATGCGGACCAGCAGAAGTACGACTATCCGCAGGCCGAAGGACTCATGGCGCAACTGCGCACGCTGTTCCCGGATTCGCAGGCCGTCTCGGAAATCGGCGACCGGCTCACCTCGCGCAAGAACGACGAGATCAAGCGCCAGAGCGACCGGCTCGACGAATTCCTGAAGAAGGGCTGGCTGGTGGACGCCCAGAATCCCGAGAGTGCAGCCGGCGTGCTGCGCGTCATCGCGCAGATCGATCCGAAGCATCCGCTGCTCATCGATCCGCGCCTGCCTTCCGCCTATGCCGAGCAGGCGCAACTCGCGCTGCGCAAACCGGATGTCGCCCTCGCGCAGGCGCTGACGCAGGCCGGCCTGATCGTCGCGCCGCAGGACCGCACGCTGAAGGATCTCGACGACAGCGTCACGCGCGAGCTGGAAACGCAGCGTCGCGATGCGCGCATGGCCGAAGTGCGCGGCCAACTCGCAGGCGAACTGGCGACTGCTGCTTCGCTGAGTGCATTCGATCCGCTGCACGACGACCTGCTGCTGTTGCAGGCCACGACGCCGAACGACGCTGCGCTGGGTGGCGCACGCCGACAGATCCAGTCGCTGCTCGACAGCGACATGCAGGCACTGAGCGCGCGGCAGTCGTACGACGACGCGCAGGCGCTGCTCGCGCGCTACGCCGATATCGTCCAGCCGCAATTCGTCGAAAGGAAACGCGCCGAGCTGCAGGCCGCGCGGAGCAACGCCGGTGTCGCGGACGATGCGCAGGCGACGAACGCCCTGCGCGCGTCGCTGAACGAGCTGCTGCAGAAAGCCGCCGGCGATGACGCCTGGGACATCCAGGTGCATTCGCAACTGGCTCGCCTCGCAGCCTATCTGCCGCCGACCGACGCGAACCTCGCGGCCTTGCAGCAGCAGGCTGCGCAGATTCATGTCAGCGCCGCTGCCACGCTGCGCTCGCAGGGCCGGTTGAGCGAGGCCGAACTTTCACTGCAGCGTGCCGCCGCCTTCGCGCCGTCGCTGCCAGCCATCACGCAGGAGCAGCAGTTGCTCGCGCGCGTCCGCGCCGAGCAGGATGCGCGCGACCGCGAACAGAAGCGCCTCGCCGAACTCGCGGCGCTGAAACAAAAACTGCAGGACCAGGCCACCGCGAACGAAGTGAACGAAGCGATGGCGACGCTGCGCGACCTGCGCTCGAAGCTGCCGGCCGACGACGCATTCCTCGCGAGTGCGCCGAAAGCCATCGCCGCTGCGTACGTCCGTCTCGCCGCCACCGCGGCTCGCGGCTCGCGATTCGACACGGCGGTCTCGCTGATCGATCGTTCGCTCGAACTCGATCGCTCGAACGCACAGGTCGCGACGCTGCGCGAGCAGTACGCGCAGCAGCTTGCCGCTGCGTCGCGCACGGCGCCCGCCCCGACACCGGCGAAGGAGGAACCGCCGAAGCAGGTCGCGGCGCAACCGACCACGGCGACACCGACCCAGACGACGGCCGCAATCGCAACGCCGCCCGCAGCGACGCAATCCGCACCGGGCGGCGGCTGCAGCGCCTCGCTCGCCGGTTACGGCACGCGCAGTCGCGGCGTCTGCTTCGATGCTGTTGGCAGCGGTCGCGGTCCAGACCTGGTCGTCGTCCCGGCAGGCGCAGGCGTCGCGAAGCCGTTCGCGATCAGCCGCTTCGAAATTTCCGCGGGAGAGTTCGCGACGTTCTGCAAGGAATCGGGCAAGTGCAACGCCGGCGGCGGACAGGCCGACCTGCCCGCCACCTCGATTCCCGTCACCGACGCGCAGCAGTACGTCGCCTGGCTGAGCAATGCCACCGGCAACACCTATCGACTGCCGACCGATGCCGAGTGGACCTACGTCGCCGGCGCACCGGGCGGCAGCACCGAACGCGACTTCAACTGCGTCGTCGAACTCAACGGCCAGAAGATCCGCGGCTTCGGCCTCGGCAACGTACGCTCCGGCCGTCCCAACGGCTGGGGTCTCTACAACCTTGCCGGCAATGCGCAGGAATGGGTGAAGACCGGCGACGGCTGGGCCGCGCGCGGCGGCGCGTTCAGCGATCCGATCTCGCAGTGCGGCCCGGCACTCGTTCGTCCGTCGTCGGGGGCAGCCGATGCGGCCACCGGCTTCCGCGTGGTTCGCGACCTGCGCTGAAGAGCAGCGGACCCGGATTTCACACGGAGGTCGGAAGAGTGGGGTCTTTTCTCTGTGGGGCCGGCTTCAGCCGGCCTTTGCAGAAGTCAGGCTGAAGCCTGACCCACAGGAAGAATCCCGGTGGAAGACGTTTCTACTTTTCCAACCTCCTTGATCTCCGTGACCTCCGTGTGAAACTCCGATTCCCGGTTCCGTGAGTTCCGTCGCCGCCTGTCGTCCCGTGCAGTGCAAAGCTGCAGCCCGCGTGATTGAAATCCCCTAAGGCGGGGACTAGCCTCGCGGCACAACAATCACGTCTCACGTATCGACGGGTGGCTCCGGGCCGGAGCCTAAGGGAGAAAACTTCTGTGAGTGCCGTCTCGGGCCGCACGGCTGGGAAAGCCCTGTGCTGCATTCTCTTGTTGAGCCCCTGTTACGCGCCCGTCACCTGGGGCCAGCAGGCCATTCCGCCTGCAGCCACGCCCGGCGGCGCGCAGCCCCGGCCGCCGCAGGATTTTCCGGATGCATCGCAGCTCGCGCCGTTCGACGTGCCGCGCGTTCCCGACCGTCCGCTCGGTATCGATGAAGGTCCGCGCGTACGCGTCACGCGCTTCGAACTCATGGGCGCAGCGACGCAACCCGATGTGCCCAAGGCGGCAGTCGATGGCGTGCTCGCCGACGCAATCGCCAATCAGCCCGCAGAAGGATTCACCGTCAATCAGCTGCAGGAAGTCGCGAATCGCGTGGCGGAGCAGTATCGATCGCATGGACTGCTGCTCGCACAGGCCGTGATCCCGGCGCAGGAAGTGCAGCGCGGTGTCGTGAACGTGCTGGTGCTCGAAGGCTCGCTCAACGAGCTGCACTTCGAAGGCCAGCAGATGTATTCGGAGCGCACGCTGTCGCGGCCGTTCAAGAATCTGCTGTCGCGGCCCGTGCACAAGGACGACATGGAAAGCGCCCTGCTGCATCTCACCGACTATCCCGGCCTCTCGGCCTTCGCCATGTTCCAGGCCGGCGATCGCGTCGGCACCACCGACCTGCTGATCAAGACGCAGCGCGAGGAGCGCTTCGCGCTCGATACCACGATCGACAACCAGGGCTCGCAGTACAGCGGCGAATACCGCGCCAACCTCAGTCTCACCATCAACGATCCCTTCGGCCAGGCCGACAGGCTCAACGTCTACGGCCTGTACGCCTTCGATCCGGACGACAGCGATTCGAAGGGTCTCTACGGCGGCATGGACTATCGCCTGCCGCTGTTCGGACCGCGTCATCAGCTCGGCGCCAGCTATTCGCACAACCTGTTCGAGGTCGGCAAGCTGTTGCGCCAGCTCGGCATCAAGGGCACGACGGATATCGCGTCCCTGTCCTACACGCAGTCGCTCACCAAGACGCGACTCAGCAATGCCTCGGCGCAGTTCACGTTCGCACATAAGGACGCTGAATTCGAACAACAGGGCGCCGTGACCGCCAACGACGTGCTCTCGGTCGCGAGCCTCGGCTTCCAGTGGAGCAACATCGGCCTGCGCACGCGCGGCATCACGCAGCTCTCTCTTATATATAGCCACGGCTTCAGCGACCTGCTCGGTTCGCTCGCCGACTACGACGAACAGCAGGGCATCAAGGCCAGCCGCCTCGACGCCAGCGGCGCGTTCGACAAGGTGACGGGCAGCGTGCAGCGCTACCAGCGCATCAGCCAGAACCACTCGGTGCTGCTGCGCGCCTCCGGCCAGTACTCCGACGACATCCTCGTCTCGCTCGAACAGTTCTCGATCGGCGGACCCGACACCGTGCGCGCCTATCCCACCGCCGAGTTCCTCGCCGACACCGCGGGCTTCGCATCGATCGAATGGATCGTCAATGCCCCCGGCTTCGCCTCGCGCCCCGCCTTCGGCGGCAAGACCTGGGGCCAGCTCCTGCAGTTCTCGCTGTTCGCCGACTACGCCACCGGCAAACTGAATCTCGCACTGCCCGGCGAAGACGACAGCATCGACCTCTACGGCTGGGGCGGCGCCGTGCAGTTCAACCTGACCAACCGCTACTTCGCGCGCATCGACGTCGCCACGCCCTTGAGCGAGCAGGAACCGACGAACGAACGCGACCCGCAATACTTCTTCCGCTTCGGCTTCACGCTGTAAGCGCGCCGACGAGACAGACATGAACACGAACAACTTTCCGCGCTCGCGCTATCTCGCGGCGGCCGTGTCGGCGGTGTTGTCGCTGGCCGCGGCATCGACCCACGCCGGGCCGCAGAACGGCACAGTGACGCAAGGTGCTGCAACGATCAGCACGCCGGCAGGCAACATCACGCAGATCGATCAGACGACCAGCAGCGTCAGCATCGACTGGCAGTCGTTCGACGTCGCCGCCAACGAGCAGGTGAACTTCAACCAGCCGACCGCGAGTTCGGTGGCGCTGAACCGCATCCTGACGCAGGACCCGAGCCAGATCCTCGGCAGCCTCAACGCCAACGGCCGCGTCTTCCTGCTGAACCCGAACGGCATCATCTTCGGCGCATCGGCGCGCGTGAATGTCGGTTCGCTGGTCGCCAGCTCGCTGGATCTCACCGACGCCGACGCGGCGGCCGGTCGTTACTCCTTCGGCACGTCGGCCGCACAGAGCGGCGCCATCATCAACCACGGCGCGCTGACCGCAGCGAACGGCGGCTCCATCACGCTGCTCGGCGGATCGGTGCTGAACACCGGTCTGATCGTCGCCGACTACGGCACCGTCAATCTCGGCGCCGGACGCGCCGCGACGCTGTCATTCGACGGCGATGGACTGATGCGCTTCCAGATCGACGCCGGACTGCTGACGGATTCGAGCGGCGCGCAGGCCGCCGTCGACAACACCGGCCAGATCACCGCCGACGGCGGACAGGTGTTGCTGACGGCGCAGCAGGCCGGCGATGTCGTCGCACGTGCCGTGAATAACGACGGCGTGATTCGCGCTGCGCGGGTCGAGAATGTCGGTGGTGTGATTCGGCTGGTCGGCGATGGCGGGACGGTGGTGAACAGCGGCACGCTGGAGGCGACGGCGAGCAATGGCGCCGGCGGCGAAATCGCTGTACTCGGCGAGAACGTATCGTTGACGGGCACGGCACTCGTCGACGTCAGCGGCACGCACGGCGGCGGCACGGCGTACATCGGTGGCGGCTTCGCAGGTGCAGATCCTGCATTGCTCAACGCACAGAGCACGACGGTCGATGCAGGCGCGGTGATTCGCGCCGATTCGATGCAGAGCGGCGATGCAGGCCGCGTGGCCGTCTGGTCCGAAGGAAGAACGACATTCAATGGCGACATCTTGGCGCGCGCCGGTGGCGCAAGCGGCAATGGCGGTTTCGCCGAGGTATCAGGCCGGCAGAATCTGCGGATCGGCGGTCACGCGACGCTGACGAGCGAAAACGGCATGGCGGGTTCGCTGCTGCTCGATCCGGGCACGATCAACATCGTGGATGGCAGCGATGCTGCGTCCGCGTCGGACAATGAAATCGGCGACGAATGGATCATCGCGCAGTTGGCTACGCCGGGCACGCTGACGATTTCCACTGCCGTCTATGGCGATGGCTCGCCGGCGACCCTGACGGTCGACAGCGGAGCCGAGATCACGTGGGGCACAGCCAGTACGCTCGAACTGATCGCCGGCTCATCGGTCTCGTTCGAGGCCGGCAGCATCGTACGCAGCACCGACGGCGGATCACTCACGATCAACTCTGGTGCTGGTGTCGATTTCTCCGGCACGCTCGAGCTCGACGGCAATCTCTCCGTCACCGCCGGCGCCGCCATCACTCAGTCGGCTGCCATCGAAGTCGGCGGCACGACGACGATCAGCGCAACCAATCAAGCGGTCACCCTGGATGATCCGGACAACCAACTGGCTGGCAGCATCGGCATCGACGCAGGCACAACTGTCCTGGCGAACAGCCTCGCCACGCAGTTGAGCGCCAGCAGTATCACCGGTGATTTCACACTCACATCCTCCGGCGCGATCACGCAGACCGGCGCGTTGACGACTGCAGCGAACGCCACGTTCACCGCCGGCAACGGCGAATCGATCACGCTGGGCGAGGCCAACGCCTTCGGCGGCACGGTCACGTTCGGCAGTACCGGCACACTCGCCGATGTCACAGTGCGCGATACCACGGCCTTCGATCTGCAGGCGCTCAATCTCAGCGGCGATCTGAACATCACTGCGGACGGGATCAGCCAGTCGGGGGCGGTCTCGACAGGCTCGCTGACACTCACTTCCGACGGCGCCGTCACACTCAACGCCAATGCGGAAACAGCCGGCGCGTTGACGATAACCGCCGGCACCAACATCAACCAGACGGCGGGCACGATCACCACCAACGGCGCCACGACCCTGAGCGCCGGCCAGGCGATTGCACTGACGAGCGCGGGCAACAATTTCGCCGGCAGTGTCAGCATCACCGACGCCGCCAGCGCACAGCTTACGGACAGCAATGCCATCGATCTCGGCGCCAGCACTGTCGACGGTGCATTGACCGTCAACACCTTGACGGGGGGCTTCACGCAGTCCGGCGCGATCAGCGCCGGCTCGCTGAGCCTGAGCGCTCAGGACGTCACTTTCTCCGACAACGTGACGACCGGCGCACTGACAGTGACTGCGAACGGCGGCATCGACCAGACCGCGGGCACGATCACCGCCACCGGCAATGCAGACTTCACCGCCGCCGGCGGAAGTTCCATCAGCGTCGCTCAGGCAACAAACCGCTTCGATGGCACTATCGACTTCAATGTTGCCGGCGGCACGCTGCAGAACGTTTTCGTCGCGGACACGACCGCCCTTCAACTGCAGGCCCTGAACACTGCCGGCAATCTCACTGTCAACGCAGAGAGCATCGCCATATCCGGCGCAGTGGACGTCGGCGGTAACGCTTCCCTGACGGCCACGGCGAACGGCATCTCGCAGACGGATGTGCTCACGGTGGATGGCACGACGACGCTGAGCGCGGCCGGCCAGACGATCACGTTGACGAACACGAGCAACGACTTCGTTGGCAGTGTCGGCATCACCGCGGCCAATGCACAGCTTGCGGACATCAATGCCATCAATCTGGGTACCAGCAATCTGACGGGCACACTCGAAATCAGTGCGGGAGGCAGCCTCACCCAGTCGGGTGCATTGAACGTGGGCGGGGACGTCACGCTCGATACCGGCACCGGCGCCATCACACTCGACAACGTCTCCAACAGTTTCGGCAGCACCATCCGTGTGACTGCGGCAGGCGACACGACTCTGAGGAATGCTGCGCCTACTGTTCTGGGCACGAGCATGATCACTGGCGGGCTAAACGTCACCTCGGTGGGCGCCATCACTCAGACCAACGCGCTCACCGTCGCTGGCCTCACGACCATTGCCGCAAGCGGCCAGAGCGTGACCCTGAACGGCAGCAATGCGTTCAATGGCGGCATCGGCGTCACGGCGGGCAGCGCGTCGATCACGAATTCCGTCGCCACCGACCTGCGCGCAAGCACGACGACCGGCCTGCTCTCCGTCGACAGCACCGGCGCACTGACGCAATCGGGCAATATCACGGCAGGTTCATTGACACTTGCCTCCGACAGCGCCGTCACGCTCAGCGCCGATACGACAACGACAACCGGCGCGTTGACGATAACCGCCGGCACCAACATCAACCAGACGGCGGGCGCGATCATGGCAGCCGGCAGCACGACGCTGAGCACGCCCGGTCAAACGATCACGCTGACGAGTGCAGGCAACGATTTCACCGGCAGTGTCAGCGTCACCGACGCCGCCAGCGCACAGCTTACGGACAGCAATGCCATCGATCTCGGCGC
>OEIU01001691.1_pt1 | contig 13431 bp, 11 predicted proteins | sample 1539221 | NCBI WGS metagenome assembly OEIU01 (sample SAMN03792071, study PRJEB22550) | activated sludge metagenome | feature: wastewater treatment plant; material: activated sludge; isolation source: Wastewater treatment plant of a petroleum refinery complex | place: Argentina: Zarate | collected...
GCTCGGCGTCGATCCTGACCATCTCCTACATCTACATCCTGATGATGTCGGGCGAGGGCCTGCGGCGGGCCACCGAGATCGCGATCCTCAACGCCAACTACATCGCGAACCGGCTCGATCCGCATTTCCCGGTGCTCTACCGCAACGCCAAGGGTCGTGTCGCGCATGAATGCATCATCGATCCGCGCGCGCTGAAGGCGACCAGCGGCGTCACCGTCGACGACATCGCCAAACGCCTGATCGACTACGGCTTCCATGCACCCACCATGAGCTTTCCGGTCGCGGGCACGCTGATGATCGAGCCGACCGAATCGGAATCGAAGGCCGAGCTGGATCGTTTTTGCGACGCGATGATAGCGATCCGAAGCGAGATCACGGAGATCGAGATCGGCCGCTGGAAAGTTGAAGCCTCGCCGCTGCGCCACGCCCCGCACACCGTGCACGACATTGTCGATGATGCATGGAACCGCCCCTATAGCCGCGCCACGGGTTGCTTCCCCGATGGCGTCTCGCGCACGGACAAGTACTGGAGCCCGGTCGGCCGCGTCGACAACGTCTATGGCGACCGCAATCTGGTGTGCTCCTGCCCGCCGGTGTCGGATTACGCGCAAGCCGCGGAGTGACGTAAATCGCCATGCCCGGGCTTGACCCGGGCATCCACCCACCATTACCCACCAAGCAAAACGGGCGCTGCGAACGTCGGCAACTCAACGTCCGCAGCGCCCGTCTGTTGCGCTTCAGGCCTTAACCCCTGAAGCGCACTTCCTGAGACCTATTCGTCGTCCGCCGGCTCCTCGCCATCGGCGTCGCGCTCGGCGGGGCCGGCGAGAATCTGCTCGGCGATCAGGCCGGAGTTCTGGCGGATCGCCAATTCGATCTTGGCGGTCATGTCGGGGTTGGCCTTGAGGAAGGCCTTTGAGTTCTCGCGCCCCTGCCCGAGCCGCTGGCTGTCATAGGAGAACCAGGCGCCGGACTTCTCGACGATGCCGGCCTTGACGCCGAGATCGAGGATTTCGCCCATCTTGGAGACGCCCTCGCCATACATGATGTCGAACTCGACCTGCTTGAAGGGCGGCGCCAGCTTGTTCTTCACCACCTTGACGCGGGTGGTGTTGCCGACCACCTCGTCGCGCTCCTTGATCGCGCCGATGCGGCGGATGTCGAGACGGACGGAAGCGTAGAATTTCAGCGCGTTGCCGCCGGTGGTGGTTTCCGGCGAACCGTACATCACACCGATCTTCATGCGGATCTGGTTGATGAAGATCACCATGGTGTTGGACTTGTTGATCGAGGCGGTCAGCTTGCGCAGCGCCTGGCTCATCAGCCGCGCCTGCAGGCCGGGCAGCGCATCGCCCATCTCGCCCTCGAGCTCGGCCTTCGGCACCAGCGCCGCCACCGAATCGACCACCAGCACGTCGATCGCGCCGGAGCGCACCAGCGTGTCGCAGATTTCCAGCGCCTGCTCGCCGGTATCGGGCTGCGAGATCAGGAGCTCGTCGATGTTGACGCCGAGCTTGCGCGCATAGACCGGATCGAGCGCGTGTTCGGCGTCGATGAAGGCGCAGATGCCGCCCTTCTTCTGCCCTTCCGCCACCGTGTGCAGCGCCAGCGTGGTCTTGCCCGACGATTCCGGCCCGTAGATCTCGACCACCCGCCCCTTCGGCAGCCCGCCGACGCCGAGCGCGATGTCGAGCCCGAGCGAGCCCGACGAGACCGTCTCGATGTCCATCGAGCGGTCGTTCTTGCCCAGCTTCATCACCGAGCCCTTGCCGAACTGGCGCTCGATCTGGGAGAGCGCGGCAGACAGGGCCTTGGTCTTATCCATGGAGGATCCTTCAACGATACGCAGGGCAGAGGCGGACATCTTACGTGCTCCTTATGGCGAGGATTCGCGAGCGGGGAAACGGGCGGCGGGAAGCTTTTTTGGTGCGATTTCGTCTGGGAATTTCTGTACCACGTTTGTTCTATGTTCGCAATATGTTCTTTTCGCAAGCACTGGCCTGCTTCCAATCTCGGGTGGGGCCCGGTGGATTTCAGGATCGACCGCCAACGGCCCCGGCTTTTTTCCGCCTCTCGCCGGGGCCGCCGGCTTCCGCTTGCTTGGGAGGCTGATGCTGCGGAAGCGGCAGCTAGTACGCTCGTCGGGAACGTTGGTTCCTAAGTGTCCGGAAGCCGCCAAAGCCGCCCCTCTACGCAATCATACGGAAGTGACCGCGGCCCGACCCGGTGCGCATATGCCGCGATGGGCCGTCACATTTTGTTCAAATGCCCGCAACTGGGCAGCAACGTGCAGCATTGGCTTCCGGACGCCTCGCCGGAGGACAAGCCCAATGCCTATGTTTCGGTCGCCTGCCTCGCCTGCACCCGGCTTCACTTCATTCACAGGGAGACCGGCAAGCTTCTCGGCGAGGACTGACGCGGGCTCCAGGGCCCGGGCCCGCCCCCCACCTGCTCATTTAGTTCACTTATGTCGCCTTCCGTTCGGAACGGATTCCGCCGCAGCGCGTAGTCGCTTCGGGTGTTTGTGGGCGAGCGCAGCGTGACGGGGAACCAGAGTGTGCCGGGAAAAAAATATTTGAGCGAACAGGCGGCAACCTTTCTGAAATTTGCAATGGCCAGCACGGATCCGGATGTCGCCGCGGGCTTTCTCGAAAAGGCCGCCGACCTATCCGCCAGGAGTAAACAGGCACCGGACGCCAGCCCCCGGCCGCCTGACGTAGAGCAGCCCGACGGCTAGCTCGCGCGGTGAGGCCGCCCAGCGCGGCCTCATTCGTTTTCCGAAGCTCGCTTCATCTACAATTTTAGGCGTGGTTGCCGTTCCATCTGAACGCTCCGTCAATCCGCAAGCGCTATGGCTCGCGGCATGCACATTCTCGTTGTCTCCCGTCACGAACCCCTGCTGCCGATGCTTCAAGAGCCTGGCGCCCATCTCCTCCAACCGCTGCTGAGCATCGGCCGCACGCCCGAACCCTCGCGCGTGCCGCAGCCTGTCCGGCCGGATACGCCGTCGCCGCGGCCGCATATTCCCTCGCGCGAGCCCTATCCGACGCGTCGGGACTAGACGTTCAGCCCAACGACCCCGCCGCATGGGGCTATGCGGCGAGGTCGCCGAGAGCTGGGAAATAAAGCACCACCCGGCCCTCAGCGAGCAGATACGCCGGCCGCAGGCGTCCCGTTTCAGCGCATTAACCGCTAGAGCATGATCCGGAAAAGTGTGCAGCGGTTTTCCGAAAAGATCATGCTCAAACAACAACCTAAAGCGCGATGATGATTCATCCCAATCTCATCGCGCTTTAGTCAAATCAGCGGCGCATCTGCCGCCCGCCGGCATTGAACCTTTTCGCGGCGAGCCAGACCTAATGTGTGCCTGGGACATTGCACCACCGGGGAATAAGCCTGCGCCGCCAAGCGAATATATTCCGCTTGCGCGGCGCAGTTGCTTTTTGGCGGCAGCCGAACGATTCGGCCCGAAACGCTGCCGGCCGGCGGCAGGCTTCGTCAACCGATTGCGTCATGGCACGTTGCAGTTTGCCGCGTCCCATTATCGCGCAGGACATCGTCCCGTCCGTCAGGCGCCGCCGCGTGGGGGATCACCGGCTTCGCCGCCGCTCGGGCTCGCGACCAACCGTCATTTAGTTGTATTGATTATAATATGCAATTTTAAGTACGGAGAATGGATTTGAGGCGGCTGAAGCCGCAGCGGGATATTGCAATGATTCACAAGGGCGTTGAATTCACCGTCACCGCGGTCGCTCCGGGCATCTGGAAGTGGCAATTCCGCATCGGCGAGAAGATCGTCGTCGGCAAGACCGAAGCCAGGCTCGATTTGCTGGCGATCCGCCGGGTGCAGCTCCGGATCGATCGGGAGCTCAAGAAGACCGCGCCGACGTGACTTCGGGCCCGCGACATGGCCGATCAGGCGCGCGCCTTCCGGGCAGTTTTCTCTGGTTCGCCGGCCGGCGGCGTGGCCGGGGAAATACCCTGGCGCAGCTCCCGCGCGGAGACGAAGCGGACGCCGATCAGCTCGCCACGGCGCCAGATCACCGTGCAGACCCGCCGCACCTCGCCTCCCGCCGTCAGCGACAGGCCGAACATCCCGGGCACGGCGAGGTCGCCGACATCCAGGCAGGCCCCGTTGTCGGAAATGTCGAGGATGTAGCACTCGATCCACGGCGCATCCGGTGCTGGAATCACGAACCCCGGCTTGTGCAGGCCGACCCGGATGAACTTGCGCGCTCCGAGGTCTTTGCGGTCTCTCGCCATGATTTCTCCTGTCGGGCCGAGACCGTAGGCAGAATACCTGAATACCGGGTTATCGGTATTCGGCAAAAATCGGGGTATCTGAGCAGGCGAGCGGGCCGTGACGAGCCGAACTAATCGGCGCTGGCGAGCCGGCGCATCGTGAACTCGATCTCGCCGCCGGGCAGTTCGCGCCAGCTTTCCACCGAACTCATATAGGCCGCCTTCGGATAGCGGTTGAGGAAGTCGCGCGCCCGCGCCCGGGCCGCCTCGCGCGGCAGCGTGAAGGTCTCGCGCAGATAGCCGTCGACCGGCCTGCGCCGGCCGGCTATCCGACTCGCGAGATCACGCGGGCGAAAGACCATGTCGCAACTCCGGACACGTGACGACAGGCCGAATATAGGCGCAACCGTGGCGGAATCCTACCACGCCGCCTTCGTGCTTCGCGGCGGAGCCTAGTGGCTGCTGCTGCCGGTCTTGGTCTTCGCCTTGGGCTGCGCCGCGGCCTTGGGCGCATCGTTGCTGCGCACGGTGCCCCAGGGATCGGAGGAGGCCTTGGCGTCAGGAATCCTCTTCAGGGAATCCCTGTAGGCCCTGTCCTTGATCGCATCCTGCTCCTTCTCCTCCGGCGACCTGGACTGGACCTCCGGCATCAGGTTGATGTTGGGGGTCTGCGCGTAGGCCGGCACCGTCAACAATACGACCACCGCGGCCGCGCTCAGCATTCTCATGACGCTCTCCTTGTGGGACGCTTGCAGCGTTTGCGCGATAGATACCACCGGCGCGGCGGCCCCGCCAAGCGGAAGTGCCCTCGCCTCTTGCCTCAATGCGGCGGCTGTTCCCTTCGCCGCCGCGACCACTACAATGCGCCGGCAACGGGAGCGAACGAGGAAACCAAAATTCATGCAACAACAGCCAGAAGCGGCGGAATTCGGCATCGCGGACGCCAGGCGCGTGCTCGGCGAGGTATTTGCGCCCTGGGTGATGGATCTCAATCTGTCGATCGAGCGCTTCGACGTGACGCCGCCGGGCGATGCCGCCGACTGGCAGCCGGGCGCGATCCTGCGCCTGCCGTTCTCGGAGCGGCTCTGCCGCAATGGCGGCACGGTCTCCGGCCAGGCGCTGATGGCGTTTGCCGACACCGCGATGGTGATCGCCAATCTCGCCGCCAACCGCGGCTATCGCGCGATGACGACGGTCGACCAGACCATGCATTTCATGCGCGCGGTCTCGGCCGCCGACGTGCTCGCCGATGCCCGCGTGGTCCGCCTCGGCCGCACCATGAGCTTCGGCCGCGTCACGCTCTCAAGCGCCACCGACAACAAGCCGGTCGCGATGGTCTCGAGCGCGTTCGCGATGTTGTAGGGATTTCACATGTGTTTGCCCGACGGGCAACTCACTTCTGATTTTCGGAAATCACGTCAAGCCGCGGAATCAAAAATATTCCGCTTCCGTTCTCACCCAAATCACCGGCATAATTCCGCTCGTCTCACCGCAAGATGAGGGGCGCTTCGCGAACGTCAGGAACGCGCGGTGAGATGCGATGGACGCCGATGGCGCGGAAGACGTTGCGCGCCGGAAGCGTACGGCGAAGTCGTGTGGTCTGGACGCCGCGGTGCTGGCGTTAAGTCCGAGCGAAGCGAAAGCTTCTTGCGGGCGATGGTGGCAAAATAGCCGTTCGCCAGGGAGAGCACGAAGTAAGCCGTAAAGCCATTGCGCAGGGAAGGCCGGGATGCTCCCGCCGAACCTGTATGCTCGTGTGCACCTTTTGCTATGCGCAACAGCACACGAGACCGCGGGTGCGGCGCGCACCCGGTCTTCCCTGCGCCCTCTGAATTGGATGAGGGCAAACGAGATGTACACCTCGGGCAATCATGTCGCGAGATCGCGCAACTATATCCACGTCATTGCGAGCGCAGCGAAGCAATCCATCTAACCCGAGCCGAACCATGGATTGCTTCGCTGCGCTCGCAATGACGGAAGAAGCAGCGGAGTGCGCCTTACGCCCTCACCCTCCGCCCCCGCCAGCGCCACAGCAGCGCCGCCAGCAGTACGAGCAAGAATCCCGCCGCGATCGCTCCGCCCATGAAGCGCCCGCCGGGCCGGTCGATCGTGCGCGAGCGCAGCGACGGCGTCTCGCCGGCCCGCGCGAGGCGGAATGCCACCACGCTGTCGCCGATCGTGGTGCCGGACTCGGAATGACCGCCAGCCCCGATCGCGACATATTGCTCGCCCTTCCACATGTACGTCATCGGATTGGCGACGCCCGGCACCGGCAGCCGGCCCTGCCACAGCTCGCGCCCCGAGCGCGCGTCGAAGGCGCGCAAGTATGCATCCATCGCGCCGGTGAAGACGAGGCCGCCGGCGGTGATCGCGACACCGCTGACCAGCGGCGTGCCGAAGGCGAAGGCAATGCCGAGCGGCGCGCGGTCCTCGGTGGTGCCGACGCGCGAGCGCCAGAGGATTTTGCCGCCCTTCAGATCGACCGCGACCGTCTCGCCCCACGGCGGCTTGTTGCAGGGCAGCCCGAGCGGCGACAGTGCGACCGCGCGCGTCATCGCGAACGGCGCGCCCTGCTGCCGGCCGAAATCATGCCCGGGTGGCGGCTCAAAACCCTGCGTCTGATCGCGCGGAATCAGTTTGACGATGTGGATCGCCCGCGAGATGTTGGCGATGAGGATCTGGTTGACGGGGTCGAACGCGGCGCTGCCCCAGTTCACGCCGCCGCCGGTCATCGGAAATATGATCGTGCCCTGCGTCGACGGCGGCGTGTACAGGCCGTCGTTGCGCGCCGCCGCGACCTTGGCGCGGCAGGCCTCGCGTTCCCAGAACGGGATCAGGCCGAACACGTCGTCGGGCGAAATCCGCTGCGACAGCAGCGCCGGCACGTGAGTCGGAAACGGCTGCGTCGGCGAGAGCTGTTCGCCCTCCGCGCCGCCCTGCGGAACGCTGCGCTCCTCGACCGGCCACACCGGCTTGCCGGTATCGCGATCGAGCACGAAGACAAATCCCTGCTTGGTCGGCTGGATCACGACGTCACGCTGGCCCTCGCCGGTCTCGATCCGCGCCAGCGTCGGCTGCGCCGACAGGTCGTAATCCCAGACGTCGTGGTGCACGGTCTGGAACGACCAGGCAAGCTCGCCGGTCTCGGCGCGCAGCGCGACGACCGAATTGGCGTGCTCGTTGTTGCCGGGCCGCTTGCCGCCCCAGAAGTCCGGGCTCGGCGAGGATGTCGGCAGGAACACCAGTCCCCGCTCCTCGTCCGCCGACATCGGCGCCCAGACATTGGCGTGGCCGGCGCTGATACCGGCATGACCCAGCGGATCGAAACTCCAGCGATTGACTCCGGTTCGCGCATCGAAGGCGCGCACCAGGCCCAACGGCGCCTCGACGCGGCGGTTGTCCGAGATCGCGGAGCCGACGATCACGGTATCGCGCACCATCACCGGCGCCGAGGTGATCTGGAATTCGCCTGGCCATTCCAGTGGCATGCCGATATCGATTTTGATCTCGCCGCCGGTGCCGAAATCAGCGCACGGCGCGCCGGATCTGGCATCGAGCGCGATCACGCGGGCGTCGTTGGTGCCCATGAAGATCCGCGCGCGGCAGGCGGCGTTTTCGGGTGCCCTGCGGTCCACCCAATAGGCGACGCCGCGGCAATTATAGCGGTTGGCGGGGCGCAGGTTGGCCGGAAGCTTCGGATCGAACCGCCACTTCTGCGCGCCGCTGCCCGGATCGAGCGCGATGACTTCGTTGAAGGGCGAGCAGAAGATCAGGCTGTCCTCGACCAGCAGCGGCGTTGCCTGAAACTTGGTCCTCCGCATCACATCGGCTGCGCGGCTGTCGAGATCGCCGGTGCGAAACTCCCAGGCGCGGACCAGATTGTCGACATTGTCGGGCCTGATCTGGCCGAGCGGCGAAAACCTCGTTCCGCCGCGATCGCCGCCCCAATACTCCCACGCGGACGCCGGAAGCGCGGTACCGGCGGATAAGATGACAACGAAGAGAGCGACCAGACCAACCGGATTTCGCATTCCAACCCCGCAAGCGCATCGCAACGCTTGCGGGATGGATTACCCTATTGCCACCTCAGTATCTACCCCTGCCGTAACCGCCGCCGTAGTTGCCGCCACGGCCGCCGCCGAAGCCGCCGAGACCAATGCCGACACCGATGCTGACCGGCGGCGGTGGCGGCGCGTCATACACCACGCGCGGCGGCAGGCGGCGGACGACCACGACATCGTCGTCATCCGGCTCACGCACGCGACGCGGCGGCTTGCGGTCGGCCCGCTTCGGCGTTGCAGGTTCGACACGCCGCACCGGCGCGTTGACCTTGATCGGCTGCTGCTGCGGCGGCTGCGCATTGCAGGGACAGGTCAGCGCGACGTTCTGCGGGATCGCGGCATTGGCGGATGCGACGGCCGGCGTGAAGTCGGGACGGTTGCGCAGCCGCTCTTCCATCTTGCGCGCGGTGGCGCTGAGATCGCTGTCGGGGAATCGCGTCAGGAACGAACGATATGCGACCGCGGTATTGGCGAGCACGGCGTCATTCCACGCCACCATGCGGCGGTGGCGAACCAGCCAGTCGCGGGCCAGCCGTCCGAGCGAGGTCTGCGGATAAAGGCCGGCGAAGGCCTCATAGGCTTCGTCGGTGCCATCGGCCACGATCAATTCGTTTGCCGCATCGACCGGCTTGCCGTTCAGATCGCGCGTCCATTCGGCAACCGTCTTCTTCGGAGCAGCCGCCGGCTTCGGCCCTGCGACGGCAGTGCCCGTGAAGCGGAAATCTTCCGTCAGCGACGAGCTGTCCCACGGCGTCTGCCGGCCCTCGGTGACCTTGTTCACCGCAAGCCGCACCCGCTTGAAGGTCTCCTCGATCGGAATGTTCTGCTCCTTGCCCGCCGCCAGCAGCGCGGTCGTATAGGGGCTGTTGGAACCGGTGCCATCCTCGGCAACCGCACCCGGCGAGGTCGAGAACGACAGGAAGGTGCCGGGTGCGCCGACCTTGGCATCGACGAGCGCAAGACCGCCGCCGGCTGTCTTCAACTCCGGGAACGGATTGTTGCGGCAGGCGTCGAGCATCAGAATGCGCATCCGGCTCGGCACCGAGGTCAGCGTGTTCAGGATGTCGTTGAGGCGCACCGCCTGCAGCGGAATGTCGGCTTCGCGCTTCGGATCGATGTCGACCGGAATCAGGAAATTCTCGCCGTCGATCTGCAGTCCATGGCCGGCATAGAACACCAGCGCCACCGTGTCGGCGCCCTTGGCCGCCACCTTGCCGGCGAATTCGCTGACCGTCTCGCGAATCTGGTTCTGCGAGAGATCGGAGGCCGTCGAAACCTCGAAACCGGAGTCGGTCAGCATTTGCGTGACCGCTTTGGCGTCATTGGCCGGATTGGGCAGCGCCGGCACCGAGCGATAGGCGGATTGACCGATCACCAGTGCGAGGCGGCTCTCGGCGAAGGCCGGCTGTGCTCCCAACAGAAGCGCGGCGGGAATCATCAGTTTGAACAGCGTGTGACGGAACATGGGGGCAGCTCCAGACAATACAAGTTAGCGATTGGTGTCGGCCTCGCGGCGACGGGTTCAGGCCGGCTGCGCAATGTGAGGTGTGACAATAAGCCCGACTCAACGGCGATGTTCTCGCGGCGGAACGTCCTGCGCCGTGATGTGAATCACAGTCGCAAGATCGTTATGTTGACAGGACCGCAATGCCCTGTCCGAAACGGCATCTCCACGGTAAGAACAACCCCGGATGCGGCGGATCGGGATACATCTAGCGCTGGTGGCGGGCGCAGCGTTGACGCTTGCGGGTTGCGGCTTTGCCGACATCCGCGCGCCGGTGCCGGAATTTATGCGCGCCAAGGTACCCGAACCGGCCCCGCTCGAACCAGCGCCCGACGTCAGGCGAATGCTGAAGGAGAAACTGGATTCGGTATTCACGGCCGCCTCGCAACCGACCAATATTCGCGTCTCCGAGCCGCGCCCCAATCTTCGCGGCCCCGGCTGGACCGCATGCGTCAAGGCCGACGTAAATTCGGTCACCGGCCAGCCGCTGGGCACGCAAACCTATCGGATCGAGATTTCCGACGGGGCGATTGCCGACCGGCGGACGATCGAGCCCGAGGATACCTGCGCCGGCGAGAGCTACGAGCCGATCTAGCCCTACTGGCAGCGGGTTGCGGCCCGCACCGGGCAGAGTTTCAGCGCATTCGACAGCGAGAACAGCACCCGTGCGCTGCGGGTGGAATTGTCGGGCGCGCGATAGCTGAGCGGCGCGGCAACGCCGACGTCGGCCTGCAGGCCATCGAACATGAAGAAGCGAACGCCAGCGCCGGCCGAGACGAGCGTGATGCCGTCGCTGGGACCATAACCGTCGTTCCAGGCAACACCGCTGTCGACGAAGCCATAGAGCTGATAGCTGCTGAAATATGGCAGGCTGGTCTTCTGGTCGAAGCGCAGTTCGACGGTACCCGCCAGACCATTGTCGCCGCTGATCTCGGCGCTGCCATAACCTCGCCCGAACGCCAGGCCGCCGAGATAGAATTGCTGCGAGTTGAACAACGGGCCGGAAGCGGCCTGGCCGGCCGCGGCCAGTTTCAGCGACCATGCATCCGTCAGCATCTGGTAGCGCGTGAACCAGAAATTCAACGCCGAGAACTGGGCGGATGCGCCGAACCGCGACGAGTAATCATCGTCGCTGTGCGATGCGTCGAAAATATCGAGGCCCTGGCGATAATTCACCGTGAGATAATTGGTGCCGCCAAAATTGTCCTGCAGACGGTAGTCCGATGTCAGGCTCGCGGTGCGGATGCGATCGGCATAGATCGGGCCGAAGACATCGTTCTCGTTGGCGTTGGTGAAGCCGGCAGCCGCGGTCAGCGTCAACGTCGACTTCTGCGATTGCAGCGGCACGATGCTGCCGCGGATTTCGAACGACTCGGTCTTGACGTTGTCGCTGAAGAGGCGGCGGTAGTCGCCGGGCCAGACTTCGCTGTAATACCCCGATGCGCCGATGCGGGCGCCGTCGGTGCCGACAGGCGCGTCGTAGGACAGCCGGCCGAACGCGAGCTGGCGCACGTCGCCGGGGGTGGTCGACAGATTGGCCACGAAGGAGTCGCCGGGCGCGAGATAGGAATTGAACGCGACTGTGCCGTAGCTCTGCCAGGGGCCGACCGACGACGATCCCAGATTGTCGACGCCGACCGACGTGAACACGTGCCAGGTCTTCACCGAGAGGATCAGGCGGAACTGGCCGCTTGCCGTGCCGATCTCCTCAATCGCGGTGTCCTCGATCCGCACGCCGGGCCGGCCGTTGATCTGCAGCAACTGCCGTTCGAGCGTCGCCAGCCGCGAGGGCTGTTCCGTCAGCACGGCATCGAGCATCGGGCGGACGCCGAATTGCCCGTCGCTGTCGCCCTTCAGCGTCAGCTCGGTGATACTGCCTTCGATGACCTGGACGCGAAGCTCGCCATTCCGGATGTCCTGTGGCGGCGCGATCGCCCGGCTGAGGTGAAAGCCGGCGGCGCGATAGGCGTCGCTGATCGCGGTGGCGATCGCCGCGAGATCCGCCTGCGACACGTTTTTCCCGATATAGGGTTGATAAGCCGTCACCAGTCGCTCCCGCGGTATCGTCGCGGCGCCGGTGATCGAGACATGCCGCAGCACGAACAGCGGACTGGCCTCCCCCTGCCCCCCGTTCCCTGCGAATTGCGGCGACGGCAGCCGCGGGCGCCCGCCGGCACCCTGGCTCGACTGCTGGTCCTCGAAGCGCCTTTCGGTTTGCCTTGGATCGTAGCCGGGCTGGCTCACCTGTTGCGCGTGCGCCGGAAAGACGAGCAAAACCCACAACCCGATACCGGCCACAAGCCGGCAGGACAAGGATGCAGGCGCGCGTTTCCGTACTTCTACGGACGAACAGCCATAGTCATGGGAAGGCCCGCCAGCCATATGATTTTTAATAGAAAATTATGGTCAAGGAACGGTTAAAGGATCACGCGGGGCCTGCTTGTTCCGCTCACTCAATCTTGAAACATTTCCCCTAACTTCCGGGACAAATCGGTAATCGGGAGAAGTTTCATGCGTGCGTTGCTTCACGTCTCAAGAGCCTTCGCGGCCGCGGTCGTCATGGCGACGGGATCCATTGCGTACGCCGCGGATGGCGACGCATGGACGGTCAGCAAATCATCCGGCGAAGTCTGGCTCACCGGCAGCGGCTTGCAGCAGGCATCGCTGAAACAGGAGGACGTGTTGAAGCCGGGCGATACGGTGCGTACCGGCCGCAACGGACGCGTGCTGCTGAAGCGCGGCGAGGAAGCGATCATGGTCGCGCCGAATTCCGTGGTCGGCATGCCCGCCGAGAAGAAGGAAGGCCTCTCCACGACGATCGTGCAGCAGGCCGGCTCGATCCTGCTCGACGTCGAAAAGCGCAACGTCAAGCATTTCGAGGTCGAGACGCCCTACCTCGCCGCCGTGGTGAAGGGCACGCAATTCCGCGTCACCGTCAACGCCGGCAAGACCACGGTCGACGTCATCCGCGGTCAGGTCGAGGTCGCCGACTTCAAGTCCGGCCAGATCGCGCAGGTGATGGCAGGCCAGCATGCGACGGCTTTCGCGAACGGCAAGGCCGGTCTGTCCCTGGGCGGAACCGGTACGTTCAGCCCCATCGAACACGGCAAGCCGCGCGCGTCGTCGATCGAACGCGTTCCGGTGCCGCGCAACGGTCTCACCATGCGCCATGCGGCCGCCGGACAAAGTGGCAAGCCGGGCCAGCATGCCGTCGCTCACCGTGCCGGACATGGCGGGACCCGCATCTCGTCCTCAATCGGGGAAGTCCGCCTCAACGTCCATCGCGTCACGCACGGTCTCGCTCGCGAGAAGTCCGCGGTGCATGGCGGTTCGCGGAACGCCGCGAGGAACGACACGGTCTGGGGTTCGTCCGAGGGTGGCGCGAACTCGGCAAACAACGGCCAGAGCAATAGCGGCAACGCCGCGGCAAACCCGGCCGGCGCCTCCGGCGTCAGCGCTGCGATCGCCGCCTCGCAAGGTGGCGGAAACGGCAACAATGGCAATGGAAATGGCAACGGCGGGGGCAACGGCAACGTCGCCGTCTCGGAACAGAAGGCAAAAAAGGAAACAAAGGGGGATCCGCATCGGCCCAATAAAAAAAAACGTAACCGCCGCCCGCCGAAC
>OEIU01001692.1_pt1 | contig 13419 bp, 11 predicted proteins | sample 1539221 | NCBI WGS metagenome assembly OEIU01 (sample SAMN03792071, study PRJEB22550) | activated sludge metagenome | feature: wastewater treatment plant; material: activated sludge; isolation source: Wastewater treatment plant of a petroleum refinery complex | place: Argentina: Zarate | collected...
ATGTCGCGCATGATATCGCGCTTAAGGCGGCAGAGACCGATGCAACAAAGCGCGCACTCGCGACATTCGGCAATCCTTTTGGTCTGGCGCTTTACGATCGTGAGCAAGTGCACGTCACCAAGGCGCGCCAGAAAGTTATAGCGGAGCACGCGCCGTCTGAGATGTTACCGCCCCTGCCACTCCACCTCGGTGGTGGACGCAAGGTCGAGTACGATAACGATCAGGACTTCCTCGCTGCGACGTTGGGCGAAATCGGACGGCTTGGTTCTGTCGACAGTGTCTACGAGTTCTGGTCCTCAAACCTCGGTGCATTTAACGAATTCCATCGACGCACACGCGCCCAAGATACCGATCCGGCTCAAGGCATCATCACCGCGTTAAAGGAACGGGCGCGCCAAGTTGGAACAAATGCTTTGGCAGGCGCCGTAGCGGCCCAAAACGAGACGGAGAACGCTCTTCTGGGCAAAGAGCCCGGCACCGCGGTCCTCATTCCAAAAGAGCAAAGGATCCGTGACCGCGATCATCTGGCCTTCGTGGCCAGCCAGCCCTGCTTGGTTTGCGGTCGCAGGCCTGCACAGGCTCACCACCTGCGCTTTGCACAACCACGGGGCATGGGGCTCAAGGTCTCAGACGAGTTTACCCTTCCCTTGTGCAATACACATCATGATGCGGTTCACCGAACCGGAGATGAGCAGGCGTGGTGGGCACGACATGGCATCATCGAGCCCCTCAAATACGCTGATCGGCTGTGGGCGGCATCGCATGATCGGCGCAAACAAGCTGTTGCGGCGAGCCCCGACATACCGTGGGACGATTCCGAGTTCAGCGAACCCAGCCTGAAGAAAGGACCCGCTGAGGCAGCTAAAAATGGGGCGTCATCCGCGGAGCAGGGTTGAGGTTCGGAACGCCGCTTTTCTAAGTCTTGGCCCGGTTTCGAAGCACCAATTGCATCGGATACACGCGGCGAAAGGAGCTCCGCGGACCGTGCGTCACGCATGGCCTCAATTAATGGCCCTTGGCATGAAATCTGCTCTCGCACGGGTAAGGTTACAAATTGAAACGCCGCACCAGTTACCAGACACCAGAGCCAAGGATTTCAAGACATGGCCACTGACAAGCAAATCGCCGCGAACCGGGCCAATGCACTTAGCAGCACCGGGCCACGGTCGCTCACCGGCAAGGCACGAAGCAGCCTTAACGCGGTACAGCACGGCTTGACGAGCGAGCATGCGATGCTGCCGGGCGAGAACATCGAGGAATTTCGCGGGTTGCGAAGCGCGATGTTTTGCTCACTCAAGCCTGACGGCGCCATGGAGAACCAGCTCATTGAGCGCGCGGTGAGTCTGATGTGGCGCTTGCGCAGATTTCCGGTCTTTGAAACAGCTTTGTTTCAGTGGACGTCGCACTACATGACGCAGATTTATGATGATCCGATCGAGGCTGCAACGACTGAGGGGCGGAATATGATGTTTGATGATGAGCCAGCGAGCTGCGCCGATCTGAAAGATTCGCTTCGTCTTGGTCGAGTTCTGGAAGCGCTCTTAAGTTCGGACACAACAAGTAAACTTAGTCGCTATGAAAGGGATATTCAGCGCCAGCTTAACATGACGCTCAAGACCCTCTCTGAATTGCAGATTGCTCGTGCCGCACTTACAGCAGCAAGGGCCAGTGAGGCAGCACTGGCTGGCGACAATGACGACTACGGCTATTTAGAACGGGGAAGGAAACGGCGTAGATAAGCCGGGCTTGCGCATGGTTCAGCGCTGAGAGTTCGCCGTGGCCCGATCTTATCGAGACATTACGATTTCTGAGTGAAGGACACTATCGAGGAGAATCTGTGAGCAAGGAATTCCAGTGCCAGATACCAATTCGCTTGTCGAACTCCTTTTCGAAGGCTTGCCTCACGTTCAAGCCCATCTCGGCTAAGCGTAGGGGCTTGGCGGGGTAAGCCGCTCGCATAACCTTCCTCGACGGTGGTAGTCATATTTTTCGATGACTAGAGCGATTCCGCCCTCCTTTGGGCCGATGAAATCGTCGGACGGCCAGCCGCCATGATGCCGTAGATCTTGCTCGGGACAGCCAGGCCCTTGAGTTCAGGTCCGAGAGAAATGAGATGCACATCTGCCGCGGAGAGGCTCTCAGCGAGGCGCTCCCGCTTGACTATCGACCGCCGGCTCCAGAAATGATCTTGCCACAAGCACCTGACCTGACCACGCTCCACTTCGGCCAGCCCAGATGCTGGGCTACCTGTGGCCCGGTTCTAACTTAATCCCTGGTATCGCGATGAGTTGCAGGCCGACATCGGCTTAGGTCTAATCCGACGCCAACGCATACCACAACGAAGAATGTTATGCGTGAGACCTTTGCTCAACGCCGCACGGCCCATCCAAGCTGTACAAAGGATCTAGATTTTAGCGAAACCCTAGCTCTGATCACACGCTCAACTGTCCTGCCTGACGAAAGAAAATGGTATAGAAATGAACTTCCAGCAATTTCAGAATCTAGGCGATGAAATTCGTACCAAATTTAGTCGCCACAATTTCGATGAGCAAGCACTTCCCGATTTGGCCGCAGAAACGCTGTCTCGTGTCGACCTAGACTCTGATTTTCGCCTGGATCAGCTAGCCGACTTCTTAATAGAAACCAAAATCGAGCAACAGCCATCGCTCGAGTTCAGCAACCTACCGCCAGTCGTCTACCGCTGCGAGGATTTTTATATTGAGCTTCTCATATGGACAGACGCAACAACGACGATCCATCAACATTCATTTTCGGGAGCATTTCGCGTTCTGGTCGGATCGAGTTTTCACAGCATCTATGATTTTAACGAGCGCGAACGAATCAGCTCGCGGTTACTTATTGGTGACGCGCGTCTCAAGGGCGCCGAGGTTCTGAAAACTGGCGATGTCAGACCAATCCGTCCTGGCCGGACAGGTTTGCTTCACGCTCTCTTCCACCTCGACAGACCATCAGTCACGGTGGTGGTCCGGAACTATTCCGAACCGTGGGCTCAACCACAGTATCAGCTGGATCCTCCGCACGTTGCTTTCGACGCCATTAAGCTGCGCCGAGATTCGAAGGTTCGGCTTCTGGGCCGCCTCCTGACCATGGCCGCAGCGCTCAATCCGAAAGACGCGGTCGAGCTTTTTGTTAGCAAAGGAATACAGCTTGATTTTCCACGCCTATTCATGGTTCTGCAGGAAAACTATGGATTTCTCAACGCGGATGCGGATTGGCTACTTTTTATCGAGGCTGCGCGGGAGGCTCACGGGCCTCTCGCCGAGCATCTCGAACAGATGGTGCGCTCGAGAAAGCGCACGGCATCACTTGTGCATGCGCGCCAGAGCGTGAAAGATCCGGAACTTCGTTTTTTTCTGGCTCTGCTTCTCAATCTCCCGTCACGGACATGGATTTATCGGGTCATCCAGGAGAATCATTCCGGGACCTCGCCAGAAATTCTCTGTTGCCAATGGCTAATGCGTCTTGCCGATGAAGAGAGCCTATCAAACGCATTTTTCGAATTGGCCCAAAAGGCCAAACTTGGCGGCGACATATTAGGGGCGCGCCTGAAAGCGGCTATCTCTTGCGGACGGGTGGATACAAGGGCCCAGACGATCCTCCATTCTGCCTTAACGGCTGTTAGTCCGCAGGAGTTTGAAGGTATTATTAAGGGGACGTTTGGTGATAACGTACCGTCATCTGACATTTCCGATACCTACGAGCGCATAAGGCAATTGACAGAGTTAGAGCCCCTTTTCCTGGAATGAGAAGCGAGCTAGCGGGCGCGCCCGCCGATCGTCAATCGAGATATCGACACACTACAATCGCCAGTAGCCGCTGAGAGCCGAACAACTCCCGCTCGATGGGAGGACCTCATCGTCTTCGAATTTCTCCGAGATTATCTCGTCGGCCAGCTTGCGTCGACGACGCCCGCCAATCTTTACGTGCGGTTTGTGAATTGATCCGTCACGAGTTTAGCAGCGCTCATTCCACGGCTCACTTTGGAGAAGCAAACCTGAGCAGAACCACTGCAGAATCAAGTTAGCTAACTCCTTTACTCTGTCGCCATCATTGAGAGTTCATTTCTCAACCGCTCCAGATGGGCCACAGCGGTCATGACACGACGATCTACAATCCCCTGGTTATCCATCGCAACCGCCTTTTGCACATCATCAGGAATAAGGAGCAGCGTTTCTAAAATGGGCTGAAGCTTCTTCCCATTTTGCACGTAGTCGGTGTCTCTGATTAAGGCGTCTACCTCGTTCAGCAGGGCCGCCTTATTCAAGGCACATTTCGTCATAAACCCAACGGCAGGTGCAGCTTTCTGCGCACTGAGCCGTATATCGTCGGGCAAAACATTGTAGGCCGCCGCCCGCATAAGTGCCCGCTTGTGACCCGACGCAACGTAAAAATCGGCTGGGAGCCGATGCGCAAATTCGATGATTCCAATGTCAAGAAGCGGATACGCATAGCGCACACCGAGCGCAGCTCCATGATGAGCCATATTTGCTGTCTGATATGGAATTTGGTTTAGTGACCAGTTTTCCGAACGACGATTTCTCTCGCTCACATGATGATCTTTACGGCCAAAGGCTTTAGACCTTGCAAATAGCGCCGGCTCCAGAAAGATTTTGGACTCACTCCGAAGACCAGCATTGTTCAGGATCTTCTTGCCGAGGGCATTAGCTACTGTCTGGGGACAAAAATGCAATGCCAGGGCATTTGACAGGAGTCGCCAACGGGGCTGGCCTCTACTCAATGAAATGCCGGTCAGCGCCCAATATAGTCTACGCCAACGCCCTCTAAGTAGTAATTCAATATATGTAGTGTAGCCGGATCCTGACACAATTTCGTCGCCCCCGTGGCCACTAAGCACAATATCCGCACTAGCGCCTTGGGCCGCTGCCGCAAGCGCGCCTTCACCAAAATCGACGGTGTTGGCAACAATTGATCCAGCAAATGTCTTAACAGGGACTTTCGGCAGCAATTCACCAACATCGCCGATCCGTAAATCAATACCGCCCTCTTGCTGTATGAGCCCTCGCACAAGGCGCATCTCGTCATGCCTTTCCATGCCGGGATAAGAAAATGAATCGCTCAATGCTAAGCCAACCAAACGTTTTCCTTCTTGTTCCAGGGCGCGTTTGGCGCAAACTGCAACGAAAGTGCTGTCTAAGCCGCTGCTTAAATGAGAGGCTGTGCGGACGAAACGAGATAACCGCTTGCGAGTCGCCGCATCAATCCGAGATTTTAGCTCCTCTGCCGCGTCGTCAAAGGACATGCGCCCGAAAGTTGGTCCGATTTCTCCTATCGACCAATATTTCTCCGCGATCCATTCACCCGTGGTCGAAACACGTGTCACCGCGCCTGCTTGAATGGAGCGAATTCCGGCTATAATCGACTCGCCGGCGTAATTACCGACCAACGCGCGAGCGGCATAGTCTTCTGACAGCTTTAGCGCAAATAGATCCATCGCTAGAAGCCCTGCACTAAAGCTGGCAAATGCGAAATAGTCACCTGCTTGAAATGTGTACATCAGCGGGCGGATACCAACGGCATCTCGCACCAAACTCAGTGTGCGCGTGCTTTTATTCCAGTTGGCAAACACGAAATCACCGTTGATGTCGGAGAGGTATTTGGCATCGAGGGCTCGACCACTTCTCAAGAAGTATCCCTCAGTTTCAGCCGACACCTGCTCTTCACAACTGAAATCAGCCCCCCTCGTGAGCGTCCTGTCGAGAATTTCCTGTGGCGCGTAAATTCGGAAATCGCCCGCGAGCACTTGCTCTTCAAATTGGGCGATTGAGGATAGTTCGATGCGGCCGTGATCTCTCGGGAAAATCGAAAGACGGCCGAGCGCAATGGGCCCTTCGGAGTGAATCCGTCGATCACAAGCCAGCTGTCCGAAATTTTGCGCCTCCAGAGCGTTGCCGACTTTCTCGCGAAGTTCAGAGGTGGATCGTTCGCCGCTAAGATCGAGAAGACCCGCAAGGAGGACCGGCATTCAGATTGACTCCCCTGGGACGCTACAGATAACTCTCAAGCACTGGTGCAAAGGCGGTTTGGCCAATTGGCCTCGCAAGCATGTGTTGATAATGCAGCAGAGAAAGGCATGTATTGGCCTCGAGCACTTGAAATGAATTACCATCAAACAGAATATCCCAGCCGATTAACGCGATGCCGTCGACGGTACCGTGCAGCGTTTTAACGTAACTTTTTGCATCAAGAAATCCTTGGACCAGCGGTTCTGAGCATTCCGGCTGAAATTGCTGGTAGGATTGAACTTGGCGAGGCCGGCCAGCGTAACCCGTCTCGAGATCAATGACCCCATCGAGGCGTTTATGCGGAATCACTTCCATGCCGAGATTTATTGTATAGATGGCAGCCAAAGCCGAAGTCTCACCGGACTTGCTTCGTCCGGTTACAAGCCGCACGTAGAGCGGCCAGCAGGGCAGGTTCTCGGACGCAGGTGTGCCGGTTCGGCGCCAAAACGCATCGGATCTTGCCGAGAAGAATGGTTGGGCCAATTGCTCGTGTCGTGCATGCTTCCCGACTTTTCGCTCGAGGTCTTCCCACAGATCCTCAAGTCTGACGAAACCGTTTTCCTCGCACCTTAGCCACCGCGAGCTTTGGAACAAGTAGATCGATACATGTTTTGAACCAGATCCCCTCGTCGGCTTAATTACCAGACCTCTACCCCGTGCCGTTTCGATCAGTCGAGCACGATCGTTGAGATCCAGTATGTCAGGTACGGGGATGCCCCTTTTAGCGCATAGATCAGCAAACCCCTTCTTGTCGGCGATCCACGGGGGGGGCACGCCCCTGTTAAGCCAATGAAAGATACTAGGGATATCGGCCGAAAACACCGTGTGCCGCACCCCATCTTTGCCATGCTGAGTTATGCAGTCATGGAGTTCATCGGGATGGGCACTCTGCAGCAATGCGCGCACGACTAGTCGACGCTTTTCCGGTTCCTTTAATTTGGCGCTAAGAGCTGACGACGTGGGACAGTAAATTTGCCGAAGAACGTGGATCGGCCAGGCTAGGAGGCTCCAAGCACTACAACCAAGACGCATCAAGAATGAACGTTCTGCAAACAGATGACGCCGGGCTTGGCGCCGTATACGTTCAGTTGAAGTTGGAGGTTTGCCGACTGTCGGGCCAAAGGGAAGACCGGATCGTGAAACTGTCTGAAACACCCCATCTACTTTGCTCAAGTAGCGCTGTTTCATGAGACCCGCGTCGCAAACCGCGCCATCTCCACATAATCCTTAGCAATAAAGCAACCAACCACGTCGATGGTGCGGTCGCCATCATACCGCGCCGTCACCCACGCATGGCCGACACGGCCCTTCATAGCTCGCTGTGTGCGCTTGCGGCGGGTAAACTGCCTCCGCGACAACCCACCCTTCAGTCCAGCAACCAAACTGTGACATTCTGAACGATGTTCTGGAAGTTCCGACGCGAAAGCGTAGGCGGCGCGCCTGCTCTTCGGAAGAAACCCGATGTGAAGGCAGGACTGAATACCGCGCCGATTTAGCATCGCACGCGCTGCCAAAGCAGTTGGGAGGCAGAGAAGAATGATAGGCAGCCGGTCGCTAGCTTGGGTGACGGCTTGTGCCACCTCCTCCGTACACTCCTTTACTGTCCGATTGGAAGCCGTCGAGCGCGTCTTACTGGAAAGGAAGAGACTCATCCTCAGACCCAAGATGCGAAGTAGGAATGCATAAGTAACGAGGCTGAAGAGCGCCTCCAAGTAAACAATCCACGTGACCGGAACTCGTAAATTGTCCGGCTTTTTAGTCACAGCACACGATTGTAAAAGGGCTTGTGGCATAGATCACACACCCGGCCAAGTAGATTGAAGCAACTCCGGTTCCGAGCCCCTTAACTGAGAGCGCCAGCGAATCTCTAACCTCCACCACACCCGAGCATTGCGACAGCAACTCGGAGGATGTGACTTAATAGTGCTCCCTCAAACCTGCTCGTTATGAGACGGTAGCGGGACGCTTTGACGCGTTCTCAACAGGGTTCGAGCTTTTGGTGCCAGCCATTTGGTGGATTATCGGCGCCTTCTGGATCCGCCCACTTCGCCAAGGGAGTCGCTGATTTTGAACCTTCTGCTGTCCCTGAACCTTCGAATCCTCTTCCATCCGGTAGCTCCCTTGCTCCACGACCACGACGCTTCAATCGCACGCGCCGTTCCTGCGCGCAAGAGCAGTCGTTGCCTATCCACCGCTTCGGCGCGTATGATAATACTATCGTTTTCACCCGATTCTACGTGACGCTCGAGCTGTTCGCTTCCAGAACGAAAGATGCTTTTTAAACGGGCGCCTCATGTCGTGATGATCATCATAGACAGGAGCGCTATTATGAGGCCGATATGAGGTCGACCAAGGTTTCTTCCTTGGCTTGGAAAGGCTGGATTATGTTAAGAGGTTCGCGTAAATCCCGAGACTACCTAATACGCACTCTCAACCGTTAGTTGGTCACGGCCTCAATCTGGCAGTATGGTTTTCTGTTTACCAGTAGCATCGAACCTCATAAGCGACAAAGGGTAAGCCTGCGTGGAACGCTGTCTGCTAAGCCGCAGCAAGGACGTCATTAGTTCGGCGCTAACTGACGAAGAGGTGATTCTCATGAGACTGAGTGACAGCATGTTGTTCAGTTTGGACGGACATGTCGCCGCGATTTGGAATTTGATTCAGAACCCGATCTACTACGAAGAGATTGTGTCGCGCTTGATGCACAATTTTGAAGTGACCCAACAGCAATGTGAAGACGACTGCTTGGCGTCGTTGAGCGAACTGATGGCTTTAGGATTGATAGTGAGTTCCAACCGCTTTCCGGCAACTGCCCCGTAAAAATTCCTAACGCTGGGACCAACTGGAGGTTCACTCCTCACACTAGTGAACTCAATTGGGGACTTGGCTCCGCTCAACTCAATAGGAGCGTGATGTTGCATTTTCGCTCGCCAGTCAGTCGGTCAGAGAAGAGTTTGCGATTCAACCGCCTCGCTTTTTGGAAACCTAGGCCGTTTAGTGACGCTCAGCTCATTTGCCGCCACGCAGCGGTCATTTCGAAGCAGATCGAGGATGAGTGGCTTTTATTGCAATTTGAAACGGGGCAATTCTATGCGTTTGAGGATGTTTTGTTCGCGATGTGGGCTCGGCTAGAAGTGCCAACTCGCTTTTCCGAATTGGTTGAGAACTTGTGCAAAGCGTTTGATGTTGACGATCAAACCTGCGCCCGCGACGTGCGTGAGCTTCTCAACGAGCTTATACGCCACCGGCTTGTCGTTATTGCTGCTCAAACGCGAGACAGCGAATGATCTATCAGTACTTTGCTCATGGACTTCGATTGACGTCCGAAATTGAGCTGCAGGATTTTGACGTTGCGATTAGTCATAGCGACGCAAAACCGGACCTCGTGATAAAGCTCGGGACAGTGCCGCTGGCCGACGACCGCAAGCGTGACAGCTGGATCAACATCTCGTCAGATGGACGATTTGCAACACTAGAGGTAGACGGATGTGCTAATTTTATGGTTGTCGATGGCTGCAGCATTACTGTCGAACCGTTTGCAGATCGCCCTCAGTTCGGCTCAGCGCGTCTGCGCGCATACCTCTTGGGACGCGTCTTTGGTGTAGCCCTCTATCAGCGCGGGATGACTCCACTACACGGTTCCGCTGTGCGAGTCGGCGGGGGTGCGGTTGTGTTCGTAGGCGACCGCGGAGCGGGCAAGTCTACTCTCTGTTATCATTTTATGCAGTGCGGGTATGGACTGCTCGCTGACGACGTGACCTGCTATTCGGTTACCGACGACGCTATCGCCGTGATGCCAGGGATTCGCCGCAACAAGCTATGGCAAGACACCTTGAGCTGGTATGGCGTCGAATGCGATCAGTTGGAGCCTGTGGAAGAGCAAACCGGTAAATTTCATGTGTACCACCACCTGCCGGAAATTGGCACTGACGCAATTCCTCTTCGGGCGATCATCGCTCTGGAACCATTTGGTGCTGGTTGCGATCCGCACTTAGTTCCAACAACAGCAGTGGAGGCTCTCCAACTGCTCTACGCCCAAAACTACGAAGCTTGGCTAATCAATTATCTCGGGCTCAGTCAACGATTTCTCGATTGTGGTACCCGTATTGTCTCCCGAGTTCCGGTGATGCGCATGGTACGGCCAAGATCATTAGATGCTCTGGATGCAACGGTAAGTTTGATTAGCAGCAGCGATATGTTCTGAAAATGATAGATAGCTCACTGCCTTAAACTATTCGGAGTCTGGCGTGCCGGATCACAGCAGGCTCGTATTTCTTTAGCGATTGATGACGGGGATTTTGCCAGACGCGCTGCTCTTCAAGCGGAGGGACATTGAACGACAGATGTAAGATTGGCATTTGCGCCAGACGCGCGATTTGCCACGCATGCGTGCGGACCTCAATTCATTCGCTGCCGTTCCGGATACAGCCCACATGATCAATTTGGGAACATGCGATTTCACGGAGTTGCGCGGATGGCGCTAAGCTCAAGCGGGATAGTCCTGTTTTTGAAAACAGCAGTGTCGACGGCACAAATGCTCCGTACCTACATTTTGAACGAAGGGTCTAATTTGAATACAAGCTACTTTTGTGGAGTGTTAGGAAGCCGCGTCGCGGGGTTGTTCTGCGCTAGGCTTCATAAACGTGCGGCAAAGTAGACGATAGGCTGCCAACGGGCGCCCTAGAACGGCGTACAGCAGTGACCATTCCACACCGAGTTTTATCACACGAGTGTCGTCGGAATGAGCTAGTAGGCGTAAGAGGGGAAACAGCTGAGATCTCCAATTATTGCCGAGTTGGCCACCATAGAACGCCGTGCGTAGATCGCTCGGCAAATCTCTCAAAACATGCTCACCCTGATACTCTGGCATTAAAAGAGCACGGATGCAGTGGCTGACAAGCGGCGTGACTTGGTTTCGCAGCTCGGGCTCAAGCGTGCGGCTACTTGAGCCGCTAAGCTTTTCTTCTAGCAGCAGGGAAAGTACTAGCGGCCGTTCACATCCCCATCTGCGCGCCTGGGCTAAGGCGTCGTAAATATCTTCGGGTGTCATACTCAAGAACACGCGATGGATGTCGGCCAGCCACTTCAGTCGGAAAAAAGCGTGCCCCGCCGCGTGCGCGGAGAGATATGCTATTAATGCATTGCCGCCAAGCGCACGCACCGAGCCTTGTCCAATGCGGACCTCGACGGAGTGTCTAAGCAGGTCCGGGAAGGGGATCGCCAGAATGTACGGGTTCGAGAGCAGGCGGTGATGCAGTTCAACTTTTGTGCCTCTTTCGAAATGAGAGTATTCGAAAGCGTTAAGCAGATGTCGCACCATACTCTCGGCAGCCTTGGGCGGATCGAAGTCAGGGCTGATCCGGTGGTAGCCCTCGCGCCTCAATACGCGGTCGGCTAAGGTGAAATCAGCCGGATCAACAAGAATGTCGATGTCAACAGCATGGCGGCGCTCTGGGTGAGGCGCGTAATACGTTTTTGCAAGCGCGGGGCCTTTGAGCGCGATGGACGCTATTCCCACGTTGTGGAGGAGGTTGCTAAGACGAAGCGTTTCACCGAGTTGAGAAAGGTATGCGTAACTAAGTGCTCTCCTTGCCTTGCTGAATGAGTCCGCAGTCTCGGTCGGGACACGTCCAGGTGGGAGTGCGGAAACGGTGTCTCCGACAATCCCTTCTGTGCGGTGGCGCGCTGCCAGCCGCTCCAATTCACCCCAATTAAAGCTTTTGCTGGGAGGCGCGATGAAGGTGTCAAAGCATGCGGAGAGTAAAAAACGAAATTCCTCCGAGAATGTTGTGATCATGAGGCAATGTCCCACAGGGTCGTAAACTGACCATGATCGAGTCTCAGCACTCGATCGGCCAGAGCTAAGCTGGCCGGACGATGGGTGATGAGTACAACAGTGCGCTGGGCGAGGGCCTTGTGACATTCTTCGATAAACGAACGCTCTCCATCAGGGTCGAACATGGCGGTCGCTTCATCGAGTACCAGGATCGGAGGGTCCTTCAAAAGAGCCCGTGCCAGCGCGATGCGCTGGCGCTGGCCGCCAGAAAGACGCACGCCTTGGTCTCCAATCCTGGTGTCGTACCCCTGCGGAAGTCCGCTAATAAAATCATGAGCCTGGGCCAACCGTGCTGCCTCCTCGATCTCCGATCGGGTAGAGCTTGGTTTGCCGTATCCAATGTTGTCGTGCACGGTTCCATTAAAGAGCAGCACATGTTGTGGGACGACGCCGATTTGACTTCTTAGACTCTCAAGTCGCACCGCGGCGATGTCCTGATCATCGATCAGGATCTGGCCCGAAGCTGGCTGGTGCAACCGCAGCAAGAGGTGCGCAATGGTGCTCTTACCTGCACCATTCGCGCCCGTGATCGCGATCGTTTCTCCAGATTCGACTGTCAAATTTAGGTTGAGCAAAGTCGAAGCTCGGCTCGGGTAGGCAAACGAAACGTTGCGGAACTCGATCTTGCCCCGGACCGGGCCAACGAGGGTTGCGCCTGAGAAGATGGGCTCGGGCTTCTCAGTAAGGACGCTCTGCAACCGCTGTAATGCCCCGCGGGCCTTCTGGGTCTTGCCGTATACCCCGGCGAGACCGCTAACTGGACGGGTGAGAAGGGCACCGTAGAGAAGGAAGCTCACCAATTCCGCTGGTGTCAGTTCACCATCGCTCACCCGGTCGCTGGCAAACCATAATAAGCCCAAGACTGCAGCCGCTGCTACAAACTCAATCGTCGGTTCGAGCGCAGCCGAGATACCCTGTTGTGTGGTGGTAAGACGCCTGACGATGTGCACTTGATCACGGTAGCGTTCTGACTCAAGGTCTTCACGCGTAAACGCCTTAATCGCTGGAAGCATCCCCAGATTCTCTTCAGCTGTCGCCACGGCCGCCGCATGCGCTTGCTGCAACTCCATCGCCAGTGGCCGCAAACGCCGCCCCATGACCTTTAGCAGCAGATAAAAGAGTGGGATCAGTGTGGCAGCCATCGCAGCGAGCATCGGATCGATCTTGATCATGAGGATCGTCGCACCGCCAGCAGCCAGCAGTAAGGGGACAAGTGTCAGCAAGGTTCCGGTGAGGTAGCCGCTAAGTTCGCCAACCTCATAGGTCATAAGAGCTAAGATATCGCCCTTCCGGTGGGCATGATAAAAGTCGAGGGGCAAAGCCTGTAGGTGATCGTAAACGCGGATGCGCAGATCGGCGAGGACATTCTCGCTGGTGCGCGCCAAGATGTACCGGTTTGCGAACTTGAGCAGTGCCTGGACCGCGAACAGTGCAAGCAGGCCGATTAAGACGGCATCCGCTCCAAGGTTGCTTTGTGAGATCATGACGCCGGCAAGCTGTCCGCCCAACCACGGCACCATCAGCGCAGCCGCTGTCTCC
>OEIU01001693.1_pt1 | contig 13400 bp, 17 predicted proteins | sample 1539221 | NCBI WGS metagenome assembly OEIU01 (sample SAMN03792071, study PRJEB22550) | activated sludge metagenome | feature: wastewater treatment plant; material: activated sludge; isolation source: Wastewater treatment plant of a petroleum refinery complex | place: Argentina: Zarate | collected...
CGCCTTCGGCGTTTCGCACCTGCGGCCGGTTGTGCCAGATGCGCGCCACTGCGCCGACCTGGTCGTAGGCGATGTCCTGATAATCCATCGTGCGTTTCCCCTGCGGTCCACCGCTGCCGGCAGCGGTCGTGTCGCTGCTTCGCCGCGAGTTTACGAAAGCGTGCGCACAAGGTGAAGCGCGCCGATCAGGGCGCCGAGCGACAGCGCCACCGAGGCGGCCATGTAGCCGAGCGACGCCGCCGTTTCGCCACGCTCGATCAGGTACCAGGCGTCGAGCGAAAATGTCGAGAACGTGGTTTGCCCGCCGCAGACGCCGACGGTGAGAAACACCCGCGCCGGCTGCGGCAGATCCCATTTCAGCGCGAACAGCGCCACGAACAGACCGATGAGAAACGAGCCGCTGACATTGATGAACAGCGTGCCCCACGGAAAATCCGTTCCGAACAGTTTCCCCGAAGCGATCGCGATGAGATGGCGGGCGACGGCGCCGGTCGCGCCGCCGGCCGCGACCGCGGCAATGAGCTGAAAGTCCATCTCCAAACTCCATCCTGCGCCGGATGCGCATGTGCAGCAGGAGTCATCAGCCACGACGGCGGTTCTCGGGGGAACCCCATCCCCATCGAGCTTAAGCTATAAATTTCCGGCGCCGGCACAAAAGCGTCGGCGCGGCGGCGACCATCGTCTGCGCATGTTTCGCAGGAGACCTTGGGGATACGAGGACGGACTGCTACGCTCCGGCGTTCGTTTTCATCCGGGAGGTGGCATGAAGATCGTTCTTTTGGCGGCCATGGCCCTGCTTACTCTGGCCGATACGTCCGTTTTCGCTCAGGGCCGCGACAGGCCGCAATCCTGTTCGGAGGCTTATGAGCGATGCCTTCGTCCCAGAAGCGGAGGCAGCTGCGACGCGGTCTGCCAGTCTGGCTGCCAGACCCGCAAGGCCCAGTGCATGACATCGGGCCGCTTCAGCACGCGCAACAACCAATGGACCGGGCTTGCGAAGCAGTGAGGCGCCGTGGCGCGCCTCGCGTTCCATGAGGGCGCAAGCCTCTCATTGCGCCAACCGTCTCGCCGCGTGCGCGACCGCGCTCGCGCGGCTCAATGCTGACCTTCTGCGGTTTCTTTAACAGACGGGCGCTCGCGCTTCACAGCGAGCGACGGGTGAAGACATAAACGAGGCCGCCGAGCATCAGCGCGCCGACGGCCGCGAGCGGCAGCGGTCCCGGATCGCTTCCGATCCAGAACACAGTAAAGCCGACGGTCATGCCGGCGAGCGCCGCCAGCTTGGCCTTCCACGGAATCGCGTTGTGCTCGCGCCAGGCGCGCAGGCTGGGCCCGAAGCGCGGATGGGCGAGAAGCCGGCTTTCGAGCTGCGGCGACGAGCGCGCGAAGCAGGCGGCCGCCAGAATGAGAAACGGCGTCGTCGGAAGTACCGGCAGGAACGCGCCGACGAAGCCGATCGCCACGAAGGTCAGACCCAGAGCGAGGTAGAGGTGACGCATCGCTTGCGGCTCTCAGTCCGGCCGATGGCCCGTGCACTACTGGTTGATCTCAGGCTCGACGAGTTTGGCAAGCTTGCGCAAGGATTCCTGCCAGCCGAGATAACAGGCCTCGACCGGAATCACGTCCGGCACGCCCTGCTGCTCGATGTTGATTTCCGTTCCGACCGAGACCGCCTTCAGGTCCACTGTGACCGTCATCTCGCCTGGCAGGTTAGGGTCTTCGAATTTGTCGGTGTAGACGAGGCGTTGGCCCGGAACGAGCTCGAGATAACGTCCTCCGAAAGAGTGACTGTGGCCCGTGGTGAAATTTCGGAATGACATCCGGTGATTGCCGCCGACCTTCGCATCCAGTTCATGGACGCTGCAGGTGAAGCCATAGGGCGGAAGCCAGCTCGCAATCGCATCCGCTTCAATGAAGGCGCGATAGATCTTCTCAGGCTTGGCGGCGATGACGCGGTGCAGGCGGATCGTGTTGGGCATGGAAGGTTCCTCGTGTTGCCTCATTCCGGTCGTTCAGCGGTGTGGCGGAAAGTCCACCGATACGCCGAGCAGGAAGTTCTGCAAGCCCCCTGCGCAGCCTCGGTTCGGCGCGTGAGCATGCGTATCGAAATGTCGTGGAACAATTGAGATGGCGCGGAACCGGCGCGCCATCGTGGGCAAATTGCGACCGCTTATACGCTTGAAATTGTTATAAATTTTTCTTCGCCCGGACATGCCGCCTCAAAATTACGGATGCGCTCACGATCGCTGACCCGGATGCACAGGATCGCCTGTTTATCCGGGCGTTGGACGACGAGGTCCTGAAGCATTCGAATCTCAGGCGCCCCCAAAATGCTCGACAGAAAAAAAATTATCAGCGCGATGTGATCCATCCGCTCCGGTCGCACGTATCTGGAGCGGAGAAAGCACATGACAAGATATTTGATCGCCTATTTCGCCGCAGCGATTGTCTTCCTTGGATCGGATGCCGTCTGGCTGGGCGTTGTCGCCAAGGACTTGTATCGCGCCCAGATCGGTCACTTGTTGGCACAGGATTTCCGCATAGGGCCCGCAGCGGTCTTCTATCTGATGTATGTCGCCGGGATCGTTTACTTCGCGATCGCGCCGGCGCTCGCCAGCGGCAGATGGCAGGACGCTCTGTTGCCCGGCGCTGTTCTCGGTTTCCTTGCTTACGGCACCTACGATTTTACGAGCTGGTCCGTGATGCGGGATTGGCCGGCCGGCATCACCTTCATCGATCTTGCATGGGGCACAGTCCTGACCATGGTCGCGTCCGCCGCCGGCGCCGCACTCGCCATTCGTTACGGATAGACCATGCGCGTCGCAGTCGTCGGGGCGGGTATCAGCGGGCTGGGCGCAGCAATCGCGCTGCATGGCCGGCCGAATATCGAGGTCGTTCTCTTTGAGAAAGAGTCGCGTCTGGGCGGGCATGCTCACACGATCGATGTCGGCTGCAACGAAAGCCGGCTCGCAGCAGACACTGGTTTTATCGTCTACAACGAACTCAACTATCCGAACCTCACCGCACTGTTCGACTGGGCGGGCGTCGAAACCATCGAATCCGACATGAGTTTCGCGCTGTCGTCCGACGATGGCGCTTTCGAATGGTGCGGGCGGCACGTTTCACCGCTTCGCGGGCTGTTTGCGCAAAAGCGAAATGGCCTCGATTTCAGCTTCTATCGCTTTCTGCTCGGTATCCGCCGCTTCCAGCGGCGCGCGATTGTGGATCATCAAAACGACAGCATCGGTGGGGAGTCGCTGGAACAATATCTTGTCAGGATCGGCTGCCATGACCGTGTGCGAGATGATTACATCGTGCCTATGGGCGCGGCCATCTGGTCGATGACTCCGGGTGCGACTCTCGCCTTTCCAGCCCGATCGTTCATTGCATTCTTCAACAACCATAAGCTGCTGCAATGGGATCGGCCGCGCTGGCGGACGGTCAGGGGAGGATCGCGCGAATATGTGCGCAAGCTTGCCGAACGGTTGGGACCGGCAGTCCGAACGACATGCGGCATAGCTGCTGTTGATCGGCAAGGACAGGCGATCACCATTCGTGACGAGATGTTCCGCGAACATCGGTTTGATGCAGTGATCTTCGCAACCCACGCGCCGACTGCGTTGTCGCTGCTTGGCGGCGCGGATGACGACACGCGCGCCATTCTCGGTGCGTTCAGGGTCAGCCAGAACCGGGTCGTCGTACATCGCGACCCGACATTGATGCCGCAGCGCCGTCAGGCATGGGCATCATGGAACGTGCTGCGCCGGACAGATAGCGAACGTGCCGCCGTCACCTACTGGATGAACCGGCTTCAGTCGTTGTCGACAACATATCCGCTGTTCGTCACGCTCAATCCGGATAGCCCCATACAAGAGGATCTGATCGTGGGTTCGTTCGACTACGATCACCCGGTCTACGACTCTGCCGCCATCGAAGCACAGCAGAAACTGATCTCCATCCAGGGCCGCGGCAACATCTATTTCGCCGGCGCGTGGACCGGCCACGGATTTCATGAGGACGGGCTACGCTCCGGGTTTGCCGCCGCAACACGGCTGGGAGGGCTCGCTCCATGGCTGCGCTGAGCCCCGCGATCCAGTTCGCTGACGCCGAGATATTCCACGCGCGACTTGGGCCGAACGGCCTGCGATTTCGCTATTCCATGCTGGCCGTGGTTGTCGATCTCGATCGGTTGAACGAAGCAACGCCAATTCCATTCTTCTCGCTGGGCCGCTTCAATCTGTTTGGCTTCTATTCCAGCGATCATGGCCCGCGCGATGGATCGTGCCTGCGCGCGCATGTCGACAAGCTTCATGCCGAAGCAGGTCTTGCGCGTCCCGACAGCATCGTTCTGATCTGCTTTCCGCGGATCCTGGGCTATGTCTTCAACCCGATCTCGATCTACTGCTGCAGGGATTCCCGTGGTCGAACGACAAGCGCCGTTTACGAGGTGCGCAACACGTTCGGTCAGCACCACACCTATCTGATGCCGGTGCATGAACGGGCTGACGGCGCAGTGGCTCCGCACGAATGCGACAAGCTCTTTTACGTGTCGCCGTTCATGGATATGCCGTTGCGTTACAGATTTTTGCTCGCGCCACCGCGCAACGGCTTCTTCAATCTGAAGATTATCGAACGCGGCCATGACGGCGTCGTCCTGACGGCAATGATGCGGGCGAAGGGCTTTAGCCCGACACGATCAGAACTTGCCCGCCGCATCGTTGCGATGCCGCTGGCCGGGTTCAAAGGACTGGCCGCCATTCATTGGCAGGCCCTTCGGCTCTGGTGGCGCGGTCACGCCGTTCGCCCGCGGCCCGAACCACCGTCGCCGGTCAGCGTCGACCAAAGCGGCCGCTTCTCCGTCAACGACTCCAGCCTGTCGAAATCGACCAATGCATGATCTCATTTTAACGCGTCCCGGTGATGTGATCCGCTCGCGCGCGGTGCCCTGGTCGTTGCGTCAGGCCTTCAAAGCCCTGCTCGGCATCGAGACCGGAAGCCTCGATATTGCATTGCCTGACGGCCGCCTCGTTCGCTTTGCCGGCACGCGCAGCGGACCTCATGCGCGTTTCACGATCAGGTCGTATGCCTTCGTGAAACGGTTGGCCGCTGGCGATGTCGGCTTTGCGGATGGCTATATCGCGAGCGAATGGGACACCGACGATCTTGCGTCGCTGTTGCATCTTCTCGCGGCAAATCAGCCGCTCATCGATCGCTTCGCAGCCAATGCAGTCGTTCGATTCATGCAGATGACGCGTCATGCGCTCAACCGCAATTCCCGGGCAGGGTCGCGGCGCAACATCCAGGCTCACTACGACCTTGGCAACGCATTCTACGCCGCCTGGCTGGACTCCAGCATGACGTATTCGTCCGGTCTCGATGTCGGCGACGATCTCGCTGCCGCTCAGGAGCGGAAGTATGCGGCCATTGCAGCGGCGGGTGGCATCGATGCGCGGCATGAAGTTCTTGAGATCGGTTGTGGCTGGGGGGGCTTTGCCGAATACGCTGCAAAGACGATCGGCTGCCGCGTGACGGCGCTGACCATTTCTCCGGCCCAGTTCGATTACGCTACTCGCCGCATTCGCGAGGCCGGCCTGTCGGATCGCGTCGCCGTCAAGCTCTGCGACTATCGCGACGAAAGGGGCCAATATGACCGAGTCGTGTCGATCGAAATGTTCGAGGCGGTCGGCGAAGCCTACTGGAAGACTTATTTCGAAGCCATCGCGGCACGCTTAAGACCTGAGGGACGTGCTGCGCTCCAGGTCATTACGATCAGCGAGGATGTCTTTCCGCGCTACCGCCGCGAGATGGATTTCATCCGTCATTATGTCTTCCCCGGCGGGATGCTCCCGACGCCGAGCCATCTTGAGGCGCTGGTGGAAGAATCCGGATTCGCCGAACCGTCCTGGCGGTTTTTTGGAAAAGATTACGCCACCACGGGCAGGGATTGGCGCGGGCGTTTCGAAGCCAACTGGTCCTCAATCGCGCCGCTCGGTTTCGATGAGCGCTTTCGAAGATTGTGGCGTTATTATCTCGCTTATTGCGAAGCGGGGTTCACCGCCGGGACCATCGACGTCTGCCATCTCTCCTTTGGAAAGGCTGCTTTCGGGGCACGTGGCAAATGAGCCAGATCGTCGTTCCGGCTCACCCAGCGATAGTCCGGTGTCGGGAAGGTGCGGTTGACTGGCTTCTCAAGGTGTTCCATCGCTTGGTTATGCCGTCCAAGCCTTTCCCCACAGAAATTGAGCGTTCCGAGCTTATTCAAGCCATTGCAAAATCGCAGGACCGTTCGGCTTTCATTGCTCTGTTTGAATTTTATGCGCCTCGTATCAAGGCGCAGGCGATGCGTTTCGGACTCGATGTCGTCGTAGCGGAAGATATCGCGCAGGATGCGATGCTGTCGGTCTGGCAGCGCGCCGGACAGTTCGATCCTCAGCGAGGCTCTGCTTCGGCTTGGGTGTTCGCCATTGCGACCAACATGCGGATTGATCGGGCGCGCCGCGAGAAGCGCGCCGCGGCGGCCGCGCAGGACGACATTGGCGCGATCGTGATCGCGCCGGTTTCCGGCCAGGCGTCCGATGCTGACCGTCTGGCGAACCTGGTCCGAACTCTCCCATCCGACCAGCGTCGCATCATTGAGTTGTCGTTCTATTCGGAGGTTTCTCACGGTGAAATTGCGTCGCAGCTTGGCGTTCCGCTTGGAACGGTCAAATCGCGTATCAGGCTGGCGATCGCCAAACTCCGACAGGCATTGAGGGACACGCTGTGATCACTTTGCCATCCGATGAAATCCTGCTCAGATATGTATCCGGTGCAATCGACCCGGCGCTGAGAATGCTGGTTCAAAGGCATATCGAGCTGCATCCTCAAACGCGGGACAACCTGAGAGATTTTGAGAAATTCGGCGGAGAGTTGCTGGCCGGGGAAGCAGGCGCCGACTTGACGGCTGGTAGCCTCGATCGCGCACTGGCCAGACTCTCGGGCCCGGAACAACAAACAAGCGTCCCGCCAAGGTCGTTTCCGGCGCTCGATACGTTGCGCTGGCGCTGGGCGGGGCCGGGACGCGCCATCGCCAATATCGACGTTCCTGATTCTCGACTTAAAACCTGTGCCCTCAGGATCGCTCCGGGCAAGGCGATGCTTCAGCACAGTCACGAGGCGCAGGAATGGACGCTGATCGTCCAGGGATCCTATCGCGACGCCAGCGGCGAATATGACACCGGTGCATTCATCGAAGAAGACGAGGAAACCGACCATCGTCCCGTCGCGACAGGCAATGTCGAATGCATCTGTCTTGCGGTCATGTCAGGGCCGCTCACGGCGCCGGGCGTCATGGGAAAAGTCGCTCGATGGATGATGCGATAGAGAGCTTGCTCCAATCATTGCAAGACATGACGCATGAGGTCGACGACAGATGATCCCCGCACTCGCCGCCGCTTTCATCTTTCTGTCGGTTGCGATGGCCGCGGCCTGGGCGGTGCGCTGGATCAATGGCAATAGCGGCTGGATCGATACGATCTGGACGTTCAGCGTCGGCGCGGCGGCGGCCATTGCATTGACTCTGCTTCCCGCCGACGGCGCCCGTCGCGTATTGCTGGCGGGCCTTGTCGGAATCTGGTCGATGCGACTCGGTTTTCATATGCTGGCGCGAACGCGGCGTACGAGCGACGATCCGCGCTATGCAGGGCTGATCGAACAGTGGGGCCGTTCCGCACCCTTGCGCCTGTTCCTGTTTCTGCAAATTCAGGCTCTGGCCGGATTTGTGCTGGTTGCAGCCGTTGCGCTTGCAGCGGACTCGACAGCGCCGGCGACGTCATGGGGGACGATGGCTTTTGCGGCGCTTGCGATCGCATCGGTCGTCGGCGAAGGCATTGCGGATGCGCAGCTCGAGGCTTGCAAACGCGAGAAGTCACCTGGCGGCATCTGCGAGTCCGGACTATGGGTCTGGTCGCGCCATCCAAACTATTTTTTCGAATGGCTTCATTGGCTGGCGATCGCTCTCATCGCGATCTGCCCTGCAACAAGTGCGCTGTCCTGGGCGGCGCTCGCCGCGCCGGCGATGATGTATCTGCTGCTTCGTTATGGCTCGGGAGTGCCGCACATTGAATTGCATATGCAGCGAACGCGGCCGGCAGCTTTCGCGGATTACGCGAAGCGGGTTCCGGTATTTTTCCCGCGATTGTGGAAGGCGCGAGAATAGTCGCCAGCCAAATCGGCACTCGGCATCCGTTTTCGAAGATCGCTGCGAGGCAGCGCTGTGCGATTCAAGCAAGCCAAGTCGGCGATTGAAACGGACGGTTCCAGCCAGCCGGCCAATGCGCCAGGGGTTCGCAGATGAGTACCAGGTGGCGCACCCGACACGATTCGAACGTGTGACCTTTGCCTTCGGAGGGCAACGCTCTATCCAGCTGAGCTACGGGTGCGGCGCGTCCCGAGCTTTATCCGATCGGGCCGGTTCGGGCAATCGGTACGCGTGCAGATCACGAAGAAGGATCGGCGTCGCGAACATCAGGCCGGGTCGGCGCCACTGCGGCAACAGTTCAGCTGCTTTCCGCTCCCGTTTTGCCGCGTTTTTCTTCACGCACCCGCGCCGATCCTCGGGTCAGCCCAGGACAGCTTCGAGCGAAACGCTCTCGAACCCCTCTGCCTTGGCGATAGATACGACGAATGCGCCGTGACTATCGCCGGCGCAAGCGCACCGGCAGTCGTTTGAGGCCGCCATCGTGCCGCCCGCCATCGTCGGAACGCGTCTGCAGGCTCCAGAACATCCAGACCAGCAGCGCGCCGAGCGCGACGGTGATCGCGATCAGCAGGAGCGCAAGGTGGGCTGTGGTCGGGGCGTCCATACCCTATTGAAAAACAAAACCGGGCCGCATTGTGGACCCGTACGCGCTCCGGCCATCGGTGGCACGCATGGCCGGTTTGCGCGAAGCATCTGTCAGGGCTGCGGTCTCACTCCGTCCGATCGCGCACTACGCGACGTGCTTGGACTGTTGTGCTCGACGATCGTCCAGACACAAGCCCTCGAAACAGCCTCAGAAGCCCATCTTCTTCTTCAGCTCGCGGTCGATCCACAGCCGCGCATAGATCGGTCCCGGACGCACCGCGCCTGCGGTCAGTTCGCCATCGTAGTTCTTCACCCACGGCCACCACACGGTGAACAGCTTGCGCGACGGCAGCCAGATATGCATCGCCTTGTCGAGCACATCGCGGTTGAGCTCCTTCGTCAGCTTCATCCGGACGGTCTCGTCTTCTTCCTGATCGATATCGGCCATCTTCTTGTCGAAGGCGGGGTCGCTCCACATCGACGGATTCCAGCGCTGGCCGGTTATGAAGCTCTTGCGGATCGCAGTCAGCGGGTTGGTGTTGCCGATGTTCATGTAGTAGCCGGCGGTATGGGTTTTGTTGCTCATCACCGACAGGAAGGCGGCATATTCCATCGGCTGAATTTCGATCTTGACGCCGACCTGTTCGAGATAGGCCGAGATCAGCGGCAGCAGGTCCATGTTCTCGTTGTTGCAGGAACAGACCTGCACCTTGAAGGTGAAGCCGTTCGGATAGCCGGCCTCGGCCAGCAGCTTCTTCGCCTTGGCCGGATTGTAGACGAACAGCTCCTTCACCGACTCGGGCATGTCCTTGAGCGGCTCGTAGTAGCCGGTGAAGTCAGGATGCTGCGGATAGGCCATCATCTCGGCATGGCCGTTATAGAACGACTTGATGATCTCGTCCTTGTTGATCGCCATGTTGAGCGCGCGGCGGACGCGGATGTCGTCGAACGGCTTGGTGTCCGTGCGCATGATGAACGTGTTGCCGTAGACGTTGGTCCACTCGTTGTATTTGATCTGCGGCGCGGCCTTTTTCAGGCTCTCCATGCTCTCCCAGCCGACCGCTTCGAGAATGTCGAGCTTGCCGGTCTTGAAGGCGGTGAGACGGGTCGAATCGTCCTTGATGATGCGATAGGTGACGGTGTCGACCAGCGGCAGCTTCACCTTGTGGCCGTTGATGGTCTCGCTGTCCCAGTACTTCTCGTTCTTCGTGTAGACGTGCGAATTGCCCGGCACGTAACTGGTGATCATGAATGGGCCGCTGCCGGTGGCGTTCTTCCAGTCGCCGGCGCCGGCGTCGGCCACTTCCTTCGGCATGATCGCGGCGTTGTAGCCATAGCCGAAACGATATTCCCAGTCGGCGAAGTAGCGCTTGAGATAGAAGACGACGGTGTAGCGGTCGAGCGCGACAACCTTCTCGACGTCGTCGAGAAACCCCTACGTCATGCACGGGCTGTTGCGCCGGTAGTAATAACTCCAGACCACGTCCTCGGCGGTCAGTTCGCGCGCCTCCATCACGCCGGGCTTGGCGGCGAACATCACGCCCTTGCGTAGCGTGAACACGGCGGCGAGCGGATCGCGCCGGATTTCCCACTTCTCGGCAAGCTCGCCACGAATGGCGTCGGTCGGCAGCCACGCGTCGGCCTTGAAGAGGTAGGGCCCGCCGTGACCGCGGCTCTTGGAGACATCGCCGGCAAGCAGCATCTCATAAATGGTGCCGGTGTCGTGGTTGATCTTCCATGGCCAGTCCTTGTGATCCCAGCTCAGCGCCGACAGCGTCGAGAAGATGGTGCCGACCTCGAGCGCCCCGCCCGGCACGGGCTTCTGCTTGTCCTCGGCATGTGCGCCGGCAGCGGCAAAAAGGACCGTGGCAAATACGGCCGTCGCCCAGCGACGGCCCGATCGAAAGATCATGGCGTTTCTCCCTCGGTGTGACGCGCCGGTTCTGTCGCCGGCGTCTGGCTTTGTGTCTGGCCGCGGAGGCTAGGGGATTTGCGCTGTGGAGGGAACAGACTGGATCGCTTTCAGCGGGTGCGACATCACGTCTGGGTTTGAGTCTAGATCGGAGAGGTTCCTTCTGGCGGGAACTGTTGAGAAAGGCTGCAGCACAGCAAAGTTACCGGTCTGGTTGGTGGACCGGATGTTTTCATTGTGCAATGCAACAACCATATAGGGTGAGACGCCGACCTCGTCGGCCATTCGAGATTTGAAAGGTGCAGGAGCTGTCGTGTCGCTTGCCCGGAATATCGACTTCCTGCGGCATTTGCCGAAGGTTTCACGGCTGACCTACGTCAACGGTCTGGGCCGATCCGGATGGGGCGTGAAGCCGCCCGTGCCGAGCCGCCTGAGCGAGGCGCTCGATTTCGGTCCCAATCCCGGCAACCTGCGGATGTTCTCGTTCGTGCCCGACGATCTGCCGGTACGATCGGGCCTGGTCGTGGTGCTGCATGGCTGCACGCAGACGGCGGCGGAATATGACATCGGCGCGGGGTGGTCGACGCTCGCCGACCGTTACGGCTTTGCCGTGCTGATGCCGGAGCAGAGGCCGTCGAACAACAACAACACCTGTTTCAACTGGTTCAATCCGGATGACGTCGCGCGCGGACATGGCGAGGCGGTGTCGATCCGCGAGATGATCGACCGGATGCTGATCGATCACGACATCGACCGCGACCGCGTCTTCATCACGGGACTGTCGGCCGGCGGCGCGATGACCTCTGCGATGCTGGCCGCCTATCCGGATGTGTTCGCTGCCGGCGCTGTCATTGCGGGATTGCCTTATGGCGTCGCCAGCAACGTCAAGGAAGCGTTGCAGGGCATGTTCGAAGCGCCGGCGCGTTCGCCTGACGAACTTGGCGATCTGGTGCGCGCGGCGACGCGCTATCGCGGCCCGTGGCCGCGCATTTCGGTCTGGCACGGCAGCGCGGACCGGACGGTCAATCCGGCCAATGCCTGTGAGATCGTCAAGCAGTGGCTCGACGTTCACGGCCTGCCGCAGAAGCCGATGGCCGAATCCGTCGTCGACGGCCATCCGCATCAGGTCTGGTGGAATGCCGATGGCGAGACGGTCGTCGAATCCTACAGCATCACCGACATGGCGCACGGCACGCCGATCGGCCTCAGCGAAACCGACGAGCGCTTCGGCAGCGAGGGCGCATACCTGATCGAGGCCGGGATTTCATCGTCCTACCTGATCGCGAAATTCTTCGGGCTGACGCGGCGAGCACGCCGCACGAGCGAGCCGGAAGCACTCGCGGCCGTGGCGGAGCCGTCGCGTCGCCACGTCACTCCGCTGCCGCCGGCGGAATTGACGGTGCGCTCTGCGCCGTCCGGGCGCGATCATCCGACGCCGCCCACGCCGTCCGACAGGCGTGGCCGGCGCGACCTCAGCACGATCATTCTGCGGCTTCTGTCAGCCACCGGCTTTCGCAAGTCGTAGCAGCGCGCGCCGCGCCTGCTATTTTTCGGCCAGAGTCTTCAGTTTGGCGAGGCCGGCCGCAAAATCGTCGCCGACCATCCGATCCATATTGAGGAAGACGTGAATGATCTTGCCGAAGAACGGCACCGGTCCGCGCATCGCCCAGGTCACCCGCGTCATCTCGCCCTGCGGGACAAGAGTGAACTCGGCGACGTTGTGTCCCTCGAACGGTGTGATGAAGTCGAGCTGGATCGTGATCCTCGAAGGCGACGCGTCGGTTATTTCCATGCGGCCCGAGCCGACATTCCTGTCGCCGTCCCACGCGTAGATCGCGCCCTTGCCGCTCGGCGCGCCGCTGTAGCTGCGCTTCATGTCGGGATCCTTGCCCTCATAGGGCGACCAGTCCCGCCATGCGTGGAAATCGCCGATCAGCGGCGCGATCTTGTCCTGCGGCGCGCGGATGTCGAGCGAGCGCTGCACGACGAAGGTATCGGGCTTCATCGCCGCGAGGATCAGCACGACGACGACCGCGACTGCAATCAGCGCGGCGACGATGCCAAGAGCTTTGAGCATGACGCCTCCAAAGAATTGAAACCTGTCGAACGAATCTCAGATCAAGCGGATTTGTCGGAGCGAAAAGCGGTCATTCGGACGCGTCTCGCTCCACGCCTTCGGTCTTCAGCGTCTGCAGATAGGCGTCGAGCCGGTCGAGGTTTTGATCCCAGAATCGACGGTAATGTTCGAGCCAGTCGGCCGCCTCGCGCATCGCACCGGCGTCGAGTTTGCATGGACGGTATTGCGCAGAACGGCCGCGCGTCACGAGCCCGGCACGCTCAAGGACTTTCAGATGTTTCGAGACGGCCGGCAGGCTCATCGCGAACGGTTCGGCGAGCTTTTGAACGGAGCTCTCGCCCAGCGTCAGTCGTGCGAGGATCGCCCGGCGGGTGGGATCGGAGAGCGCCGCAAACGTGCGGGACAGCGGATCGGACATCTTATAACCGTACAGTTAAATAACCTTCTGGTTACATAAAGAGGTCGGGCTGACCGGTCAAGCGTGTTTGGAGCATCGCGGCCAAGCCGTGTTACGCTTGCGCAAAAATCGAAGCGGGAAAGGCGGATGAGGCCGGAGGATATTCGGGCGGACCAGAATCGTCCGTTCA
>OEIU01001694.1_pt1 | contig 13395 bp, 8 predicted proteins | sample 1539221 | NCBI WGS metagenome assembly OEIU01 (sample SAMN03792071, study PRJEB22550) | activated sludge metagenome | feature: wastewater treatment plant; material: activated sludge; isolation source: Wastewater treatment plant of a petroleum refinery complex | place: Argentina: Zarate | collected...
GCTCTCCCGAGCCAGATCCGCGCGCTCCGTATCGGCTTGCGAACTGACCGACACGTACTCGCCGGCAGCCATCGACATGGCACCAGCGACAAGGCCAGCAACGCCCGCGACCAGGACGCCCTGCGAACTGGCGCCCGCTGCCGCGACGCCCAGGACGAGGCTGGCGGTAGAGACGATACCGTCGTTCGCGCCGAGAACGGCGGCACGGAGCCAGCCGGTGCGGTGTGTCCTGTGTCGCTCGAGATGTCTCATGACGGCTGCTGCGATTCGCCGGTCAGGCCGCATACCAGAGCACGGCGAAGTAACGGCAGGCGGTACCGGCCATCACGAAAAGGTGCCATAACAGGTGTCCAAAGTGCAATCGTGAATCGGTTGCGTAGAAGACCACGCCGACCGTATAGGACAGCCCCCCGGCGAGCAACCAGAGCAGGCCCGCCGTCCGAATCCTCGCGAGCAACGGATCCACCGCGATCACGACGAGCCACCCCATCAACAGATAGAGCCCCGTGGAGAATACCGGGTGGGAGGCCCTTCCGAGCGTGAACGGCGCGTAGGTGCCAGCGATGAGCAGGAAGATCGAGGAGTGATCGAGGATCCGGAGAACACGCTTTGCCTTGCCCACGGGCAGCGCGTGATAGACGGTCGATGAAAGGTAAGGGAGAAAGACGGTCGCGGAGAAGACGCTCGCGCCGACGATGAACGCAGCGTCGGCGCGCCGCAGCGATTGATCCTGGCCAATCGGAATCAGCGCATGGCAGCCGCGATCTCGGCAGCCCAGAATGCGACGATCGCGATGCCCGCGATCCACATCAGCAACGGCGGAACCCGGTTGGCGTTGGTTTCCATGCCGGTCCCCTTGCTCGCCGGCACTCGCTACTCGAGCCGCAGGTCGTTGTAGACCGCCATGACGCCGCCGACGCCGCTCGCGACCGCGACCGCCTTCTCGATGTCGGCCAGCGAATTCATGATGCCGCTCAGCTGAACGCGCCCCTCGAAGGTCTCGACGTCGATCTCACTGGACTTCAGTGACGGGTCGTTGAATATGGCCGCCTTGACCCTGGTCGCGATGGCGCCATCGCCGGGATGCTGGCCCGCGCTCTCCCGCGCCGACGTGGGCGCGCAAGCTGCTGTCGTGGCCATCGCGATGGCGGCAAGGAAGATCGTGCTGCGGTTTCCGTGTTTCATGATCCGCAGGATGGGTGCCCATGCATCGACCGTCTGTGCGCCGGCGCACCGAGACCGATGCACCGCCAGCGTACGATCCGTCGTTCGGGCGTGATACGCTCGCGGGGCGATCCGGAGTTCGCGGATGACCTCGCTTCACAGTCCGACGCAGAACCAACTTCTCGCCGCCCTGCCCGCCGCAGAGTTCGCACGTCTGTCGCCGCACCTCGAACTGGTTCCGATGCCGCTCGGCGAGGCACTCTACGAGTCGGGCGGACGCCTCAATCACGTATATTTCCCCACCACGTCGATCGTTTCGCTGCTCTACGTCCTCGAAGACGGCGCATCGGCGGAGATCGCGGTGGTCGGCAACGAGGGGATCCTCGGCATTTCGCTGTTCATGGGCGGCGAAACCACGCCCAGCCGGGCCGTCGTGCAGAGTGCCGGCTACGGCTATCGACTGAAGGCGCAATTGCTGAAGCAGGAGTTCAACCGCGCCGGGCCGGTGCTGCGCCTGTTGCTGCGCTACACCCAGGCGCTGATCACGCAGATGGCGCAGACCGCCGTATGCAATCGGCACCATTCGGTCGAGCAGCAGCTGTGCCGCTGGCTGCTGCTGAGCCTCGACCGCCTGTCGTCGGATTCGCTGAACATGACCCAGGAGCTCATCGCGAACATGCTCGGCGTGCGCCGCGAAGGGGTGACCGAGGCTGCCGGCAAGCTGCAGCGCGCCGGACTGATCCGCTACAGCCGTGGCCGCATCGAGGTGCTCGACCGGCCCGGGCTGGAGAAAGCGGTATGCGAGTGCTACGCCGTGGTCAAGGTGGAATTCGATCGCCTGCTCGCCGACATTCCGCGAGGCGATCCTTTCCACGTTCTCGGTCCGTCGTCCCGCGCCTAGGCCGATCCCGCACAGGGGCGCGCGCGGGACAGGGACACCTCACTGCGTTCCCCGTTCCGCGCGAGGCCCGACTCCGACTCACAGGCCTCGGCGCCCGCTGATCACCTGCAGGAGGACGACGACGATGGCGATCACCAGCAGGACGTGGATGAGCCCCCCCATGGTGTAGGAGCTGACCAGCCCCAGCAGCCACAGGATGAGAAGGATGACGGCAATGGTGTAGAGCATGATGGCATTCCTGTCGAATCAAGTACGCCAGTTGGCTAATCGGCCTGTCGAGGCGCCGCGGGTCTCGTCAATTCCCGGTACAAGCCCCCCTCCCCGACGCTGCCCTTCGTGATGCCCTCGCCGCGCATGCGCCGCACGCAATCCTCACGGTCATCCGGCGGCAGCGGATTGCAGCGGGTCAGCCGGTTTTCTTCGTACTGGCGCGGGTCTGCCTCGCCGAGGCGGCCTCGCCTGGCCTCCTGCAAGGCGGCGCCAGCCTCACGCAGACAGGTGGCGCGGTCCTGACGCGAATCGCCGATCAAGCACGCAGCGCGCTCTTCCTGGTAGCGCGCTCGGGCATTCGACGGATCTGCGCCGGCTGCGGCGGCCGTCGACGCTACCAGCAGGACACCGGCCGCACCCAGCGCGATAGCCAGGAAATCCACGGCGCCCAGGCCGGAATGCGTCGAACCGCCGCGGGTGCGGCGCGCGCCAGAAGCAAATCGCATGACGTCCTCCGTCCGGGCAGCGGCGCTGCTCGCCGGTCCGGCGGCAAGATCACCATGGCGCAGTCCGACCGTGCTGCCTGCCCGAGCGAGAGACTAGGCATCGCTGGCCGCAGCGTCTGTGCGTTAGCGCACCCAGCAATGCCCCGGCAGTTCCGGGAGGCCAATCGGACCAACGCCCGAGCGAGTCGGCATCGCCGCCAAAGTCACGGTCATCGACCACGCTCTTCGTTGCGGTTCTCCCGACCCCTGTCGCGGGATGCAGCCTCGTTCCCCCGACCCCGGTCCTGCGGTTCGGCCTGGGAGCGCTGCCGCCGCACCTGCGGCGACGTCGGTCGGGGATTCGGCTGCGCGGACTGCGGCGGCTGCCGCTGCTGATCCGGTCGCGGTTGCTGTGGCCCAGGCGACGATGGCTGCCGGACCGGCGACTGCCCACGCGGTTCGGGGCGCGAACTGCCCTGGTCAGCAGCTGGGGCTGGATACCGGGCCCGATCGCAGCGCGGGCCGTGTACGCGCCCGCGCTCGTCGTCTTCATCGGCGGGGCGAGTTTCCAGATCTCGATCCAGCCGGGCAGCATCGGCGCGGTGGGCTGGTTTCCGCTCGGCCCGCGTGACGTCTAACGCCCTGCATACCCGGTGAGCCGCACGTATTTCACCAACGTGAACGTGAGCAATACGGTGATCAACAACTCTTACGTCACCAATGCCTACGACACCCGCAACGTGACCAACGCCACCTACGTGAACCAGCAAGTCCTCAGCGCCGTGGTGACGGTGCCCACGACGGCGTTCGTCCAGTCGCAGTCGGTGGCAAGCGCCGCGTTGCGCGTGCCGCACGAGGCGGTCGTTCGTGCGCCGGTGAACCCCGTCGCCGAAGTCGCACCGATTCCGGCCAGGGAGCGCGCGCTGGCCAGCCACCCCGGCAGGCCGGTCGATCCGGCGGCGCTGCCCGCATCGAGGCCGACCGCGCCGGTTCCCGCGCCGAAGGTGGAAGCCTGGCCCCGGCCCGTATCGCCCCCCCCGGTCGCGGCGCCCGAGCCGAAGGCCGCGGAGGCGGCGGACATGCACGGCAACGAGCCGGGATCGGCAGCCGACATCGAAGCCGCCGACAAGTGAGCAGCCGACAAGGAGAACGTCGGCCCGGTGAGGCTGAGGGAAGAACTGCGCCGGAAATAGCGGCCGGTCAGAGCCAGTACACCCAGATCAGGCTGAACGCCTCCTTGACGCGCAGGTCGAGCGAACGGTGTCGCCATCGTTCGAGCGTGATCTGTTCGGAGTTCGCGATGTCGCTCTCGAACGCTGCGCGCATGCGGTCGCCGAATCCGGTGCCCAGCACGACGGCGTTGACCTCCTCGTTGTGCAGGAAGCTGCGCCAGTCCAGGTTGGTCGAGCCCACCGTCGACCACACGCCGTCGATCAGCGCAGTCTTCGAATGCATCAGCGCCTTGCGGCGCTCGAAGATCTTCACGCCGTTGCGCAGCAACTCGTCGTAGAAGGATCGCCCGGCATGGAAGACCAGCGCCGAGTCGCTGCTGCCCGGCAGCACCAGACGCACGTCGACGCCACGCTCGACCGCCGCCTCGAGCGCGGCCAGCAGTTGCGGGTCGGGAACGAAGTAGGCGACGGTCAGCAGGACCTCGGTCTCCGCACTGTTGATCGCGGAGATCAGCGTCACGTAGATCAGGCTGAAGGGATCGTCGGGCGAACTGCCGATGGCGCGAACGTACTCGCCGCCCTGGCTCTGCAGCGGCGGAAAGAAGTTGCGCTGGGCCAGCGGTTCGCCCTTCTGCTTCTGCCAGGTTTCGAGGAAGAGTTCCTGGAACTCCGCGACCACCGGGCCGTCGATCTGCAAGTCGGTGTCGCGCCATGGAAGCTTGCCGCCCGGGCGATTCACCGAGCCCCGGCTGAACGAGCTGCCCGAATAGACGCTGCTGATGTTGATCCCGCCGAGGAACACCGTCCGTCCATCGACGATCAGCAGCTTGCGGTGATCGCGCTGGTTCACCTGCCAGCCGGCCTTCGCCGTCAACGGGTTCACCGGGTTGAATTCGAGTGTGCGGATGCCGTTGTCGCGCAGGCGCTGAAAGAACTCGACTGGCGTGCCAACCGTGCCCACGCTGTCGTAGACGAGGTTCACCTGCACGCCCTGGCGCTGCTTTTCGATCAGCACATCGGCGAAGCGCCGTCCGACCTCGTCGTCCTCGAGGATGTAGGTCTCCATGTTGATGTGGTCGCGAGCCGCTTCGATCGCCGCGAACATGGCCCTGTAGGTTTCCGGGCCGTCCTGCAGCAGGCGAACGCGGTTGCCGCCCACCAGCGGGCTGTCGGAGACAGCCTGTTCGAGCGCGAGGTGGCGCTCGAAGATGTTGGTGGCCTGGCTACCCTGCTCGAGCCGCTGCAGGATCGCCCTGCTGCGCGCCGTCGAGAGCGGCCCGCCGGGCCCGTCGATCTGCGCAGGGGAAGCCGAGGGAGCCAGGTCCGGAACGAGGACCGGCAACGCGCTGCAGGCCGTCAGAAGCCCCAGGCATACCGGCACGAGCCATCGCGCGCCCCTCATTTGCCGCCCCGCCTGAAGACCGACGCCCGATGAGCCGCCCGCACGCCGGCACCCTATCCGGCTGGGCATTCGCCCGTGCGGTCGGAAACGCTAGCCTCTCTTGCCGCCGAAGACGAGGAGCAAGCCGCCGACGACGATCGCTCCAACGCCCGCCCAGATGGGGACGTTCACCGTCTCCTTGTCCTTGATCGTCATCTGCAGCGGACCGAGCTTCACGTCGTGGGTCTCCCTCGTGTAGCTGAAGCTGCCATAGGCCAGGCCCAGGATGCCGGCAACGATCAGAACGATGCCGGCCACTTTCATTGCGCCCATGGTCTCTCTCCGGAATCGACGCGCCGGTCCGGGCGCCACGCGACGAACACTACTGCGCAGATCATAAGGGGTCAACGCGGAATGAAGCTTCTCGTCCTCGAAATCGATCGACGAGAGAGCGGCGACCAAGCGCTCGACGACGCGTCGCCGGCATTCCTGTTCCGGGCCCGGACAGGGAGGCGTGGCGGCGGCCCTGGGGTCCGCCGGCGCCGTCGGATTCCTGACGATACTCATCAGTGCACGGTGCGCGCCGCATGCGACGCGCGTCTGTGCGCTGTCACGCTCAGCCGCAGGTGCCATAATGGGTTCGCCTCCGGGTCGAATCCGCGCGAATCGAGTTCGCGGTCAGGTCAACACCGGCCCTCCCCTACGGATCGTCCCCGCCGAACCCTTCCGGATCGCCACCGATGCGGCAGGCGATCGCCTCATCCCGCACGCGGGTCACGAAAGGCCAGCTTGAAATCGGCAATTCTTCGCGCCTTCGGGCGCGCATCGACGGCGCCGCCGTGGAATAGCGAAGCTTCGATCCGCGAGGAACTCTTCGGCATCGAACGCCTCGAGCAGCATGCCGAGAGCCTGGCGGCTGCCCAACCCGTCGCCGAAAGGCCAATGGCCGGGCGATCACTCGCCTTACGACTGAAGGACAACGAGTCGGTATTGCTCGAAGCGTATCGCGCCATTGCGGCCGCGGTCGACGACGGCCAGGCCATCACGCCGGCCGGCGAGTGGCTGCTCGACAACTACCACCTCGTCGACGAGCAGATCCGCGAGATTCGCAGCGATCTGCCGCCGGGCTACTACCGCCAGCTGCCGAAGCTGGCCGCCGGACCCTTCGCCGGCTATCCGCGGGTCTTCGGCGTGGCGTGGGCCTTCGTCGCGCACACGGACAGCCGCTTCGACCCGGAGATGCTGCGCCGGTTCGTGCGCGCCTACCAGCGCGTCCAGCCGCTGTCCATCGGGGAGCTGTGGGCGGTCGCGATCACGCTGCGAATCGTGCTGGTCGAGAACTTGCGACGCGCCGCCAGGCGCATCGCCACGAGTCGTGCCGCGCGCCGGGACGCGGATGCAATCGCCGACCGGCTGCTGGGCGTGAACGGTCGCCCGGCCGAGCCGGCCGCTGCGGCCCTGCAGCCCTGGGTGCAAGCGCCCTTGCCGCCCGCCTTCGCGGTCCAGCTCGTCCAGCGGCTTCGGGACCAGGATCCGAAAATTGTCGCGCCGGCGCTGAACTGGCTCGACGAGCGCCTGGCGGCGCAGGCAACGAGCGCCGACGAGATCGTGCACGCCGAGCACCAGAGCCAGGGTGCGACGAACGTGACGGTCCGCAACATCATCACCAGCATGCGGCTGATCTCCGAGGTCGACTGGCCGGACGTCGTGGAGAGCGTCAGCCTGATCGACGACACGCTGCGGCCCGACAGTCGCTTCGGGGAGATGGATTTTTCGACACGCAACCTCTACCGCGGCGCGATCGAAGAGCTGGCGCGGGGATCGCGACTGGCGGAGCTGGACGTTGCGCGAGCAGCCCTTCTGGCCGCTGCCGATCCGGCGCGCCGCGCGCCGGCCGAGGGCACCGGAGGCCGCGAGCGAGATCCGGGCTACTACCTGGTCGGCAAGGGGCGGCGCGCATTCGAGGCGACGATCGGATTTCGCGCTCCCGTGCGGAGCTGGCCCGGGCGCTTCGGCACGCTCGTCGGCGTGAGCGGATACATCGGCATCGTCGTCGCGGTCGCCGCGCTCATCGTCGCATTGCCGTTGGTCGCGATGGCCGGACCGGGAATCGGCAGCGGGTGCATGGCCCTGCTCGCGCTCGTCGGGCTGATCCCGTCGATCGACGCGGCGATGGCGCTGGTGAACCACGGCATCACGCGCGAGACCGGTGCGGCGATCCTGCCCGGCATGGCGCTGCGCGACGGCGTGCCCTCGCACCTGCGCACGATGGTCGCCGTCCCGATGCTGCTGACCACCCAGGCGGCGATCGACGAGCAGGTCGAGGCGCTGGAGATCCACCACCTGGCGAACCCGGAGAGCGAGCTTCACTTCGCGCTGCTCTCGGACTGGACGGATGCGCCAGGCGAGACGGCCCCGGGCGACGACGCGCTCGTCGAAGCGGCCGTCGCGGGAATCGCCCGCCTGAACCGCCACCATGGACCGGCACCCGGAGGGGATCGCTTCCTGCTGCTCCATCGCCGCCGGGTCTGGAGCGACGGGCAGCAGCAGTGGCTAGGCTGGGAGCGCAAGCGCGGCAAACTGCACGAACTGAACCGGCTGCTCCGCGGCGCGTCGGATACGACCTTCATGGCGGTCGGCGGGCGCCCGCCCGTCGTGCCGGCCGGCGTCCGCTACGTCATCACCCTCGATGCCGATACCCGGATGCCGCGGGAAACCGCCCGCCGGCTGATCGGCAAGATGGCGCACCCGCTCAACCAGCCGCGGTTCGACGCCGCGACCCGGCGCGTGGTCGACGGATACGGGGTGTTGCAGCCCCGCGTGACGCCTTCGCTGCCGATCGGGCGCGAGGGGTCGCTGTTCCAGCGAATCTTCTCCAGCGCCAGCGGCATCGATCCTTACGCGGCCGCCGTGTCCGACGTGTACCAGGATCTCTTCGGCGAAGGTTCCTACGTCGGGAAGGGCATCTACGACGTCGATGCCTTCGAGGCCGCGCTCGAGGGCCGCGTGCCCGACGGCACGCTTCTCAGCCACGACCTGTTCGAAGGGACCTTCGCGCGTGCCGGCCTCGCTTCCGATGTCGAGGTCGTCGAGGAGTTTCCGTCGCGCTACGACGTCGCTGCCGCGCGCCAGCACCGCTGGGTGCGCGGCGACTGGCAACTGGTGCCGTGGATATTCGGATGCGGCGACGCCTCGGCAGCGGGTCGCCGCGCGAGCGCACTGCCGCTGATCGGCCGCTGGAAGATGCTGGACAACCTGCGGCGGTCGCTGTCGGCGCCCGCGAGCGTCCTGGCGCTGGTCGCGGGATGGACGCTGCCGCGGCACGCCGCCCTGATCTGGACCGGCTTCGTGGTGTCGACGATCGCTGTGTCGACGCTGCTTCCCGTGCTCGCCGCGATCGTCCCCCGACGCGCGCGGATCACCGCGCGCAGCCACCTGAACGCCCTCGCCGGGGACGTTCGGCTCGCGCTGTCCCTGAGCGCGCTGACGGTCGTGTTCCTCGCGCACCAGGCATGGCTGATGGCCGACGCGATCGGCAGGACGCTGTATCGCTTGCTGGTCAGCCGTCGGCATCTGCTCGACTGGGTCACCGCCGCCCAGGCGAAGGTGGGGCGCCGGCTCGACCTCTGCGGCTTCTATCGGCAGATGGCGGGCGGTGTCGCGATCGGTTTCGTCGCCGCGATCGCCGCCTGGCTGTTCGGACGCGACGCCTGGCCGGTGGCGGCGCCGTTCGTGCTCGCCTGGGTCGCCTCCCCGGCGATCGCCCGATGGACGAGCCTGTCGCCGCTCGTCGCGGGGCGCCTGCCGGTCTCGGAGGCGGATTCGCGCGCGTTGCGCGGGGTCGCACGCCGCACCTGGCGCTTCTTCGAGACCTTCGTGACGGCCACGGACAACATGCTCCCGCCGGACAACTTCCAGGAGGATCCGAAGCCGACCGTCGCGCACCGCACCTCGCCCACCAATCTCGGCCTCTACCTGCTGTCCGCGGTCAGCGCGCGCGATTTCGGATGGACCGGAACGACCGACACCGTCGACCGGCTCGAATCGACCCTCGCGACGATGGGCAGCCTGTCGAAGTTTCGTGGCCACTTCTACAACTGGTACGACACGCGGGATCTTCGCCCGCTGGATCCGCCCTACGTCTCGTCGGTCGACAGCGGCAACCTGGCCGGGCACCTGATCGCCGTCGCCAATGCGTGCCGGGGATGGATCCGGCGCCCGATGGCCGGCCCCGAGGCGTACGCCGGCATCGAGGACGGCGTGGCGCTCACGCGCGAAGCGCTGCACGGACTCGCCGACGACCGGCGAACCCAGACGACCACCCGGCGCCAGCTCGATGGCGCGCTCGACGCATTGGATGCCGCGCTCCAACCGGGCTCCACGCCGCCGGACGACACCGATGCACGATGGGCCCGAATCGTGCCCGCCGCCGCGACCATGGTCGACATCGCGCGAGCGCTGGCCGGCGAACGCGGCGACCAGGCCGGCGCCGAGATGCTCGACTGGGCGGAGGCCACGTACCGTTCGATCGAGAGCCACCGGCGTGACCTCGCCCAGACCGCGAACGCCGCCCACCTGCTGGAGCGTCGCCTCGCGGCGCTCGAGGCGACCGCACGGGCCACGGCCGAAGCGATGGAGTTCGGCTTCCTGCTCGACCCGGACCGCAAGCTCCTGTCGATCGGATACCGGGTTCCGGAAGGCCAGCTCGATCCGAACTGCTACGACCTGCTCGCGTCGGAGGCGCGCCTGGCGAGCTTCGTGGCGATCGCCAAGGGCGACGTCCCGTCGCGGCACTGGTTCCGGCTCGGGCGGGCCGTCACCCCGATCGGACACGGCGCGGCGCTGGTCTCCTGGTCGGGGTCGATGTTCGAGTACCTGATGCCGTCGCTGGTGATGCGCGCGCCGGCAGGCAGCCTGCTCGAGCAGACCAGCCGCCTCGTCGTCCGCCGGCAGATTGCCTACGCCGCCGAACTCGACGTGCCGTGGGGGATGTCCGAGTCCGCCTACAACGTGCGCGACCTGGAGTTCACCTACCAGTATTCGAACTTCGGAGTCCCCGGCCTGGGCCTGAAGCGCGGACTCGGCGGCAACGCCGTCGTCGCGCCGTACGCGACGGCGCTCGCCGCCATGGTCGATCCGGGGGCCGCGGCGCGCAATTTCGCCCGGCTCCGCGGCGTCGGCGCGCTGGGGCGCTACGGCTTCTTCGAAGCGCTCGACTACACGCGCGCGCGCCTGCCCGAGGGGACCGACGTCGCGATGGTTCGGGCCTTCATGGCGCATCACCAGGGCATGACGGTGGTCGCCCTGGCCAACGCCCTGCTCGACGGCACGATCCGGGCACGGTTCCACGCCGAGCCGATCGTTCAGGCGACCGAACTCCTGCTGCAGGAGCGAACGCCGCGCGATGTCTCGGTGGCACACCCGCGTGCGGAGGAAGTCAGGACCGAAGCCACGGTCGGCGAGCTGGCGCTGCCCACGGTCCGGCGGCTGCGCTCCGCGCACGACGCGGCGCCGCAGGCGCACCTGCTGTCGAACGGGCGATACCTGGTGATGCTCACGGCCGCCGGCTCCGGATACAGCCGCTGGGGCGATCGCGCGGTCACGCGCTGGCGCGAGGACAGCACCCGCGACGACTGGGGCAGCTACGTCTTCCTGCGCGACGTGCACAGCGGCGCCGTGTGGTCGGCCGCCTACCAGCCGAGCGGCGTCGAACCGGACCGTTACGGCGTCACGTTCACCGAGGATCGTGCCGAGTTCGTCCGGCGCGACGGAGCGATCACCACGACGCTCGAGGTCGTCGTTTCGCCGGAGGACGATGCCGAAGTCCGCCGGGTATCGTTGTCGAACGGGGGCGGCCGGGCGCGGGAGATCGAACTCACTTCGTACGCCGAACTCGTGCTGGCGACGCCCGCCGCAGACGCGGCGCACCCGGCCTTCTCCAAGCTCTTCGTGCAGACCGAGTATCTCGCCAGGGTGGGCGCCATCCTGGCGACACGGCGGCGGCGATCGCCGGCCGAGCCCGAGATCTGGGCGGCGCATCTCGCGGTCGTCGAGGGCGAGGCGATCGGCGAACCGGAGATCGAGACCGATCGCGCCCGCTTCCTCGGCCGCGGGCGCGAGGTGCGCGAGCCGATCGCGGTGATGGACGGCCGCCCGCTCTCCAATACCGTGGGTACCGTCCTCGATCCGGTCTTCGCGCTTCGCCGCCGCGTACGGATTCCGCCGGGCAGGACGGTGCACGTCGCGTTCTGGACCGTCGTCGCGTCGTCGCGCACCGACGTGCTGGACCTGGTCGACAAGCATCACGACGCGACGGCTTTCGACCGCGCGGCCACGCTGGCGTGGACCCAGGCACAAGTGCAGCTGAGCCATCTCTGCGTCGACCCCGAAGAGGCGAACCTGTTCCAGCGCCTCGCGGGCCACGTGATCTACGCCAGTCCGGCGATGCGCCCGTCGTCCGACACCATCCGACGCGGCGGCGGCGCCCCGCCGGGACTCTGGTCGCAGGGCATCTCCGGCGACCTCCCGATCGTCCTGGTGCGGATCGACAACGTCGAGGACATCGCGATCGTCCGGCAGTTGCTGCGCGCCCACGAGTACTGGCGGATGAAGCAACTCGCCGTCGATCTGGTAATCCTGAACGAGCGGGCGTCCTCCTACGTCCAGGATCTCCAGATCGCGCTGGAAACCCAGGTCCGGACCAGCCAGTCCCGAGTGCAGCCGGCGGCAGGCGGCACGCACGGCTCGGCGTTCGTGCTGCGCGCCGATCTCATCCCGGCGCAGACTCGAAACCTGCTCGTCTCCGTGGCCCGCGCCGTGCTGGTCGGACGTCGCGGCATGCTGTCGGAACAACTCGACCGCGTCCAGCAGCCCGACGCCACCGGCGGCGCGCCGCCGCCGCGGCGCATGTCGTCCGCCGACGCCCCGCAGGCGCTTCCGGCGCCGCCGGATCTCGAATTCTTCAACGGGCTCGGCGGATTCGCCTCGGACGGACGCGAGTACGTGACGATCCTCGGCGCCGGGCGTTCGCTTCCTGCCCCGTGGATCAACGTCGTCGCCAATCCCTCGTTCGGCTTCCAGGTCGCGGTCGAGGGAAGCGGCTACACGTGGTCGCTCGGCAGTCGCGAGAACCAGCTCACGCCGTGGTCGAACGACCCGGTCACCGACCGGCCGGGCGAGGTCATCTACCTGCGCGACGAGGAGACCGGGGAGTTGTGGGGACCGACTGCGTCACCGATCCGCGACGAGGCCGCGACCTATGTCGCGACGCACGGCCAGGGATACAGCCGGTTCGAGCACGCCGCGCGTGGCATCGCGCTCGAACTCCTCCAGTACGTGCCGCTCGACGATCCGGTCAAGATTTCGCGGCTGACGATCCGCAACGCCTCGGGGCGCCGCCGGCGGCTCTCGATCACCGGCTACGTCGAGTGGGTGCTCGGCCCGTCGCGCAGCGCGTCTGCGCCCTCGGTCGTGACCGATATCGACGCGGTGACCGGCGCGATGCTGGCGCGCAACCCGTGGAACTCGACCTTCGGTTCCCGCGTGGCCTTTGCCGATCTGGGCGGACGGCAAGCATCCTGGACCGGCGACCGGCGCGAGTTCCTCGGGCGCCACGGCACGCTCGAGCACCCGGCAGCCCTGGCACGCGCTGCGCCGCTCTCGGGGCGGGTCGGGGCCGGGCTCGATCCCTGTTGCGCACTTCGAGCCCCGGTCGAGCTCGAGCCTGGCGAAGCGACGGAGATCGTCTTCCTGCTCGGCGAGGCGGCGACGGCGGCCGACGCGCAAGCGCTGATCGCCCGCTACCGTGCGGCCGACCTCGACGCGGTGCTGCACGAGGTCGGCGCGTGGTGGGACGAGGTGCTCGGCACGGTCCAGGTGAAGACACCCGATCGGTCGATGGACATCATGCTCAATCGCTGGATGCTCTACCAGACGCTGGCCTGCCGCATGTGGGCGCGATCGGCGTTCTACCAGGCGAGCGGCGCCTACGGCTTCCGCGACCAGCTCCAGGACGCCATGGCGCTCGCCGTGGCCCGGCCGGCGGTGACGGAACTGTGCCCTCCGTCGGCGGCGCAGCAGCAG
>OEIU01001695.1_pt1 | contig 13388 bp, 15 predicted proteins | sample 1539221 | NCBI WGS metagenome assembly OEIU01 (sample SAMN03792071, study PRJEB22550) | activated sludge metagenome | feature: wastewater treatment plant; material: activated sludge; isolation source: Wastewater treatment plant of a petroleum refinery complex | place: Argentina: Zarate | collected...
GCGGCACAAACAGGATCGTGAGGATGACGACGATGCCGAAGGCAAACGCAACGTCGTTGCCTGCCCCGGCGGCTTCGATCTGCCCGTCATCCCTGCCGGAAACCCGCAGATGCGTGCCCTTCAATTCAGCCATGATCAAATTCGGGGGGTTCTGCCGGCACGGTTCATCGCGGAAGACCTTCTATTTTGCTATAGACGGTGTCGGCGAACATGCCCACCTGCGTCCCCATGTATGGGGCGCTCACGACCAACACCATGAGCGCGACGAGAATCTTCGGGACAAATGTCAACGTCACCTCTTGAACCTGTGTGAGAGCCTGCAGAAGCGAAATCGCGACCCCCACAACCATGACCGCGATCACCACCGGCGCGCAGATCACGAGCGAAGTCCAGATCGCCAATTGCAGCAATTCCGCTGCATCCGCCTGATTCATGCCGCGCTCAGGCTGACGCCCTCTCCCAGCAAGACCTTCTGACCATTCTGCAATGTCGCCCAAGCGCCGTCGGCCAGGATTTCCACCGCCGCGACGACTCCGGAAATATTGCCTTCCTTGACGCTCAAGGTTTTGCCGAGAAGTGAAGCGCCCTGTTGATAGGCCGCCTGATCCAATAGTTGATCCAGCTTGTCGCTTTGCTTGATGGTCTGTTCCAAATGCGACAAGGTCGCCAGTTGCGACACGTATTGCGTTGCATCCATCGGCTTGGTGGGATCCTGGTTCTTCATCTGCGCCAGAAGCAATTTCAGGAATGCATCGTAGCCGAGATCCAAGCCGCTTTTAGCGACGCTCGTTCCCTCGGCTGCGTTTACGTTGCCTGTTGGCGATGTTCCTCCTACCTGCATGCTGCGACCTCCTGTTCCCGTCTTGAATCCAATCTGCGGTCATCGCGCCCTGAGAGTTCGTCGCTGACCGGCTCCCGCCCCATCAGCCGATCCTCGATCGCGAACAGCTTTCGCAGGATGCGCAAGCATTCATAGTAGCGATTGCGCTCCAACAACTCTTCGATGCCCGAAAGATCGGCCAGGATGCCCGGATTGACGAAGACCGCCTTCAAGGCGCGAAGAGAACAATTCGCAATGGCGATCGCGTCGTCAGACGACTTCGGGTCCATGATCGCCGACTGGATCATGAAGTAGAGTTGGCGCAACGGTGTCACCGTATCTTCGGGTTTCATCACATGCTGCTCGAGAAGAAACGTGACGCTGTTCAAGACCTCCAGCGTCACCTTGCGATCCGCCCGCAGCACCGCACCGTTGACGAAAATCCGCTCTCCTGCCCGCAAGGAGATCTTGAGCGTGCTCATCCCTTCAAGCCCTCTGCGATACTGGTTGTGATGTCGATCATCGGTTGAAAGCTGTCCTTTCTGCCGCTTCTGATCTCGTCTGCCGCCTTGACAAGGAACAGGCCGATAGAGATTAACTGGGCGCGCAGCTCAGGCGCGAGAACGTTATCCGCACGACCCAAATCCTCGATCAGGTGGCACCACAGGCGCGTCACGAAGACCGCCGCTTCGACGGCTTCTGGAGACTTCATGCCCGCACGTTCCGCGCGGTCCATCAGCGCGATGGACTTTAAAAGTACCTCTCGCTCGGAATGCCGGTGCTCCAGCCATCCCTCCGACGCCATCTCCAAGTAGTCCGACCGGTACATGCGCGTTCCTCCGCACAACAGCTCTTCTCGTGCACGTCACTTGCATTAAATCGCATTGAGCAGGCTGAGCTGCTGCAGGCGTCCCGTCACCGCGTACGTCGCCTCCAATTGATTCATGAGCGTATTGAGCCGCACCGAGAGTTCGGCAAAATCGACCTGCTCGATCTGGCTCACCTGTTCGTTGGCGAGATCGAGACGGCGCGTCATCACGCTCGTTGCGTCCGCGGTCTGCTTCTGCACGACACCCATCTCGGACTGCAACCCACCCATCAAGGCAATGCCCTCGCTCAGGCCTGTCGCGGCCAGATCGGCAACGGCGTCAAATGCCGCGTCGTTCACGGACGCGGCCCCCAATTCCGCGACCATGACCAACGACGAGGCGATCTTGCGAAATGCTTCCGCGTGAGCGGAAACGCTTGCGGTGGCTGTCTGGCGCATCGAGATCAGGCTGGTCGTTCCTTGTGACGTGGCCGATGTCCAATTCGATTCCCAGCCCGTATCGTCAAACAGGCTTGCGAAATCGCTATCGAGGAACGCCTGCATGGAACTTACGGTAATGGTTTGCACCGCAGGATCGTCAAGCTCGATCCCGAACGTGCCTGAAAAAGCGACTTCGAGAGACGCTTTTGAAGACGGCGCGGGAGTTGCAAAATAATCCTCGAACGGCGCCGTCTGAGTATTGAGACCGCCGAAAATATATGTCCCCTCGTAACTCGTGTTCGTGGCTTCGATGAAGGATTGAAGCGCTCCCCTCGCCTGCTTTACGGCCACATCCCGCGCTTGCGGATTGCCGCGCGCCGAAATGACCGCCTTCAGAGCCGCCTGTGCATTTGACACGATGCTGGAAAGCGCCTCCTGAGAGGCGTCAAGCCGGCCAGCTATCTGACTGTTTGCATCAATGGCCGTCTTGAGGACCGAAACTTCCTGCTGGAACGAAACCAGCGTTGCGCTTGCCGAGCCAACCTGCAGGCCGATATCGGCGCGCCGTCCGCTTGCAACCTCACCTTGAATTCGCGCCATCTCGCCTTGCGTGCGCTGGATGGTGGAGGAAAGCAATACGCTCGTGGCGGAGAGCGTCGATAGAGATTTTACCATCATGCGGCGACTGCCGTTTCCAGAATGGTCCTGATCATCTGATCAACCGTGGCAATGAGCCTGCTCGCGGCCTGATAAGACTGCTCGAACCGAAGCAGATCGGACATTTCCTGATCGAGATTTATGCCGGTGGCGCTCAGAAGGCTCTGGGTGGCGCGATCGCGCACCGCTGAATTGACCTCATAGCGCTGATCCGTCGTCTCGCGCAGCTCCTCCAGCCAACCGACGCTTTGCGAGGCAAACGCCTTGAGACTCGCACTCTGATCGAGTTGTGCGTGCCCATCGAATGGACGCGCGGCCGCCAGCCCATCGATCAGTTCGAGAATCCTTGCCGAAAAGCCGGACAACTGGCTCGGGTTGGCGCTGTAATCCGGATCGGCCGGCGCCGACGCGCCGCCATCACGCAGATAGCGAAGATCTCCACCCTGCGCGGGATCAATCCCGGCGTTCACGGTGATACGCGCGCCCAATCCGGCAAATTGGACGCCGGTCGGCAACACTGTGTTACCGGTCCAGGTAAACAGTCCTGGAATGTCCGGCTTACCGCTTGCACTACGATCGTTGTCCGCAAACGCCTCGATCAGGCCGCGGGCGATTTCGTCTGCTTGCATCTGGAAAGCTGGCGCGATGACATCCCGGACTTGCACCAATCCTGCAATCCGCCCCGATCTCGACGGCATCACCGCGTTGTCTCCGGTAACCTCAACGCCGTCGATCATGACGCTTGCCCCTTGGCTGCCGGCCCCAAGGAGCACGCTGCGCGAGAAGGTCACATCGCGCGCCACCGTTTCAAAAAGAACAACGCCGCCGTCGGTATAGACCGATATATCGTTGCCACCGCGGGCCACCGTGCGAATGCCGATCTGGGATGACAGATCCTTGAGGATCGCATCGCGTCGATCCAGTTGATCGGTGATATCCGCCGATGGCGACGCGCTCAGGATCTCCTGATTGACTTTCTCCAAGCTGGCCAGCGAGGTGTTGATACTGTCAACTGTATCCGCTATCGCCTGATCCGCGCTGGATCGCACTTTGAGGATGGTGTCCGACATTGCGTTCAATACCGTTGTCAGATCCTTAGCCGCCAAGACGGTCTGTGCGGCGGCGGTGCGATCCGACGGGCTGTTCGCCAGGAGCCTCAACTTCGCCTCCAGATCTGCAGTATGTGCAGCCGGAGACGCATCGAGCGTCGGATCGAGCACGGTGGATTGAAGCTGGTCGAGCGATTGCGCAACAGCGTTCTCCTGGCTCGCTCGTGCATTCGCGATCAAGCTCCCTTCGAGGAGTGCCGGATCGCCGGCACGCGAAACGCGCGAGAGCCGGACGAGCCCGTCCGTGGTAGTGACCTGCTCGCCCATCTTGCGAACGGAATTGGCATCCCCGGCCCGAGATACGTTTCTTGAAACAAGCGCCAACTGGTCCGCTGCGGCGGAAAGACCCGAAAGAGACACCGACCATGCCGACCCAAGCGACATCTACCGCTCCGCTTCGCGCAACCCCTAACTTCTGAGGTTGACAGCCACTTCCGCCAGATCGGCGCCGGTCTGGAACACGCGCGAATTCGCCGTGTAGTTTCTCTGCGCTTCGATCATCGCCGTCATCTCGCTTGCGATGTCGACCTTGGATTGCTCGAGCGCACCGGAGAACACGCCGCCCAATCCTCCCTGGTTGGCAAAGCCAAGCTGGAGGTCGCCTGATCGTGCGCTCGGCAGGAACATGTTGCCCGAGACCGAGGTGAGATTGTCCGGGCTGTTCACGTAACCCAGAGGTACTTGATAGAGAGCCGCACGCGAACCATTGGCGTAAACCGCCGAGAGGATGCCGTCCTCGGACATGTCGAAAGTCTTGACCGGTACCGCCGGCGTTCCGTTGATCTTGGCGTCTGCAACAGAGAAATCCCCAGCGAACTGCGACAGCTCGCTAACATCAATAGATGCCGTCACGCCGCCGGGAATTGGAACAGAGAGCACCGCAGGTGCACTCGTCAGCCGGCCGGTTATTGAATTAAAATTCAGTGCTGTCGTAACAAGCGGCCCTGACGCATATGAAAATGAACCCGCACCCACAGCCGCCGAGCGGTCGAACACCGAGACTTCCCACGCATTCGGTGCGGTCTTGGCGAAATACAAATCGAGCGTGACCTCCTTGCCTAGAGAATCGAAGGACACCAGAGATGTTCGCGCCGAATAGGTGGTGGCGGCGCCGTTGGTCGATGGCAGATCGGCCGGCGCAACGATGCTTGCGTCGGCCGGAAGATTTGCAGCCAATGATCCTGCATCCGAAGGCACCGCTCGAATGGCAAGCTGGGACATTTTCACCGGCTCCAGGCCTGCCGTTCCATTGACGACGACCGAACCGCGACCCGCTTCGATATTGTAACCTAAGAGTTTCCCGCCCGCCGCGTTCACCAACTCACCTGCCGCGTTGGGCATAAAGGCACCGGCCCGCGTCATCGCAATTCCAGACCCTGGGGACTCGACAAGAAAGAAGCCGCGCCCATTGACCGCGAGATCGGTGGCCGAACTTGTGTAGTTGAATGTGCCCTGCTCCTCGTTGAGATGGCGAACGGTCGTCTCGACAGCGCCCGACTCGTAAATCGTGCCGACCGCCTGATGCAGCAACGTGGAGAACTCGGTTGAGACTCTCTTGTATCCAGTGGTGCCGACGTTCGCTACATTATCGCCGATGGTACTCAGCCTGTCAGACTGTGCCGCCATGCCGGAAACACTCGTGCGCATTGTCCCGTAGATGCTCATGACCGCCTCGACATTTCAATTCATCGATTGCGCGACAATACCGCGTTGCGATTGCCTCGAGCTTGCGGCCACGTGCGGTGTGCAGGCCTGCTGGGAAAGTTTCAGGCGGTAGCCGAGATAGCGCTGCGACTCCACGGGATCGTATCCAAGTTCAGCTCTCAGGCGCCTGCGAAGGCGACAGATGTGGCTTTCGATGACGCTTTCATCGAATTGATCATTGAACACGCCATAGACCCTGTTGAAGATCTGCGCCTTGGTGACCCAGGCGCCCGCGGATTGAAACAGGCACTCCAGGATGCGCCGCTCCCTGCGCGGCAAACACAGCACGGCGCCGTTCACGATCGGATCGCGGCCGTCGGCGAAAACCGAAAGCTGACCCGCTGCAGTTGGAACTGCAGCTTCCTTATTTCGCTTCCCGACACGGCCGGCACGGGCCAGGATCTCCTGAACATGAACGGGCTTGGCGATGACATCATCAAAACCGGCAGCGAACAGTGCCAGCGTGTTCTCGAGAGCGCGCCTGTCTACCAGTGCAATTGCTGCGGCGGACACCAGACCTTGCAACAGCCGGGGAATTGCCTCCCGGCCTTCGAAGTCTCCGGCGATAACGGCTTCGAGCGCCGAAGCTTCCCCAGCACCGCAGGAACGAATCCACTCCTCGAACTCCGGTGGCTCCAGATGCAGTCCAATAACTCCCAGCCGTTCGAATCCATCAAGGTAAGCCTGAGCTACCGACGCTCTCGTCTCGATCAGCACGATCATCATGCCCTCCAAGCGAATCATTTGCTTCTGCCTGAAGGTTAAATCGCCAAGGCAATTCGGCCGGTCACCATGAGAGCACAAATGCGTTTTATTCCGTGTGCTTATGTTCGTGCGACTTTTATTTGTCGTCTTTCGTCATTTGTCATTTGGATGACCGGGGTGGATACGAGCCGTTGTCTCTGCTTAACGCCGTATTCATGACGTACGTCGCAGCATCGGCACTTTCCACATTGAGGTCCCTTCAACCGTGAATAAAAAAGCCAGCACGCATACTTTCGAACCGATAGATGGCCGCTCGCATGTTCGCCGGAACTATCACGCGATGTGCCGCCTGGGCACGCGCCATGCCAACATATTGGGAGTCCTCCTCGATGCGTCGGTCGCGGGCGTGCAATGCGAAATTTCCTGCGGGCCTATGCCGGGCGTTGGCGAGTGCGTGCTTCTGGAGTGGCCGGATGCGACAGCCTCCTTTGCCGATGTTGTTTGGACGAAGGACCGCAGGATTGGGCTGCGGCTTTGCTACATGGCTGTCGACTTCCAGGATCGGATTGATACCGCAAGCCTCGGATCAGAGTCCTACAGCAGGATACGATTATTGCAGGCGGAACACGACTCCGAGCCGTTGATTGATATATGACGATAGATATCGTGCGGCGACGGCCTTGACAGGCAGCTTCGCATCGACGCTCGCCGAACTTGAACGCGAGACGGCGCAGCGCGGCCGATCCGTTGTTCAATGCCATCTGGCACTCGCAAGCCTCAACGAACATCCTCAATCTTCTACAGAACCCGGGCCACTTTACGCCAATATTGAACCCTCGGCGTGCCCATGGACAGGGGGCAGCGGTTTTCCGTGCGGGTCAGAGCTGTCCCAAATCGAAGAGTTGCTTCACCGCGGCAATTTCTCAGCGTTGCGGGATCTCCGCCGCCGGCTCGCACCACGCATTCATCCTCACGCTGTGGCTTGCGCATTTGCCGATGAAGCGGAAACATTGATGAAGAAGCTCAACGTTGCGATCGATGAGGCCCGCCACGCGCAAGGTCTTAAGCGGTGCTGAAAATACCGGGTCGAATTTGCCCCAAGGGCTTGGCGGTATTTCAAGGTCGCTGTGCCATGGTGATGGATAAGCCATGACAAGCGGATTGAGCCATGCTGAAGAAAAGCGCGTTAAAGAGCATCGCCGAAAGAATAGAACTTCTTTCAAGGCAATTGGACGAGCCTCGCGTTCGCGCGCTTGCTGAGCAACGCCACCTCGACCGCGAAAGTAACGAGAGTGCCTACTGGCATGCAGGCTACCGCTCTGCTCTCATCGACGCCTTGCAATTGCTTCAGGCCGCCGAACGGATGGATCACAAACCGGACAGCGAAGCCGGCTCCCTTTTGGTCTTTCAGGGTGGAAAGGGTTTCCACTAGGATGAAAGGCGTGGAAGAGTTCGCACAGTTCCAGGAAAGCCACCTCTGGATCGGTGAATGCCTTATACTTGAAGTGCGGCGCCGTCCCGATCTTTTCGCAAAGATCCTGGTTTAATTCATCATAGCTGGCGCCGATAAACGACACGGCGAACACACCATCGCCGCGAACAGCCCCCAGGGCATACACGCCACACGTTCGTCCACGCGTCGCGGAGCGCACATCGTCGACCATCAGCCGGAACGGCCCCTCCAGCCTTGATTCCTGCATCCACCTTCTCCTTTAGACATAGACTCCTGTTCTCGTCGCTATGGATTTCTTCTCGGGTTCATGACCGCGCCGCGCAACACTCTGATCTTGCCTGCCCTGCCCTGCGTCTCGCCCTTCATGACGTCCATTGCCTTGGGTCGTTTCCGCTCCGGCGCTGTCGCGAGGCGCTCCAGGCGTCGCGTTATCGCGACGCCAATCCTCGAACGGGCTGAGATCTGGACCTTGCTTGATGCCGATGGCCGTCAGGTCGTAACCTGCGGTGGTCAAACTATCCCTCAGGCTATCGAGCTGCCCTTCCAGAAGATGGCGGGCTTTCTCTGTCTGCGGCGTGAGCAGGACAGAAAGGCCATCGCCAGCAAGCTTCATCTTGATCCCGATCCGGCCGAGATGCTCGGGCTTCAGCACAATGTCCAGAATCCGCAATTGCGCCTTGTACCACGCCGGCTCAGCATCCGGGCCAGGCATAGCGGGTGGCTGGCCGTTGTCCGAAGGCGCCAGCGCCTCCCGCAGGCACGAGGCGACCTGGGCTGCTACGCTTCCTGGAGCTATCCCTGATGCTGAGTCGCGCTCAATGATCGGGCCGGTGAGATCGGTTTTGCCTTCTTCAATTTCGCTCCTAGCACTTGGTAGCGTGACATTATCGCCGGGTGCACCATTGTCTTCGTCCGGCATGGTGAACTTCAGCGTGTTTTCTGCTTCGTCGCACACAGTCGGAGATGCGCCTGCCATTTGTGCGCCAAGTGAAGATGGCGGCCGATGCGTTGCTGACCCCACGACAACGCTCCCGGCAGGTGAGACAGGAGGCCCCGCCCCGCACGGCTTCACATCCATATTCGACGCGGACGCCGCATCCGGCTTCGCGGCTTTCGATAATGCGGCATCGATAGTAACGCCACGTGAGTCGCCGGTGGAGGGTGCCGCGGCGTTCATGTCAGGTTGCGGCGCGGTTGCATGCGGCGTTACCATTGCGACCGCCAGCAGTGGCCACATCAGCCTGACATCATCGTCATCGGCGCCGGACGCTTCGACCATACCGTCTTGAGATGGCGTCGCCGCATCTCTCGGCTTCTCGTTACGGGTCTTGCCCATCAATGCTGCAAACAGATCGTCAGGAACCGACGTGGCTGCAGCGGGTGTCGAACCTGCCGGCTCGCACGCAGGCATTGGCGTGATCCGGCTGTTCAACGGCATGGTCATGGACCAACCCCGCTCAGGCTTTTCTGAGCCTCCTTCAGAGATTTTTCGGCATGCGCCGCGAGATTGTCCGCTAGCGGGCTCCCTGTTGCCGGATCCATTTCATTGCCGCCAATAGCCTCGCGCGCTGTGGGACGTGTAGCATCTCCTTTGGACGTACTCGCCTGAATGAACCCGCCTTCAACATCGCGCACCACAGAAATCGCCGCCCGAATAAGTTGCTGCTCAGCAGGCGTATAACGGCGGACATCGAGTGCCTCGAGGGCGGCCAGAGATGCTTGCGCCGTCTGCACGCCAATACCCGCAACGCGCTTGTAGAGCTCCGCTCGCCGCCTCAGATCGGACTCCTCCGGCTCAATCTTGCAAACAAAGTCCGCCAAATCGGCGGACTGCGCCAACGCTCCGGTCAACAGCAGCCGCTCGCTCAATGCGACGAGAAGAGCCCGATAGCGGTTTGCAGCCGCCGGCACATTCACCGCGCCCGATGGCATTAGAAAATCCGCCGCAGTGATCCTGCCGGGCTTGCCCGCCATCCCGACGATAAGCGCCTTGAAACTGTCCCAGTATGTCGATTGAGGAAAGCGCCGAAGGTAAGCCGACAACCGTTCGCCTGCCTGCTTGGAATCGCCGAGCCTGAGCAGGACGATGATCTGCTGGCGCAGTGCGGCCTCCTCCAAGCCTGTCCCCGGCACGCCGATCCGCGCCTCCTGGAGCAGTGTGATTGCGCGCTTTGGATCGCTGTCAGCAAACATCTTCGTTTCGACAAGCGCTAACGAAGCACGCACGGCCGCCTGCAAGGCTTGTCGATCGACCTTCGCGAAATAGCTCTTTGCCTCTTCGAAATTCCGGACCGAAAGAGCCAACAGACCGCGCCCCAGAACGCGATTATTTTCGATCCAATGATCATCTTCAAGAACGCGCGACAGCGTCTGGGTTCCAGCGCCATACAGCACAAGAGCTAACAAACCTGCCGCGTTCTCCGGCCGACGCAAGACGTTGATATCCGCAGCGGCAATCCGGGTCGCGACCATCCTGAGCGTGTCTCGACGCAGCGCCTCGGCATTCGGCGTTCCGAACGCCGAAGCATCTATGGCCTTGTGCAACTCTCGACTCAGGTTGGCGAATTCCCCGACGTGATAATGGTGGGGCGCATTTTCCTCTGCCGTGGCGCGAGCGTCATTTGCCGCATAGGGCGACAAGAGAGTCAGAAACATCATGCTGCCTCTCTTCATGACTTCGGCGCCCTCAACAATATTTCGATGCGCCGATTTTGGGCGGCGTAGGGCTCGGAGGGAACACGCAACGCCTTATCGGCTAGCCCCTCGATCTTTTCCAACTGCTCGTCGTGCAAGCCAGCACGCTGCATCATGTAATGCGCCATATGCGCCCGGGCGGTCGACAGCCGCCAGTTATCGTAGCTCGACGTCCGGAAGTTAGTCGCATCGGTATGCCCCCGGATGACGACGTTCCCTCCGGCGGCGCGCAGGATCGGTGTAATCCGTTCCAGTAGCCTCAGTGTGTGCGGTTTGGGCTCCGCTGAACCTCGGCGAAACATCTCAAACCCATCGTGATCCATGACGGACACCAAGATCCCGTCCCGCGTATTCGTGACGGTAACCTGGGGGCCGATCCCACGAATGCCTTGTGTGGTTTTCAGAATTTTCTCGGCCACGCTCTGGTAGCGTTTGTCCGCTTGACTCCGGAGCGCCATGTCGTGCGCAGCATTCATTGCCTCGCTGCTGGAGGTGGATGGCTGTGTGACTGCTGCTCCTGGCACAACCCTGTCATCGCGCGATTCCTCACCCGATGAACCGGCGCTGTCGCTGCTGTCGAAAGCATCCGTTGCGTCTCTCTGCTGACCTGGTGTCCTCGAGTTGGCCGGTATTAGCCCAAATTCTTCGATCGACTCCTGGCTCGCCCCGACATCGAAGGCCTGGCCGGCAACGGTCTCCAAGGCCTCCATCGGGTCAACGAACATCTTGGCTTCCGCCACAGCCGTCTTTTCTTTGCGTGCTTTATCGTCGGCCTTGCGGGGTGAAGGAGGAGCCGCTTGCGTCTCCTCCTTCCCGTCGCCGTACGAGGCGTAAGGCGCTTTGGGATCGGCATCCCTCAAGCCCTTTTTGGTTGCCGCCGCATCCGTGAGCTGGAGCGGATTGAAGTAGTTCGCGATCTGCACAATGGTCTTATCGTCCGTCATGCTGACCAGCCACATCACCAGAAAGAAAGCCATCATGGCGGTCATGAAGTCCGCGTACGCTATCTTCCAAGCGCCTCCGTGATGCCCATCCTCGCCACCTCCCTTGCGGCGGCGCACGATGACGACCTCCTTCGCCAGATCGAATTTGGCATCACTCATTGGAGCAGCGCCTCAAGTTCAGCGAGCCATTGCGGCAGCTCCGATTGCAGGGAGGTCTCAGAAATCTCTATTGATATGGTCAAGCCGTTGGTGACCTCGCATTCCACCGGCACGCCTCGCTCCGACAAAGCCTCAGACAACGGCGCGACAAGTTGGGTGGGTCCCCGTACCGTTACCGGCAGCATTCCTCGCAGCGCGATGACGCGCTCCACCGCGTCAACAAAACTCTGCTCCACAGCCTGCGTCATCCGGCGCGCTGCCAATGGACCTAGAGCGCCCACAAGCGCCTCGCGCAGACCTGTCTCGATATCCGTCAACTTACTGCTAAGCGCGTCTGCAAGACGTTCGAGGCCGTCGAGCGACGCGCGACGTTGCGCGTTCGCCAATTCAGCCTCGAACTCTAACCGCATGCTCTTAAACTCAGTGTCATGCTGTGCTTGCGCAGCGCGCATTCCGTCATCGAATCCCCGTTGATAGGACTCTTCGATCTTGACCCGTTTGGCCGGCGCCTCCTGATCATGCGGCACAGGCGTCCACGCGACACCCCAAAGGCTTTCAAAGCGATTGGCTGCTCCATCACTCACGCGGACCGGTTCACCGCCAGTTGGCACTGGGTTTGTGAGCATCGCTGGGGCTCTTATTGCGGCCATGTTCGCTTATACGCTTTCTGCCTTGATCCATCGGCGGACAACGGCAACCGCCTGTTCGGGATCCTGGCTGACCAAGTCGTTCAATTGGCCGATCAATGGCGCAATCCCGCCTTGGGGGCGCGGATGGGGATTGTGACTAAGCTCGAGCCGTGGGCCTGGTTGGGAAGGATTGACAGGCATGGCTTCGTTTCGGCCGATTGCTGCAGGGGCGGCGCTGTCGGCAGAGACCGGTGCTGTGAGTGCAGGCGCGTTTTCAATCATCGGCCGCTCAATGAGAATGCGAACGAGCGGGCGTGCACCAAACCAGATGATAGCGAGTACCGACAGCACAAGGGTTGCGGCCGTCACCAAGGTGCTTGCCGTATTCCCCAGAGCCGCGCCAAATCCTTGCGATTCGTCATCGCCCAGTACCGCCGCACCATTACCCTGGAAGCTCTGCGCAACAACGGTGATCCGGTCCCCACGCTGGGGATCGAGGCCCACGGCGCTCGCGGCAATCTTCTCAAGATCCGACAGCCGCGCCGATATTTCCGCCTCATCAAGCGCGGTTCCATCGGGCTTTTTCAAATTCGCCTTGTTCACGACGATTGCCAGGCTGATACGATCAATCCGGTAGCCGTCGCGCGTCGTTTGTATGGTCTTGGAGCTGATTTCGTAGTTGGCGGCCTCGTCGCGGCGCTGGTTCGCTTTTTGCGACTGGCGGCTCTGCGCAGGCCCCGTTGCGCCCGGGATGTTCTGATCGACACTGACCGCCGGATCGGCCAGCCCATCTTTCGTGCTGCCCGATTCCTTCACAACCCGGGTCGAACGCTCCACCTTGGACGCTGGATCGAATGTGCTTTCATTGACCGTACTTTGATCGGCATTGAGCCGCACGGAGACGCTGGACTGGAAGTTGTCCAGACCCAGCAGCGGCGTCAACGTCTGAGACAGATTCTGCTTGAGTTGCAGAGCAAATGCGCTTTCCAGCGCGAGAACCTTATCGGCACTAGGTTTTGTATTCTCTGCGCCAGAGGCAAGGACGGTTCCATCCGAACTGACGACTTGCACGTTCTGCGTCGACAACGCGGGCACGGCCGCCGCCACGATATTCCTGACCGCATCGACGGGCGCACGATCAACGGAAACACCCAACTTCAACACCACCGAGGCCGTCGGCGCGTATGCCGGCTGTCGCAGGCTCGTTTTTTCGGACATAACGAGATGGACGCGTGAAGAAACGATGCCGGACATACTGTTCAACG
>OEIU01001696.1_pt1 | contig 13387 bp, 14 predicted proteins | sample 1539221 | NCBI WGS metagenome assembly OEIU01 (sample SAMN03792071, study PRJEB22550) | activated sludge metagenome | feature: wastewater treatment plant; material: activated sludge; isolation source: Wastewater treatment plant of a petroleum refinery complex | place: Argentina: Zarate | collected...
CGCCGCTGCCTGCAGCTCTGTGACCGTGCCTACGTACTGGACCAGGGCACGGACGCCTACACCGGCACAGGACGGGATTTGCTGCACGATCCGAAGGTGATCAGCCTGTACCTCGGTACGCTCGGCGAGGACGCCGCGTAACAGCGCCCAACGGATTCACGGAAGGCCCCGACTCCGGTAGTCGGGGCCTTCTGCCTGTGCCCGCTCACTAAGACTCTCGATGGGAACGGGCCCTACGATGCCGAGGGAAAGCAAAAGGCCCCGACCTTGCGGTCGGGGCCCTGCTCACTTCAGTGCGTCAACTTAGTTTTCGCGCGTGAAGTGGTTTGTTGCGTCGTACTTGAAGATGCCGATGGTGGCTTCCGTCGGGTCGCCGTGCTCATCGAACTTGATGCCACCGGAGTAGCCGTCGTAGTCGACAACCTTGCCGGCGTTGATGATGGTCGCAGCCGACTTGAAGTCGGTCGCCTTCTCACCGTTGCCCGTACCGCCGGAGACTTCCCGCAGCTTGGTCGCGATGTCCGCGCCCTTGACCGAGTTCGCAGCAAGTGCCGCGAGCGCGATCAGGATGACAGCGTCGTAGGACTCGCCTGCGTAGCTGAAGTCCGCGCCCATGTCCTTGCCGTTGTTCGCCTCGGCGTATGCCGCCTTGACGCGAGCCTGGAAGTCGCCCGGGAGAACGGGGCCAGGTGTCGTACCCTGTGCTCCGGTCATGACGCCAGCAGGAAGCTGGTCACCGTACTGCTTCAGGTTTCCATCGCTCAGGTAGAGGTGACTCGTGTCGAATCCCGCATCCTTGAGTGCCGGAATGATGGTGAGCGCCTCGTCAAAGGTGACCGCCATGATCGCGTCCGGCTTCTGGGCCATGATCGAGGAGATCTGCGCAGTGAAGTTGGTGTCTCCCGTGTTGTAGAACTCGGTAGCCACCACCTTTCCGCCTGCAGCGGTGAACGTCTTGTCAATGACCTTCTGGAGGCCAGTGCCGTAGGCGTCGTTGATGGCCAGGATGCCAAGAGTCGAGTTACCGTCCTTGGCGATCAGGTTTCCGAGAACCTCGCCCTGGAGCAGGTCCGACGGAGCTGTACGCCAGTACAGGTTGTGGTCATCCCAGTTCGTGAAGTCCGGCGAGGTGTTGGCCGGGGACATCTCGATGACGCCCGCACCGGTGATCTGGTCGATCACGAGCTTGGACACACCGGATGCGGCAGCACCGATGATCGCCGACACGCCCTGGCTCAGGAGGTTCGGGACGACCGTGGCGTACGCCTTGTTGTCCGGGTCACCCGAGTCACCGTAGGTGATGTCGATCTTGATACCCATGTTTGCCTCGTTGACTTCCTTGACAGCGAGGGCGACACCACCTTCCTCGGGCGGGCCGAGGAATGCGAGGTTACCGGTCTGCGGAAGCAGGGTACCGATCTTGAGGACGAGGTCCTTTTTCGGACCCGCAGTGCCACCGCTGGTGGTCGGGGTGCAGCCACTGAGAACCAGTGCTCCAACTCCGACAATTGCGATGCCACTGAGAACCGACTTCAGACCCTTCGAGCGGGAGGCCTTAGCCTTCGCGAATACGCTCATGTTGCTCCTTGCGTTTCGAATGTGCTGACACGACAGAATCACTCTGGCGTTCCTGCAAGGTTAATGGCTATTCGTTCAGTTCTCCAGCGAGTCCGGTCACAGGGTCATAACGCGGGTCAATCGTTACCTTTCGTAACCACTCCTGGCCCCCAAACGGGGGATATACCGGTCCGTCGAAGCCTGCGGAGTGAGTTATCCCGCGACGACGGTCCCCACCAGTTTGAAGCGATTGTCTGCGCCATAACGATAGAGACCGTAGGTAGCGGGGTGCGGATCTCCGGCATTGTCGAAGGTGATAGGGCCCGAAATTCCGTCGTAGTCGATGTCGTCCCTGGTTTTCAGAACATCCAGACACTCGCCGAAACTCGTGCACTTGATCCCCGAGGCAGAAACCGCCCGCAGCGTCGCTGCGACGGCCCGCCCACTGTCATTTCCGGCCACAATCGCAGCGAGCGCGGCGAGAATCGTCGCGTCATAAGCCTCCGCCGCATACCGGAAGTCGGACACCGCGGGGTCGGCACTCTTGATCCGTTTCTGGAATGCGGCATCCGGCACGGCACCTTCGAGAATGCCATTCGCGTCGGTGAGCGTACCGTTGGGGAGTTCCTGCGAGAAGTCGCCAAGATTCTGGCTGGTCAACCACAGCTTGGATCCGGCCAGCTTCGCTTTGGCCAGCGCACTGATGATGGCTTTGTTCTTGGCCATCGCATTGAACGGGCTGGCCAGGACAACCGTGTCCGGTTCGGCTTTGGCGAGCACCGAAATGATCTTGTCCGCGTCGTTGATGGAATCGGAGAACGCTTCGCTGGCCACCAGTGTGCTCCCCACCTTGTCCAGTCCGGCCGCCAGTTGATCCCGCAAAGCCCGGTCTGCGTCATCCAGGTAGTAGATGACGGCGACCTTGTGACCCTTGCCCACGACCTCCGCGAGGGCAGAGCCTTCCAGCGCAGCGGAGGGAATGGTCCGGAAGAACATTCCCTCGTCTTTCAGCGTCGACAACACGGGACTCGTGGCGGACGGGGAAATCATCACCACTCCGGCCGCGATGGCTTTCGGGAGCAGCCGCTCGGCCAGAACGGAGGAAGACGGCCCGATCACCACGTCGACGTGCTTGGAGACGAGGTCCTCGAACGAGGACTCTGCTTTCGTGGTGCTGGCATCGCCGGAATCGCGGTGATACACGACGACTGGCTTGCCGTTCACGCCGCCCGCCTCGTTGATCTCCCGTACCGCAAGCTCGACCCCGGCATCCTGAGCGCGCGCGAGAAATGTCGTGGCCCCCGTGGTGGGAAACAGTGTGCCGATCGTCAGAACGCCGTCGCCGGCGGGCAGCGCAGTCGGGCTTGGGGTCACGGTGGGAACCGGCATGGGTCCCGGAGAACACGCGGACAGCGCCACGCACAGCGCGCCGACGATCGCGCCGATCAGGGCACGGCGGCGTAGCCGGGGACTCTTCGCGTGGAGGGGCACTCCCGAAGATTATCTGAGCATCAGCCGGGCAGCGGTAAGGCGCGTCGCACTGAACGCGTGTGGAGCGCCATGTCGATGCTGAACAGCACGAGCGCAAACCAGACGAGCGAGAAGCCCACCCACCTCTCGAACGGCATCGCCTCGAGGAGCAAAAACGTGCCGATGAGGAACTGCAGGGTGGGCGTCAGATATTGAATGAAGCCGATGATGAAGAGCGGCAACCGGCGGGCGGCCGCGGCGAAGAGCAGCAGCGGAATGGAGGTCACAATCCCGGCGGCGGCAAGTAGCGCGGTGTTGGCGACGCCAGCCGTGCCGAACACGACTCCCGTCGTCGTGCCCACAAAGACCAGCTGGAGGAGGGCGATCGGCGCCAGCCACGCCGTCTCGACCGCGAGGCCCGTGAGGGCGTCGACGGTACCGCTCACCCGCTTCTTGACCAGCCCATAGAGGCCGAACGAGAACGCCAGCGCGAGGGAGATCCACGGGAACGAGCCGTTGTAGATGCCGAGGACGATAACGGCCACGGCGCTGATCCCCACCGCAATCCACTGCATCGTGCGCAGTTTCTCGCCCAGCACGACCACACCGAGAAGAACGGTGACGATCGGATTGATGAAATACCCGAGCGCCGCCTCGTTCACGCGCTCCGTGACGACAGCCAGGACATAAACCTGCCAGTTGACGAAGACGAGGACACCGCCGATGCCGAGAGCGATCATGGTGCGCCGATTGCGCATGATCCGCGCAATCTTGCCGCCCCGACGCAGCACAAGGATGATGAGCGCGCAGAACACGACAGAGAACAGGACCCGCCACGCGACGATCTCGAACGGCCCGGCCGGCGCGAGGGCAAGGAAGTACAGCGGGAAGAAGCCCCACAGCCCATAGGCGGCGATGGCGTACAGGAGGCCGGCGCGGGATTCGGGCGCGAGCGACGCTGGTGGCCGGGGTTCTGACATCAGGTTCACTCTATGGCCACAGAGAAGACCCGCCGAACACGTCGGCGGGCCTTCTTCTGAGACGGATGTCTTAGCGGACTACGACTGCGAGAACGTCGCGGGCGGAGAGAACCAGAAGGTCGTCTCCACCGAACTTGACCTCCGTGCCGCCGTACTTCGAGTAGATGACCTTGTCACCCACTGCGATGTCGAGCGGCACGCGGTTTCCGTTGTCATCGATGCGGCCCGGTCCGACGGCGATAACTTCGCCCTCCTGCGGCTTTTCCTTCGCCGTGTCAGGAATGACGAGACCGGAAGCTGTTACCTGCTCTGCGTCGACCTGCTTGATGACGATGCGATCCTCGAGCGGCTTGATGGACACCGACACGGTTGACCTCTTCTTTCTTACACGTGAAAATTCATGGGGTTAGCACTCTCACTGCGAGTGTGCCAGATCAACTGTACTCGTCTGGCTGGCACTCGTGCAACGTGAGTGCCAATTGCCTCCCCCTCGGTGTCGATCCCAAATGAAGGCATTCCGGCCCGGCGAGGCAGAAGTCACTCGAGATCCGGTGCCCGCCAACCCGCACTGCCTTCATTTGGGACCAGAATGGGGGGATGGATCAGGGCGAACTTCTCACACTTCTTTCGCCCGAGGGGCTGCGGCTGCTCGATTCGCTTCCCCCCTACGATTCGTCCGCGGATGTCGTGAGCATGGTCGCCCGCCTGCGCTCGGCCGGGCATCCTGCGCAGCTCGTCGCCGCCGTGTTGAACCAGTCGAAACTGCGCAGAAGGGCGCGGGAGAAGTTTTCCGAGTTCGCGGATCGAATGCTGTTCACCGAGGCCGGACTGGAACAGGCCACCCGGCTCACGGTCGCGGCCCGGCACGCCGAACGCTTCCGCGCGGCCGGACTTCACACCGTCGTCGATCTCGGTTGCGGGATCGGTGGCGACGCGCTCGCGATGGCGGCGCTCGACCTCGAGGTTACCGGCGTCGAACGTGACGAGGTCACGGCGGCGATCGCCGCGTACAACCTCGCGCCGTGGTCGAATGCCGAGATCGTCAATGCCGATGCACAGGACTATCCGCTCGATGGTTTCGAGGGCGCCTGGCTCGACCCTGCGAGGCGCAACGCGTCGAAGCGGTTGAAGAACCCAGCGGACTGGTCGCCATCCCTCGATGTCGCCTTTGCGGTCGCCGATCGGCTGCCGACCGGGATCAAGCTCGGCCCTGGGATCGATCGCGGGCTCATTCCGAAGGGCTGCGAGGCGCAGTGGGTTTCCGCTGGGGGCACTGTCGTCGAACTCGCACTGTGGTTCGGCGACCTCGCTCGGCAGGGGATCCGGCGCACCGCGACGGTTCTCGGCGCGCACGGCATCACCGAGCTGACGGCGGATGGCGACAGCGCGGATGTGCCGGTCGGGCCGCTCGGCGAGTTCGTGTACGAGCCGGATGGCGCGGTCATTCGCGCGCGCCTGATCGGCGACCTCGGCCGAAGCATTGACGCCACGATGCTCAGCAAAGGCATTGCCTGGCTCAGCTCCGACACAGCGGTCGATACGCCGTTCGCGGCCCGGTTCCGGGTCGTGGAGTCGCTCCCCTACGACGTGAAGGCGCTCAGGAAGCTCGTTGCGGCACGCGGCATTGGAACGCTCGAAATCAAGAAGCGCGGCGTGGATGTCGACCCGGCCGAACTCCGGAAGAAGCTCAACCCGCGTGGCGATGCCTCGGCGACGCTCATCCTGACGCGCATCGCGGGGCGCCATACGGCGATCCTGGCCGAACGCGAACCAGCGGTCGCGGCCACCCCGACCTTTTAACGAGCGGTGGCCCCGCTTTCGCGAGGCCACCGGCTGATCGAGGTTTAGTAGTTCGGAATCTGGCTGATGATGCTTCCGGTCGATCCGAGGATGATCAACGGGATGATGAAGGACATCAGGAAGATCAGAAGCCACAGGATCGTGAACACGTATCCGAGGATCGTGCCCCAGAGTGCGAGTCCGTGCCCGCCCTCTCCGGTCTTCTTGATCTGGCCGAGCGCAATGTGCCCGCAGATGATTCCCGCGAGCGGGAACACAAATGCAGCGATCAAGGCGATGATCGCGAGGACATTGGTGGGCTTGCCTGCGGGAGCCGCAGCGGTATAGGGCGCCGCCGGCGCCGGCGCGGGTGGCGTTGCAGGTACGTTGGGGTCAGTCATGTGATCTCCAAGGGTTGATGTGGACATTCGTCCAGCGCAGCCATAGTCTCACCGGTTCACACGGGTGTCAACGGGCCAAGCCGTCTGGCGGCAAGAGAGCTCACACCAGTATTTCGGTTACCGGCAGCGTGGAATCCGAGCCAAACTCGAGACCTGACGGTTCGTGGCCCGACATGATCAGTTGAGCGCCCAGCGCGGCGATCATCGCGCCGTTGTCCGTGCACAGGGACAGCGGCGGAATGCGCAAGGCGACGCCCGCTTCGGCGCTACGTTGCGCCGCCACGTCGCGCAGCCTCGCATTGGCGACGACGCCCCCGCCCAGAAGTAACCGCGGCACCCCCAGGTCGACGCAGGCCGCGAGCGCCTTCGTGATGAGCACGTCGATCACCGCCTCGCGGAAGCTCGCTGCGATATCCGCAATCGGAACATCCTCGCCCGCATCGCGCAGCCGCTCGACGTGCCGCGCCACCGCGGTCTTCAAGCCAGAGAACGAGAAGTCGTAGCGGTGCTCCTCGAGATCTCTGGGAAGGCTGAGCCCGCGCGGAAACCGGATCGCCTGCGCGTCGCCATCGCGTGCCGCGCGGTCGATTTCCGGTCCCCCGGGGTAGGGAAGCCCGAGCAGGCGGGCGACTTTGTCGAACGCCTCCCCCGCCGCATCGTCAATGGTCTCGCCCAGCAATTCGACATCCGATACAAGGTCCCGCACGAGCAGAAGCGAGGTGTGGCCGCCCGAGACGAGCAGGGCGATCGTCGGATATTCCAGCTCGTCGCCCGCGAGCACATCGACACCCACGTGCCCGACGAGGTGGTTCACCGCGTACAGCGGTTTGTCGAGGGACACGGCAAGCGCCTTCGCCGCGGCGATGCCCACCATGAGCGCGCCGGAGAGCCCCGGTCCGCTCGTGACGGCGATCGCATCGAAGTCAGTCAGAGCCACCCCCGCCTCGACCAGCGCGGACTCGAGGGTGGGCGTGAACGCTTCGAGGTGCGCCCTCGCGGCGATTTCGGGCACCACCCCGCCATACCGTGCGTGCTCCTCCATCGACGAGGCGATGACGTTGGCCAGCAGCGTCTCGCCGCGCACGATGCCAATGCCTGTCTCATCGCAACTGGTTTCAATGCCGAGCACGAGCGGAGCAGTTCGGTTCACGGCGCCACCGGCCCGTTCGGATCCGCGGGGCCACCCGCGACGTGTCTGGATTGCGGTGGCGTTGCCGGCTGCGCGAACGCCGCGCCTCGGGGGATCGGGACGAGTCGCATGACGATCGCATCCACCCCGTCGGGTTGGTAGTACCGCGGTCGCACCGCAAGCTGGTCGAACCCGAGGCTGCGATACAGCTCCTGAGCACCCGGATTGTCGGCACGAACTTCGAGGAACACCTCTTCCGCACCGCGCTTCGCGGCCTCGTTGATGAGCGTGACCATGAGGGTACGTCCGAGGCCGGATCTGCGCACGCTCGGCGCGACGGCAATCGTCTGGATGTCAGCCTCCTTCGCGCCGCGCGGAATGAGGAGCCCCGCGTAGCCGTCGAGCTGGCCCGGCGTCTCCGGACGAAACGCGACGAGATACCAGCAGTTGGGGTTTTCGAGCTCCCCGCGCATCGTCTCCGCCGACCAGGCGTCCGTCGCGAAGGTCGACGATTCCAGTGCCATGATGCGCCCCAGATCGCCGGAGTCTGCTCGTCGCAGCTGCCACGTCATGCGGTAACTCGCTTCGGTCCGGCGGCGAGCGTGACATCCGGCGAGCGCAGGTAGAGCGGCGAGCGCCCGGCGAAGTCACGACCGTGCGCCGCCATTCGCTCGGCGAGCCGCCCCACCGCGCCGGCGGAAACCCATTCGGCGTCCAGCCGAATGTGATGGGCGTGGTCGGGCAATTCGCTCTCCAGCGCGTCGGGGCGGACGATTCCCGGGCCCGCCGACCGCACCGGAAGAAAATGCTCGTCGCAGCCGGAAAAGGCGGACCAGTACCGCTCGCGGCGGCGCGCATCCGTCGTCACGAGAAGCGCTCCACCGCCGCCGGACGCGTAGTGGCCGAACGCGATCGCATCGTGGCTTGCGACCCGCAGCAGGGGCTTCTGCGCGCCGAGCGCGAAGGCATTCGCCGCGGCAATCCCGACCCGCAAACCGGTGAACGGTCCCGGACCCATTCCGACCGCGATGCCGGTCAGCGCGGCAACGGCGACCCCGGCATCCGCGAGGCACTCCGTGACGAGGGAACCGATCACTTCCGCGTGGCGGCGGGTGTCCTCGACCACCCGCTCCGCCAGGATCACATCCCCCTCGACGAGGGCGACGCCGGTTCCCGCGGAGGTGTCGATCGCGAGAAGCATGACTACAGCCTAAAGTCCGCGAACCGCTCACCATGGCCGGTGATGGTGACCTCCCGCGGCTCCACCTCGTCGCCGTCACCGTCCGCGGCGATCGGCCCCGACGCGCCGGTGGGCCTGGCGATGTGGATTTCGAGCCACGAGTCGGCGACCGCATCGACCATCCCGGCCGCCCACTCCACCACGACAATGGAGCCCTGGTAGTCGAGATCGAGGTCGTCGAGGTCTGCGGCGCTCGACAGCCGGTACGCATCCACGTGCACGAGAGGCGCGCCCTCCGCCCGCGGATGCGTCCGTGCGAGCACGAACGTCGGGCTCGTGACCCTGCCGCGCACGCCCAGCGCCCGCCCGAGTCCGCGCGTGAGCGTGGTCTTGCCCGCACCGAGCTCCCCGTTCAATGCGACGAGATCGCCGGCCTGCAGTCGGCCGGCCAGCCGCACGCCGAGCTCTTCCATCTCCTCCGGCGTCGCGATGGTGAGCTTCATCACCTGCCTCCGACGGTGCGGTACTCGATCCTCGGGCCCAGCCTCGTGATGATCTCGTAGTTGATCGTGCCCGCGGCATCCGCCCACTCCGTCGCCGTCGGCGCACCGGCGCCGGGGTCGCCGAACAGCACGGCGCGGTCCCCGACGCCGACGGACGCGTCGCCCACGTCCACGACGAACTGGTCCATCGCAATCACGCCCGACACCGTGAACCGTTCGCCGTTGATGACGACGGGGCCGCGGTCGGAGGCGTGCCGCGGGATTCCGTCACCGTAGCCGAGGGGAATCAGGGCGAGCGAGGTTTCGCGCTCGGTGCGGTAGGTGTGCCCGTAGGAGATGCCCGTCCCCGCCGGCACGCGCTTCACCGAGACGACGGCAGCGCTCAGTTCCAGCGCGGACTGAAGCCCCAGGGATGCCGGTTCGACCCCGTCGAACGGTGAAAGGCCGTAGCAGCCGAGGCCGACCCGCACCAGATTGTGGCGTGATTCCGGCCGACGGAGCGCGCCCTGAGTCGCTGCGATATGGAACAGTTCCGGAACGAGTTGCGCGGATGCCGCGGCCTGCCTGGCGCGCTCGAACGCAACCAGCTGGGCGGCATCCGCATCCTCCCCGGCGTTGGCCAGGTGGCTGAACAGGCCCCGCAGGTGCGGGCCGCCCGCGCGCTCGCGTTCGCGGGCCCGCTCGAAGAGTTCTCCCCACGTCGACTCCTCCGCCCCGTTGCGACCGAGCCCGGTGTCCACCTTGATCTGTACGGCCGCGACGCCGGCGGCGGCGGCACGTTCCAGTTCCGCGATCGAGCTCACGCCGACATCGATCGAGGCCTTTGCGGCATCGGCGAAACTGTCGTCGGGTCCGTGAAGCCAGGTGAGGATGGGGGCTGTGATGCCGGCAGCGCGCAGCGCCATCGCCTCGGCGGAGTCGATCACGCCCAGCCAGTCGGCGCCGCCGTCGAGCGCAGCGCGGGAGGCCGCCACGGCGCCGTGTCCGTAGGCATTCGCCTTGACCACGGCCATGAAGTGCTCGGTTCCGACGATCCGCCTGATCGTTTCGACGTTGGCTGAGATCGCTTCGAGGCTGACCCGGGCCTCGCGGAGGGCGCGCGGGCTCACGCGGACTCCGCGATCACATACGCGATGGCAATGCCCGCGTCGTGGCTCATGGTCAGGTGGATGGCCGCAATGCCCCGTTCCGCGGCAATCGACTCAACGCGCCCGGTGAGCGCGAACGACGGGTTCCGCAAACCATCGGACACGATCGGCATGTCGTGCCAGGTCACCCCGGTCGAGTCTCCGAGCGCTTTGATCAGAGCCTCCTTTGCCGCAAACCGCGCGGCCAGGGAGTGGAGTGCCAGTCGCTGGCCATCCTTGACCTGTTCGCTCTCAGCGAACAAGCGGGTCAGAAGCGCAGGGGTTCGCTGCACGGCCCGTTCAAACCGGGCCAGGTCGACGACATCGACTCCGATCCCCACAATCATGCGCTACTCGACCGTCACCGATTTCGCGAGGTTGCGCGGCTGGTCGACATCCAGACCCTTCGCGGCGGCGAGCTCCATCGCGAAAATCTGCAGCGGCGCGACCGCGAGCATCGGCTCGAACATGGTGGAGGCGAGGGGGATGGTGAAGACCTCATCCGCGTAGGGAAGCACCGCGGCGTCGCCGGCCTCGGCGATCACGAGCACTCGGGCGCCGCGCGCCTTGATCTCCTGAATGTTCGACACGACCTTCGGATGCAGAGACCCCTTCCCGCGCGGGCTCGGCACAATGACGAACACCGGCTGACCGGGTTCGATGAGCGCGATCGGCCCGTGCTTCAGTTCGCCCGCCGCAAAGCCCTCCGCGTGGATGTAGGCGAGCTCCTTGAGTTTGAGCGCACCCTCCAGCGCCACCGGAAATCCGACGTGCCGCCCGAGGAACAGGACGGCGCGGGAATCCGCCATCCAGTGGGCGAGCTCCCGAATGCGGTCGTGCTGCTCGAGCACGGTCGCCAACTGTCCCGGTACCGCCTTCAGCTCCTCCAGGAGCCCGGCCGACTCGGCGGGGTCGAGCGTTCCCCGCACGCGCGCGAGGTGCAGGCCGAACAGGTACAGCGCCGCCACCTGCGCCACGAATGCCTTCGTCGACGCGACCGCCACCTCGGGGCCGGCGTGGGTGTAAATCACGGCATCGGACTCCCGGGCGATCGTCGCCCCCTGCGTGTTACACACCGAAATCGTGTGAGCGCCTGCGTTCTTCGCGTACTGGACGGCCATGAGCGTGTCCATCGTCTCACCGGACTGGCTGATGGAAATCACGAGCGTTTTGGCATCCAGAACCGGATCGCGGTAGCGGAACTCGTGCGACAGCTCGACTTCGACGGGGATTCGCGCCCACTTTTCGATGGCGTATTTGCCGAGCATGCCCGAGTAGGAGGCCGTGCCGCACCCGAGGATGACGATGCGCTCGATCCCGGCCAACCGCTCGTCGTCGTCCTCCAGTTCGGGAAGGCGAACCTCGCCGTCGACACTGCGGCCGAGAAGCGTGTTCGCGATCGCGTCCGGCTCCTCGCTGATCTCCTTCGCCATGAAGCTGGACCAGCCGCCCTTCTCTGCCGCGGCGGCATCCCAGGTGATCTCGAACTCCTCCGAATCGACCGGGTTGCCGTCGAAGTCGGTGACCGTAATTGAATCCGCCGTGATCGTCACCAGCTGATCCTGCCCGATCGCCATCGCCCTGCGGGTGTGTTCGACGAATGCGGCGACATCCGACCCGAGGAAGTTCTCACCGTCCCCGAGCCCGATGACGAGGGGGGAATTCCTCCGAGCGCCGACGACCGTCCCCGGCTGGTCCTGATGCATCGCCAGGAGCGTGAACGCGCCGTGCAGCTTCGCCACCACCGAGCGCAGCGCCTGGGTGACGTCGTGCGTCTCGCGGAACGCGTAGCCGACGAGGTGGGCGGCGACCTCGCTGTCCGTTTCGCTCGTGAACACCGTCTCCGGGTGATCGGTGAGCAGCTCGGCCTTCAATTCTGCAAAATTTTCGATGATGCCGTTGTGGATGAGCGCGAGCTTGCCGTCATCGCCGAGGTGCGGATGGGCGTTCTCGTCGGTGGGTCCGCCGTGCGTGGCCCACCGAGTGTGGCCGATCCCGGTCGAGCCATTGGGCATCGCGGTTTCGTCGAGATCGTCGACGAGGATCTGCAGCTTCCCCGCGTGCTTGCGCGTGCGAAGTGCGCCGTCGACGCCGATCACGGCCACCCCGGCCGAGTCGTATCCTCGGTACTCCAGTCGCCGCAAACCACCCAACAGAACCTCGACGCTGTGGTCGGTTCCGACATATCCCACAATTCCGCACATGGTCTGAATTGTAGGACACCCGCGCTGTGACCTTTCGTCCGCGAGTAGTCTGTTCTGGATGCCTGAGCCCACACACACCAACGGTCACCCGTCGCCGTTCCTCGAACTGGACCGCCAGGCCTGGGCCGAACTCGCTCCCAGCACGCAGCAATTGCTCCCCTCCGCCCAGTTGCGCAACCTGCAGGGTCTTGGCGAGAACCTCAGCCTGGATGAGGTTCGCGACGTCTATCTTCCCCTCAGCAAACTCATCAACCTGTACGCGGTCGGCGCGCAGCGCCTGCACGCCGCGACGAGCAGTTTCCTGCGGCAGCGCAGCCAGAGCACGCCATTCGTCATCGGCATCGCCGGTTCGGTCGCGGTGGGCAAGTCCACCATCGCGCGAGTGCTTCGGGCGCTTCTCGAACGATGGGACGACACCCCGCGCGTGGAACTCGTGACCACCGACGGATTCCTCCTGCCGAATGCGGAACTGGAGCGTAGGGGAATCCTCGACCGAAAAGGGTTCCCGGAGTCGTATGACCGCCGGGCGCTCCTTCGATTCGTCATGCTCGTAAAGAGCGGCGCGGACGAGGTCAGGGCTCCGCTGTACTCGCACTTCAGCTACGACATCGTCCCGGGGGAGGAAATCGTGGTGCGGCGGCCCGACATCCTCATCGTCGAAGGTCTTAATGTGCTGCAGCCTCCGGCGCCGGGCCGCAAACTCGCGGTGAGCGATCTGTTCGACTTCACGATCTATGTCGACGCGCGAACCCAGGACATCGCCACCTGGTACGAGGAACGTTTCCTCAAACTTCAGAAGGGCGCGTTCGCCGACCCGCAGTCCTATTTCCACCGCTACTCGAACTTGAGCGAACGTGAAGCCCTCGCGAAGGCGCGCAGCATTTGGTCGACCATCAACGAACCGAACCTGGTTCACAACATCCTGCCGACCCGGTCGCGGGCGACGCTGGTTCTGCGCAAAGAAACCAGGCACGCCGTCAGCACCGTCCTGTTGCGCAAGATCTAGGCTGTGCCGGCCCGGAGGTACTAGCGGGCGAGGCGCTTCGTGACGATCGCG
>OEIU01001697.1_pt1 | contig 13383 bp, 13 predicted proteins | sample 1539221 | NCBI WGS metagenome assembly OEIU01 (sample SAMN03792071, study PRJEB22550) | activated sludge metagenome | feature: wastewater treatment plant; material: activated sludge; isolation source: Wastewater treatment plant of a petroleum refinery complex | place: Argentina: Zarate | collected...
GAAATCGCCGGCATGTGTCGCGCCGAGCGTGCCGCGCGCGATGAACCGCTGGTGATCGCCGATCCCGTGAATCCATTTTGCGTCGGCGCGTGCCTGGGCGAATTTCGTGTCCGACAACAACCCGGCGCCAGCCTTGGTGTCGAGCACGAGCGAATAACCATCGCGCACGAAATTCGGATCGTCCATGCGCTTGCGTTCGAGCGATGCCTCCGGATAGAGCATGCTCGAGCTGCCGTTGATCGTCGCGATGGTGAAATCGCCGGTCAGGTAGTTGAGCCCGAGCGTGCGCGTGAAGCCCTTCCACTGGCGCGTCTGGCTGGCGACCATGTGCAGCGACTGCGACTGCACGGTAGCGGTATCGCTGTCGGTGTAGGCGACGCCGAGATCGTAGCTCTTGTCGCTGTCGCCGGGCTGCGGCATCGAATACGTCATGGCCAGCGACTTGCGCTTCTGCGCGACCTCGGCCTCCACTTTTGCCTTGTGCCCGCGTGCGTTGATCCAGCGACGGGTAACGCTGCCCTTGATGCCAACGCCGATATCCGAATCGGCGAAGACACCCGCCGTGTAGATCGTGCGCTTCGCCGGCGCCAGCGCGATCCTGACCGGAATCACGCCGTCGCTGGCGTGCGCCGAGTCGGGCATGACGTCGACGATGGCGAAATAGTCGGCATCGACAAGCCGTTGCTGCAAGCGCAGCAGCTGCGCCTGGCTGTAGAAATCGCCTTCGTGCCAGGGCACGTAGCGATCAAGAAAGCCGGCGTTGAATTGGCTGCCTTCGAATACGGTCTTGCCGAACCGGTAGCGCTTGCCGACATCCCACGCCAATTGGATATCGGCGCGGTTTTCTGCCCCCGCCACCTCGACCTTGTGCACGGTGGCCTTGGCGTCGAGATACCCCGTGGCAAACAGGGCGGCCTGCAGCGCGGCCTTGCTCTTTTCGTAGCTCGCGCTGTCGAAGATCGCGCCGGCCTTCGGCGCAAAGTCGGCCAGTGCGGCGGCGACGGGCTTTTCGTCGCGCGCGGGGCTCGGCACTTCGACGGCAAAATCGCCCACACGCACCGACTCGCCCGGCTGCACGTGAATGATGGCCTGCCAACCCTGCGGCGTCTGCTTGAGTTCGCCATTCGTCGTGGCGTTGTAGTAGCCGAAGGCTTCCATTGCCTTGCCAATCTGCGCGGGGGCGTTTTCGTAAAGGCGCCGCGCCTGCGCGGGGGTGACTTCGCGGCCTTCGTATTGGGTGATTTCCGCTGCCCCGGTCACGGCCGGCAGCAACGCATCGTCGACTCCATCGATGCACGTGGTCAACCCGCCGGCGAAAGCAGGAATGGCAGTCAGTGCAACGATCGCAGCGATTCCTGCACCGAAGGCGCGCCGCGCGGCTGCCGGGGATTTTCGACCCCTTTGATGATGCGCGGCGCCGGTCAAGCGAAACGCCCGATCCACCCGCTCCACGATGGCGCGTAGACGCGCGAACCGGCCAGACCGGCGTGTTCCATCGCCAGCAGGTTGTGGCAGGCGGTGACGCCCGAGCCGCAGGAGTGGATGGCATCGGAGCTATGGAGCGATCCCAGCAAGGTTTCGAATTCCGAACGCAATTGCGACACTGGCTTGAAACGCCCGTCGGCGCCAAGGTTGTCGGCGAACGGCCGGTTCACCGCGCCGGGAATATGCCCGCCCACCTTGTCCATGGTTTCGTTTTCGCCGCGGAAACGCGGCGCGGCGCGCGCGTCGATGAGAACGCTTCGCGGATCCTTGAGTGCTTCGACCAGCGCATCGGTGTAGACGATCTGCGTGGCGTCGAATGCAATGTCGACCTGCGTGGGCTCGCGCGTCTGCGCACCGGATTCCAGCGCGAATCCGGCTTGCGTCCACGCCCCGATGCCGCCATCGAGAACTGCCGCCTCGCGTGCTCCGGCCAGGCGCAACATCCACCACAGCCGCGCCGCCGCCAGCGCGCCGTTCGCGGCATCGTAGGCGACTGTCGGCGTATCCGGCGTCCAACCCCAGCGCGACAAAGATGCCGAGAATGCAGAGGCGTCCGGCAAGGGATGGCGGCCCAGGCCCTGTTTGGACAGGTCCGAAAGATCGTGGTCCAGGCTTGCGTACACGGCGCCGGGAATGTGGCCTTGGGCATAAGCGCGCGCGCCGGCTGCAGGGTCCGCAAGCTCGAATCGGCAGTCGACGACGAGTACGTCGCCGGCACGAATGCGCGTGGAAAGGGTTTGTGCATCGATCAACGTGGAAAGATTCATGGTGTTGCCTCCATGCGGCGGACCAGGCTCAGCAGCATCGCCGCCGTCGCACCCCAGATGATGCGGTCGTTGTACGCGAATTCCCAGACCTCGCGCTGCTTGCCGCGCCATTCGAAGCGGCGCCGGCGCGCGTTCGCCGGATCGAGGAAAAACGCGAGCGGCACTTCGAACACAGCGGCGACTTCGCGCGGGTCTGGGGTCGCGCGATAGCCGGAGTCGACCTGCGCGACGACCGGTGTTACGCAATAACCACTGATCGTCTCGAAGCAGTCCAGATAGCCGTACGGCCGCACCAGCGCGGCGTCGATGCCGACTTCCTCGCGTGTTTCGCGCAGCGCTGCGACGACACTATTCGCATCATCGGCCTCGATGCCGCCACCCGGGAAGCTCACTTGTCCGGCGTGCTGTGCCAGATGCTCGGTGCGTTGCGTGAACAGGATCGACGGCCCGTGTGCGCGCGCGATCGTCGCCACCAGCACCGCGGCGGCGCGGCGCGGCCCCGGACCGAGCAGGTCTGCGATCTCGGCGTGGTTCCAGCCCGGCGCCTGCGGCGGGTCATCCAGGCTGCGTACAGCGCGCTGCACGCGAGTGCCGAGGTCGATAGCGACATTCACGCGGCATCCCCGTTCGCATTCGCGCGCCGCGGCAATACCTCGTTCATCAAGCGCCGTCGCTGCGCATCGCTGAATTGCAGCCAGCGCGCGATTTCATCACCGCTGCGATGACAGCCCACGCAGTAGCCAGCGTCGTCCAGACGACAAACGCCGGTGCAGGGACTCAGGACAGGTTTCTGGGGTACGGCAGAGGCAAACATGGACAGCTATGGGAATCGAAGGTCAATCTTGTTAGATTCGCCGCTGTTTTCACGGCGACGATGCGATGCTGGCACTGGCGACGAAGGTGGTGATCGACTACGGCCGCGTGCTGGCGCAGGTGCAACCCGGGTTGCACGGCGTGCCCGAATCGCAACTGCCGCATTCGAAAGCGCAGATCCGCGACGCCATCGTCATGTTACTCCAGCATCTTGAACCCGAACATACCGCGGTCAAGGAATCGCTTGCCCGCGGCTACGTGTACCTGGCCCAGTTCGTACCCGATGCGGATGCGGCCGTGCTCTCGCCCTCGCCCGGCACAGCGCCTGCCAGCGTGCCGGCGATGCGCCTGATGAACCGGATCAAGCTGGAGATGGAGCGTGCCCTGGAGGAACTCGGCGCAATGGGCATCTACGCCCTGCCGAAATGATGGCCTTACGCACAGGCGGTCCGCTCCGCCAGCATCCGGCGTATCCGGATTGGCGCTGGGCGAAAAGAGGACTAGACTCCCTGCTCGGAAACTGGGTGGCGTCAGGGGCCGTGTGACCACCGAACTCGAACAAGTCCGCATCGATACGGTCGACCTTGCCGTCGGCATGTTCGTGTGCGGGCTCGACCGACCCTGGGAAGAAACCGGATTCCCGCTGCAGGGCATCGAGGTGCGCACGGAAGACGACATACGCACCCTGCGCGAACTGTGCAAATTCGTGTTTATCGACCGCCGTCGCGAAATGCCGGGCGGACGCCGCCGCCTTTTGACCCTTGCCCGCAGCGATCGTCGCGCAGAGGCATTCAAGCGCAGCGCCGTTTATGTCGACAAGATCAACGTCACCGATGAGATGCCGCGCGCGCGCGAAGCCTTGCTGGCAACCAGCGAACTGCTCGACCGCATTTATGACGACGTCAGCAGCGGTCGCGACCTTTCCGTGGAATACGTCGAGCAGGTGGTGCGCCCGTTGGTCGCGAGCGTGCTGCGCAGCTCGGATGCGTTCCTGTTTCTGGAAGGCCTGCGCAAACACGACAACTACTCCTACAGCCATGCGATCAGTTGCGGCGCGCTGGCGGCGGCATTCGGCCGCCACCTCGGCTTGCCCGAAGACACCATCCTGAGCCTGGCCACGGGCGGCCTGCTCATGGACATCGGCAAGACGCGGCTGCCGGAGAAGCTTCTGCGCCAACCCGGACCATTGCGCTCGAAGGAAATCGAGTTGATGCATACGCATGTCGCGCAAGGCGTGGACATCGTCGCCTCCGGCGGGATCAACGACCCGGACGTACTTGACGCCGTGCGCACCCATCACGAACGCTACGACGGCAGCGGCTATCCCGATCACCTGGCCGGCAACACCATCCCGATGGCCGGGCGCATGCTCGCCATCATCGATTCCTACGATGCGCTGTGCAGCACCCGCCCCCATCGCAAGGCCGTCCCGCGCCACAAGGCCTTGCAGGAAATCTACCGTGGCCGCGACACCTTGTATCAAGCCGAACTGGTCGAGCAATTTCAGGTCTGCCTCGGCGTCTATCCGACCGGATCGCGCGTCGAATTGAGCAGCGGCGAAATCGCCGTGGTGATGGAGCAAAACCAGGTGCGCCGCCTGCGCCCGTCCGTACTCGTGATCAGCAACCCCGACAAGCAACCGCTCGAGAAATTCCGCGTACTCGACCTGCTGAACCAGTCCGGTGACGAGGATCGCATCGAGATCCAGCGCGCGCTCGCCATCGACGAGTTCGATATCGACACGTCGGGATTCCTCACCGCCGCATGAATCCCGCCAACCGGTCATGTTGAACAGCGCCACAATCCAGGCCGCGATCGCACGCCAGATCGAGGCCAGTGCCGTTGCCGGCGGATTCGCGGTGATGGCCATCCGCATCCTGGACCTGCGCCTGATCGCCCTGCGCTTCGGCAGCGCGAGCGGCGAAGATGCGGAAGCCTATATGGGCAACCTGATTGCCACATCGCTGCGTCCAGGCGACACGGTGCTGCAATCTGGCGACGAATCCTTCGTCGCGGTGCTGCCGGGATTGCACAACCGCAACCACGTGTTGCTCGCCATCGCCAAGCTCGCTGCGGTTTTCGAACAGCCGCACACCGTCGCCGCCGCAACACCACCATGGCAGACACGCGCAGCCATAGGCGTTGCGTTGTTCCCGGAAGATGGCGCCGATGCCGACCTGCTGTGGCGCAACGCACAGGCGGCGTCCGACGACGCGCACCGGCGCGGCGACCAATACGCCTTCCACGACGCCGGCAAGGCAGCCTCGCGCATCGACTACGACGATTTGCGCGACGCCATCTCGGCCAATCGCCTGACTACCTATTTCCAGCCGTTGTGGCATCTCGCGCGCATGTCCATGGTCGGCGTCGAGTCGCTTGCACGCTGGACCAGCCCCGCGCTCGGCCCGGTCGATCCCGAGCAATTCGTGACCTTCGCCGAGCAGAACCAGCTCATTTCCACACTGACCCGCTGGAGTATCCATTCCACCCTGCGCCACGCATCGGCCCTTTCCAATACGGCCGGTTTCCTGCTCGCGATCAACCTTTCGCCGCGCGCACTGTCGCGCGGTGGCGTGGCCGAACAGCTGCTGGATGCGCTCAAGATCTGGGGAATCTCGCCGACGACCGTCATTGCCGAAGTCACCGAGACCGCGCTCGCGCGGGACATGGACTCGGCCGTGCACGCATTGCGCCGCCTGCGCGACCAGGGCGTGCGCGTGGCCATCGACGACTTCGGCGTCGGTTACGCCTCGATCACGTATCTGAGCAAATTCCCCGCATCCGAACTCAAGATCGACCGTTCGCTGGTGGCGTCGATCGGCAACGATGCGCGCATGGACAAACTCGTGGACTCCATCATCCGCTTCGCGCACAACCTCGGCCTGGAAACCACCGCCGAAGGCATCGAAAACGAAGCCACGCAGCAGCGGTTGACGCAAATGGGCTGTGACCTCGGCCAGGGCTATCACCTAGGGCGTCCGGAACCCGCCGTGGATTTCATCGCGCGTTTTCACGCACGCTCGGCGGTCGCGAATTCGGCAGCCTGAAAACGAAAACGCCGCGACTGGCGCGGCGTTTTCGATGGGGCCTGATAAGCCTGGTTATTTGATCGCGATGAGCTTGAGCTCGAACACCAGCGCTTCGTTCGGGCCGATGCGCGGCGGCTGGCCGCGTTCACCGTATGCCAGCGCCGGCGGCACGAAGATCTGCCAGTGGTCGCCCACGCGCATCAGCGGCAGCACGTCCTGCCAACCCTTGATCACGTCGCCAACCTTGAAGTGCACTGGCTCGCCACGGGCGAAGGAGCTGTCGAACTCCAGGCCATTCATCAGCGAACCGCGGTAATGCACGGTGACTTCGCTGTTGAGGGTCGGATGCTGGCTGCCGCTGCCTTCTTCGATGACGCGATACTGCACGCCGGACGGCAGCACCTTGATGCCGGTCTTGGATTTGTTGTCGGCCAGGAACTTGTCGCTCTTGGCCTTGTTCTCGGAGGCCAGCTTGTCGAACTCGGTCTTGGCCTTGGTGTACATCTGGTACTGCATGCGGCCGAGCAGGTCGTGCATCTTGTCCTCGGAAACGGTCGGCGTGCGCTTGGCGTAGCCGTCCTGGATCGCGCGGATAACCGCGTTCAGGTCGATATCGAGTTTGCGCTCGACGAAATCCGAGCCGATCTGGTAACCGATCGCGTACGAAAGATTCGGCTTGTCCGCCGCGGTGATCGGCGCCGGCGGCGTCTGCTGTTGCTGCGCCTGGGCCTGCGCCTGGCTGGCCGAAGCCGTGGAACCGCTGCTCTGCGCGAATGCCGCGCCGGCGGCCAGCGTCGCTGCCGCCAAGAAAATGCCACGCAAAATCATGCAAACCTCCGGAAGGGAAACAGCGCGTCGGCACGGGATCGGCCGCCGCGAAGGCGCGCCATGATACCCGAAAAGCCGCGCACGGGGTCGCCGGTAGGCCATGCGCCACAGCGGCGGTTCAGGCAACGAACCGCAGCGCCAGCAAACCGACGGCGACCATCCCCCCGCCGATCAGGCGCAACCGGCGCGGATCGAGCTGGCGCATCTGCTCGGCCATGCGTTGCCAGGCCTGCGGCGCGGCGAACAGGAACAGGCCTTCGAGCACCAATACCAGGCACAGCGCGGCAGCGAAGGCGTGTGGCATCGCGCGCTATTTGCCGCCTTCGCCCTTGCTCGCGTCGAAATAGCGCATGAACTCGGATTTCGGATCAACCATGATCACGCTGCCGCTCTTGAACGCATCGCGATAGGCCTGCAGGCTGCGGTAGAACGCGTAGAAATCCGCATCCTTGGCATAGGCGGCAGCGTAGATTTCCGCGGCCTTGGCATCGCCTTCGCCGCGCGCTTCCTGTGCATCGCGCTCGGCTTCGGCCTTGATCACCTGCACCTGGCGGTCGGCGTCGGCCTCGATCTTGGCTGCTTCCTCCTGGCCGTTGGAGCGCTGCTCGTTGGCGAGCCGGTTGCGCTCGGCGCTCATGCGCTTGTAGACCGAAGCAAGCACCTCGTCCGGGAATTCGATGCGCTTGATGCGCACGTCGACGACGTGGATGCCGAGCTTGTCCTGGGTGGCCTGGTTGGCCTGCTCGCGCACGTGTTCGGTGATGTCAGAGCGTGCGCTGGCGATCAGGTCGTTGAGCGTGCGCGCGGTGAACTCGAAGCGCAGCGCATCCTTGATGATCGGAGCGAGGCGCTGGTTGGCGAGGGTCTGGTTCGGATCCGCACCGAACGAACGGTAATACGCCGCAGGATCGGCAATCCGCCACTTGACGTAGAAGTCGACATTGACCGCCTTCTTCTCGGTCGTGAAATAACGCTCCGGCTGCGCTTCCAGGTTGAGGATACGGCGGTCGTAACGCACCACCTGCTGGATCAACGGCAGCTTGTAATGCAGGCCGGGCGCATATTCGTCGGCGGCGCTGCCGCTGCCGACGATACGGCCGAATTGCAGGACCAGCGCACTCTGGCCCTCGGGCACGACGAACGCGCTGTTGGCGATCAGCCCGACGAGCAACAGGGCGAGGATGGGAGTCAGCAGTTTCATTGGCTGTTCTCCTTGCCCGCTTTCTTGGCGTCGTTCGCGCTGGATGCAGCGGCGGCCGCCGTTGCCGGGTCGGGACCGGAAGCAAGTTTGTCCAGTGGCAGGTAGATCATGTTCTTGCCGGTGCCGGTATCGATGACCTTGGGATTGGCGGCCATCACGTCCTGCATGGTCTCCAGGTACAGGCGCTTGCGCGTGACCTCGGGTGCGGCCTTGTACTGCGCATCGATCAGCGAGAAGCGCTGCGCATCGCCGGTCGCGGCGGCGATCTGCGCGGCCTTGTAGCCTTCCGCTGCGGTGCGGATGCGCGCCGCTTCACCGCGCGCCAGCGGCACAACCTTGGCCGCATAGCCTTGCGCTTCATTGACGAACTGTTGCTGGTTGTTGCCGGCGTTGTTGGCGTCGTCGAAGGCTTCCTTGACTTCCGGCGGCGGCAGGATCTTCTGGAAATTGATTTCGGTCACGAGCAAGCCCAGTCCGTAACTGTCCAGCGTGGACTGCAACAGCTTCTTCGTTTCGCCAACGAGCTCCGAGCCATGCCCGGAAAGAATGGTGTCCATCGCGCTACGGCCGATCACCTGGCGCACTGCGCTTTCCGCAGCCTGCTTGAGGGTTTCGTCCGGCTGGTTCGCGTCGAACAGGTATTTCTTCGCGTCGGTGACCTGGTACTGCACGTTGAAATCGATCAGCACGATGTTCTCGTCCTTGGTCAACATGCGCACTTCGTCCGATACCTGCTTGACCGTGGTCGCATCGACGCGGATCACGCGCTCGACCGGCGTCGGCCACTTCAGGTTCAGACCGCTGGTCATCACGCGATTGAACTGGCCGAAGCGCAGCACCACGCCGATCTGGCGTGCATCGATCACCGTCCATGAATCCAGCGCCAGCCAGCCGACCACGAAGGCGAGCACGATCAGGGCGATGCCGCCGGAACTTCCGCCGATGCCACCACCGCCACCGCGCAACAGGCGGCTGAAGCGGTCGCGCAGGCGCTTGAGCAAGGCGTCGAGATCCGCTGGCGGCTTGCCTTGCCAGGGATCGCGTTTGCCGCCACCGCTTCCGGGTTCATTCCAGGCCATGATCGTCTCAAACTGCTACTGTCGGAGGATTGTAGGAAGCCGCCCGCGCAGCGGCAAGCTGTGCGCGCAGCCAGTCGCCATCGCCGCCCGGCAATCCGTACAAGGATTCCAGCAAGGCGCGCGGCGCATCGATCTCGATGTCCCAGCCATCGTCGCCGTGGCGCTCGTTCGCGACCAGTCCCTGCGCAAACAGGCGTGCGCGCAGGCGTCCGGCATCGATCGGCACATGCAGCCAGCGATGCACGCGCTCGCCTTGCAAGGCACGTGCGATGGTATCTCGCAGCAAATCCAAGCCGAGTGCATGCGTGGCAGACACCCAGACGCGTGGAATTCTGCCGCCGTCGAGCATTTCCGCGCGTGGCGCGGGCATGCCATCTCCATTTGCCAATTTATCCAGTTTGTTGAAGACGAGAATCTGCGGCACATCCTGCGCACCGATCTCCGCAAGCACGCGCTCGACTTCTGCGATGCGCCGGTCGCGCTCCGGATCGGCGCAATCCACGACATGCAGCAGCAGGTCCGCATCGCGCGTTTCGGCCAGCGTCGACTTGAACGCGGCGACGAGATCGTGCGGCAGGTCGCGGATGAAACCGACCGTGTCTGCAAGCACGAACGGCCCGCAATTCAGGCCATCGATGCGCCGCAAGGTCGGGTCGAGCGTGGCGAACAATTGATCCGCCGCGTACACGCCGGCGCCGGTGAGCGCATTGAACAAGGTGGACTTGCCTGCGTTCGTGTAGCCGACCAGCGATACCAGCGGCAGCGCGTTGCGCTCGCGCGCGCGGCGCGCCGTGCTGCGCTGGGTCTGCACCTTTTCCAATCGCGCTTCGAGTTGCTTGACGCGCGCAGCGAGCAGGCGGCGATCGAGTTCGAGCTGGGTTTCGCCGGGACCACGCAAGCCGATCGCGCCGCCGCGCTGGCGCTCAAGATGCGTCCAGCCGCGCACCAGGCGCGTGGCCATATGCTTGAGCTGCGCCAACTCGACCTGGAGCTTTCCTTCATGCGAGCGCGCGCGCTGGGCGAAGATATCCAGGATCAGGCCGGTGCGATCGACCACGCGACATTGCGTGAATTGTTCGAGGTTGCGTTCCTGCACCGGCGAGAGCGCGTGATTGACCAGGATCAGGTCGGCATTCTCGGCCTGCTTGAGCGCCTTCAATTCCTCGGCCTTGCCGCTGCCGATGAAGAACTTCGGATTCGGCCGCTCGATGCGCGCAGGCAAGGTGCCAACCACACTTGCGCCGGCCGAACGCGCCAGTTCGCGGAATTCGGCCAAGGCATCCGGATCGTTCGCGCCGACCCATTGCGGCTGCACGAGCAGCGCGCGTTCGCCTTTACGGGATCGTTCGAAGAGCGTTTGCGACAAATCAGCTCTCGACGACTTCGGCTTCGGCAGCCGCGCCACTGGCGTCGTGTTCGGCGACGCGCACGTTGCGGCTGGGCACGATCGTGGAAATCGCGTGCTTGTAGACCATCTGGCTGACCGTATTGCGCAGCAGCACCACGAATTGATCGAAGGACTCCACCGTGCCCTGCAACTTGATGCCGTTCACCAGGTAGATCGCAACCGGCACGCGCTCGCGCCGCAGCGCGTTGAGAAACGGATCCTGCAAACTCTGACCTTTGGACATGGTTCTTCTCCCTCGACAGCTTTGTAATTATGCGAACCGGAGAAACGGCGCGGCCAAAAAACAGATGTGGCTTCAACGCCCCGATTCAAGGTGCTGAAAGTATACGCGTTTTTCAGCGCCGGGCCAGCGCTTCAGGCCGGTGCCACGCCCAGGAAGTCGGCCACGGCCCCGCACGCCAGCGCACAATCGCTGGAAGCGAGCGGATCCAACACGCGGCCGTCGAGTTCGCCGCGCAGCCATGTGAGCTGGCGTTTGGCTAGCTGGCGGGTCGCGAAGACGGCGCGGTCGCGGAATTCGCCCGCATCGAACTCGCCGTCCAGGTGCTGCCAGGCTTGCCGGTAGCCCACCGCACGCACGGCAGGCAGATCGGCGTGAAGGTCACCCCGCGCACGCAGGGCGCGGACTTCAGCCAGAAACCCTTGGACCAGCATGGCATCCATGCGTTGCGCGATGCGCTCGTGCAACACGGCGCGGTCGTGTGGAATCAGCGCGAGCTTGAGCACGCGGTACCCGAACGGCGCCGGCAACCCGCCCTGTTGCGCCGACAACGGCATGCCGGTGATTTCGATCACTTCCAGCGCGCGCTGGATGCGCTGCGCATCGTCCGGCCCGATGCGTTCGGCGGCTTGCGCATCGAATCCACGCAAACGCGCATGCAGCGCCGGCCAGCCGAGCTGCGCTGCTTCATCAGCCAACCGCGCGCGCAACTCTGCATCCGCTTCGGGCAAGTTCGACAAGCCTGATTGCAGCGCCCGGAAATACAACCCCGTACCGCCGACGAGCAACGGGATTTTTCCCGTTGCGGTAATGGCTTTCATTTCTCGCAACGCATCCGCGCGAAACTCGGCCGCCGAATACGCCTGCGCCGGATCGCGGATATCGATCAGCCGATGCGGAAACTCCTCCAGCGTAGCGGCATCGGGTTTCGCCGCACCGATGTTCAATCCGCGATACACCAGCGCGGAATCCACGCTGATCAAATCCAGCGGAAAGCGACGCGCCAACTCGCAGGCCAGCGCGGTCTTGCCCGACGCGGTCGGGCCCATCAGGAAAATCGCGAGCGGGCGTGTGTCGATCGTCATGCCGTGATTGTAAGGCGAGGCCTCGCCGTCGGGCCTATAATTGGCAGGTTCAGGAGACTGCCATGTCGAACACGATGAAGGCGCTGGTCAAGCGCGAAGCCGCCAAGGGCATCTGGATGGAACAGGTGCCGATTCCCGAGATCGGCCCGAACGAGGTGCTGGTCAAGCTCGAAAAAACCGCGATCTGCGGCACCGACCTGCATATCTACAAGTGGGACGAGTGGAGCCAGCGTGTCATCAAACCGGGACTGGTGATCGGCCACGAATTCGTCGGCCGCATCGTCGACATGGGCCCCGGCGTGCGCGGGTATACATTGGGACAACGCGTGTCGGCGGAGGGCCACATCGTCTGCGGCGTATGCCGCAACTGCCGCGCCGGCAAGCAGCACCTGTGCCCGAACACCATCGGCATCGGCGTGAACCGCAACGGCGCATTCGCCGAATACATCGCCATGCCCTCCTCCAACCTGTGGCCGATTCCGGACCAGATCCCGTCCGAGCTCGCCGCGTTCTTCGATCCTTACGGCAACGCCGCGCATTGCGCGCTGGAGTTCGACCTCATCGGCGAAGACGTGCTGATCACCGGCGCCGGCCCGATCGGCATCATCGCGGCCGGCATCGCCAAGCACGTCGGCGCGCGCAACGTCGTCGTCACCGACGTCAACGACTATCGCCTGAAACTCGCCGCCGACATGGGCGCGACGCGCGTGGTCAATGTTTCCAAGCAGTCGCTCAAGGACGTGGTCAAGGACCTGCACATGGAAGGCTTCGACGTCGGCCTTGAAATGTCCGGCAATCCGCGCGCCTTCAGCGACATGCTCGACTGCATGTACCACGGTGGCAAGATCGCGATGCTCGGCATCATGCCGAATGGCGCTGGCATCGACTGGGACAAGGTCATCTTCAAGGGCCTTGTGTTGCACGGCATCTACGGCCGGCGCATGTATGAAACCTGGTACAAGATGACGCAGATGCTGCTCACCGGTTTCCCGTTGCAGAAGGTACTCACGCACCAGGTGCACATCGACGATTTCCAGAAAGGCTTCGACCTGATGGAAGCGGGCAATTGCGGGAAGGTGGTGTGTAGCTGGAACTGACAAACGCTGTCATTTCGGCATGGATTGCCGAAATCCAGTTGCCATGGATGGCAGTCCCATCAGAATTATTCACGTCCATGTGTTCTGGATTCCGGCAGTCCCTGCCGGAATGACGAGCAAAAGCATTCATCCCCGATTCCGGCGCCATCGCCAAAATGGTCGCATGCGTTTTCGAATCCCGGTATTTGCCTGCACGCTCGCCTTCGCCTGCTCCGCGCACGCAAGTGAGTCGTACGAACCCGAACCCATGCTCAAGGCACCGCAGTTGGTGCAGGCGCCGCTGCTGTCGGGTCCGGATTTTCGCGTCGTGCCCGAAGTGGCGGTGCGCGGGTCCATAGCGGAATTTCTCATTCTCCCGAAGATTGGGCCCG
>OEIU01001698.1_pt1 | contig 13370 bp, 10 predicted proteins | sample 1539221 | NCBI WGS metagenome assembly OEIU01 (sample SAMN03792071, study PRJEB22550) | activated sludge metagenome | feature: wastewater treatment plant; material: activated sludge; isolation source: Wastewater treatment plant of a petroleum refinery complex | place: Argentina: Zarate | collected...
CTTTCTCGGTTGCATTGTCGTGAGCGGCTTTTGCCTCGGCGAGATCGCGCTCCAGACGATATTTCGCGACGGCTCGCTCCCGCGCCGTCACCCACAGCGTCTGCATCTCCTCGAAGCGGATTTTTGCTTCACGGAAAAGAATGTCCGCAGGCAGACGCAGATCGGCGCTCCGATCGGTGCTTTCGAGAAAAAGCGCCACGGCTTTTTTCCCGGCTTCAAGGCTTTCTGTCAGTGCGGCGAGTTCGGCCTGCGATGCATCGCGCTTGCGAAGGCGCGCCAGCAGGCTGTCGATCCGCTCGCGCCAGCGCAGCATTTCGGCGGGCTCGCGCGGCGCAATGCCCGATGCCGCCCACAGTTGAGCCCAGGCGTCTTCGAGCTGGGCGAGACCGGCCCTGAGCCGTTCGAGCTTTGCGATGGATCGGACCCGCTCGTCGCGATGGTTGTCGAGGCGATGCTGCGCATCCTCCAGCCGCGTCGCGCGCTCGGTGTCGCTCAACAGCTGATCGGTGATGCTGTCGATGGTTTGCGATGTCTGCCGGACCTCGTCGAACTGCCGGTATCGCCATTCGCGATCGCCATCGAGCGCCGCGCGCAAGCCGTCAAACAGTGAATCGCGCGAGCGCCGCGCGTCGGCAAGATCGCTGCGCGCCGCCCGTTTGCCGGCGCTCGAAAGGCGCGCCAGCTCCGCTTCGCCGGCCGCGATCCGGCCGTCGATTGCGTCGATCTCGTCAGCCAGCCGTCTGGCTTCATTCGCCGCCGTCTCATGTGCCTGCGCGTGTTTCGCAATCGCGTTGAGGTCAGGCAACGGAACGGCGGTAAGGTTTTCCAGCTTTCCGGGCGAAGGATCGAGCGAAGCGAGCTCGGCGCGCAATCCCTCCGATTCGACATTCAGTGCAGCGCCTTCACGACGAAGCCGCTCAGCCTGACCGGACAGATCGCCGAGCGCGCTGAAACGTTGTCGCACCTGCTCGATGTCAGTTGAGGGCAGGGCGGCGGCGGAACCGGCAAGTTCGTCGAGCTCCTGCTGAGCGCGGGTGCGGCGCTGGTCGGCTTCGGCCAGCGCCCGGCCGATGTCGCGGCTTTCCGCGATCAGCTGCCGCGCCAGGGCCAGCGCCGGGTCGGTAGGCAAGTGGTCGAGCAGTTCGACATGCGAGGGGAGGCCGAGCCTGCGGGCATGATCGTCGAGCGTCGCCTGTGCGGTGTCACGGGCCTGACGCCGTCGCGGCAGATCGTCGAGACCTTTGCGGATTGCGCCGAGCCGCTCGCGCAAGGCGTCGATGTCCGCGCCGGCCGTGAGCAACCGCTCGTCGATTGCAAAGCCGGCTATTTCAGCAGCGCTTTCCGCGCCTTCGGCGTCAACCGCCGCGATCTGCTTTTCGAGGCTGAGATGCTCCTTGAGAGCTTCATCCCAGTCCGACAGCATGTGCGGCGAGATGGCCGGCAGGCCGGCATGGACGGCCAGCTCCTCCCCGATCCGGTCGATCCGGTCGAGATGTGAGCGCGTCCGCAGCGCTCGTTGCCAGAGAGCCAGCTTGCCGCCGAGATTGCCGTGTTCTTCCCGGACCCGATCCAGCCGCGCGCTGGCCTCGTTGACGGCCGCCTCCGCCTGCCGGATCGCATCGCGTGTGATGATGGCCTCCCGCAAGGCGCGGTCAGCCGTCTCGCGGCGATCGAGCGCAAGATAGAACGCCTTGCTTCCCGCGCGGCGGGCAGTGAAACGCTCATCGGCTTCCGTCTGAAGACGATCGCGAAGCCGCGACAGCGCGGTCATGGCGGTGGAGCTGGCCGCCAGCGTCTCGGCGAGATGGCCGCCTGCCCTCAGCAGTTCTTCGCCGCCCTCGCGCAGTTGCGCGGCGGTCAGACCGAACTCGTTGCAGAACGTTTCGCGAGTCAGCCCACCGAGCAGCGGCGACAGCAGATCGTCCGGCAGCGGCTGTTCGTTTTCGTCAATGAGGGTGTTCTTGTTGCCTTTGCGCCGGCGCAAGGCAACGATCTTTCCGCTTGAGTGGCGAAAGCGGCCGCCGATGCGCAGCTGGGGGCCATCATGTCTGAAGTCATAAGGCGTGCGTGCGCCGAACCCGAACAGCAGATCGCCAACGGCTGACAAAGCCGAAGTCTTTCCCGCCTCGTTGGCGCCAAGCACGATGTGCAGCGCCGCCTGCGGGTCGAATGTCAGCGTTCGATCCGTGAACGCGCCATATCGCTCGAGCGCCAGCTGCTCGATCCTCACGTCAGCTCTCCCGCGACCAGAGCCCGCGCGTCGGCAAGCAGCGTTTTGAGCATGTCGGACTCGGCGAAGTCGCCGTGAAGATCCTTCGGCAGCCTGGCTTTGATGCTCTCGACCAGCTCTGAAAGAACCGTCTGGAATTCCGGATCGTCGGCGGTCTCCGCGAGCAGTTGCGCGACATCGAGGCTGTCGTCGGGAATTGGCGCGAGCGAGGGTGGCGCTGTCCGTATCTTCAGCGATTCAACCCAGAGGTCGTCGGAGAGCTGAAATCCGCGCGCGCGCAGATCGTCCTGCAGTCGCTCGCGCTGCGCGACGAGGCGGTTGTGGAGCGCCGTTTCGCCCGTCAGCGTGATGCGCGCCGCGAGCGGACGATTGTCGCTGGCGGCGTGCGCATCCGCCAGCGCCGTGTCAACGCGCGAGACGATGTCCGTTTCGCTTGCAGCGCCGGCAACGTCGACGGACAGATGTCCCCATCGCGCATGATCGAGTACGATGGGCGACACCTCGACGATCCGCCCGTCCTCGACCGTGACGCGCACGGCGCCCTTCGTTCCCGTTTCCCGAATGCTGCGCCCTTGCAGGTTTCCGGGAAAAACGACCCACGGATGGCGATGGACGATTTCGGCGGCATGGACGTGTCCGAGCGCCCAGTAATCGTAGCCGAAGCTTTTCAGGCTCTCGATACTGCAGGGCGCGTAGCCTTCGTGCCCGCGCGTGCCGTCGAGCGAGGTATGGAGGATGCCGATATTCAGCCACCCTTCGCGGCGTGCCGGATAGGTCTCGACGAATTCGTCCGTCAGGCGATTGGGAAAACTTCGGCCGTGCAGCGCGACGCGCAAGGAGTCGATCGTCAGCGTTTCCGCCTTTGCAGATGCAAAGGTGCGAGCCGATGGCGGGGAGGGCAGTTCCCGCGACATCACGCTCTCGGCATCATGATTGCCCTTGATCATGAATACTGGAATGCCTTCGCGGTGGAGCGCGCTGATGGCGCGGACGAAGAACAGTCCGGTAGTGACGTCTTTCCAGTCGCCATCAAAAATGTCGCCCGCAATGATGAGAAACGACGCCTTGCTGGCGATGGTTTCCTGCACCAGCGCCTCGACGGCGCGGCGGCCGGCCTGCGCAAATTTCTCGGCGATCCGCTTGTCCTTCAGGCTCAGTCCCGCAAGCGGACTGTCGATGTGAAGGTCGGCGGCGTGAATGAATGTGAAGCGCATGATGCGTGGTAGGCTCTACAACGTCTGTTACGGCTGACGATACATCGGCTTGCGCTTGCGCACCGGTTCGAGCAGCGACCAGTCGCCTTGCTCGACCGTATGGCCTTTCGGAAACGGAGCGCGAGGCTCCTGCCCGAGCGAATTCATCACGCGATCGTCGCGATAATAGCAAAGCAGGACGACGCGGACGAGCGACGACAGCGCCGAGCCGCCGCCGGCGTGCAGCTTTTCCGCGACGTCGCGGCGTCTGGGCGGCTCGAGATCGGCAAACGGACGGTCGCAGAGCGAGGCCAGATTCGTCAGCGCGCGGCGGACGTCATCGACATCGCGCTCGAGGCTTTTCAGGATCTCGGCGAAAATGGCGTCATCGTCGGCGCCAGGCACCTGATAGGTGTCGCTCTTCGGGATGATGACGCCGGCGAGGGCACGGAAATTGCGGATTTCCTCCGGCTCAAGATTTTTCTGCTGCATGGCGATTTCAATCGAACAGGTTTGCGAGGCGTTGCTTGATGCTGTCGGCAATATAGAGCGCGAGCGCCTGGATGGTGGAGGTCGGATTGACGCCACCCGACGTGACCCAGATGCTGCCGTCGATGATGAAGAGGTTCTTCACATCGTGACAGCGGCCCCATTCATTGACGACCGAACGCTCGGGATCGACACCCATTCGCGCCGTGCCGAGCAGGTGCCAGCCGCCGTTGAGGATCGGGCTTTCGATGCCGATATTTGTTGCTCCCGCCGCGGCCAGAATCTCTTTCGCGCGGGCGATGCCATGAGACATCATCCTCTGGCTGTTTTCACTGATCGTGTAGTTGATTCGCGGCGCGGGGATGCCGCTCGAATCCTTCAGCACCGGATCGAGCGTGACGCGGTTGTGCTCTTCGGGCAGGTCTTCACAGATCGCCGACAGGCCGATCCGGTGATTCATCAGCTGGCGATAGACGCGATGATGGTCCTCGCCCCAGGGCAGACGGCCGGCGGACGAACTGACGATCGCTTCCATGATCGAGCCGACGCCGCGGCCGAACTGAAACGTGTAGCCACGCACGAAGTCGCGCGAAGGGTCAGTTTCGTAGAATTCCTGGCTCCACAGGCACAGCGGGGGGCCGTGATTGCCGTCGAGCGGCTCATCGACATAGCCGTAGGTCTGGGCATAGGGGTGAAACATCAGGTTCTTACCGACGAGGCCACTGGAGTTGGCGATGCCGTTCGGAAAACGGCCTGACACCGAATTCAGCATCAGGCGGGGCGTGCCGACGCCGTTGCAGGCCAGAATGACCATTTCCGCCGGCTGAAAGTGCTCCTTGCCGTCGCGGTCGTAATAGATCGCCCCGGACGCCATGCCGTTCTCATCGAGCGTGATTTCACGAACGCGGCAAAACGTGCGCAGTTCGACGCCCGCCCGCAATGCGTGGGGCCAATAGGTGATGTCGGTGCTGGCCTTCGCGCCCTGCGCGCAGCCCGGCGTGCAATGGCCGAGATTGATGCAGCGCGCGCGGCCTTCATAATCGGTGGTCGCGATCGTCGAGTCCGATGGCCACCAGTGCCAGCCGAGTTGGTTCATCGCCTTGGCGAAGCGCGCCCCCGATTTGCCAAGCGGCAGCGGCGGCATCGGCGGTTGTTTGGGGGGATAGGCCGGGTCTCCGGCAAGGCCGGACACGCCCATCATCCGGTCGTTTTCGGCAAAGAAAGGTTCGAGCGTTGCGTAATCGATCGGCCAGTCGTCGGCGACGCCGTCCAGCGTGCGGACCTTGAAATCCGACGGATGCATGCGGGGAAAATGCGCCGTATACATGATGGTGCTGCCGCCGACGCCGTTGAAGTTCACCACCTTGATCGGCGAGGCGGAGTCGTTGATCGGATAGTCGGTCGGACGCGCGCGGCGATTGGGACTGATGGCGAAGTCGCCGAACAGCCGTGCCTCCCAATCGCGGCCGTTGCTGGGATAGTCTGACGGTTTGACCCAGTCGCCCTGCTCGAGGCACAGGATCCGCATTCGGGTTTCGGCGAGGCTCCATGCCACCGCCGCGCCCGATGCGCCCGAGCCGATGATCAGCACGTCGACCTTGTCATGCATCGTCTGTCCTCCCCGGCGGCCGCGAAGGCATCCCGCGTTGCGCCGATCACTCGTCGGACAATTCCAGATTATGCCGGCGTTGTGAACTCGATTGACGGGGTTAAGCCGGTTTGCGGCGGGCTTGTGAACCGGCTCGCGCCGAGCGCGGGCGGCCTCGACGCGCGGCTGGAATATCGCTGCGACTGCGGCTAGGATTTCAGCAGAACAGCGTCATAAACATAACAAGGGAGGCTGGCCATGACCGCAGCGTCTTTCGATTTCAGCGGCAGTTTTACGAAAAATCTGCCGGTCCCCGCGGTGAAGTGGACGGGCAGCCCCAGGTACAATTTCACGGGCGGCAACAACGACGCGGAGCTGCTTCCGCTCGACAATCTGATATCGGCTGCGAGCGATGTATTGCGCAGGGAAGGCCGCACGCTCGCGACCTATAACCTGTCGAGCGGACCGCAGGGATATGGCCGGCTGCGCGACTTCATCGCCGGCAAGCTGAAGCGGGATGCCGGCATCGCCTGCAGCCGCGAGGATATTCTGGTCGTTTCCGGCTCGCTTCAGGCGCTCGATCTGATCAATGCGGTCTTTCTCGAGAAGGGCGATACCGTCATCGTCGAGCAGGAAGCCTATCAGGGCGTACTCAGCCGCTTCGCACGCCTCGGCGTCGAGGTCGTCGGCATTCCGCTCGATAATGATGGTATGAAGATCGACGCGCTGGCCACGGCACTCGACGATCTCAAGCAGCGCGGGATCGTCCCAAAATTCATCTACACAATTCCGACCGTGCAGAACCCGACCGGCACGATCATCCCGCCGGAACGTCGGGCCGCGCTGCTGGCGCTGGCGCGCCAGCATGGCATCCCCATTGTCGAGGATGACTGCTATGCCGATCTGATCTGGGATCGCAGCCGCCCGCCGGCGCTCTATGCGACCAGCGAGCATGGCGGCGTCATTCATGTCGGCTCGTTCTCGAAGTCGATCGGGCCGGCTCTGCGCGTCGGTTACATCGTCGCGCCCTGGGAGGTTCTTTCGCGCCTCCTGTCGGTCAAGACCGATGGCGGCACCGGCGCCATCGAGCAGATGGTTCTCGCCGAGTTCTGCGAGGCGCGATTTGCCGATCACGTTGCGAGCTTGACGCGTGGGCTGCGCGCCAAGCTCGATTGCCTGATGGCCGCGGTCGACGAACAGTTCGGCACCGCTGCCGAGTTCGTGGAGCCGCGCGGCGGAATCTTTCTTTGGGTCAAACTGCCTGAACAGGTCGATTCGCTTCAGCTGTTCCGGGCGGCCTCGGCGGCCGGCGTCGCCGTCAATCCCGGGCCGGAATGGTCAGTTCAGAAAACGTCGTCCAAGAACTGGATCAGGCTTTGCTTTGCAAGCCTTTCCGCCGAGGACATCCGCGCAGGCGTCGCCAAACTTGCGGAGGTCTGTCGTGCGGAATTCGGCGTTCCGCAGTCGATCGCCAATGTGACCCGCCGCGCCGTTTGATGTTCGATCGCTGCTGACCGGTTTCCTCCGCAGGAGTCATTATTGATTGCCTGGGCTTAGATGACCCACATCCAGACCAAGGCAATCGCTGCAACGATAAGGAAGCCGTTGCCGATGAATGGGGTGTCTCGTTCCCGAACGACGTTCACGATGGTGGAAATGATCGCGAGAAGCGATGCCGTAACCATGATCGAGGCGAAAACAAGAGCGCGATCCATGATGTGCCTATAGCGGTGAAGATCGTGTTCTGTCAGAGCAGTTTAACGTTTCGTTGAAACGCCAAATTGCGCTTCCTTCCTGCGTTAATGCGTTTTCTTTCACACGAACCGGCGCCTGCTTCGCTCGAAAACGCTATGGTGCCGCCGCACTGGGATCCCAAGCCGCCAGCGGATCGTTCTTTACGTAATACTATATCGCAGAATACCTTCCTCAGAACAGCTGAAAGCTGAATTTGGGCGTGGCTGGCGAGGAGAGCCAAGTCTGAAATTATCGGATGCAGTTATTTCAGGAGTTTATTTGATTTCGCGAGCAATTGAACATAGCCGCTCGGAACGAGTTTTGCGCATACTACAAACGAGTAATCCCGACCATGACCTTATTCGGAGCATAATATGACCAATTCCCGCGTCATGCTTTTGCTGCTGAGCGCTGCAATGGGTGTTTCGACAGCGGCAAGCGCAGCAGCGCCCACGGCGCTTCTGAACAAGTCCGTCGTCATCACTTGGACGGAATCCATCACGGAAAAGGGCGAAGACGGTCGGGTGATGACTCACCCGGCAAACCGTGAGCGTATCGCCTATATCAGTTCAACCGGCCGCATCTTTCTTCGCGCCACAAACAACCTGCCGGGTGGGCAGGGAGTTTATGAAAATGCGCCCGGCGCTTCGCCTGCCGGCTCCCTGGCGTTTCAGGGCAGCAATACGATGGTCGGCACCAGCGTCTTTAGCGGCTTTGCGCGCAGGCTGACAGTCAATTTCGGATCGGGCTATTCCTCATGCAGCGCTTCGGTCGTCTATGGGAAATCCGGAGGATCGCGGACCTGGAAAAGCCCTGACGGAAAGCGAACCTACGAAGCCATTGCCATTTCAGTCGGAACAACCAGCTGTTCTATAAGGGACGGCAACGCGCTTGCTCGATAGCCGGCTCGTTCCGGTAGTCAATCGGTACGACGTTGTCGGTTCGTCGTGTTTGTCGGTTCCGCGCGGGATATTTACAGAGAATCTGGAAAATTCTGGCTGGGGCGGGAGGGATCGAACCTCCGAATGGCGGAATCAAAATCCGCTGCCTTACCGCTTGGCTACGCCCCAATTCCGACTGTCTGCGGGAGGCGCGGACAATAGCCGCACACTCCGGTGAAGGCAACGCCGCGCGCCGGTGATCCTGACCGACGGCGGTTTACGCGCAGGGGCCAGGCGCGATAGAGAAGACCAGGCACGAAGGTCGGCCTCCCTGTTGAAAATCCGCTATCCTCGATCGTTCTGACGGTCGATCGGACATAGCTTGAAGCCGCTCGGCTCATTGCGCTAAGTCGTGTGCCACGCCGCTCATCGCGGCGAGAAAGGCGTCAATACGGACCATGAGTGCTGCTCCACGACTTGCAATCGTCACGGACGGCGAGCAGCTCGAACTGCGGCCGAGCGGCTCATGGACCGTTGCGAACGCTGCGGCGCTTGAATCGCTCGTCCGCGATCTGGAGCCGCAACTGTCGCGCGCGAAAAACCTCACGCTCGATTTTGCCGAGATGCGGGAGCTCGACACGGCCGGTGCATGGCTGCTCGAAAAAATGTCGCGCCGGGCCGGCCGTCCGCTCGCCGAGACGGTCCGTGGCGCGGATGAGCGCTACGCCGGGCTGATCGACGAAATGAGAGAGGTCAATCGTGCGCCGCCGCCGCCGCGTGCCGATGGAAACCCGCTGACGAACCTGCTCGAGACCATTGGCCGGGGCGTGTTCAGTCTCAAGGACGACCTCGCCGCGTTCCTGCAAATTCTCGGTGAGTTGACTGGCGCGCTCGCGCGCCTCGTCACCAAGCCGCTTTCGTTTCGCCTGACATCCACGGTCTATCAGCTCTACAAGGTGGGCTGGCAGGCGATCCCGATCATGGCGCTGATCACGTTTCTGATCGGCGCGATCATCGCGCAGCAGGGCATCTTCCATTTCCGAAAGTTCGGCGCGGAATCCTACGTCGTCGACATGGTCGGCATCCTCGTCCTGCGCGAACTCGGCGTATTGATCGTCGCGATCATGATGGCGGGACGATCGGGCAGCGCCTACACCGCCGAGATCGGTTCGATGAAGATGCGCGAGGAAATCGATGCGCTCTCGACGATGGGCCACGATTCGATCGAGGTACTGGTGTTGCCGCGTGTCATCGCCCTTGTCATCGCTCTGCCGATCCTCGCCTTCATCGGTGCGATGGCCGCGCTGTATGGCGGCGGTCTGGTCGCCTGGCTCTATGGCGGGATGAGCCCTGCAACATTCATCGAGCGCTTGCACGAGGCGATTTCGGTCACGCATTTCAAGGTCGGCATGATCAAGGCGCCGTTCATGGCGCTCGTCATCGGCATTATCGCAACCGGCGAGGGGCTGCGCGTCAAGGGCAGCGCGGAATCGCTCGGCCGCCAGACGACGACCTCGGTGGTGAAATCCATCTTCGTCGTGATCGTGCTGGATGGATTGTTCGCTGTCTTCTTCGCATCGATTGGAATGTGAGATGACAGAATCGACCGAATCTTTCGCGATCAGGGTCAGCGATCTTCAGGTCGGCTTCGGCCGCCGCGTCGTGCTCGATCGCCTGTCGCTCGACGTGCGCAAGGGCGAGGTGCTCGGACTGGTCGGGGCGTCCGGCGGCGGCAAGTCGGTGCTGATGCGTACGATCATCGGGCTGATTCCAAAGCGCGCCGGCCGCATCGAAGTCTCGGGCCTCGACATATCGGACGTTCGCCTTCGCGATCCGCACGCGGTCGCCGGCCGCTGGGGCATCCTGTTTCAGCAGGGCGCGCTGTTCTCATCGCTCAATGTCCGCCAGAACATCCAGTTTCCGATGCGCGAGAACATCGCGATGTCGCAGAATCTGATGGACGAGATCGCCACGGCGAAACTGGAAATGGTCGGCCTCAAGGCCGACGACGGCGACAAGTTTCCTTCCGAACTCTCCGGCGGCATGACCAAGCGCGTCGCGCTGGCGCGGGCGCTGGCGCTGGATCCACCACTGCTGTTTCTTGATGAGCCTACTTCCGGGCTCGATCCGATCTCGGCCGGCGATTTCGATGCCCTCATCAACACGCTGAAAAAGACGTTGGGACTGACCGTTTTCATGGTGACGCACGATCTCGACAGCCTGAATACGGTTTGCGATCGGATTGCGGCGCTGGTTGAAGGCAAGATCGTCGCCATCGGAACGATGGATGAAATTCTGGCGTCCGGCCATCCCTGGGTCAGGGCCTATTTCCACGGCAAGCGCTCGCGGCTCGTGCGCGCTCAATCAATGTGAGAGTCGACAAATGGAAACGCGTGCCCCCTTTGTCATTATCGGCGCCTTCGTTCTTGCAGCGGTCGCCGCGGTGTTCGGTTTCGTCTACTGGCTGAACAACGTCGGCGGTCTCGGCAAGCGCGATACCTATCGCGTGCAGTTCACGGGCTCGGTCTCGGGGCTGCTCGTCGGCGCGCCGGTGCTGTTCAACGGCATCAAGGTCGGCGAGGTGGTCAGCCTCGGCCTGACGCCGGACAATCCGCGCGGCGTTAGCGCCACCGTGGCGGTCGCGCAGAACACGCCGATCCGCAGGGATACCAAGGTCGGCCTCGAATTTCAGGGACTGACCGGCGTGCCGGTCGTCGCGCTCGAGGGCGGACAGGAGACGGCGTCGTCAGGCCCGGTCGAGATGCTGGTCGCCGAGCCGGGCGCGAACCAGAGCATGACGGGAGCGGCGCGTGACGCGCTGCGCCGGGTCGATCAGGTGCTTGAGGAAAATTCCGGCCCGCTGCGCTCGACGATCGCCAACCTGCAAACCTTCTCCGAAGGGTTGGCGAAGAACACGCCGCGCCTCGACGGCATCATCGCTGGTGTGGAACGCATGACCGGCGCCGCTCCGACGCCGAAGAAGGTGATGTTCGACCTGCAGGCCGCGACCCGCTTTGCGGAGCCACGCAAGCCATTGCGCGGTCCACTGGTGATCTCCGAGCCGAGCGGCGTTGTGATGTACGATACACAGCGCTTTCTGTTCGAGCCCGGCAAGGAGCTGGCAGGTTTCACCGATGCGCAATGGAGCGACAGCGTTCCGAAACTGCTGCAGTCGAAATTGCTGCAGAGCTTCGAAAATTACGACATCGCGCACCCGCCGCTGCGCGACGGCGACGAGACCGCGCCGCGTCTTGCGGCCGACATTCGCAGTTTCCAGATCAAGGGCGATGCGGAGATGAAGGCCGAACTCAGCCTGTCCGTCAAATTGATCGGAAAGAACGGACAGGTCGCGGCTGCACGCGTTTTCACAGCCGAGCATAAGCTTGATGGCAACGATCCTGCTGCTGCTGTCGCCGCGTTCAATGCCGCATTCGGGACATTGATGACCGAACTCGCGCCGTGGGTTGCCTCGGCGCTATAGATTCATACGATGCCGAACGAAGCGAATGCGCGAGTTTCACGCGCTGCATATCGCTTCGAATGACTCCAGGCCTCTCACTTCGTCATTTTGCCGTGGTCGGACGAGTGCGAATGAGAGGATGACGGAGCGGTGTGTCCACCGTGCTGCTGCTTTGCTCCGACGCTTTCGACCGAGAAAGGCACAACGGTCTTTCCTGCTTTCTTAAACTCCAGCGTGACGTTGAATCGGTTGCCTTCCTTCAATGGCTGCTTCAGCTCCATGAACATGATGTGATAGCCGCCGGGCGCCAGCGTGACGGTCTTTCCCGACGGAATCGCCAGACCGCCTCCGAGCGGGCGCATCGTCATGACGCCATTGGATACGGCCATCTCGTGAACTTCGGTTTTCCCGGCAACGTCGGTGCTGGCGCTCGTCAGGCGGTCGTCGCCCCGACCCTTGTTTTCAACAATCAGGAAACCGCCGGCGACTTTCGCGCCGCCCGGTGTTGCGCGACTCCAGGCGCGTGAAATCACGAGGTCGCCGGCGCGAATCTCCTCCGCTGCCGCTGGACCGACCGCAAAAGCGATGAAGGCGAGCGCGAGCGCCGGCAGCATATTTCGATAGCGGATCATGATGTGCTCCTATGCCGATGATGATGGTTCGTTGCCGCGCGATATTTCACCGTTACATCCTGTAGCGGATGCCGGCGAAGACGCTTCGCCCCGTGCCGGGATTGAACAGTCGCGAGGTTGGCGTGGCGCGGTCGATGACGCTGGTTGCGGCGATGTAGGCCTTATCGGACAGATTGCGGCCTTCAACGTAGGCGGAAAATCGCTTGTCGTCGTCATAAGCCGCCTTCAGGCCCCACAGCAGATAAGGTTCTGTCGTCAGCGTATTGGCGCTGTCGACGTAATAGGCGACCGGAATCCATTCGATGTTGGGGCCGAAGGAAAAGCCCGCCGGATGCTTGTAAAGAAGCTCGGCGCGAAGCAGGTGCGGCGGCGCGCCAGGCAGACGGTTGTTTCCGAACGTCGCGTCGTTGTCGTAACGGAAATCATTGTAGGTGTAGGCGATATTGAGCCAGATGCGATCCGGGGTATCGCCATGAGCTGCAAGACCTTTGAACAACGTGATCCCTGCACCGGCTTCGACGCCCTGATGAATCGTACGGTCGGCGTTGGTTACGTTGCAGTTTCCGAACGAGCTGTAGAAGCATTGCAGTTCGTTGCGAATGTCCGAACGATAGAGGGCGAGATCCCACGAATAGTCCGGCCGTCGGCCGCGCGTGCCGATCTCGTAGGTGGTTGCGGTCTGCGCCTTGATGTCGAAGAAGCGGATGGTCGGAAAGTTCGGATTGAGAAAGTTCGGCGCGACGCTCTCGCCGAAGCTTGGCGCTTCCGCGCTGCGCGAGACGTTGGCGAAGACCTGCCAGGTCGGATCGACATCCCAGAGAATGCCGGCCTTGGGGCTCAGCAGGCTGAACGTGCTGCGGCCGGAAACGTCGCCGTTCAGCGAAAAGTTCACGCGCTGGTCGCGGACAGCGTAAAGATATTGCACGCCGCCGATTAACGACACCGTGGGCGTCGCATACCAGGCGTTTTCCAGATAGGCCGAATAGTTTTCCGGCTTTTGCAGGAGCGACGACAGCGGCGTTCCCTTGTTGCCGCCGACATTGGCGTACTGGTTCGCGTCGGTGACGCCGTTGACGATATTGACACCGACCGTCAGGCGATTGCGATGACCGCCGATGATCCGCTCATCCTGCCCCCGCGCGAACGCGCCGTAATCCTGATAG
>OEIU01001699.1_pt1 | contig 13365 bp, 12 predicted proteins | sample 1539221 | NCBI WGS metagenome assembly OEIU01 (sample SAMN03792071, study PRJEB22550) | activated sludge metagenome | feature: wastewater treatment plant; material: activated sludge; isolation source: Wastewater treatment plant of a petroleum refinery complex | place: Argentina: Zarate | collected...
GCGTGGGCGGGCCGTCGACGCGTCCGGCCATGTGCGGCAGGCCGGTCAGCGCCTGCACCACCAGGTCGCTGCCGCGCCATTGCCGGTAGTCGCCCGACGGGCCGAACCAGTCGAGCGCGACCAGCGCGCGGCGGGGCCGCAGCGGCGCGAGGTCGAACGGCGCGGCCTCGCCGCTCAGCACCAGATCGGCGGCGGCGCAGCGTGCGGCGAGCGCGGCGTCGTCGACGGCCGCGAACGATTTGCCGGCCTCGAGCCAAGCCGCATAGGCGGCCTCCGTGGCCGATCCGTCGCGGGCGATGAAGGCCCGTGCCTCGTCACGGGAACGGGCGGCGACGGTGACGCGAGCGCCCGCATCGGCCAGCAGCCGGCCGCACCAGGCCGCGGCGGTGCCACCGGCGATTTCGACGACCGAAATGCCGGCCAGCGGCAGAGGAGAAGAGGCACGGGTGATCATGCGGCCCGATATTAATCGGTGCCGCTGTCGTTCGTGCGGCGATCAGTTCAGCGCGCTGACCGCTGCGCCTTCGCCGAGCAGCACGCGGCCGTCGGGCAGGGGCACCGTGATCGGCGCGACCTCGACCAGGGTGATGCCCTGCGTGCGGGTCAGGCCGATCGCCGTCGCGGTCGCCGGCGACAGGTCGACTATGCGGCCGTCGATGTACGGGCCGCGGTCCTGGATCGTCACGACCGCGCGCCTGCCTGTTTCCAGGTTGGTGACCAGCGCGCGGGTGCCCAGCGGCAACGTGCGGCTCGCCGCATTGTCGCCGCCCAGATCCATCGGCGTGCCGTCGGCCATCGTGCGGCCGCCGAACCGGTCGGCATAGAACGAGGCCCGGCCGGTACGGGCACGACCCGAATGGTCGGGCGCCGGCTTGCCGGAGCGGCCTGCCGCGCGGTCCGGTGCGGAGAATGCTTTCGTCGAGCTCGGGTCCGATGGAGCGGTGATCACGCGCGGCAACGTTCCGGCACGCCACGGCTCCCTGTCGCCGGCCGCCGAGCCCCGAGCCGCTTCGAGCGCGTGGGGGCCGCCGTCGTAGGGCACGCCGCCGTCGGCGAACACCTTGTGGAGCACGGGCGTGCAGGCCACGCTCACCACCAGCCAATAGATGATCTTCAGTTGTCGGGGTCGCATCGTCCTCTCCGTCGGGGCCGGCACGATGCCGCCGGCTCGACGGAGTGCCCGGCAAGCGGCATGCCCGGATTTGCGGGGGAACCCAATCGGAAAGCAAGTGACAGGCCCGGACAGGCGCCCGCCGCCGAGCCTGCGAGCGTGCGGTCAGCCCGCGGCGCTGCGTATGCGCGCCGCCGCCTGGCGCAGCGGCACCAGGAAGCGGTCGATCGCGGTGGCTTCGTCGAAGCGACCGGCCGGCAGGCTGACATTGATCGCGGCCATCATCCGGCCTTCGGCGTCGCGCACCGGTACTGCGATGCCGCAGATCGAATCATCGAGCTCGCGGTCGACCCATGCATAGCCCTGAACGCCTGCGGCCTGGATGCGCGCGGCCAGCTCGCGCCTGCCGGTCACCGTGACCGGCGTCAGCTTCTTCGGCTGGACCTCGGCGAGGCAACGCTTCAGTGACGCGTCGTCGAGCCCGGACAACAACACCCGGCCCATCGACACCGCATGCGCGGGCAGCCGGCTGCCCGGGACCGGACTCATCGCCAGGATGCGGCGGGCATGCACGCGGGGGATGTAGACGATGTCCTCGTCGTCGAGCACCGATGGGGCGCACGACTGGCCGATCGCCGCGTTCAGCTCCTCCAGCACCCGCTGCGTGTGCCGCCAGAACGGCAGCGTGTAGAGGTAGGCCATGCCGAGCCGCAGCACTTTGGGCGTGAGCCAGTAGTGGCGGCCGTCGGTCTGCACGAACTGCAGTTCGTGCAAGGTCAGCAGGAAGCGGCGCACCGCGGTGCGCGGCAGGTCGCTGGCCTGCGCGATCTCGGCGATCGTCAGCCGGCCCGCCTGCTGACCCATCCGTTCGATGATCGTCAGGCCGCGGGCGAACGCGTGCACGAAGGATTCGCTCTGCGGCGTGGCCATCTCGACGGGGCGGACAAGGTTCGAGGCCGCGGGCATGAACCGCGGGAGGCACGGCCGGCCGCCGGCAAGCGCGGGCCCGCCTGCTTGACAGCCAGGCGGAACCCTTCACAATGCCGTCGACAACGACCATGAAGCGGACAAAACCAACCGCTTAGCGGTCATTGTAACTCAACCCGGCAATGCCGCAAGCAGCCGGCGCGAGCCCCGAAACCAACAGTGCGGGCGGCAGTCCGGCACGACGCGAGACATCGATGAGCGAGGCGAGCGCATTCGAGACCGATTTCTGGAAGGACGCGCATCTGCGCAAGATGTGGGACGACATCGTTCCCGGCGAACCGCGCCGCACGATTCCGTACACGCTGACCCTGGAGGCGATCCAGAAGTACTGCCGGGTGGTCGGCGATCTGCATCCGCTGTACTTCGACGAGGCGTATGCGAAGGCGTCGCCGTACAAGGGGCTGATCGCGCCGCCGGCCATCCACATCCTGCTGATGTTCGCCTGCACGCCGGCCGACGACTGGATGCGCAGCCCCGGCACCGTGAACGCCGGGCAGTCTTGGAGCTACAACATCCCGGCGCGTCCCGGCGACGTGATCCGCCTACAGGCGCGCGCGCTCGACAAGTTCATCCGCAAGGACCGTCTGTTCGCGGTGCACGACAACGTTTTCTTCAACCAGAACGACGAAGTGATCTGTTCCGGCCGCGGCTGGACGATCCGTCCGATGTGAGGCCCCGATGAGCAACTACTTCGACACGCTGCAGGCCGGGCAGCGCATCACCGGCCAGCCGTTCTCGCCGACCCGGGAATCGATCCGCGAGTTCTGCGAAGCCTCGCTCGATTTCAATCCGCTGCATCTCGACGACGACTACATGAAGGGCAGCTTCGGCAAGACCACGTTCGACGGCATCATCATGCACGGCATGAACAATTTCGGCGTGATCTCGCGGATGCTGACCGACTGGCTCTACGCCAACGGCGGCGTGCACCGTCGGCTGGAGACGCGATGGAGGAAGCCGGTGAAGCCGGGCGACACGATCACGCCGGCCGCGGTGGTGACCGCCATCCGGCGCACCGAGCGCAGCCGCTGGGCCACGCTGGACGTGGCGGTGACGAATCAGCGCGGCGAGACGGTCGCCACCGGCGAGGCGATGGTCGAGTTCCCGCCCGCGCAGTGACGACGACGGAGACATCATGAACAAGCTCTTTCGATGCATGAGCGCCGTGCTGCTGCCGCTGCTGCTGATGGCGGCGGGCGGTGCCGCCGCGCAGAAGTTCCCGTCGCAGCCGGTCAGGATCATCGTGCCGTTCCCGCCCGGCGGCACCACCGACATCCTGGCCCGCGAGCTCGCGCAGGAACTGGCACAGAAGTGGTCGGTGCCGGTGCTGGTCGAGAATCGCGCCGGCGCGAGCGGCACGATCGGCTCGGAGCAGGTGGTGCGGTCGGCGCCAGACGGCCACACGCTGCTGCTGACCGCCACGCATCACGTGATCAATCCCAGCCTGTACAAGTCGTTGAAGTACGACGCGAGGCGGGACTTCACGTCGATCGCGCAGGTGGCGGCGGTGCCCAACGTGCTGGTCGTGCATCCGTCGCTCGGAGTCGATTCGGTGTCCGCGCTGGTCGAGCGGGCGCGCCGCGAACCCGGCAAGCTGCAGTTCGGCTCGGCCGGCATCGGCGGGGCCAATCATCTGTCGGGCGAGCTGTTCAAGTTCACCACCGGGATAGACATCGCCCACGTCGCCTACAAGGGCGCGGCGCCGGCGTTGAACGACCTGCTGGGCGGCCACATCCCGATGATGTTCGATTCGCTGCCGGGCGTGCTGCAGCACATTCGCAGCGGCCGGCTGAAGGCGCTGGCGGTCACGTCGCGCCAGCGCGCGGCGGCCGCGCCGGAGATCCCGACGATGGAGGAGGCCGGCGTCAGGGACTTCGAAGCCACCGCCTGGTTCGGCCTGTATGCGCCGGCCAACCTGCCGGCCGAGGTCACGCGGCAGCTCTCGGACGACGTGCTGGCGGCGCTGCGCTCGGCCAAGGTGCAGGCGGCGTATTCGCAACAGGGTGCCGAGCCCGGCACGATGTCTCAGCAGGCTTTCACCCGCTTCGTCGACGCGGAACTGGTACGCTGGAACAAGGTGATCACGGCGGCCAACGTCAAGCTGGAGTAGTGCAATGGCGGCGGACGACTCGCATGCTGACAGGCGGTCTCGGATACTGATCGTCGGAGCCGGCGTCGGCGGGCTGACCGCGGCGCTGGCGCTGCATGCGGCGGGCTTCTCGCGGGGGACGCTGCTGGAGGCCGCGCGCGACATCCGCGAGCTGGGTGTCGGGCTTAACCTGCCGCCGCATGCGGTGCGCGAGCTGACCGAGCTGGGGCTGGGCGACGCGCTGCGGCGCGACGGTGTCGAGACCGCCGAGCTGGCCTACCACGACCGGCGCGGCGAGCTGATCTGGGCGGAGCCGCGCGGGCTGGCGGCCGGCTATCGGTGGCCGCAGTATTCGATCCATCGCGGGCGGCTGCAGCGGCTGCTGGTCGATGCGGTGCGCGAGCGGCTGGGGCCGCAGGCGCTGCTGGCCGGTCAGCGGGCCTGCGCGGTGGACCAGGACAGTGGCGTGCCGGTCAGGGTGCGGACCGAGGGCGGCCGGTCGTTCGACGCCGATGTGTGCGTGATCGCCGATGGCATCCGCTCGGTGCTGCGCGACTCGTTGCATGGCGCCCCGGTGCCGCTGGCCACCAACGGCTGGGTGATGTATCGCGGGGCCACCGAAGCCGCCGATTTCCTGTCGGGCCGCTCGATGGTGATCGTCGGCGACGAGACGCAGCGCATCGTCGTCTATCCGATCGCGCCGGGCCTGCAGAACTGGCTGCTGGTGCGGCCGGCGAGCGAGGGTCCGGCCGGCGAGCTCGGCAACTGGAACCTGCCGGTGGCGCCGGCACGGGCCGCGTCGTTCGTGCACGACTGGCGCTTCGACTGGCTCGACATGCCGGCGCTGGTCGGCCGGGCCGCGCAGGCCTACGAATACCCGATGGCCGACATCGATCCGCTGCCGCGCTGGCGCTTCGGCCGCTGCGTGCTGCTGGGCGATGCGGCGCATGCGATGTACCCGTTCGGATCGAACGGTGCGTCGCAGGCGATCCTCGATGCGAGGGTGCTGGCGTTCGAGCTGTGGACCCGCGCCGATGACATCGATCAGGCGTTGAGCGTGTACGAGTCGGGTCGCCGCGAGACCACCGCGTCGGTGCAGCTCGCCAACCGCCGGCAGGCCGGCGACGTGATGAAGCGGGTCAGCGAGCTGGCCCGCCGGGCCGCGCATCTGGCGGCCGCCGACGAGCTGAAGGCGGTCGAGCAGCGCTACAAGCTGCTGGCCGGCTTCGACGTCGACACGCTGAATTCGCGTGCGTCGCTGAGCGTGCCGGCGGCGCAGCGCGCCGGGTGAGCCGCGACCACACCGCGTTGCCGGCGCCTCCGGGCTCCTGGCAGGCACCGACGCGGGCAGGTTTCAGCCCCGACTGACCCCCAGCCCCAGCAGCCGCGCCGCCCGCTGCACGCGTCGCGGAATCTGGTCGCGATAGACGTCGAGGTTGATCGCCTCGTCCTGCGATCCCCGCTGGCCGCCGAGGTAACGGGCGTACACGCCTTCGCCGATGCAGGCGAGCCGCCACTGCGCGAAGGCGCGGTAATAGTCGACGGTGGCCAGCTCCACGTTCATGCGGTCGGCGTAGAGCCGTGCCATCTGGTCCTGCGTCAGAAAGCCCGGCAGGCCGGTGGTGGCGGCATCGCCGCCCTGATCGGGATCCGAAGGGTCGTGCCAGTAGCCGAGCAGCCCGCCCAGGTCGGCCATCGGCTCGCCGAGCGTGCACAGCTCCCAGTCGAGCACGCCGGCCACCGGCCCTTCGGGCGCCATCATGCAGTTCGACAGCCGGTAGTCGCCGTGGGCGATCGTGGCCTTCGACGGCGGCGGCATCTTCGCCGCCAGCGTGTCGCGCACCCGGTCGATCAGCGGCAGCTCGCGGGTCTTCGACTGCTCCCACTGACCGGACCAGCGCTTGAGCTGCCGCTCGATGTAGCCCTCGCGGCGCGCGAGGTTGCCCAGCCCCACCGCATCGATGTCGACCTCGTGCAGGTCGCACAGCGTCGCCAGCAGCTCCCGGCTCATCCGCTCGCGCACCGGCTCGGCGAGCGTGCGGCCGATCTCGACGTCGCGCACGACGATGCCGTCGAGAAAGTGCATCACGTAGAAGTCGCGTTCGTTGACCGCCGGGTCCTGGCACAGGCCGACCATCCCCGGCATCGGCACCGCCGTGCCGGCCAGCGCCGACATGATCCGGTGCTCGCGCGCCATGTCGTGCGCGCTCGGCAGCAGCTTGCCGAGCGGCGGCCGGCGCAGCACGAAGCGGCGGCCCGCCGCGTCCTCGACCGCGAAGGTCATGTTCGAGCGGCCGCCGGCGATCAGCCGGAAGCGCAGCGGCGACGCGATCTCGGTGTGATCGGCGAACCAGGCGGTGACACGCGGGATGTCGATGCCCTCTATCGGGCGGGCGGGGTCGGTCATCGGGAAACGTCCATCGTCGTCGTCAGCCGGAACTGTACCGGCATCCTCAGGCTGCTGCCGGTGACGGCCGCTATGCCCTATGCTGACAGGCTGTTCAACCCACGAGCGTGCCCTTGCCACGCCCCTCACGATGGCAGCCAGCACTTCGATCGTCAGCCCGCGCGCACTGGCAGGGCGGGTGGCGCTGATCACCGGCGCGAACACCGGCATCGGGCGGGTCACGGCGCGCCGGCTCGCCGGGCTGGGGGCCCATGTGTTCATCGCCTGCCGCTCGGCGCAGCGTGCCGAGGGCGTGGTCGACGAGATCCGTGCCGGCGGCGGCGCGATCGAGGTGCTGGAGATCGACCTGGCCGACTTCGGCTCGGTGCGCGCCTGCGCCGACGCATTCCTCGCCCGCGACCGCCCGCTGCATCTGCTGATCAACAATGCCGGCGTCGCCGGTGGCCGCGGCCTGACCGCGTCGGGCTTCGAGCTGGCGTTCGGCATCAATCACATGGGCCACTTCCTGCTGACCCGGCTGCTGCTCGACCGGCTGCGCCGGTCGGCGCCGGCGCGCGTCGTCACGGTGGCCAGCCGCGCGCACTATCGCGCCGGCGGCATCGACTGGGACGCGGTGCGCAAGCCCACCGCGACGCTGACCGGCCTGCGCGAATACCAGGTGTCGAAGCTGGCCAACGTGCTGTTCAGCGCGGAGCTCGCGCGCCACGTCGCCGGATCGGGCATCACCTCCTATGCGGTGCATCCGGGCGTGGTCGCCTCGGACATCTGGCGCTCGGTGCCGTGGCCGATCCGGCCGCTGATGAAGCTGCGGATGATCTCCAACGAGGAAGGCGCCGAGACGACGCTGCATTGCGCGACGGCGGCCGAGGCGGCCGGGCAGAGCGGGCTCTACTATCACGCGTGCCGGCCGCGCACGCCGAGCGCGCTGGCGCAGGACGAGGCGCTGGCGGGCGAGCTGTGGGCGCGCAGCGAGCAGGCGGTGGCAGGGTATTTAGGGAGGGCCCCCAGCGCCGCCCAGATCGCCGCCGCCTCCGCCGACACCAGCCGACCGATCGTCTCGATCCGTTCCTGCGGCAGCCGCACGCCAGGACCGAACACCGCCACCGCCCCGAGCACTTTCGAGGCTGCATCGAACACCGGTGCGGCGACCGCTACCGCGCCCTGGATCAGCTCCTCGAAGCTGACCGCATAGCCGTTCGCGCGGATCCGCTGCAGCTCGGCGGCGGCCGGTGCCGCTGCCGGTGCGGCGCGATCGGTCAGCCAGGCGCGGATCGCCCGGCCGCTGGCGCCCATCGTGATCGGCGCACGGTAGCCGATGCCGCGCCGGAAGCTGAGCGGCTGCGCGCTCGGCAGCTCGGCCACGCACACCCGGTCGTCGCCGTCGAGCAGATACAGCGCCACCGTCTCGCCAGTCTGCTCCCACAGCCGCGCCAGCATCGGCTGCGCATGCTCGGCGATGTCCTGGTTCGACGTCCATACGTGGACCAGATGCGCGACCGCCGGCCCGAGCCGGAACCGCTGAGGGTTGCCGGAGGCCACGACGAAGCCGCTGGTCTGCAGCGTCTGCAGCAGCCGGTAGAGCGTCGGGCGGCTCAGGTCGACCCGGGTCAGCAGTTGGCCGGCGGTCAGCTCGGCGTCATGGGCGGTGAATGCCTTGAGGATCGCCAGCGCGCGTTCGACGGCGCGGACATTGTCGGCAGGTTTGGGACTGGTCATCGGGTCGCAGGGAGCGGCGCAAAAAGCCGGGGCAAGACAGGTTCGGATCCGCGCCCCTATAATCGGTATCCGTTGCGTGGACTATTGTCTCACGATACGGACACCAACTACAAACCACCGCTCACGTGGGAGACACATGATGAACAGGGAAATGTCCGAGACGCTGGTTCGCGCCGGCCCGGGCACCCGGATGGGCAACCTGATGCGCCGGTACTGGGTGCCGGTGCTGCTGTCCAGCGAGATCGCCGAGCCCGACGGGCCGCCGGTGCGGGCGCCGATCCTGGGCGAGAAACTGCTGGCCTTCCGCGACACCTCGGGTCAGGTCGGCCTGATCAACGAGTTCTGCTCGCACCGCGGCGTGTCGCTGTACTTCGGCCGCAACGAAGAGCACGGCGTGCGCTGCAGCTATCACGGTGTGAAGTTCGACCGTCACGGCAGGTGCGTCGAGGTGCCGTCGGCGCCGCAGCTTTGCGAACGGATGAACATCAAGGGCTATCCGTGCATCGAGCGCGCCGGTATCGTCTGGGCCTACATGGGTCCGCCGGACAAGCAGCCGGAACCGCCCGAGCTCGAGTGGTGCCTGCTGCCGGACAGCCACGTGTTCGTATCCAAGCGGCTGCAGGAATGCAACTACCTGCAGGCGATGGAAGGCGGCATCGACACCGCCCATGTGTCGTACGTGCACCGCTACGAGGTCGACATCGATCCGATGCACCAGGGCACGCGGGCGCTGGAGTACATCAAGGCCGACGGCAACGTGGTGTTCACGATCGAGAACACGCCGTTCGGCTTGACGCTGTTCGGCCGGCGCAACGGCGATGCCGACAGCTACTACTGGCGGATCACGCAGTGGCTGTTCCCGTGGTTCACGCTGATTCCGCCGTTCGGCGACCATGCGCTCGGCGGCCACGTCTGGGTGCCGATCGACGATGAACACTGCTGGGCCTGGAGCATCAACTGGCAGCCGTCGCGGCCGCTGACCGGGCACGAGCGCGCCGAGATGCAGGCCGGCAAGGGCATCCACGTCGAGTACGAGCCGGGCACGTTCCGTCCGAAGGCGAACAAGGGCAACGACTACCTGATCGATCGCGTCGCGCAGAAGGAGAAGCGCGCGTACAGCGGCGTGTTCGGCTTCTCGATGCAGGACGCGTCGCTGCAGGAGAGCATGGGGCCGATCCAGGACCACGAGGCCGAACGGCTGCTGCCCACCGACCGCGGCATCGTGATGGCGCGGCGCATGCTGTACGACGCCGCGCTGGCGCTGGAGCGGGGCGTCGAACCGCCGGCGCTGAACGCATCGGCGCAGCGCGTGCGCGCCGCCGGCGTGCTGCTGGACCGCGGGCAGGATCCGGTGCAGTGGGCCAGCCGCGAGCTGGCCGACGGCCTGCAGCAGGCGGTCTACTCGATCTGATGCCGCGCATGCAGGCGCCGCGGCCCGCCATCGAGCGGCCGGGCGCCGACACCCGCCCGGCGTCGCGGGCGGCACCTCGTTCGTCGATCCGGCTGACGCGCGGATCGCTGATGGAAACACACCAATGAGCAACATCACTTCGATCCGGATCCGGCGCCGCCGGCTGCTGGCTGCCGCTGCCGCGTCGCTCGCGGCCGCGGGCTTCATGCCGGGCGCATCGGCGCAGGTCCAGGAATGGGCGCCGACCCGGCCGGTGCGCATCATCGTGCCGATCGTCGGCAGCACCAACGACGTGCTGGCGCGCACGATCGCGCCCAAGCTGCAGGAGGCGCTGGGCCAGCCGGTCATCGTCGAGAATCGGCCGGGCGCCGGCGGCAACATCGGCGCCGACCTGGTCGCCAAGGCCGCGCCCGACGGCCACACGCTGCTGATCGGCTACAACGGGCCGCTGGCGGTCAACGTGACGCTGTTCGAGAAGATGCCGTACGACCCGCTGACCGATCTGTCGCCGATCACGCTGATGGTGACGACGCCGCAGTACCTGGTCGTCAATCCGTCGCTGCCGGTGAAGACGGTGGCCGAGCTGACCGCGCTCGCCAAGGCCAGCCCCGACAAGCTGTCGTACGGATCGATCGCGGTGGGCAGCGCGTCGCATCTGACGATGGAGATGTACAAGTCGGCCGCGCAGGTGAAGATGATCCACGTGCCGTACAAGGGCGCCGCGCCGGCGCTGACCGACCTGCTGGCCGGCCACGTGCAGGCGGCGTTCATGGTGCCGGGCAACGTGCAGCAGTTCGTCAAGGAGGGCAAGCTGCGGCTGGTGGCGTCCACCGGCCAGAAGCGGTTCCAGAGCACGCCGAGCATCCCGACGATGATCGAATCGGGCTTTCCGGACTTCGTCGCGACCTCGTGGATCGGCCTGCTGACCACCGGCGGCACGCCCAGGCCGATCATCGACCGCTATCACAAGGAGATGATGCGCATCCTCGCGATGCCCGACATCCGCGAGAAGCTGGTGGGGCTGGAGTTCGAGATCGTCGCCAACACGCCCGAGCAGTTCACCGCCTGGATCCGCGCCGAGATCCCGCGCTGGGGCGCGGTGATCAAGGCCACCGGCGCGAAGGTCGAGTGATGGCCGGCCGGCTCGCGCAGCGGGTGGCGCTGATCACCGGCGGCGGCTCCGGCATCGGCGCGGCCACCGCGCTGCGCTTCTGTGCCGAAGGCGCGGCGGTCACGCTGGTCGACCGCGACGCGGCCGGGCTGGCGCGCACCCGCGACAAGGTGCTGCAGGAGACGCCGCAGGCACGGGTCGAGCTGTTCCAGGCCGACATCGCCGATGCGCCGCTGGCCGAAGCCGCGGTGGCCCATTGCGTCGCACGGCTGGGCGCGTTGCAGGTGCTGGTCAACAACGCGTCGATCCGCAACTACTCGGCGCTGGCCGATGCGGACCCGGCGCAGTGGCGGCAGATGCTCGACGTGAACCTGGTGGGCACCGCGAGCTACTGCCGGGCGGCCTTGCCGGCGCTGAAGGCCGCCGGCGGCGGCAGCATCGTCAACGTGTCGTCGTGCTATGGCGTCACCGGACGCGCCGGCATGGGGCTGTACGACGCCACCAAGGCCGCGCAGTTGTCGCTGACCCGCACCCTGGCGATCGAACAGGCGGGCCACGGCATCCGCGTCAACGCCGTCTGCCCCGGCTCCACGCTGACCGAGTTCCACCTGGCGCGCGCCCAGGCCGCCGGCAAGAGCGAGCAGACGCTGCGCGGCGAGCGCCAGTTCACGTCGGTGCTGGGCCGCTGGGCCGACCCGTCGGAGATCGCCTGGCCGATCCTGTGGCTGGCGTCCGACGAGGCGTCGTACATCACCGGGGCGTCGCTGATGGTCGACGGGGGGCTGTCGATCCTGTAGCGCGGGCGGTCCGCCGCGATTCGTCAGGCGGCGAACTTCGGGCTCGCGTCGCGCGGCCACTTGGGACGGCCATGTCACGGCCGTGTCGGTGGACGCGTGCCCGCCGGCGCGTGTCAGCCGGGAGCGGTGGCCGCCGGGGCACGGACCAGCCCGTCGGCCTTGAACATCCCCTTGATGCCGCGCACCGCCTGACGGATCCGCGCCTCGTTCTCGATCAGCGCGAAGCGCACGTGCTCGTCGCCGTGGTCGCCGAAGCCGATGCCGGGCGACACCGCGACCTTGGCGCGGTCGAGCAGCCGGCGGGAGAAGGCCAGCGATCCTTCGGCCCGGTAGGGCTCGGGGATGCGCGCCCAGATGTACATCGACGCCTTCGGCAGCTCGACCGCCCAGCCGGCCTCGGTCAGGCCCTTGTACAGCACGTCGCGGCGGCGCTGGTACTGCGCGGCGATGTCGCGCACGCACTGCTGGTCGCCTTCGAGCGCGGCGATCGCGGCGACCTGCAGCGGCGTGAAGGTGCCGTAGTCGTGGTAGCTCTTGATCCGCGCGAGCGCCGCCACCAGGTCGGCATTGCCGACCATGAAGCCGATCCGCCAGCCGGCCATGTTGTAGCTCTTCGACAAGGTGAAGAACTCGACCGCGACGTCCTTGGCGCCCGGCACCTGCATGATCGACGGCGCCTGCCAGCCGTCGAACACGATGTCGGCGTAGGCCAGGTCGTGCACGACCAGGATGTCGTGCTTGCGGGCCAGCGCGATCACGCGTTCGAAGAACGACAGCTCGACGCACTGCGCGGTGGGGTTCGACGGGAAGCCCAGCACCATCATCTTCGGCTTCGGATAGCTGCCGCGGATCGCCTTCTCCAGCTCCGCGAAGAAGTCCACGTCCGGGGCCATCACCACCGAGCGGATGTCGGCGCCGGCGATCACCGCGCCGTAGATGTGGATCGGATAGCTGGGATCGGGCACCAGCACGGTGTCGCCGCGGTCCAGCGTGGCCAGCATCAGGTGCGCCAGCCCCTCCTTGGAGCCGATCGTGACGATCGCTTCGCTTTCGGGATCGATGTCGACCTGGTAGCGATCCTGGTACCAGTGGGCGATCGCGCGGCGCAGCCGCGGGATGCCGCGCGACGTCGAGTAGCCGTGGGTGTCGGGCCGGCGCGCGACCTCGCAGAGCTTGGCGACGATGTGCTCGGGCGTGGCCCCGTCGGGGTTGCCCATGCTCATGTCGATGATGTCCTCGCCGCGCCGGCGGGCGGCCAGCTTCAGCTCGGCGGTGATGTTGAAGACGTACGGGGGGAGGCGGTCGATGCGCGCGAAGCGGCGCTTGCCTGCGGAAGCGGACATGGTGTGGTTCTCACGTAAGCGCCCGGAACCGTCCGAGCGACGTGAGCCGTGGAAGGGCACGGCCCGCGGCGATGATACCGCAGGGTGGGCGGCGTGCTTGCAGCCGCCGGTCGGCCGGCCACCGAACTTGGCGTTACCTGCCACCGGCCACGCCCGTCCGCTACCGCTCCATGGAACGTTGCCCGCCGCCCGTACAATCGCCGCTGACGTTCCCCCCACCCACGCAATCCGGAGACACCGTGAAGACCCGAATCACCGAAATGTTCGGCATCGAGCACCCGATCATCCAGGGCGGCATGCATTTCGTCGGCTTCGCCGAGCTGGCTGCGGCCGTCTCGAACGCCGGCGGCCTGGGCATCATCACCGGGCTGACGCAGAGGACGCCCGAGCTGC
>OEIU01001700.1_pt1 | contig 13364 bp, 13 predicted proteins | sample 1539221 | NCBI WGS metagenome assembly OEIU01 (sample SAMN03792071, study PRJEB22550) | activated sludge metagenome | feature: wastewater treatment plant; material: activated sludge; isolation source: Wastewater treatment plant of a petroleum refinery complex | place: Argentina: Zarate | collected...
CGCTCAAGCCATAAAGGCACGCGGTTGCGGACGACAAGCAGCGATTGGGAATGTCGGCCGCGTCCCACTCGTTGCGGTCATAGTTACGTGCCCTCCACTGGACGTCATATTTGCGCGCGATCAGCTTGTAAATCTCACGCACGCGCGCGCCCTCGATGCCGCGCAACTGATCGATGGAGCGGCGTGAGGGAGCTTCCTCGTTGAAGCGCCGGCGGTACATCTCACGCACCACCTCGACGCGCGCGTTTTCATCGAGAGCAACGCGAGCCTGATAGAGCAAGCGGTCGGCGCGCGCGCCACCAGGCTGACCTGCCGCATAGAGACGTACGCCCGCCTCGCCGACCCACACGAGGAGACATCCCACTCGCGCGGCGAGGATGACGGCCGCATGGCTCACGCGCGTGCCGGGCTCCAGCATGATGCAGGCAAGCCCGCCAACCGGGATCTGCGTGCGCACGCCATTCTTGTCGACGAGCACGAAGGCGCTGTCGATGACGTCAAGTTCGCCGTACTCAAGGAAAATGATGCCGGCCCGCTCCTTCATGGGGATAGGCCGCAGCGGGACGTAAGGAGCGTCGCTTGCCATAGCCATCTAGACGCGGCGGATCAGCATCAGGCCACAGCCGAAGGCTCGGGCCTTGCCGATGCCATTGACGAGCGCGGCGGTGAAGCGCTCAGGATCGGTCACGCTAAGAACCCCCTCATAATCCACGCTCGAAAAGCGGATCGGATCCGTGCGCTTTTTGCCCCCGATGCGGTGCTGCCTGTAGTCGCGCGCATGGCAACCTTCGTGGTCGAAGGCGACTCCGATGGCTGCTTCGCGCTTCCACAGCCAATCGAGTGCGGCGATCTCCTCCTCCTCTCTACCCCAGGGTAGTTTGGCAATCCTTGCGGCCTGCTTGGCATGCATCACGGCATCGACGCGGATGCTGCGTCGATCTTGCGCGCGCACAGCCATGACCGGGTTGGCGCGAAGGATGAAGCCATAGCGCTCGCCAACGCGCGGCGCGGGTTCGTAAGCCTTGGGATCATCGATGCGCCAGAGCGCGTGATCATTGCGCGGGAGGGTTTCGGACATGACGAGGAAGCTGCGCTCGTCGATCGCCCGATAGAGAAAGTTGCGTGCGATGCGCTCGTCCGGCTCGGAGGGGAAGAGTGTCCAAACCAGACGATGGCCGAGATCGTCGCGTCCGGCGTCGGTAAGGAGAGCGCCGACATTATGCTGCGCGGGAGCAAGCGTGGTCTTGGTCAGGAAATGCGCGGTCATATGGATTGCTCCTTCAAGCACAGTTTAACGCGGATTTCAGCGCGATCCGAAAACGTCCAGGTGCGGCGATCGCGAACGCCATCGCGGCGCTCTGTGCGTTCCACAATTTCGTAGGGGCCAATGAAGGGACTTTCGACGGAGCCGACATCGTCAAGGCCGATCCAGACGGCGGCGGGTGACATTCCGGCCGGACGGACAAGATCGGGAACGAGCCACGCTCGCGGTCGCCGATAGGCCGCGGCCGCGGATGCCTCGTGCTTGGACTTCGATAGTTTTGAGGCGTTGCACTCTTGCGTATCGAACGCGTCGAAGGCAGCGGCCAAAGTCTCGGCGCCGGGTATCATCACCGGCTTAAGAGGGATGCCGAGCGGCGATGCCTTACGGCCAAGATACGGCGCGAACCGCGGCTTTTCGAGACGGACCGCGATTTCGGCGAGCGACGCCGTCATCGCGTGCGGCCGCAGCCACAGCATGACGAGGACGCTTTGCTCGATCAGATAGGCGCGCTCGGAGAGGATCGTGTTCAGTGATTTCGCGTTGCGGATCTCATCGTAGCGCGACGTCCAGCGCCGTTTGCCCTCCTGCGATGGTGACTGCGTAGTGTGGTAGTCGCGCAGCGGCGAACCGGCCCGATCGACTCTCACGGCAACTCCGAGCCCCCGTTCGAGCGCGGCATGGGCGTCCTGATCCTGACGCTCGTAACCGAGAGCGGCTGCGATCAGACCCAGGACCGCCGAGCGCGAAGGCCGCGACCATGTGTGTCGCTGCTCGCCGACGGCGATCGTGCCCCACGAAGCCGTCGGCCCCCACAGGCGGAATGCAAGGTAATCACGCGGCGTTGCCATCGATTGCCTCCTTGGCGAGCGCGATGATGCCGGCCAAGGAGCCGCCGTCTTTACCCTTTGTGATATTCATGACCGCATGGCGCGCCGGCGCGTCACCGTAGGCATAAGCAAACTGATCGCGGAGCGTTTCCAGCCGTGCGATCGAAATTGCCGTAACGTCGCCGTCGGCATCGTGGGCAACCACGGGGCGTTGAAACGCAGCCGCGAGGGTGCGCGGTGCTTCAGGGCCTGCCTCTGCCAGGATATAGGAGGCGCGGGCGCGGCTGGCATAACTGTTCTGCTTGCCCTTGGGGCTTACTTTTGCGGCAGCTTCGATGAAGGCCGCGAGGGCTTGTTTTGCAATGTCCCTGTCGTTCGAAAGGTTCGAGACGAGAAGATCGGTATCGATGCAGATGTAGAGGTAGAACAGGCCTGCACCGAACTCCTGGATGCCGATGAAGCCCGCGCCGCGATCCTCGGAACGGTCAGCGTTCTTCAGGTCATCTACAGCGGTGTAATAATCGTCTTCCACTGTGACGCGATGCGTGGTGAAGGCGTGGGCCACCTGAACGGCAGCCTCAACATTGTAGGCCGGATTATCGGCGAGCATGCGGCCGAACATGGCGATATCGACGGCCTTGGGCGTTTCGAGGAGGACAAGCGCCGATTTCGCGTCCGGCGTTTCGCCCTTGGCGAGGCTCTCGGTGAGGGCATTCAGGCGGTCGATCTCGTCGGGTCCAAGGTGAACGAGCTGCTCCGTATCTGTGGAATCTTTCTTGAGCTTGCCCAGTTTATCGACTTCCACGACGCTTCGAACCCGCTCTACCGCGGTCTTCTCCTCGATGCCTCGCTTCAAAAGAGCCGCAATAAGACTTCGCGCAAATGATTGCGACCGCGTGCCGAGACTGTCTTTGTTGGCGCGGGCGAACAGATCGGACGTGCGGATGGCGCGCTTCAGGCTCTGGGAAGAGACGCGGAGGCGATTGGCGCCGCCGAACATCATTGTCTTCGGGCTGCCGGTGTCGTCGCGGTTGAGGTTGGCCGCTGGGTACGCGGTCAGGAGATGCAACTGCAGGAACGTGGTCATGTCTCGGTCCTCGTTAGGTGAAAGGGATCAGGCTGCGGGCGATGACTCGGCGTCATCGTCCGCGTCGTCCACATCGGATGCATCTGGCGCCGCGAACGCGACGCCGTAATAGGCAAACGACCAGTCACGCATCGTGCGCGGGCCGCAGTTCCACAAGAGCAGGCTGGCGCCGAGATCGGCCACCGGCACATTACGGTCGAGGAGCGCGACGATGCGGCGGCCCTGGTCGAGAAGTCCGGGCCAGTCCCGAGTTCGGATCAGACGCTTGAAGCGGGCCTCGGCCATGAGGCGCGCGGAATTGTCGTCACTAATCGCATCGCCTTTTTTGTCGCGACCGACCAGGTATGCCGTGGACTGATTTTGCCGAGTGTCCTGGCGCACGCGGGCCAGCGTCGCTGCGACGACAGCAACAGCTTCCGGAAAGTCGTCACGCTGCACCATCGCGATGGCCCAATCCTTCCCGCTTACGCGCAGCGCGGACTCGAGCCTTCTGAACAGCCGTACATATGCATTGCTCCTGCAGGCCACGGCGGCGTCCACATGCTCCCCATCGCTACCGGAGACGCTTGCGATCCGGCGCAACTCGGCCAGAGCCGCACGGTCGGGCCAACCTTTCTCAGCCTCCTTACCGGTTTTAGGATCGATCGCGGCAAGCTCGCCCCACCAGTCGCGGCAGATTTTGCCGAGCATCTGCCGCAAATCGTTTGTCGCTTTTGCACTCATGGCTTGCTGCCTTTCCCTGCGCCGCGCGGCTTTTTGGGTTTCGCCGCGACAATGCCAAGAGCAGTCGCGACCTTGCCTTGCCGCGATAGGGCGACGACGAGGCCCTTCCTGGCTTCGATGAGACGGCGGGCGTTCTGCTCGGCCAGCGTGTCGGTGCCTGCGGCGTCGTCAAAAAGATGGAGTCCGGTCTTGCGAAGTTCATTGAGGAAATCCGTGCGGACATTGCGCTCGGAATCACTTGGGTCGCCTTCATGAAGAGCCGCAAGGCAGGCGACGAACCTCTCCTGCGTCTCGGCCCAGAGATGCGCCGCAACGTCGTCGAAAGCGTCCTTCGGCGCATTGTCGGGAAGCTTGAACTGCTTGCCGTCCCATTTTGCCCAGGAGTTGCGGCGAAGCTCGTATTTGAGCGCATCCGCAGCCGCCTTTGCACCGCCGACCAGAAACGAGACCGCGTCCCGGAATTCTTTGGCCCAGTTGGGGGCGTTTAGCTTCGGCTCGAAGTACGGTATGAGCTCGTCCACCCAGCTCCGCGCCTTCATGTTGTCCATGTCGAAGCCGACGGCGCGCAGGCTCTGCTGACGCAACTGCGTCACATCGATGTCCTCGTTGTCTGAAAGGGCCGATAACCGTGCCGGCCAAGCCTTGATATTGGCGGCCTCGACGGTCTGGTCCTTGAGCCCCCACCATGCGTACCAGTCCTCGTAAGTCACGAGTCCAGGCTGCGGGTGAAAGGGTAGCAGTCCGTTCTTCTTATCGATGTAGTATGGAGATAGCGGATGTTGCCAACCGCTATACATGACGCCGTAGTTCTGCGTCCTGTAGTTGGTGACGGCGCCCCAGTCTGTTGGCCCGCCAAGGCTGCAATCTTCCGCGGTCTTGGTCGTAAGATCGACCCGTATCCGTCGTGGCATTCCGAAGAAGGCCTGCAAGAGATCGGCGTGCTGGTTCGGCAACGTCGGTGTGTCGTTCGATGAGATCCGCGTGGCTGCAAGCCAAGGAAAAACGCGCGGCCATCGCGTGTCGGTCGGCTTGAGCTGACTGGACAGCGGCGGCTGATGAGGATCGCGCGCGCCCACATTGCTCCAGACACTTTCCCACAGTGCGGAGATAAGTCCGAATTTGGGATGCTTACGGCGAGGTGCGATAAGAAGCGACAGAGGCCCTCCGCCCCGCATCGACGTGCGATGACCACTGCCACCCGAAGGGGCGTAGGTTTGCAACGTGATGACAGCAGCGGCTGCAAAGGGAAGGGACAACGCAGCGATGCCTCCCCGCTTCACGAACAGATCCTTGTTCTGCTTAATGGTATTGTCGCCCGGAGCGTCGATGAGGAGCGACCCGATGGGTCTCGTCTCCGCGTTTGCAAGCGCGTCAAAATCCTGAAAGCAGCGCGGGCCGTCGCCGTCGAAATCGAACGCAAACGCGAGGGGCGCCAGCGCGGCACCAAGCGTTTCTGACGACGGCGGAGCGAGCCAAAGATCGGCCCACTCGTCTTGGTCTTGCGGTGGGATCGTCGCCGACACCACGCCGATCAGAAGCTCGCTGACGGCGGCGTTCCAATCCGGACGCGGAAAATCCAGCGCGAGGATCGGATCAGCTTCGAAATCGCTCGTGATGTCGTGCGGTGCGATCCAGTCGCGCGCCCCCGATGCCCGGCGGCATGGCAGCCACGGGGCAGAAATAAGATTGAAGGTCATGGCTCGACTTTCTGAAAAGGTCCGCAGATGAAGACGCGCGCGCGCCACTGCCGCAATGTCGAATTGGTGCGCAGGCGCAGTTTTCCCCGCTATTCAGGGGGCACGTTATTGTGAGGATGCGGAGCACGGAGCGGCGCGCAGTTGCTCGCGCGTCGCCCGGATGAGCGGAATGTAAGGTCCGGGCGGGGGCAACTCACTCGCCGGCATCGGCGGCACGCCCGGGAATTTGCGATCGTGTATGATCTCGGACACGCGAGCGCTATCTACGCAATGGAAAGAAGCGACGTCGTGCTGACGATCGCCCTGTAGAGCCATTCCCCTGATGCGAGCGGCGTCGGTTTCTGTCAGAGAAGCGTATGCGAGAATTAGCCGAGTTGGAGACCCGACAGGGTCGAATAGACGAGTGGCACGCTCTGGTTCTTTTCGTCAACCGCTTTCGCCTGCCAGACCGTGCCGGCACGGACCAGGGGCACAAGCAGTGGCGGATCGAAGCGATCGCCCCAGGACGCGATGGCGGCATCATGCGCTTTCTGGAGCCGCGCATCGCTGATCTCGATGCGGGCAACACGCGCGGCCAGAATCTGCACCTCAGACAGCCGCCACGCGGTCGCGATATCGTCGTCGGGAAACCAAGGCGTGAGCGCGACGCCATCCCACGTCGCGAGCCGCAACACGCGCTGCTTTGAGCCAAGGCGCGTTGGTGTCATCACATCGCTTTCCCAAGTGCCACTTGCCATCGCGTAGCCATCGTTGAGCTTGAGTGCGTTCATATGGGCGTGGCCCTTCTCGGCCATGTGGCGACCGGATGCGCAGCCCGAGATATCGGACAATGCCTTTGACAGTTCCGGCGCTTCGTCGCGAAACACCCATTCGACCGGATCGCGTGGAGACGCGCTCTCGAGCTTCAGGCCGTTGCTCAGCAGATACTGCATGGTCAGCCAGAGCTGGCCGTGATCCGGATAGACGAACTGGCCCTTGGGAAACATCGCCTTGTACCATGAGGCGTCCGCGTCCGAGGCCGGCACTGGTCCGAGTATCCGCAGAACCGGCTTGTCACGCGCGCCGCGTTCGTGGCGATGCAGGCGCCCGGCGCGCTGAATCGTCAGGTCCATCGGCGCCAGATCACTGATCATAAAATCGAAATCCAGGTCCAAGGATTGCTCGACGACTTGGCTCGCTACCAGCACCTTGTTGCGCACGCGCCGATCACGCTCATCCTTGCCGAATATCTTAAGCACGTCGGCTTCCCGCTGCAGGCGATCGCCGAGTGCAAATCGGGCGTGAAACAATAGCACGCGGTCATCCCCGAATCGTGCGCCCAGAGCCTCAAGCGCGGCGATGGCATCGTGCACGGTGTTGCGAATCCATACCGCGGCTTCACCACGCTCCAAGCTTGCGGCCAGGATTTCGAGAGCCTCGGCCTCGCTGGCGACGCGTTCAACAGGCAGATCACGTCGCGTGCCACGGCTCGAAGCGCAGGCGCACTCGCGCGGGCCGGACTCGGTCACCTCCGTCACGAGAGGAAAGTCCGTACTGTCGGTCTTCGTATCGAGCTGCCAGCGCGCGCCTTGTGCGAAAGCGCTGATAAGCTCATGGCGCAGTTTGCGGGTCAGCGTCGCCGTCAAAAGGATTGCCGAGCCGCCGTTCGCCGCATGGAACGCCAACAGCGCTTGCAGCAGCCCTCCGGTGTAGGGATCATAACTGTGCACTTCGTCGCAGACGAGCATGCGCCGTGCGAGGGAAGCGAGGCGGATAGCTTGGTGCTTGGCCGGCAAAACGGCTAGCAGAGCCTGATCGAGGGTACCAACACCGACATCGGCGAGAAATGCCTTGCGTCTGTCGTCGGCGATCCAGTTCGCGCACTGGGCACTCGACGTCTCGTCGTCGTGGGAAAGACCTCGCCTTCCGTCTCCGGTCAGCGCTTCATGCCTTCCCGCCGGCAGAATGCTCTTGCGGAATGCATCATGAAAGTTGCGTTTGCCGTGGGCCAGCACAAGCGACGCTTGTGATGGGTCCGAGAAGAGGCGCTCGTAGGACTTGCTCAGGCGCGCATAGAGACTGTTTGCGGTCGCCATCGTCGGCAGCGCCCAGTAGAGGCCCTCGGCCGCACCGCACGCCATGAGCCGATGCGCTGCGATGAGCGCCGCTTCGGTCTTTCCGGCGCCTGTTAGATCCTCGATCACCACCAGGGTTTGGCCGGCCGGCTTGAAATCCGTGATTACCCACGATTGCAGGGGCGTCGCGGCAACTTGCCCATCAGGCGCCGATATCGCAAGGGCGTCACGCAAGGAGAAGCCGGTTGCAATTGGGGGCCGTGCGATCCCCGCGAGGCGCACTGCGCTGCGCGCTCGTTCTTGTGCGAGAGGCCAATATTCGTGCAGCGGCCAACGGGGCGCCTCATAAGGAAACCAGCGCGGGTCCTGACATGACCCGATCCAGTCGGCGATCATCGCAAGTCCGGCGACCAGCCATGACGAGCGGGTGAAATTGGCAGGTTCTGGAATTGGGGCGTTCTGCGCGACATGAGGCTTAAAGAGGTCGATGCATACGTCGACAAACTGCCGTGCATCGTGAGCAGCCTCAGTCGAGATCAGTGTTTTAAGCGCTGGCGCCGAAGAGACCGGGCGTCCATGATGTCCGAAAACGGCATCCATCCAGGCCTTGAAGCCGACGATGTATTTCGATCGCGCTGGCGGGCACCGGAAAATGTGTTTGAATCCGCCCTGGTCGTCGGGCAGCTCCAGATCACAGTTGCAAGCCCAAAGCGCGCGTCCGACACTTCCATGTCCGGGGTCCCGCGATGGCGGATGCACCAACCGGGACGGCGAGAGGTGTTGAAACTTGATCTGGAAGCAATCCGCGAATTTGCCGATGTCATGCAACGCTAGGGCAAAGATCAGCCAACGGCGCGCAAGCTCGCGCTCCATCTGCGCCGACGACGCAAGCGCGTCGAGATATTCGGGGCGCGCATCAAGAAAAGCGCCTCCCGCTGCAGCGACGTCGAGACAGTGATAGGGGAGCGGATGCCAAGTTGGGGTTTCGTGTGTGGCCGGCTGCGCCTTGCCCCAATATGAAGCAATGTATTGCGGAACGTGGGACGGATCTATGAATGCCTCCCTTTTGGCTATAAAATTTCGTCGTCTAAGGTATGGATGAGTACAGAAAGTTTGGCACAATTTGAAGGAGGCTGGCGGCCCCGACTCAGGGTCTTGTGATGATTGCGAAGTCAACCCAGACCTAAGAGAAGGAAGCCACCATGACTTCAGAGGATACGCCCGATTCCAGAACCCTTAGAGCATGATCAACTCAGATTGAAGTATATCCTGCATTCCTGAAGTAGTTGGCGCATTCGTTCGGCGGGAAGCTTTTCAGGACAATACCGATGCGCTCAACAACGCTGTCTACTGTGCGTTCCTGAGCCTTTCGCAACATGGCCTTGAGCTTGGCGAAGACCTGCTCGATCAGGTTCAAGTCTGGTGAGTAGGGCGGAAGGAAGACGAGGCGGGCATCCTCGACTACCAGCACTTCGTGCGTCTCGCCGTTCCAGTCGCGTATGATGCGCGCGCCGGGTTTCAGGCTGAGGCAGCAATCGTCCGCCGATGCAGATCGCACTAATATTTCTTCGCGGAAACCTTGGCGTCTTCCAGCAGCAGGCCGACTGGTACTTTTAGCGCCTTTGCGATCTTGTCCAGGATCACCACCGTGGGATTGCGCACGCCGCGCTCGATGCCGCTGATGTAGGTCCGGTGCAGGCCGCAGTGGTCAGCAAAGCTCTCCTGCGAGAAGCCTTGTTCCTCCCGAAGTTTTTTCAAGTTCAGCCCTAGTCGCCGACGAACGTCCATCGGCTAAGGGTGTCGACACCTTAGCCGATTGATCTACAGACGATGAGTCTCATTTTACTGGACTTCACAGCCAAAGAAAGCGATGTGGCGTTGCCGGAGATGACACTTATGAGTCGTACAATGATCCCGATCGACACCCCCCGTGGCCCCTAAGACCATCCGCTACATCAAACTCGGGGCCGGAGGCAGTTTCGCCCGCTCCAGCCTCGACAACGGGAAGCTACAGCTCGGGTATCATGAAGTGCCGCACGACCTCTGTGCTGCCGGCGACTGGGAGCGGGTTCTCGGCTACTTCGCGGGTATCCGAAAAAGCGCTGGCAAGGCCAAGGATTCGATGCGCGAAGTGCAGGACTTCTATGTCCTCGGGCCCGATTGCCTCTGGATCACCTTCGTAGATGGATGCCTGTGGTGGGGCTTCGCCGCCCCAGAGGTCACCTGGCTGGGAACGCGGGACAATCTTTCTGCCTCGCGTTCGCAAGATGATCGGCGGCTGGCGTAATACCAGCGCCCGCGGTGATCGGCATTTCCTTCCCTCGTGCGTGCGATCTTCTACGAAGTCGTAGCTCCAGACATGATTGCGGTATTCGGGCCTGAGCCGTACACACGACCCATCGCCAAGCCACAAACGACCGCGTTTCGTCTGCTTTTGCGGAACCTTGAGCCCTTCGCGCCGTCAGATGCGCTCGACCCGCTTGTCATTGACGAGCCAGCCTGCAACGCGCAACAGCGCCGCGATCTTGCGATACCCGGCATCGGTGTCATTGGCGCCACCGCCATTGCGGCCATCCGCGCCAGTTGCCCGCGATCCGAGCCCGTATTCGTCACGTCAACAGAGTCGAAGGTAAGGCCCGAAAGCCCGGTGCGCTCGTCCAGCAAATCCTCCACTGAGGACCGCCTCCAACCGGAAGTACTCCCACCAGACCGCTTTCTCTACGCGCCGGTGCCAGTCGAGAACGTTGGCGAGAAGCCAACGTCCGCGTTCCTCCGGCGTGCGCTCGCTTTCGTCCGCCGGAATGCCTTCGGTGAGCTGCGCGACCAAACGCGCGATTCGGACCATCCAGTCGCTGATGGCCGCGTTTGGAGCTCCATCGCCGGCCCGGCCATAGAATCTCGCCGCCGCTCGCAATGACGTCTGCCCTGAGTTTCTCAAGCCAGTCACGTTGGTCCAATTCAGCTGGATCGAGGATCGCGTAATGGTTGCCTTCTACATGACGTTCGACGGCGGGCTCGAGGTCACAAACATGGCCGCCGATTTCGACGTTGTAGGACGGGTCCGTGAATACCATCTGCGCGCGAGCGCCGTCGAGCAGACGGGCAAACGGACCTAACTCTTCAATATCAGGCATGACTCCGACCGCGTAAGCTCCCACCAGCGGCCGGAACGTAGATTTTGGCAGCTCTGTTAATTCGTGGAACGATCCCTGTTATCGACGGCGAAGTCCCTAATCTCTGGGCAAAAATTCGCTGATAATTTTCGGGGTAGAAATCGTCAAAACTACACTAAGTCACTGCAATGGCGGAGAAATATGGCATCTCGTGGCCATTTCAAGGTCACGGAAAACGCGAAAATTCGCTGTTTTCCAGGGCTCACAATGAGAGACGGGTTCGCGCCCGACTGCCTCCACCGCCATCTAACAACTTGAATTGGCACAAAAATTTCAAATTCCGCTCGCCTAAAAATTCGTCCGTTCTTTGCGGCGGTTGGCGAGAGCTGCATCAGCCCAAGCCTGCCCAGAGACGCCGACTTCGGCTGTTGCGCGAAATTTCTGGCCCGGCGTCTCTCCAGGCCACTTTCGGCACAGGCGGTTGGTGGCAGAAGTGAGGACGCTCAGGCGCTTTCAGCATGGTGGAAGCCCAGGAACTGGCGCTGGCCGGCCCAGCCGAGCGGCAGATCCTTCGACAGTCGCATCAGCCGGTGCGGGCCGAGGTCGGTCGGGCCGCGTCCGGCGAGGACGTCATCGATGATCGACGGCGCCAGATAGGAAATCCGCAGGAGCAGGGTCATGTGCCCCTTGCTCTTGCCAAGACGCGCCGTAATGGCGTTCATGCTCTCATCGGTGTCGGCAAGCAGGAGGTTCTTCGTTGCGAAGGCGTCTTGCAGTAGTCGAACCAGATGCGGATTGATCTCTTCATGGTTGCGATCCGTCTTGTCCGCGAACCCTTGCGTGCAGCCCTTGCTCGACGGGCTCCACCAGGACGAGGTTTCGGACGAACAACGTCTGATTATCTTGCGAGATCTCGAGGCTCTCTACACTTTCTATCCGTTCATCAATCGCACTCGGCGGCGCGATATTGGCAAGTTCACAACTCGAAAGCCCGAGACGGTGTCGGTCGACTTTACGCCTGAGCAGGCTCGGCTCCATAGCGGTCTGTTGGACTTGGTTGCGAAGATCCTTTCGCGTCGCCATGGGGACCAAAACCTACAGTTTATGATGACAACCATCCGTCGCCAGGTCGCAAGCTGCGTTTTCGGTCTGGCGCCTTATTTGGAGTCGATCCTTTCGGGACAGATTTCGAGACTCGAACTGAGCGAGTCCGACAGCGAGGATGGTCTTGAGGCGTCTGGCGAAGCCTTACGCGAGTTCCCTGCCGAGATCGATTCACTGATCAAACTCGCCAGAGGTCTGGGTTCTAATGATCCTAAGTTCTCGGCGTTCGCCAAGGTCGTTCGGGAAAAGCAAGGTCTGGAGAACAACAAGCTTCTGGTATTCAGCACCTTCCGCCACACCCTCGCCTATTTGTTCGATCGAGTGAGGGGGGAAGGCGTCAGGGTTGGCCTGATTCATGGAGACGTACCGGAGGAGGAACGTCGCGAACTGCGCAATCGGTTCAGCAGGCCCAAGGAAGACCCGAGGGCAATCGACTTACTGCTCTCCTCGGAAGTCGGGTGCGAGGGGCTCGATTATCAATTCTGCGACGGGCTGGTCAATTACGACCTGCCTTGGAATCCGATGCGGGTGGAGCAGCGGATCGGTCGTATCGACCGCTACGGGCAGAAAAGCGAGACAGTCGCGATCTTCAACTTCATCACTCCGGGTACGGTTGACGCTGAAATCTACCAGCGCTGCCTTCTTCGAATCGGTGTCTTCCGGCAGGCCCTGGGCGGAAGTGAAGAGATCCTTGGCAACCTGACGCGTGAAATCCGAAGCATAGCAGAGAACCTTCAGCTAACCTTGGACGAGCAAGCGCGGCGGTTGCAACAGCTCGCAGACAACGAGATTCGCGCCGTCCAAGAACAGGTGCAACTCGAGGAAAAGCAGGCCACCCTGTTTGGCCTTTCGCTGCCACAGCAGGATAATGAATTGGTCAAGAGCGCGTCGAGCTTCTGGCTGACGCCGCCCAGGATCTGTAATCTCGTCGAGCGTTACTTGGAAACTTTGGATAAAGGACGCTCTTTCAAATTTCAGGGACGCGCGCCCACGGTCTCGGTGCAACTGAATCAGGAGACCCGGAACCGGTTGATCGCGGACTTCAAGGGTGTAACGCAGGTAGGATCGACGGACCGCGCGTGGGAGCGCTGGCTCAAAGGAAATGATCCATACTTGCGCGTCACGTTTGACCCATCGGCCGCAGATGGAGACAGGTCCGTCACCTTTGTGACGCCAACGCACCCGCTCGCCAGACAAGCTGCACTGTGGGCCGAACCAGCAGGGCCCCTGTACTGCTCCTTGTCGGCAAAGTCATCTGTAATCCCGCCGGGCCGTTTCCCCTTTGCCATTTACCGTTGGACGGTGCTCGGAGTCACAGAGTCTTTCTTGTTTAGGCCGGTCTGCGAGTGCCCGGTTCATGCCGAAGCCTTGTTGGACCTCCTCGAAGACTCCTCAGCTGACCTTGTGGGCGCCGGCATCACGGAAGCCGAAGAGCAGCAGCTAGTGTTCCGACTCTAACGCTTGGTTCCCACCCTTGATAGTGCGCAGCTTGGCC
>OEIU01001701.1_pt1 | contig 13350 bp, 15 predicted proteins | sample 1539221 | NCBI WGS metagenome assembly OEIU01 (sample SAMN03792071, study PRJEB22550) | activated sludge metagenome | feature: wastewater treatment plant; material: activated sludge; isolation source: Wastewater treatment plant of a petroleum refinery complex | place: Argentina: Zarate | collected...
GCTCTAACCAAGGGGCGAGTCATTCCGCCGCAGCCAAGAAGTGTGCATCAGCTAGTGCGTTCGCAGGGACGACCCGAGGAAGGAGCGCAGGCCTTCTCAAATCTTGCCGTTGACGTCGCGCTGCACGCGGGTGGCCATCTCGACCAGGCGCCGCCAGGCCTGCTCCAGGAACGACATCATGCGATCCACGTCGCGATCGCTCGGCAGCGGGATTTCGATCTTGCGCTCGTTCTCGGTCGCCTTCGGCTCGCTCCTTTTCAGCGAGTCCGATTTCGGCAGCGCCTCTTCGGTCTTGCCGCTCACGGTGGGTTCGCGCGAGGCGAGTTCCGCCTTGAGTCGCTCGTTCTCGGCCTGCAGCCGGCCGATCTCCGAATCCATCGCTGCGCGCTCGTCGGGCACGGCGTAACAGGCCCAGCCCGAACCCGAATTGCCGCAGGTCGAGACCGCGCCGCTGCGGGTGTCGAGGCGGAGCACGCCATCGGCCGTCGTCGACAGCGTATAGCGGCCGTTCTCGGCCTCCGGCGCGCCTGCCATCGCGTATCCGGCGCCGGCAAGGCAAGTCACCAGGACAACGGACTTCAGGAATTTCGAGGACGATGTTGCTGTGCGCATCGGCTTGGCTCCCGCCTCAGGACAGTCTCGGTTTCCTCGACCGCCGGGGCGCTTTCAAGGCGGCCTATACGCTTGAGCTATAGGGCGTGCGGCCGGACTTCAACGCATCCTCCAGCAGTTCGAGCCGGTCCTGTCCCCAGAACACCTCGCCATCAAGCACATAGGCCGGCGAGCCGAACACGTCGACGGCAAGCGCGTCCTGCCGGTTCTGCTCATACGCTGTGGTGATGTCCGCCGAGGCGGACCGCGCCACCATCTGGTGGCCGGGCAGCCCCGATTCGTCGGCGAGTTTCGCGATCGTTGCGGGGTCGGCGAGGTTGAGCTGATCCTCCCAGACACCGGCGAACGCCCGGCTCAGAAATTTGTCGGGGTCGAGTTCTTCCTCCAGCGCGGCGATCACCACGCCGTCGGCCAGGCGGGCGTTGAACGGCCAGTGCGCGGGCTGCAGGTGAAAATTCAGCCCGCGCTTGTCGCGCCAGCGCTGCAGCTCGACCATGCGGTAGCGCTGCCGGACCGGGTGGCGCTTGGCCAACGGCAGGCCGCCGGTGTCCGAGAACAGGTCGATCAACACCACGGGTTTATGAATTACCTTGAGATCGTAGGCACTTACAAGGCTACGAAAGGTCCGGTGCCCGACATAGGCCCAGGGCGATAGGATCGAGAAATAATAATCGACCTGCCGCGGCATGCGTGCTCCGGGAACCCTGATTTTCGCTTCACGCGGCGCATCCCAACAGAGCGGCTGAAGCGGCGCAAGATCGATCCAGGCAACAATAGCTGCTGCACTGCGATGGCAGTCCACAGTGTCGCAGGCATCTCACGGATAAATTCAATTAAATCAACGAAGTAACTGGTTACGAGCTTATCTTGACTTGATTAAACGCGATAAGTATGGTCCGCGCGGCTTTCAAGGGTGACGGGCGCAATTTCCATCTACCGTTGGCATCGTTTAGTGTCTTGGGCATGGCCGAAGACAAGAACAACAACGCAAGTGGAAATCGCGATCAGCCGTCCTCCGACGAAGCTGCGCTTTCCGCAAGGCTCGGAAGTCTGGATCAACGGTTGTCCGAAATTCGCGACGGCCGGAAACTCAGGACTGATCAAACCGGAACTGAAAGCGGGGATACGGCCGCCAGAGCATCGGCAATGGCGCTGGGTTTCCGTCTTTCCTCCGAATTGGTCGCGGGCGTTGCCGTCGGGGCGGCGATTGGCTGGGGATTCGACCGGTTATTGTCGACATCGCCGTTCGGTTTCATCGTGTTTCTTCTGCTCGGCTTCGTCGCCGGCGTGGTCAACGTGGTGAGATCAGCCGGCGTGGCCTCGGGCAAGCGCTAAGGCGTCGACGGGAAGTCACGACATTTGAAATTGGATAGCCGGCAAGGCCGGTGGATAAAGAGCCGCGCGGATGAAAATCGACCCGATCCACCAATTCAATATCGAACCCATCTTCACGATCGGCCATATCGGCAACCACACGATCGCCTTCACCAACTCGACGCTCTACATGTTCATCGCGGTGGCGGCGATCTCGCTGCTGATGATCGGCGGCATGTCGAGAGGGCAACTGGTCCCCGGACGGCTGCAGTCGATCGCCGAAATCTCCTACGAGTTCGTGGCTTCGACGATCCGCTCCACCGCCGGCGCGGAAGGCATGAAGTTCTTCCCGCTGATCTTCTCGCTGTTCATGTTCATCTGCATCTCGAACCTGATCGGCATCATCCCCTACACGTTCACGGTTTCGAGCCACCTCATCGTCACCGCGGCCCTTGCCCTGCTGGTGTTCTTCACGGTGCTGATCTACGGCGTCTACAAGAACGGCCTCAAGTTCTTCAGCATCTTCGTTCCCCACGGTGTCCCGATCTACATCCTGCCGCTGGTGATGTTCATCGAAATCCTGTCGTTCTTCCTGCGCCCGGTCTCGCACAGCGTGCGTCTGTTCGCCAACATGCTGGCCGGCCACATCGCGCTGAAGGTGTTCGCGGGCTTCGTCGCCATGCTCGGCGTCTCGCTCGGCGCGCTCGGCTGGTTAGGCGGCATGCTGCCGCTGGCGCTCACCGTGGCGCTGACCGCGCTCGAACTGCTGGTCGCATTCCTGCAGGCCTACGTGTTCGCGATCCTGACCTGCATCTATCTCAACGACGCCATTCATCCGGGACACTAAGCGGTCCGGGGAATTTCCACCCACACTTCGTCTTACCTCTCAAGGAGCTCTAGAAAATGGAACCGGCAGCAGCAAAACTTATCGGCGCGGGCATCGCATGCATCGGCATGGGCGGCGCGGGCGTCGGCGTGGGCATCATCTTCGGCAACTACCTCGCCGCTGCGGTGCGCAATCCTTCTGCAGCCCAGGGCCAGTTCGGCAACCTGATCTTCGGCTTCGCCGTGACCGAAGCGCTCGGCATTTTCTCGCTGCTGATCGCGCTGCTGCTGCTGTTCGTTCCGCTCTGAGCTGCACCCTATCGCGCCGCCTTCCGGCGGCGCGCCTGACAGCAACAGGAGAAGCCCGTGGCTGAAAAAAGTCATGGTACCCCGGCCAAGGGCACCGGCGCCCATACCGCAGCCGACGGCGGCCACGGCGGAGGATTTCCTCCGTTCGAGTCGAGCACGTTTGCCTCGCAGCTGGTGTCGCTCGTTATCGCGTTCGTCGCGCTCTATGTGATCGTGTCCCGCTTTGCGCTGCCGCGCGTCGAAAGCGTGATCGACGCACGTCAGAACGCGATCGAGGGCGACCTCGCGGCGGCGCAGAAATTCAAGGACGATTCGGACGCAGCGCTGAAGGCGTATGAGACCGAACTCGCTTCCGCCCGCGCCCGCGCGCAGGCGATCGGCAACGAGACCCGCGAGAAGTCGAACGCGGCCGCGGAAGCCGAGCGCAAGACGCTGGAAGACCAGCTCACCGCCAAGCTCGCCGCCGCCGAGAAGCAGATCGCGGCGACGCGGCAAACCGCGATGAGCAACGTCCGCGGCATCGCGGCCGAAGCCGCCGGCGCGATCGTGCAGCGGCTTACCGGCGCGCTGCCCGATGCAAAGGCGGTCAGCAGTGCCGTCGATGCCTCGTTGAAGGGACAGGCCTGATGTTCACCCAACCGGAAACCTGGGTCGCGATCGCCTTCGTCATCCTGATGGTGCTGTTTGCCTATCTCGGCATCCACAAGACGGTGCTGACCGCACTCGACCATCGCAGCCAGCGTATCAAGGCCGAACTTGACGACGCCCGCCGTCTCAAGGACGAAGCCGCCAAGCTGCTCGCCGAGTATCAGGCCCGCCGCGCCACCGCGGAGCGCGAGGCCGAGGAAATCATCGCCAACGCCAGGTCCGAAGCCGAGCGCATCGCGACCGATGCCAAGGCCAAGATGGAAGATTTCGTCGCCCGCCGTACCAAGACCGCCGAGAGCAAGATCGCCCTCGCCGAAGCCCAGGCGCTGGCTGATGTCCGCGCCGCCGCCGCCAACGCTGCGGTCGAAGCCGCCTCGACGATCCTGTCGCAGTCGGTCAAGGGCTCGGTTGCCGACGACCTGCTCGCCAAGGGCATTGCCGAGGTTCGCGCCAAGCTGAACTGACAAGCTGAACTAATCGGCTTCAAACCAACAAAAAAAGCCGGCGCGAGATGATCGCGCCGGCTTTTTCATTGTCTGGCCTCGTCCCTGCTACCTCTTCTTTTTCGGCGCGGGGCGTTCGGGCTTCAGCGATTGCGGGTCGAAGCCGATATAGAAGATGTAGCTGTCGCCGACGGCGCCGGGAGGCGCGGGATAGGTGAGATCCTCGGCCACCAGCGTGAACGGCTCGCTGCCGCTCTCAGGCAAGGTAACCGTGGTCTGATAGGCCTTGGTGGCGATGGTCTTCTCGGACACGCCGCCCTGCACCACCGCGACGCGGATCGGGACCTGAACCGAGGACGGCGCGCCGGCGGGGCCTGCGATAACACGGCCCTGGATGCCGATCCGCGCGGTGATCACGCCGCCATTGACGCTGCACTCGCGGGCCATCTTGGAGATCGTCGCCTGGAAGCGCAGGTCGTTGCCGACCGGCTGCTTGCCGGGCGCCGCAACGGCATAGGTGGAGGCGCCCGCCCGCACCGTGACTGGCGGGCAGGTCAGGTCGCCGGTGTCCTGCGGGGTCGCTGCCGGCGCGTTGGCAGCCGGTTCCTCCTTCGACTTGCCGCCGAACAGGCTTTTGAAGCGGTCGGTCAACGATTGCGCCGAAGCGGGCGCCACGGACAGGCAGAGCAGACCACCCGCGACTGCCGCCGCGACCGTCACCCTGGCCAAACGATTCTCACCCATGCGGCGTCCCAAATCCCGTCGTCCCGCGTCATTGTTTCCGGCGGCGTTATAGCAGCCCAATGGCGGCGAACCCAAGGCACCCAAAAGGTGTAGGAATCGGGGTTTCAGCCGCGAAAATCCTCATGCAGCAGGCCGAACAGCAGGTGGTCCTGCCAGATGCCGTTGATGCAGAGATAGCGTCGCGCCAGTCCCTCGCGGGTGAAGCCGCATTTCTCCAGCACCCGGATCGAGGGCGCGTTGGTGGGAATGCAGGCCGCCTCGATACGGTGCAGGTTGAGTTCGCCGAACAGCGTCGGCAGCAGCACCCGCAGCGCCGCGGTCATGTAGCCGCGATGGGCATGGGGCTCGCCGACCCAGTAGCCGATGGTGCCGGCCTGGACGATACCGCGGCGGACGTTGGCCAGCGTGATGCCGCCGATCATGGCGCCGTCGACCTCGCGGAAGACGATGAACGGATAGGAGCGGTCGGCGGCGATATCCTCGGCGTAGCGGCGCAGCCTGCGACGGAAGCCGGCGCGGGTCAGGTCGTCGGACGGCCAGATCGGCTCCCACGGCGTGAGATAGGACCGGCTCTGCTCGCGCAACTGCGCCCATTGCGTGAAATCCGCCATCTGAGGCGCGCGCAGCAACAGGCCGTGGCCGCGCGGCATGAGCGCGGCGGCTCCGCTGGATGGCAAACGAAACAGGGCCATGCCCTCTACCTCAATGTAGCAGCGTCCTTGCCTTCGGCTGCGTCAATCCTTCCGCAAAAGCCACCGCCGTGTCCAGACCCCTGCCGCTGCCGAGCGCGACCACGGCCGGCCGGCTGCGGGACAGCAGCGCGCGCGCGGCGTTGCGGGTCGAATCGATGTTGACCGCGTCGATCCTGGTGACCAGCTCTTCCACCGTCAGCGGCCGTCCATAGGCCAAGATGTGCCGGGCCAGTTGTTCGGCCCGGGACGAACAGCTCTCCAGCGCCATCAACAGGCCGGCCTTCATCTGCGCCTTGGCGCGGGCGATCTCGGCCTCGGTCAGGGTTTCGACGGCGTCGTTGATGACATCGACGATCACCTCCATCATCTCGGGCGCATCGCCGGGATCGGTGCCGGTGTAGAGGCCGAAAAAGCCGGTGTCGCTATAGGGCGCGTGGAAAGTGTAGATCGAGTAGCACAGGCCGCGCTTCTCGCGCACTTCCTGGAACAGCCGGGACGACATGCCGCCGCCGAGCGTGTTGGTGAAGACCTGCAGCGAGAACAGCGAGAGATCGGTCTGCGGCACGCCTTCGAGCGCGAGCGTCAGATGCGCCTGTTCGAGGTCGCGGTGCACGACGCGCGAGCCGCCCTTGCCGAACATCGCGGCTTGCGGCTTCGGCGCGGGCGTCGGGTCGAAGCTTGAAAATTTCTGCGTCACTTCCTCGACCACGCGCTTGTGGTCGACCGCGCCGGCCGCCGCCACCACCATGTCGGGCCCGCGATAATGCGTCCCGAGATAGCCGCGCAGCATGTCGCGGTCGAACGCCTTCAGCGTGTTGGCGGTGCCGAGCAGCGAACGGCCCATCGGCTGGTCCGGAAAGCAGAGCTCGTTGAGGTGCTCGAACACGACGTCATCAGGCGTGTCCTGCGCCGCGCCGATTTCCTGCACGATGACGCTCTTCTCGCGCTCGAGCTCGTCGGGCACGAAGGACGGATTGGTCAGGATGTCGGAGAGCACGTCGAGCGCCAGCGGCACGTCGGCCTTCATCACCCGCGCATAATAGGCCGTGGTTTCGGTCGAGGTTCCGGCATTGAGATCGCCGCCGACCGCTTCGATCTCCTCGACGATCTCGCGCGAGGATCGTCGCGTCGTACCCTTGAAGGCCATGTGCTCCAGAAGGTGCGAGATGCCGTGCTCGTTCGGCTTCTCGTCACGGCCGCCGACGCCGGCCCAGACGCCGAGCGCGGCGGTTTCCAGATGCGGCATAGTGTCGGTGACGACGGTCAGGCCGGACGGCAGCTTGGTTACGTCAACGCTCATCCGGCAACTCCCTGCTTCGCGGCACGGCTTACCGTGCGCACGAAAAGCTCCACTTCGGCTGAATCGTTCTTCATTACCTTGATCTGTTCGGATTTGGTCATCAGGCCATCGAGCCACGCCGGCAGTTGCGGCCGCACCCCGCAGGCGGCTTCCACCGCATCGGGGAATTTGGCCGGATGCGCCGTCGACAGCACGATGTTGGGGATCTTCGAGTCCGAGGTGTCGCGATCGGCGACCGCCAGGGCCACCGCGGTATGGGGATCGACGAGGTCGCCGGCCTCGCGCCAGGCGGCGCGGATCGCCGCCGACGTCTCGGTCTCGTCGGCGCGGCCGGCGTCGAACTCCTCGCGGATCGCAGCCAGCATGGCATCCGGCAGCACGAAGCGTCCGGACTGTTTGAGCGAGGCCATCAGGCGGCGCACGCTCTCCGCGTCGCGGCGGCTCGCCTCGAACAGCAGCCGCTCGAAATTCGAGGATATCTGGATGTCCATCGATGGCGAAGCGGAGGCGTGCACCTCGCGCACCTCGTAGATGCCGGTCTTCAGCGTGCGCGGCAGGATGTCGTTGACGTTGGAGGCGATGCGCAGCCAGCGCACCGGAAGGCCCATCTTCTTCGCGACAAAGCCGGCGAAGATGTCGCCGAAATTGCCGGTCGGCACGGTGAAATCCACGGTGCGCGCGGGGGCGCCGAGCGCCACCGCCGAGGTGAAGTAGTACACGACTTGCGCCACGATCCGCGCCCAGTTGATCGAATTGACGCCCGACAACGAGACGTCATCGCGAAAGCGGTGGTTGTTGAACATCGCCTTCACGAGCGCCTGGCAATCGTCGAAGGTGCCTTCGATGGCGAGCGCATGCACGTTGGACGCGCCTGTTGTCGTCATCATCCGCCGCTGCACGTCGGAGATGCGCCCGTTTGGAAACAGCACGACGAGATCGACATTGTCGAGGCCGGCAAAGGCATCGACCGCGGCGCCGCCGGTATCGCCCGAGGTCGCGACCACGATGGTGGTGCGCTGGTTGCGCTTGGCCAGCACGTGATCCATCAGCCGCGAAATCAACTGCATCGCGACGTCCTTGAACGCCAGCGTCGGGCCGTGAAACAGCTCGAGCAGGAATTGATTGGGCCCGATCTGATCGAGCGGCACCACGGCCGGATGGCGGAATGTGGCATAGGCTTCATTGGCCATGCGGCCGAGATCGGCGTCGGAGATCTCACCCGCCGCGAACGGCTTGATCACGTCGACCGCGACCTCCCAGTAGGGCCGGCCGAAGAAGGAGGCGATGGTCTCGCGCGAAAGCTGCGGCCAGACCTCCGGCACGTAGAGGCCGCCGTCGCGGGCGAGCCCGGTCAGCATCACATCGCAAAAGCCCAGGACGGGAGCTTCCCCCCGCGTCGAAATATAGCGCGTCAAACCACCCTCCAAAGGCGCAAGCCATATGCCAAGCCTTTGATATTGATCGTGAATTAGATTTCGCCAAGCGCGAAGCGAAGGGCCACCATAAAGCGTTTTGCGGCGAAGGGGAAATGGCTCGTGGGCGAAAGGCCAACGCGCAGCTACCGCAAAATCCGGGATTCTACCGATACCGAGCGACATGCCCAGCGACGGCGGATGCACCATCGTGCTCCTCACCCGTATCGGAGGACATCGACCGGATCGAGCCGCGCGGCGCGCCAGGACGGATAGAGCGTTGCGAGGAATGACAGCGTCAACGCCATCGCCACGACGGCGGCGGTCTCGCCGAAATCGATCTCGGCCGGCAGCTTCGACAGGAAGTAGAGTTTCGGCGAAAATAGTTCGGTGTTGGTGATCCAGGACAGGAATTGCCTGATCGCCTCGATGTTCAGGCAGACCAGCATGCCGAGCAGCAGCCCCGCCATGGTCCCGAGCACCCCGATCGCGGCACCCGCGATCAGAAACACCCGCATGATCGCGCCGCGCGAGGCGCCGATCGTGCGCAGGATGGCGATGTCGCCGCCCTTGTCCTTCACCAGCATGATCAGGCCCGACACGATGTTCAGCGCGGCGACCAGCACGATCAGGGTCAGGATCAGGAACATGACGTTGCGCTCGACCTGGAGGGCCGCGAAGAAGGCCGAGGTCCGCCGCCGCCAGTCGACGAGGAACACCGGGCGTCCCGCGGCATCGGCCACCGTCCTTCGAAAGCCATCGACCTTGTCCGGGCTGACGGCGAGAAAGACCTCGATGGCGCTCACGTCATTGGCGCGGTTGAAATAGGCCTGTGCCTCTGCAAGCGGCAGGAAGACCATGACGGAATCATATTCCGACATGTCGATGCTGAACACCGCCGCGACCTTGAACGGCTTGATGCGGGCCGCCGCAGCCTTCGACCGCACGGCGCCGTCGGGCGCGACGAGCGTGATGTTGTCGCCGGCCCGCACCGACAATTGCTCGGCAAGCCGGCGGCCGATGGCGACGCCCTGCCCCTGATTGAAGGCATCGAGCGAGCCCTGCTGGATATTGCCTGTTATCGCGGCAAGCCTGGTGAGGTCCTCGGTGCGGATACCGCGTACCAGGACGCCGGTGGCATTCTGCGCCGAGGAAGCCAGCGCCGGACCATCCACCACCGGCGCGGCGAGCCGCACGTCCGGCACCCGGCTGATGCGCTCCGCGACGTCATCCCAGTCCGTCAACGGCGACTCCAGCGGTTGCACCAGAAGGTGACCGTTCAGGCCAACGATCTTGTCCACCAATTCCTTGCGGAAGCCGTTCATGACGGCCATCACGATGATCAGCGTCGCCACGCCGAGCATGATGCCGAGGAATGAAAACCCGGCGATGACGGAGATGAAGCCTTCCTTGCGGCGCGCCCGCAGGTACCGCGCAGACAGCAGCCATTCGAATGCCGCGAACGGCAGGGGACGCGCGGGCTTTTCCATCGCCCCTTGATAGCGCGTCATGCGGGCGATTTCGTGTGTCCGCCTCGAAGAACCCTTTCGTCCACCGCCGCCATATTCCCGCCACGCGGAAGCCGCGTGCATCGCAGGCGGACGCAAACGAAGCCGATAGCTCCAGTTTTTCCCGAACATGACGCCGGCGGCACACTACTCCTCGGCGAGCCCCTCGAGACTCTTGAGAAACTTGAGGCCCTCCACCGCCAGCAGCTCCGTGTCGGTCTCTCCCGCATCGCAGCGCTGCCGAATGAAGCGCAGAAGACTGGCGCGTCGCGCGTCGTTCTCGTCGATGCCGCTGTGAATGAGCAGGTAGACGCCCCAGGCGCGCGCGAACGCGGTTTCCACGATATCCGGGCCGTTCATCCAGCTCTCCCTAAATCATCAGGAATTCATATTGCATATTTTTCCCGATCATTACCATCCCAAGTCTCTGCCGGGATTGATCGACACCCCGCGGCGGAGGCCTGGAACAAAATCGATGACGGGAGCTTGTGTCAGACATCGCGATCCCGCGATTGGGAGGATCCCTGCATGAGACGTATCGTTCTGGTCGGCGCGGCAATGATTGCTTCGCTGGCAATGACCCTGTCCGCTTCCGCCAGGCTGGGCATCGCGCCCATGACCACGCAGGACGACACCGTGATCCAGGTCAGACACGGGCACGGGCATGGTCATCATGGCCATGGCCATCGTGGCCGGGGCCATCACTACGGATGGTACAGGGGCCGCGGGCATCACAAATGGCGTCACCATCGTCGTCACCACCACCGCTGGTAAGTGAGCTTTCGCTGCAGTTCGCTCTCGTCATCCCATTGCCCGGGCGACATGCGAACTGCAGCGGCGCGAACGGGTCGCGCCCACATTGGCGCGGCCGGTTCAGCTCTTCACCGACCGATCGACAGGGCTCAGCCCAATCCCATCTCGACGGCGATCCGGATCAGGTCCGAGTGATTCTTGGCGCCGAGCTTCTGCTTGAGCAGCGAGGTGGTATTGGCCACCGTCTTGTAGGAAATCTCCAGCGCGTCGGCGACCTCGACGATCTTGTCGCCGCGGCCGAGCAGCCGCAGAATTTCCAGCTCGCGCGCCGTCATCTGTGACGCCGGATTGGCCTTGATCGAAGCGCCCGAGAACGTCACCGCTTCAGCCAGTTGCGGCGAGATGAAATTGTCGCCCGCGGCCACCCTCCGCACGGCCTTGACCAGCATGCGCGGATCGTCGCCCTTCGAGACGTAGCCCTGCGCGCCCATCTCGATGGCGCGGACCACGAAGGCCGGATCGTCATTCATGCTGAACATGATGATCCGGGCGTCCGGGTCTTCCTTGCGGATGCGTCGCATCAGCTCGAATCCGGAAACGTCGGGAAGCTTGATATCGATGATCGTGACGTCGGGTTTCCTGGTCATGTAGGCGCGGTGGCCGGATTTGGCGTCGCTGGCCTCTTCGATCTTCACGGAATGATCTGATGCAAACAGCGATCGGCACCCCGAAAGCACCACCGGGTGGTCATCAACGATCAGTACCCTTGTTGCCGATCGGCTGGAATTCTGCATCATTTATCCCCTTCCGGAATAAATAATTGGTTGGCGATATTTGAAAAGCGAAATCTTGGGTTGCGGGAACTATAATAACCGAAATGTGGGACAGACTTTCTCTTCGAACGCGGCTGTTGCTGCCGCTCGGTCTGATGTTCGGGGCGGCGCTGATCGCGGGAGCCGCCTCGCTTCAGATCTTTGCGACGACGCAACTTGTAGAGGAAATCGAACCGGCCGCTCGCTCGGCCAGGGCAGTCGCGGCAGCGCTCAATGGTGCGCTTCGCGCCTCCTCCAATCCTCATGCCACTCTCGATGCCTTCGTGCAATCGCTCGGCGCCTCCGAGGCAATCCGGTTTCGCCGCCTCGGGACCGAGCTCGATGTTCATCCGCCCGAGGTGCAGACGCCGCTCGGCCGGGTGCCTCACTGGTTCGTCCGGCAGCTCGTCGTACCCGAATTCAGAGCCGATTTTCCCGTCATGATCGAGGGCAAGCAGGTCGGCGACATCGTGTTTGCGCCCGACATTTCCGCCGACCTCTACGAGAAATGGATCGGATTTCTGGCGATCGCCTGCTCCGGCATAGCCTTGATGCTGCTGACAGCGGCGATCGCCCACTTCGCCGCCCGCTCGGCATTGCGGCCACTGCAACATCTCGGTGACGGCCTGACCCGCATGCGGACGGGCAACTACCAGCAGTTCATTCCGTCCGCCGGCCCGCCGGAAATCCGCAAGAGTGCGCTGGAAGCCAACGAACTCGCCCGCACCCTGCATCACCTGAGCCAGGACAATCGCACCCTGTTGCGGCGAATCGTGTCGTTGCAGGACGACGAGCGGCATGACATGGCGCGCGAACTTCATGACGAGCTCGGGCCGTTGCTGTTCGGTATCCGGGCCGACACGGTCGCGCTTCTGGAATCGATTCCACCGGACGAAGCCGGGTTGAAGGGCGCAGCGGAAGGCATCTTGCGATCGGTGGAAACCCTGCAGCAGACGAACCGTCGCATCCTTGACCGGTTGCGGCCGCTCTACATCCAGGAGCTCGGCCTCGAGAAGAGCATCCAGACGCTTCTGCAGAACGCGAAGACGCAGGCGCCCGACCTGAAGGTGACCTCGCAGATCGACGCCAGGCTGAACGATGTCGAGGGCCTGTTGTTGCTGACGGTCTATCGCGTGATCCAGGAGGCCGTGACGAACGTGCTCCGCCACGCCAGGGCCAGCACGATGCATGTCGCGGCGGAGATCAGCGGCCGCGATGTGGTCGTGGAAATATCCGATGACGGCATCGGCTTCCCGACGGATCGCCGGTTCGGGAGGGGACTGACCGGCATGCTGGAGCGCGTGCGTGCGTTGAGCGGGACGCTCGATCTGCTGCGGGAGGCGGGACGCACCTCGGTTCGCTGCCGGCTCCCGGCGGGCGATCTTGCCGCGCAGCCGCCCGCAACGAGCAGTGACGAAAGCTAGCCGGCGTAGTCCTGCAAGCCGGCACGCGGCGACCGCTCGACCATCGGCAAGCAATCGGTCGTCTGAATTTTTCCGTCGCGCGTGAAGCTGAAGGCGATGCGTACCGGCTTGCCTTCGTGGCTCAGATAATCGAGCACGACGCCGGCGGACGTCGGCAGGATTTCCTCCAGCCCGAAGGCGGTGGGAGCCCGCGTATCGAGACGCGACTTCCAGTAGGATTCAAGGCCCGCGCGACCCTCGCCGACCTCGGCCTCACCGCACTGGCATCTCAGCGTCGCGTTGTCGGCATAGAGGTCGAGCAGTGTCGCGAGATCGCGATTGCGGCAGGCGTCCAGCCAATCGACCACCAATGCGACCGGATCGAAATCGCCCGCGAGGTTCGCGATCCCGTCCATGCCGTCATACGGCGTGGCGGGCGACGAGGCGGTGGAGGCAGTGTGGCGGTCGTCGGGAATGGGCACTGAACGGCCTTTTGTCGGAACTCGGCTCAAGAGCTTAGCCCGACTTCGCGGATTCGCGCCCGAAAACGCGAATTTTGAGATTTTTTGTTCGGC
>OEIU01001702.1_pt1 | contig 13348 bp, 9 predicted proteins | sample 1539221 | NCBI WGS metagenome assembly OEIU01 (sample SAMN03792071, study PRJEB22550) | activated sludge metagenome | feature: wastewater treatment plant; material: activated sludge; isolation source: Wastewater treatment plant of a petroleum refinery complex | place: Argentina: Zarate | collected...
TCCGAACGGATGACCCGGAAATACTGCGGGATGAAGACGACGGTGATCGAGATCGCTGCCGCCATGAGCCCGGTGAACAACCCGGAGCGGCCGCCCGAGATCACGATCGACATCACGATCGCCAGAAGGAGCGACGGGAACGCGTACACGGCATCGGCAACCACCACGAGCACGCGGTCGAGCCAACCGCCGAAATAACCGGAGACCAACCCCAGTATCACCCCGGCAAACACCGAAAGCGCTACGGCAATGATGATCACGAGCGCAGCGGTCTGGGCTCCCCAGATCACGCGCGAGAACACGTCGTAACCGCCGACGGTCGTGCCGAGAAGGTGCGCACCGCCCGGGGGAAGTTGCGCACCGAAGGTGCCGTTCTTGTCGCTCAGTTGCGAATATCCGAACGGGGCAAGCCACTGGGCGAAAATCGCGGTGAGCAGGAAGATGGCGATGATCACGAGACCGGCGATGAGCATGCCGCGTTGCCACCCGACGCTCTGCTTCAGTTCGCGGATAAGGGGAAGGCGCGACCAAATGCTGGGCTTCACGATGACTGGCGTCGACATGTCAGTACCTCACCCTCGGGTCGATGAGCGCGGCAATGATGTCCACGACGAAGTTCGTGACCGCGACGACGACGGCCAGGAACACGACGATCCCCTGAACCGCGACGAAGTCCCGTGCCTTGATGAACTCCACGAGCGTGAACCCCAGCCCCTTCCACTCGAAGGTTGTCTCGGTGAGAACCGCGCCTCCCAGCAGGAGCGCGATCTGCAGGCCGATGACGGTGATGATGGGGACGAGCGCCGGCTTGTAGGCGTGCTTGCGGACCAGGCGGAATTCGCCGACCCCGCGCGACCTCGCCGCATCCACGTAATCCTGACCGAGCGTGCCGATGACGTTGAGCCGAACCAGGCGGAGGAAAATCCCGGCGGTGAGGAGCCCGAGGGCGAGTCCGGGCAGAATCGCATGGGTGAGCACGTCCGCGACGTCTGCGGGGTTTCCGGTGCGGAACGCGTCGATGAGGTAGATGTTCGTCGGGTGGTCGAGGAACTGGAGGTCCAGTTCCGTTCGAGGAGACGCTCGGCCGTTCACGGGCAGCACTTTCAGCCACACCGAGAAGACGAGCTTGAGCAGGAGCCCCGCGAAGAACACCGGGGTTGCGTAGAACAGAATGGCCAGAACGCGCAACATGGCGTCCGGCCACCGGTCGCGAAGGTACGCGGCGAGCATCCCCAAAGGGATGCCGACGATGAACGCGACGATGAGTCCGTAGAACGCGAGCTCGAGGGTGGCCGCGCCCTTCTCGAACACGATGTCCGAAATCTGCTGGTTCGTCGTCAGGGTGGTCCCGAAGTTTCCGGTGACCAGCTGACCGAGATACTCGAAGTACTGGATGAAGATGGGGCGGTCATACCCTGCCGCGTGGATTCGCGCCGCCAACTGGTCGGGGGGAAGCCGGCCGCCGAGAGCGGCGGTGATCGGGTCGCCGATCAGGTGCATGAGCAGAAACACCATCGACACGAGAATGAACACCGTGGGGATGATCAGGAGAAGCCGGATGACGATGTACCGGCCGAGGTTCCCTCCCGAACCCTTCGACCGCGCCTTTTGATCTGATGGTGCCTCCGAATCTGACACTTCGGAAACTTCGGTGGATGTCATCATTGCCAATCGTCGCCAGCGTGCTGCCACAAACTATTCGAAATGTGAGGGGGCGATCCGCAACTTCACGGACCGCCCCCTGTTACGGCTATTCGATAGTAGCCGCCTTAGCGGGTTCTACTTGCTCAGGACGTTGAAGCGGAACTTGAACGAAGCGTCAAGCGTTTCGTCCACGCCCTTCACATCCTTGCCCGCAACGACAACCTGTGCGCCCTGAAGCATCGGCAGGGTCGACAGCTGGGCTGCAACCTTCGCCTGGATGTCTTCGATCTCGGCCTTGCGCTTGGCGGGGTCGGTCTCGACAGCCTGCTGCTGAATGAGCTTGTCCACCTCGGCGTTGCTGAAGTGGTTCTTCAGGAAGTTATCCGTCTGGAAGAACGGCGACAGGTAGTTGTCCGCATCCGAGTAGTCCGGGAACCAGCCGAGCTGGTACAGCGGGTACACGTCAGCCGAACGGTCCTTCGAGTACTGGACCCACTCCGTCGACTGCAGGTTCACCGTGAACAGGCCTGACGCCTCCAGCTGCGACTTGATGAGAGCGTACTCATCACCCGAGCTTGCACCGTAGTGGTCAGGGTTGTACTGCAGGTTGAGGGTCACCGGCGACGTAATGCCGGCGGCCTCCAGTGTCGACTTCGCCTTGGCCGCGTCCGGGCCGCCGTTGCCGTCGCCGTAGAGGGACTTGAGAACCTCGGTGGCGCCGGTCAGGCCTGCCGGAACGTAGGAGTACAGCGGCAGGTAGGTGCCCTTGTAAACCTGGTTCGCGATCGCGTTGCGGTCGATCAGGTCCGCAATCGCCTGACGAACGGCGAGCGACTTGGCTGGATTGGCATCCGCCGTCGTCGCGCCGAACGGCATCGTGTTGAAGTTGAACACGATGTAGCGAATCTCGCCACCCGGTCCCTTGTGCACGACGACGTTCTTGTTGCTGGAGAGGCTCTCGATGTCGGTCGCAGACAGGCTGCGGGTCGCGACGTCAATGTTGCCTTCCTGAACGTCCAGCTTCATGTTCGACTGGTCCGCGTAGTACTTCAGGTTGATGGTCTTCGTCTTCGGCGTGCCGAGAAGGCCCTTGTATCCGTCGTATGCCTTGAACTGAACAAGCTCGTTGAACTTGTAGCTCGAGATCACGTACGGGCCGGCGAACGCGTTGCCGTCAACGATTTCCTGGTCCGTGGTGAGCGCGGTAGGCGAGAACACCTGCTCGTCGACAATCGGTGCAGCTGGGCTCGACAGGATCTGTGGCCAGATCTGGTCGTTGGCCGCCTTGAGGTGGAACACGACGGTCAGGTCATCCTTCACCTCGGTGCTGTCCAGGTTGTAGAGAAGCGTCGACGGGCCGTTGTCCGCGTGGATCTTCAACTGGCGGTCGAAGCTGAACTTCACGTCAGAGGCGGTCAGGTCGTGGCCATTGGCCCACTTCAGTCCCGGCTTGAGCTTCACCGTGTATTCGGTGGGGGACGTGAACGAGGCCGACTCCGCGATGTCCGGGTTCACATCGGAGCTTCCCGGGTTGGAGTTCATCAGGAACGGGAACACGTTGTTCATGATGAAGAATGAGCCATTGTCGTACGAACCAGCAGGGTCAAGCGTGGTGACCTTGTCGGTGGTGCCGACGGTGATCGTGCTGGACGTGCTGGAACCGCCGGAATTGGTCCCGGCCGCGCAGCCGCTGAGCGCGAGCGCAGCGACGGCAACGCCACTGAGCACGGCGAGCGACCGCTTTCGGATCGTGGATGCGGATGTCATATCCGTATTACCTCTCTCTGTTGTGAGATACCACCACAACCAAAGTGGACTGCGGTGGGGTAGATCCCGTGGCGTGCCGATGGGCATGCCACGGGCCATGCGTATTAACACTTGATAACACGATTCTCGGCAACGGCTTACATCCCATGGGCGATTGCGGCCCAATATTTATTGTTCTGCAACCTAATCGCCGATAAGCGCGCGCCGCTCGGTCTCGATGCCCATGAGCTCGCGTTGCAGTTCCCGATAGCGATCCGGCTCGGCGCTGGAGTCAGTGCGCTGAAGGCGCCCAAGCAATTCGGCCTTCTTTGCCAGCAGATCTCGGCCGATGAGCGACGCCACAACGCCGCGGCAGTAAATCGAGAGCTCGCGCCCCGCCTTGTCGGGGATCGGGGCGATGACGAGCTGGCTGACAATGGTCGAAAAACCGCTCGGCACCTCCTCGGCGACGCGATCCGCCCAATTCGGCCGGGTGAATGCGTCCATGCTCGCGGCAATGCCATCCCGCACGACCGCGAGGGTCGTGTTGGTGAACGCCACGCCCCCGATGCGCTGCCCCAGCTCGGGACCGACCGCATCCGGATACTGCAGCACGGCCATGAGCGCATCCCGTTCCAGCCTCGTCACCGGATCCGTGGGCAAATCGGTGATGGACGGTCCGGGTTTGGCGCTCGCGCCCTTCCCCACCTGGCCCGAGCCATCCTGCGTGGCGTCGCTCCACCGCGAATCGCCCTGATCTGAGCGCCCAGTCGGCGACTGGTTCGGTTTCGCGCGGGATGCGCTGGCGACAGCGCCGAGCACCTCCTTCGGGTCGACTCCGATCCAGCCGGCAAGATTTCGGATGTACCCGGTGTGCAGCGCTGGGTCCCGAATGCCCGCAACAACCGGGGCCGCAGCCCTCAGCGCGCCGACCCTGCCCTCGACGGTTTCCAGATCGAACGCGGCGAGCACCCGACGGATCATGAACTCGAACATGGGTTTGCGTTCGTCGACGAGCCGACGCAGCGCGTCATCGCCCTTCGCGAGCCTCAGGTCGCACGGATCGAGCCCGTCCGGGGCCACCGCGACATAGGTTTGGGCGGCGAAACGCTGCTCTTCGCCGAATGCGCGGCTCGCCGCCTTTTGGCCGGCCTCGTCCGGGTCGAACGTGAAGATGACCTCGCCGAGTCCGTGCGAGTCGGAATTGTCGACATCGCCGAGCACCCGACGAATGACCTTGATGTGGTCGACGCCGAACGCGGTGCCACATGTCGCAACGGCGGTCGTGATCCCGGCCAGGTGGCATGCCATCACATCCGTGTAGCCCTCCACAACGACGACCCGCTTGGTGCGGGAAATGTCGCGCTTGGCCAGGTCGAGCCCGTAGAGAACCTGGGACTTGTGGTACACGGGCGTCTCCGGCGTGTTCAGGTATTTCGGGCCCTGATCGTCGTCGAGCAGCTTTCGCGCGCCGAATCCGAGCGTCTGGCCCGTGGTGTCGCGGATGGGCCACACCAGCCGCCCGCGAAACCTGTCGTACGTCCCGCGGTCGCCTTCGCCGATGAGTCCGGCGGCGAGCAATTCTTCCTCGCTGAATCCGAGAGTTTTCAGGTGCGAACTGAGCGCATCGTAGCTCTTGGGAGCGAACCCGATTCCGAATTGCGCGGCCGCGGCCGCATCGAACCCCCGCGTCCCCAGAAACGTTCGCCCCGGTTCGGCGGCCGGCGTGGACAACTGGGCGACGAAAAAATCGGCGGCAGCCTGGTTCGCGGCGAGCAGCCGGGCGCGGTTTCCTCGGTCCGGTGCCGCGGCGCCGCCATCCTCATAGTGGAGTTCGATGCCCGCTCGGGCGGCCATCCGTTCGACGGCCTCGCTGAAGGTGACGTGGTCCATCCTCTGGAGGAACGTGAACACGTCGCCGTCCTCGCCGCAGCCGAAACAGTGATAGCGACCTGCCTGCTGGCGGACGTGGAAGCTCGGGCTTCGCTCGTCGTGGAACGGGCACAAGCCCTTCAGGGACCCGACCCCTGCGCTCTTTAGAGTCACGTAATCGCCGACGACATCGGCGATGTTGATCCGCGAACGCACCTCGTCGATGTCGCTTCTGCGGATCAGGCCTGCCATGCCTAGATTCTAGGTGTGGCGGTCATCGCCTGCCGGACGGCGAATCGTTGGCCGCGGTGAACTCTCGATGCCACGCGTTGGCCGACTGGTCGGTGAGGCTCGCCACCTGGTCCACGACGGCCCGTTTTCGTGCGGCGTCGTCGGGCGCGGCACGCCAGTCCGCGGCGAATCCGGCGTCGAGCGCATCCGGACCGCTCTCCAGCAGCGCATCGGCAAGTTCCGTGATCGTCTCCCGCTGGCGAGCGTAAAGGGGTTTCCGGGCGTTCGTCGACATGACGTTCGCGGCCACGATGCCCTTGAGCACGGCGATCTCCGCCCGGATTTCCCTCGGCACGACGACGTCGGCGCCGAAGCGGGTCAGACGTTGCGCGTCGTGGGCGGCGAGGGTGGCCTGGGTCGCAATTCCCGCGAACCTTCCGATGAGCTGGCTCGTGAGGTTCTTGAGCCTGCCCTGCGCCGCGCGGGTTCCGTCGAACTCGTCGATCCACGACTCGAGAGAGTCGAGGCGATCGAACGCGGCGATCAGGTCGTCGTGGCCGAGTTCACCGCCGATCCACGCGAACATCGAATCCACCAGGTCGTCGTGATTGACGCGAGCGCCCAACGCGGGAACATCGATGTAGCCGCCGACGATCGCGTCCTCGAAGTCGTGCACGGAGTAGGCGATGTCGTCGGAGAGGTCCATGACCTGCGCTTCAATGCAGAGTTTCCGGTCTGGCGCACCCTCCCTGAGCCAGTCGAACGCCGCAGTGTCGTCCCGATAGAAACCGAACTTCGCCCGACCGGAGGGGTCGCCCACGGCGCTCTGAGCCGGCCACGGATACTTGCAGCTCGCGTCGAGGCTCGCCCGGGTGAGATTCAGACCGAAGGAGCGCCCGTCCGGGCCGAACACTTTCGGTTCGATCCGGGTGAGAACGCGAAGCGTCTGCGCATTCCCCTCGAACCCGCCGATGTCCGTGCACCACTCGTTGAGCGCACGTTCACCGTTGTGCCCGAACGGCGGATGCCCGAGGTCGTGGGCAAGGCACGCGGTGTCCACGACATCGGGGTCGAGGCCGAGGCTGGAGGCGAGCTCGCGTCCGACCTGCGCCACCTCGAGCGAGTGCGTCAGCCGGTTGCGGGCGTTGTCGATGCCCGCCGTGGGGCTGAGCACCTGCGTTTTCGCGGCAAGGCGGCGGAGCGCGCTCGAATGCAGGACGCGCGCGCGGTCGCGGGCGAAGTCGCTGCGGCGCGTGGAGTGCTCCTCCGGCATCCAGCGGGCGCTGTCGTGCTCGGTGTACCCGTTCGATCGCGGCGAAACCCCAGCCTGCGTGTGCGTCTCGGGTTCAGCCACCAGTGGTGTCCGCTTCACCCTCGGTGAGGTCGCCTCGGTGACTCTGCGCGAGCTCGCGGCTGTCAAGCCATCCCTCGGGCAGAACGGTGCGCTTCGGGTGCCCGGCGCGGCCACGCGGCCCCTCAGCATCCTCCCCGGGATACGGCTGAGACCAGTCGAGTTCACCCAGCAGGTCGTCGAGCTGCTGAAGACTCTCCACCCGGGCGAGCGCCGAGCGAAGGTCGCTGCCCACCGGGTAGCCCTTGAAGTACCAGGACATGTGCTTGCGGATGTCGCGGCACGCCCACTCTTCGCCGTTCTGATCGTCCGTCGAGAAGAAGTCGGCGAGCAGTTCGGTGTGGCGGCGGACGGTCGCCGCCACGACGCCGAGAGTCGGGCGCGCCTGAAGCACGGCGGCTTCATCCGCGGCAAGCTCCCCGGACCGCACCTTGAACGCGGCAACCAGGTCACCGAACAGCCACGGCCGGCCGAGGCATCCGCGGCCGACGACGACACCGTCGCATCCGGTTTCCTCGACCATGCGGATCGCGTCCGCGCCGCTCCAGATGTCGCCGTTGCCGAGCACCGGAACGTCCGTGATCGCCTCCTTCAATCGGGCGATGGCCGACCAGTCGGCTGTGCCGCTGTAAAACTGGGATGCCGTGCGCGCGTGCAGCGCGATGCTCGCCGCACCGGCTCCCGCCGCGATCCGGCCCGCTTCCAGGTAGGTCAGGTGATCGTCGTCGATGCCCTTGCGCATCTTGACGGTCACCGGCACCGCGCCGCCCGCCGTCACCGCCGCTTCGACGATGTCGCGGAACAGGTTGAGTTTCCACGGGAGCGCGGCCCCGCCGCCCTTGCGGGTGACCTTGGGTACCGGGCATCCGAAATTCAGGTCGATGTGGTCTGCACGGTCCTCGGCGACAAGCATCGTGACCGCCTCCGCCATCGTGTCCGGGTCGACGCCGTAGAGCTGGATGCTGCGCGGCGTCTCGGACTCGTGGTGACGGATGAGGCGCATCGTCTTCTCGCCGCGCTCGACGAGGGCCCGGCTCGTGATCATTTCGCTCACGTACAGGCCTGCGCCGAATTCGCGGCACAGGCGGCGGAACGCGGTATTCGTGATGCCCGCCATCGGCGCAAGCACGACCGGCACCTCGAGGGCGATCGGCCCGAGTTGCAGCGTTGGAGTTGCCGTGGCGAGAGTGGTCATCGCCTCAATTCTCCCAGAAAACTTAGGTCGGCAACTCGCACGCGTCGTCGACGCACGCGGCTGCGTCCGGCTGGCCGACCATTGTGAATGGCGGCTTAGGGGCGGGCTCGGGTTTGGGTGTGCTCGTCATGCCTGTGCCACTTTCTCGTCCTGTACCTGCTGCAGCGCCGCGGCGAACGTCGATGCATCCTGTGCACCCGACACACCATACTTGCCGTCGATCACGAAAAACGGCACGCCCTGGATGCCGTACTCCTGCGCGAGGGCGACATCTGCCTTCACCGCGGGAAGAAATTCGTTCGATTCGAGGACGCGCACAACGTCGGCGCGGTCGAAGCCCAGCTCGGCGGCGATGTCGGCAAGATCCTCGATGCGGCCGACGTGCTCGCCATTGACGAAGTACGCCTTCAACAGGCGCTCCTTCATCTCCACCTGACGGCCCTTCGACTTGGCGTAGTGGAGCAACTCATGCGCCTTGACCGTGTTCGTTTGGTGCACCGAGCCGTAGTCGTAGTCGAGACCAACCTGCGCGGCGATTCCGGTGACACGCTCGAGCATCTCCCCCACCTGGTCGAGCGACAGTCCCTTGCGCTGGGCAAGATAGTCGGCCGGAGTGCCGTCGAAGTCGACCGGCGTATCCGGCGCGAGCTCGAAGGAGTGATACTCCACCTCGACCTCGCCGCCGAACTCGGCAACTCCCGCCTCGAATTTGCGCTTGCCGATGTAGCACCACGGGCACTGCACGTCGGACCAGATGTCAACTTTGATGGATTCGCTCACACTGGGGCCAACGATGGCGACCCCCGGCGCATTCCCGGTCATTGCCGGCCAGGCCACCGCGGCCCGTTTGCTGGAAATTCAGGAAGTCGCGTCACTGAGAAATCAAGCAACCGCCATTTTCTGCGGCCGAACGGGGCGGAGCCGACGCGAGTTCCTGAATTTCCAGCTTGGGGTCGCTGCGGATGCCGCTGCCGCAGCGCGATCTCGATCGCTTCGAGAATCGAGGCGAATTCGTATCTGGCCATCGAGTAGGTCGCAAGAATCGGATGTCGGCCTTCCGCCGTGATCTTGACATTCTTGCGCCAATCCGCTTCCCTTCTGCCCTCATGGGTTCTGCCGCCAAGCTCGATGGCCACGTCATCCTCGACGACGAGGTCGATCCGTTCGATATCGCCCACTCTCACCTGACTGACCACACGGTAACCGGCAATCTGAAGCCAGCTGCGGACGACGCTCTCGAGAATGCTGTCGCACCGCGGGTCGATCCAATGCGCAATCATCCGAGCATCGTCGGGTAGAGCCAGCAGGATGCTTTCGAACGACATCCTGTCGATTGACCCCGACTTGAACGCCCAGTCGAATGCCGCGACCGCGACTTCGAATGGCTCATCAAGGGCCACTGACCGAAGCGCCTCAGCCAGAGACACACTCGTCACATCACCTTCCGCAAGGATGGCATCGTCATCCCAGTGGATGACAACATCTTCCGCCTCGGTTGGATTGAGCCGCCGGAATCGGTCCCATTGCTCGCGGAGCCTACTTGCACGGCGAGGAACTGACACGTGCAGCGGATGGTCGATCCAGGTCCAGGCGCCACGGGCGATGAGGGCGGACATTCCGGTCAACCTGCCTCCGACTCTGGAGGCGCGCAAGGCAGGATCGTTGTCGTCGAGAGTTGAGTACCAACCCTGCCGCGCGCGGATGACGGAACCGCTCCGAACGGCAGCGGTTAGCGCCCAGTCGTGTGCGCCCAGAGCGATGAGTTCCTGCTTCTGCGCGAGCCCACCGAGATGCTGGACCATCCTCCGAACGGACTCCATCCGCAAATCCTGCGGCCACTGCAACGCCCCGGGATCCAGCTCGACCGCAATTTCCTACTTGTCTAGGGATACGTGCGCTGTGTGGGAGTGGAAGCCCAACCGACGTGAGATCCGCGGAAATTCAGGAATCCACGTCGGATTCCGGGGAAAAACACCCTCTCACGCCCGTCGCTGACGTGGATTCCTGAATTTTCAAAAGAGATGGGGGCGGATGTCGAGGTTGGGCTCACGCGGGTCGCCTACGCGCCGAGGAGCTGCTCGGCGAGGTAGCCCTGGAGGCGGTCGAGGGAGATGCGCTCCTGCGCCATCGAATCGCGTTCGCGCACGGTCACCGCCTTGTCCTCGAGCGAGTCGAAGTCGACCGTGATCGCGAACGGCGTACCGATCTCATCCTGACGGCGGTAGCGGCGCCCGATGGCACCCGCGTCATCGAAGTCGATGTTCCAGAACTTGCGCAGATCCGCCGCGAGCTGCTTCGCGATCGGCGACAGCTCCTCGTTTCGCGACAGCGGCAGCACGGCCGCCTTCACCGGGGCGAGCCTGCGGTCGAGCCGAAGCACCGTGCGCTTGTCGACACCGCCCTTCGTGTTTGGCGCCTCATCCTCGTGGTACGCGTCAATGAGGAACGCCATCATCGACCGCGTGAGGCCGACTGCGGGTTCGATGACGTACGGCGTCCAGCGTTCGTTCTTCGTCTGGTCGAAATAGGAGAGGTCGGTTCCGGAGTGCTCGCTGTGCGTCGTCAGGTCGAAGTCCGTGCGGTTCGCCACGCCCTCAAGTTCGCCCCACTCGCTGCCCTGGAACTGGAAACGGTACTCGAGGTCGACGGTGCGCTTCGAGTAGTGGGACAGCTTCTCTTTCGGATGCTCGAAGAGCCGAAGATTGTCGCGGTTCAACCCGAGATCGACATACCAGTTCACCCGTTCGTCGATCCAATACTGGTGCCACTCCTCATCCGAGCCGGGCTCGACGAAGAATTCCATCTCCATCTGCTCGAATTCCCGCGTGCGGAAAATGAAGTTCCCCGGCGTGATCTCGTTGCGGAAGCTCTTGCCGACCTGGGCGATGCCGAACGGCGGCTTCATCCGGGATGCGCCGAGCACGTTGTTGAAGTTCACGAAAATGCCCTGCGCGGTCTCCGGCCGCAGGTAGTGCAGGCCGCTTTCCTCTTCCACGGGGCCGAGGTACGTCTTCAGCATCATCTGGAAGTCGCGCGGTTCGGTCCACTGTCCGCGCGTCCCGCAGTTCGGGCACACGATGTCGGCCAGCCCGTTCTCCGGGGCCCGCCCTTTCTTTTCCTCGTACGCCTCCTCGAGGTGGTCGGCGCGGAACCTGCGGTGGCAGTTCAGGCACTCGGTGAGCGGGTCGGTGAACGCTCCGACGTGCCCGGAGGCGACCCACACCTGGCGGGGCTGGATGATGGCGGAGTCGAGCCCGACGATATCGTCGCGCGAGGTGACCATCGCCTTCCACCACTGGCGCTTGATGTTCTCCTTGAGCTCGACGCCCAGAGGACCGTAATCCCACGCGGACCGTGATCCGCCGTAAATTTCCCCCGCCTGGAACACGAACCCGCGGCGTTTGGCTAGAGAAATGACGGCATCGAGGGAGGAGGCGGTGGCCACGAGTGATACTCCAGAGGTCTTACCGGGCGCGCGGCTCGCGTCCGGTCGGCAGTGATCCTCCAGTTTAGGGCCGGACGACCCGCACAGAACGCCAGGCAGGCGGTACGGCTCGCACGCCTCGCGTGCTCAGCGCAGCGCTTTCGCGACCGCCTCCACATCGCTCTGGTCATTCCACAGGTGAAGGGATGCGCGCAACCGCCCCGCGCGCCCGGACACCGTGATCCCGGCCGCGACGAGTCTGGCCAGGTCCTTCTGGTCCGCATCCGCCCACGTCACGATCGGCTGATGCTGCTGAGGGATGTCCAGCGCGTCGCACAGCGCGTCGCCGAGTCCGCTCGTGAACGCCCACACCTCGTTCATATCAAGCCCGGAGAACAGCTGAAGTGCAGGCTCGGCGCCGACCCATGCCGGCCATGCTGGCGACACATCGAACTGGCGGGCCGAGGCGGCGAGCGCCATGGACGGGCCGTAGCAGGAACCCCACACGTCGTCTCCCGCGTACCAGCCGGCCTGGATGGGAGTCAACACCTTCTGGAACCGCTCGCTCACGGTCATGAAGGCGACCCCGCGCGGCGAACACAGCCACTTGTAGGCGTGGCACAGCGTCGCATCGAACATCGACGCATCCGCCGGGTACACGCCGGCGGCCTGAGTGAGGTCGCACACCGTGAACGCGTCGTGCTGCCGGGCAGCGGCGACGACGGCGGCAGCGTCCGCGATGCGGCCGGTCGCGGATTGGGCGAGCGAGAACACGACGAGCCAGGTGTCCTCCGTCACGGATGCGGCGAGCTCGTCGAGCGGGACCGCGCGCACCCGGGTCCCTTTCCTCTGCAGGAACGGGAACATGATCGACGAGAAGTCGCCGTCCACGCACAGAACCTCGGCGCCATCCGGCACCGCGGCCGCGAACACGCTCGCCATGACAGACGTCTGGGAACCGGTCGCGACCCGGTCGGCACCAACCCCAACAAGCGTCGCGTAGTGTGCGCGGGTGTTTTCGTGGATCGCGTCGTAGTCGACGGGGTCACGGCGGCCGGCAGCCCACAACTCGATGTCGGCCAATTGCGCTTCCACGGTCGCTTTCGTCGGCAAGCCGATCGAGGCGACCGCAAGATACCCGCGCGCGGCGTCCTCGCGGAATTGCCCGATGGCACTGGTGAGTGCCGGTGAAAGGTGACGGCTTGTGGCCGCGGATGCTGTGGTCATGACTCAATCCTGCCCCCGACGTCGGCGACGCGCGCCATTCTGAAAGCAGCTTTCCTGCAACGTTTCCGACAGCCGTGACGATTTTTTGCGCATCAGACCGATGGAGCGTCCTGTGCTCCGCCGAATCGCCGGTTTCGTGCGGCATACACTTCGACCGCCCGCCACAGGTCCTCGCGCGTGAAGTCGGGCCACAGGGTGTCGAGGAACACCATTTCCGCGTACGCGCTCTGCCACAGCAGGAAATTGCTGGTGCGCTGCTCCCCCGAACTCCGCACAAACAGATCAACGTCAGGCAGGTCGGGCGTGTACAGGTGCCGCTGGATGCTGCGTTCGGTGATGCCACCCGGCGTGAGCCTGCCCGCGGCAACCTCGGTCGCGAGCGCGCGCACGGCATCCGTGATCTCGACGCGCCCGCCGTAATTCACGCACATCGTGAGAGTGAGCACGGAGTTGTGCGATGTCAGCTGTTCCGCGAACTGGAGTTCCTTGATGACGGACCCCCACAACCGCGGCTTGCGGCCCGCCCACCGGATGCGCACGCCCCAGTCGTTCAACTGGTCGCGCCGGCGATGGAGCACGGACCGGTTGAACCCCATGAGAAAGCGCACTTCGTCGGGCGAGCGCTTCCAGTTCTCGGTGGAGAACGCGTACACGCTCA
>OEIU01001703.1_pt1 | contig 13343 bp, 10 predicted proteins | sample 1539221 | NCBI WGS metagenome assembly OEIU01 (sample SAMN03792071, study PRJEB22550) | activated sludge metagenome | feature: wastewater treatment plant; material: activated sludge; isolation source: Wastewater treatment plant of a petroleum refinery complex | place: Argentina: Zarate | collected...
GGCAACTACCCGGCGGATGCGATGCGCCCCGGCCATCATGCTCCACGGCGCGTTGACGCGGAAGCCGTCGATGCCGCCGGCCGTCATCGCGTCGGCGGTGAGCGGGGGGGGCACTACGGTCATGGTCACGTCCCGGTCCGGATCGACGCCGCCGGCTGCCATCCAGTAGCGAAGCTCGTAGTTGTGCGAGGAGAACGGATAGGTCATGCCGAAGACGAGCGGCCGCGCGCCGCGCGCCCGGCGCGCCTCCACGACCGCCTTGAGCGCCTTCGCGGCCGCCAGCGCATCCGCCTCGTCCGCGAGGCCGGCGGCCGCCTCCATCGCCTCGTAGAGCGTCTGCGACAGCGTGACGGCGTTGCCGCCGCGCCCGAGCGAGAACGGCGTGATCGTCGGCGAGGGGTTGGAGCCGAGCCCCACCTGCGCCGCGACCGTCATCGGCGCCAGCATATGCGCCACGTCGAACTGGTGGAAGGCAAGGCGGTCGCGGATATTGGCCCAGGACACGTCGCGCATCAGCGCGAGGTCGAGCCCCTCGCGCGCCGCGAATCCCCCCTCCCGCGCCGCGACCAGCACCGCGACGTCGAGCAGCGGGATGAAGCCGGCCCGCACCAGCCGGCTCTCGCGGCGGCCGATGGCCGGAGCGGCCGGCTCATGCCCCGGAACGCCGTCCTCGGGCTGGTCCCTCCCGCTTGCCAGCATCGTCATTTCTCCAGAAGGGCCGATGCCGTGATGAGGCTCGCGGCGACGTCCGCGAGCTTGCGCCGCTCCCGCATCGCGGTCTGCCTCAGCAGCGTGTAGGCTTCCTCCTCGCTGAGATCGCGCACGCGCATGAGGATCGCCTTGGCGCGGTCGACCGTCTTGTGGGCCTGCAGCTCGCTGCGCGCGGCCTCCAGCTCGCGCTGGAGCCGGTCGAAGGCGGCGAAGCGGCTGATCGCCATGTCGACGATCGTCTTCACGCGCTCCTTCTTCAGTCCGTCCACGACATAGGCCGAAACGCCGGCCTCGATGGCCGCGCGGATCGTGTCCTCGTCGGACCGGTCGACGAACATCGCCACGGGTCGGGACACTACGCGCGAGACCTGGAACATCTGCTCGAGCATGTCGCGGCTCGGATTGGCGAGGCCGATGACGATCACGTCGGGCGCGGCCTCGACGAGGCGCCGCACCAGGCTGGCCGTCGTCGGGATGACGACCAGCTCGGTGACGCCCGCCTCGCGCAGCCCGTCCACGACGATCGCCGAGCGAACGGGATTGTCGTCGACGACCGCGACGCGGATCGGGGCTCTGGTCTGGGAATCAGCCACGGGACGGCATCATGCCCCGGGCGGGATTTCGCTCAAGCACGATGGTTGGGCGGTGCTGCCCGGCCGGGGGGCAGGGCCGGACATCCGGGCCGCCGCGCAGGCGCCCGGCCCAGCCGGCATCCATGATGCGGCGCACAAAATTTGGGCGGCCGGGCACCGGCGCGGCGCCATTTCGGACATGGCGCCCACCCTCGACGTCGCGATCGAATCGGCCGTTGCCCCGATGCCCGGGAGATCGAGCCGTTTCCCGGAACTGGCATGGCTCGTGCTTCGATGCCACCGGCCCGCCGATGGGCCGCACCCTTCGCGTCCAATGGCGGGCGCACCAGGCAAAGCCGCCGATCCCGCATCCCAGGGCCCCGCCGTCGCGGGGCTCGGGGGTGGGCCGGCGGCTTTTTTTTTCGGTTGCGAGGCAATGGGCGCGTTGCGCCGCAGCACGGAGGCTTGCATGACGAAGCAGAACGGTGTCGCCGCGCGCCCCTTGCCGCAGACCCGCCGCGATCTTCTCAAGGGCACGGCCGCCACGGCGGCCCTGCTCGGGGCGGCGCGCGCGCTCCTGCCGGGCGGCGCCTGGGCGCAGGAGGCCGGCCCGGAGGTGCGGGGCGCGAAGCTCGGCTTCATCGCCCTGACCGACGCCGCGCCGCTCTTCGTCGCCAAGGAGAAGGGCCTCTTCGCCAAATACGGCATGCCCGAGGTGGAGGTCGTGAAGCAGGCCTCCTGGGGCACGACGCGCGACAATCTCGTGCTCGGCTCGGAGGGCAACGGCATCGACGGCGCCCACATCCTGACGCCGATGCCCTACCTCATCTCGGCCGGCCGGGTGACGCAGAACAACGTGCCGACGCCGATGTACATCCTGGCGAGGCTCAACCTGAACGGCCAGTGCATCTCGGTCGGAAAGGACTATGCCGGGCTCGGGATCGGCACGGACGCGGCGCCGTTCCGCAAGGCGCTGGAGGCCAGGAAGGCGGCCGGCAAGTCGGTCAAGGCGGCCATGACCTTCCCCGGCGGCACCCACGACCTGTGGATCCGCTACTGGCTGTCCGCCGGCGGAATCGACCCCGACCGGGACATCGAGACGATCGTCGTTCCGCCCGCGCAGATGGTCGCCAACATGAAGGTCGGCACCATGGACTGCTTCTGCGTCTGCGAGCCCTGGAACCTCCAGCTCGTCCACCAGGGCATCGGCTACACGGCGCTGACCACCGGCGAGCTGTGGGACAAGCATCCGGAGAAGGCTTTCGCGATGCGGGCCGCCTTCGTCGACAGATATCCCAAGGCGGCCCGCGCGCTGCTCATGGCCGTGATGGAAGCCCAGATGTGGTGCGAGAAAATGGAGAACCGCGCCGAGGCTGCGGCCATCTGCGCCAAGCGGCAATGGATCAACTGCCCGGTCGCCGACCTCGCCGACCGCATGAAGGGCAGGTTCGACTACGGCCTCCCCGGCAAGGTGGTGGAGCGGAGCCCGCACGTCATGCGCTACTGGGCCGACCACGCCTCCTATCCGTTCCAGAGCCACGACCTCTGGTTCATCACCGAGGACATCCGCTGGGGCCGGTTCGAGCCGAATGTCGACGCCAGGGCGCTGATCGGCAAGGTCAACCGCGAGGATCTCTGGCGCGAGGCCGCCAAGGCGCTGGGCGTGCCGGCCGCCGAGATCCCCACCTCCACCTCGCGCGGCGTCGAGACGATGTTCGACGGCAAGGTCTTCGATCCGGCCGATCCGGCCGCCTACCTGAAGAGCCTCGGCATCAAGCGCGCCGAGATCTGAGCCGCATCCCCTCCCGGAGTCCCGACGATGACCCTGACGGTTCGACCCCTCGAAACCGATGCGGCCCTGCCGGTGTCCGGCGGCCGCATCGCGGCCTTCCGGGCCTTTCCGCGCAAGGCGGGTCCGGCGCGCGCAAGGACGGCGCGGCCGGAGAAGACCGAGAGTCCCGCCCGCTCCGGCCCCGCCGCGCGCGACGTCGCGGCCCGGCTCGGCCGCGCGCTGCGGGGCCTTGCCGCGGCCCTCGCGCCCCCGCTCGTGGTGCTGGCGCTGCTCCTGACGATCTGGGAGCTGCTCTGCCACAAGGCCGGCTCGGCCCTGCCGCCGCCCTCGCAGGTGCTGAGCGACACCTGGGAACTGATCGTGGACCCCTTCTATGATCGCGGCGGCATCGACAAGGGGCTGTTCTGGCACCTCTCCGCCAGCCTTCAGCGCGTCGCCCTCGGCTACGTGCTGGCGGCGGGGGCCGGCATCGCGCTCGGCACGCTGGTCGGCCAGTCCGAATGGGCGATGCGCGGCCTCGATCCGATCTTCCAGGTGCTGCGCACCGTGCCGCCGCTCGCCTGGCTGCCGCTCGCCCTCGCCGCCTTCCGCGACGGCCAGCCCTCCGCGATCTTCGTCATCTTCATCACGGCGATCTGGCCGATCATCATCAACACGGCGGTCGGCATCCGCAACATCCCGCAGGATTACCGCAACGTCGCGCAGGTGCTGCGGCTCAACCATTTCGAGTTCTTCTGGAAGATCATGCTGCCCTCGGCCGCGCCCTACATCTTCACGGGCCTGCGGATCGGCATCGGCCTGTCCTGGCTCGCGATCGTGGCGGCCGAGATGCTGATCGGCGGCGTCGGCATCGGCTTCTTCATCTGGGATGCGTGGAACTCCTCGCATATCAGCGAGATCATCCTCGCCCTCGGCTATGTCGGCATCGTCGGCTTCCTGCTCGACCGCCTCGTCGCCGCCCTCGCCGGCATCGTCACCCGCGGCACGGCCGCAAGCTGAGGAGGAGCGCGATGACCACCCGTCCCTATCTCAAGATCGACCGGGTCGAGAAGACCTTCCGGCGCGGCGCCCGGCTCAGCACCGTGCTCTCGAACATCGACCTGTCGGTGGGCAAGGGCGAGTTCGTCTCGATCATCGGCCATTCGGGCTGCGGCAAGAGCACGCTGCTGAACCTCGTCGCCGGCCTCCTGCCGGTGACGAGCGGCGCGATCCTCCTGGAGGACCGCGAGGTCAACGCGCCGGGCCCCGACCGCGCCGTGGTCTTCCAGAACCACTCGCTCCTGCCCTGGCTCACGGTGCGCGAGAACGTCGCCCTCGCCGTCGACAAGGTCTTCGCCGGGCGCAGGAGCCGGGCCGAGCGCGCCGAATGGATCGACCACAACCTCGCGCTCGTCCACATGGCGCAGGCGGCCGAGAAGCGGCCGGCCGAGATCTCGGGCGGCATGAAGCAGCGCGTCGGCATCGCCCGCGCGCTCGCCATGGAGCCGAAGGTGCTGCTGCTCGACGAGCCCTTCGGCGCGCTCGACGCGCTGACGCGGGCGCATTTGCAGGACGCCGTGATGGAGATCCATGCCCGGCTCGGCAACACGATGATCATGATCACGCACGACGTCGACGAGGCGGTGCTCCTCTCCGACCGCATCGTGATGATGACGAACGGCCCCGCCGCGACGATCGGCGAGGTGCTGAGCGTGCCGCTCGCCCGCCCGCGCCGGCGCATCGAGCTGGCTTCCAATCCGGTCTACCTGAAGTCGCGCGAGGCGGTGCTCAAGTTCCTCTACGAGCGCCACCGCTTCGTCGAGGCGGCGTGAGGAGGCGGGCGAGGCCATGAAGGAGCGGCTCGTCGTCATCGGCAACGGCATGGCGCCCGGACGCATGCTCGAGCACCTGCTCGAACGGGCGCCCGACCGCTACGCGGTGACCATCTTCAACGCCGAGCCACGGGTGAATTACGACCGCATCATGCTCTCCCCGGTGCTTTCCGGCGAGAAGGCGTTCGACGAGATCGTCATCCACGGCGACGGCTGGTACGTGCGCCACGGCATCACGCTCTACAAGGGCCATCGCGTCGTCGCGATCGACCGGGAGGCGCGCACCGTCACCTCCGCGCAGGGCGTGAGCGTGGGCTATGACCGCCTCGTGATCGCGACCGGCTCGGTGCCGTTCGTCCTGCCGCTGCCGGGCCGGGACCGGCCGGGCGTCCTGACCTATCGCGACCTCGACGACGTCAACGCCATGCTGCTCGCCGCGCAGTCGCGGGCGCGGGCGGTCGTCATCGGAGGTGGTCTGCTCGGTCTTGAGGCGGCCGTCGGCCTGCGGATGCGCGGCATGGAGGTCACCGTCCTGCATGTCGGGCCGAGCCTGATGGATCGCCAGCTCGACCCGGAAGCGGGCGCTCTCCTGAAGGGCGCGCTGGAGGCCCGCGGCATCGCGGTGCGGCTCGGGGCGAATACCCGCGCAATCCTCGGCGAGCCGAAGGCGACGGGCGTCGAGCTGGCAGATGGCGAAATCGTGCCCGCCGACCTCGTCGTCATGGCGGTCGGCATCCGCCCGAACGCCGCGCTCGCGCGCGATTGCGGCCTCGCGGTCGGGCGGGGCATCGTGGTCGATGCCGGCATGGCGACGAGCGACCCGGCGATCCTCGCGCTCGGCGAATGCGCCGAGGTGGGCGGTATGGTCTACGGCCTCGTCGCCCCGCTCTACCAGATGGCGCGTGTCGCCGCAGCCCGCCTCGCCGGGGACGAGGCCGCCTTCGCCCATGTCGACACGCCGACGCGGCTGAAGGTGACGGGCATCGAAGTCTTCTCGGTCGGCGATTTCGCCGCGGGCGAGGATCGGGAGGAAATCGTCGCCAGCGATCCGCAGGCCGGGCTCCACAAGCGCCTCGTCCTCAAGAACGACCGCATCCTCGGCGCGGTGCTCTACGGCGAGACGGCGAGCGCCGCCTGGTTCAACGACCTCAGGACGCGCGAGGCCGATGTCTCGGCGCTGCGCGAGGCGCTGATCTTCGGGGAAGCCTACGGGCCGGGCGCCGCCCTCGCGGTCAGCAGCCTCGGCGCGGCGGGGGCCTGATGCGCGAGACGCGTACCACCTGCCCCTATTGCGGCGTCGGCTGCGGCGTGCTCGCGAGCCGGCGCGAGGACGGCGCCGTCTCGGTGCGCGGCGACCCGGAGCATCCGTCGAATTTCGGCCGCCTCTGCTCCAAGGGCTCGGCGCTCGGCGAGACGGCCGGCCTCGAGGAGCGGTTGCTCCATCCCGAGATCGCGGGACGTCGCGCGAGCTGGGACGAGGCGCTCGACCTCGTCGCGGCCACCTTCGCCCGCGCCATCGCCGAGCATGGGCCGGACGCCGTCGCGATCTACGGCTCCGGCCAGCTTCTGACGGAGGATTACTACGTCGCCAACAAGCTGATGAAGGGCTTCGTCGGCTCGGCCAATATCGACACCAATTCGCGCCTGTGCATGGCCTCCGCGGTCGCCGGCCACCGCCGCGCCTTCGGCGCCGACACGGTTCCGGGCACCTACGAGGATCTGGAACTTGCTGACCTCATCGTGCTGGTGGGCTCCAACCTCGCCTGGTGCCATCCCGTCCTCTACCAGCGCCTCGCCGCCGCGAAGCAGAGTCGGCCGGGAATGCGCGTCGTGCTGGTCGATCCGCGCCGCACCATGACGGCCGACATCGCCGACCTGCATCTCGCCATCGCGCCGGACGGCGACGTGGCCCTGTTCAACGGGCTTCTCGCCCATCTCGCCGAGACGGGCGCCGTCGACCGCGCCTTCGTCGCGGCCCATACGACGGGCTTCGCCGGGGCGCTCGCGGCGGCCGGCCGCGCGGCGCCCGGCGAGGTCGCCCGTGCCGCGGGCCTCGCCGCGGGCGACGTCGCGGCCTTCTTCGCGCTGTTCGCCGGGACGGAGCGCGTCGTCACGGTCTTCAGCCAGGGGGTCAACCAGTCCTCGATCGGCACCGACAAGGTGAACGCGATCATCAACTGCCATCTCGCCACGGGACGGATCGGGCGGCCCGGCATGGGACCCTTCTCGGTCACCGGCCAGCCGAACGCCATGGGCGGGCGCGAGGTCGGCGGCCTCGCCAACATGCTGGCCGCCCATATGGATATCGAGGACGAGGCGGCGCGCGCGCGCGTCGCCCGGTTCTGGAAGGCGCCGCGCATGGCCCGGAAGGCGGGCTTGAAGGCGGTCGAGATGTTCCGCGCGGTCGCGGACGGGCGCATCAAGGCGCTCTGGATCATGGCGACGAATCCCGTCGATTCGCTGCCCGATGCGAGTGCGGTCGAGGCGGCGCTGGCGGCCTGCCCCTTCGTCGTCGTCTCGGACGCCTCGGCGCGGACCGACACGATTCGCCGCGCCCATATCCGCCTGCCGGCCGCCGCCTGGGGCGAGAAGGACGGCACGGTGACGAATTCCGAGCGCCGCATCTCGCGCCAGCGCGCCTTCCTGCCGCCGCCGGGCGAGGTCCGGCCCGATTGGGCGATCGTCTGCGAGGTCGCGCGCCGCATGGGCCATGGCGCGGCCTTCGCCTATGCCTCCCCCGGCGAGATTTTCGCCGAGCACGCCGCTCTCTCGGCCTTCGAGAACGGGGGGGAGCGCGATTTCGACATCGGCGGCCTCGCGGGACTCCCGCCGGGCGGATACGACGCGCTGGCGCCCGTCCAATGGCCGCTGCCGGCGGGCGCAGCCCCGGCCGATCGCCGCTTCTTCGCCGAGGGCGGCTTCTACACGGCCGACCGCAAGGGCCGCTTCGTCGCCGTGGCGGGCGCCGCGCCGGCCCGGACCACGCCGGACTTCCCGCTGGTGCTCAATACGGGCCGCATCCGCGACCAGTGGCACACCATGACGCGCACCGCGAAGAGCCCACGCCTCTCCCAGCATCTGGCCGAGCCCTTCGTCGAGATCCATCCGGACGACGCCCGCCGCTGCGGGCTGGGCGAGGCCGACATCGCCGAGATCGAGAGCCCGCATGGCACGGTGCTGCTCCGGGTGCTCGTCACGCGCCGGCAGCGGCCGCGATCGCTCTTCGTCCCGATGCACTGGACCGACCAACTCGCCGCCTCGGCACGCATCGGCCGCCTCGCGCCGCCCGAGACGGATCCGGTCTCGGGCCAGCCCGCCCTGAAGCACGTGGCGGTGAGGGCGCGGCGCTTTCCCGCCGCCGCCTTCGGCTTCGCGGTGCTCGCGGAGCGCCCGGAGGGTCTCGACACGGATTACTGGGCGCTCGCGCGCTGCGCAGGCGGCTGGCGCTGCGAGTTCGCGATGGCCGGCGCGCGCGACTGGGCCGCCTTCGCGACGCGGCTCCTCGGCGGAGACGCGGGCATGCTCACCTATCTCGACCGGGCCGGGGGCCGGGCCCGCTTCGCGCGCTTCGAGGGCGAGCGTCTGCTCGGCGCGATCTTCGTGGCGCCCGGGCCGGTCGCGGTCTCGCGCGAATGGGCGGCCGAGCAGCTTGCCGCGTCTCACCCGGACCGATCGGCACGCCTTCTCGTCCTTTCGGGCCGGCCCGGTGCCGGCGGGGCGGATCGCGGGCCGACCGTCTGCGTTTGCTTCGGCATCGGCGCGAACCAGATCGCGGCCGCCGGCCGGGCCGGGCACCGCAGCGTGAAGGCGATCGGCGAGGCGCTTCAGGCGGGCACGAATTGCGGCTCGTGCCGGGCCGAGATCGCGGCAATCCTTGCGGGCCTCGTTCCCGAAGCGGCGGAGTGAACGCCCGGCGATCCGGCGGCCGGCTTGCGGAGAGAAGGACGCCGAAGGCGCTCAGCGCTCGGCGGCGTCCAGGCCCATCTGCCAGAAATCCGCTTCGAGCCGCGACGCCTTGCCGAACAGAGCGGCAAGCTCGATGAAGCGCTGCTCGGTCATGGCTCGTGCCGCCAGGTCGTCGAGATGGCGCCGCGCCCGCGCGGCGATGTCCTGATAGGCGTCGCCCGCATATTCGGCGATCCATTCGCGATAGGGATGCTCGCCGAGCGCACCGGCTCCGTTCGGAGCCAGGTTGCGGCCGATCTCGGCATAGCCGACGACGCAGGGGGCGAGCGCGACGTGGAGGTCGAGCAGGTCGCCGGCCGCGCCGCAATCCAGCACGAAGCGGGTATAGGCCACCGTCGCCTGATGCTCTGGCGCGGCCTCGATCGCGTCCGGCGTCAGCCCCCAGCGGCCGCACAGGCGCACATGCAGGTCCATCTCGTCGAGGATCGCGGCAAGCCCCGCCTGCGCCGCCTTCATGTCGGCGAGCGTGCGGCTCTTGTAGGTGGCGAGCGCATAGGCGCGCGCGAACTGGATCAGGAACAGATAATCCTGAACGAGATAGGTGCGGAACGCCTCCTCGGGCAGCGTGCCCGCGCCCATCCGGCGCACGAAGTCGTGGTCGACGTAGCTTTGCCAGTCGGCGGTGGCTGCGGTCTTCAGCCGGTCGAAGATGTCCATGGCTCAGCCCTTGCACTCATATGCTGCATCGAAGAAGGCACGCTCGAGCGCCACCGTCCACAGGAAGGAGCCCCGGCCGGCTTTTCCGCCGGCCCGACGCGATCCCGGATGGCTCCTCCGGGCAGCTCGTCATTTCCAGACCCCAGCCTCGGAAGCGCCGGTGCCGGATCCCCGCATGGCCTCGCAGAGCGCGCCGTCGTCGGATCGAAGCTGCCGCTCGCCCGCTCTTGACAGCTCTTATGCTCTGAATAAGTATAAGCCATCTTATGCTCAGTTGGAGTATAACATGGCTTCCTTCGCATCCGCCGAGCGGCTTCCCGCGGCCGACCTCTACGCCCGCGTCTCGCGCGTCATTCCACCTTTCGAATGGCCGGTCTTCGCGGAGGATGCGGAGGCGATCCTGCGCCTCAAGCGCGAGCGGAACGCGGTGGTCCTCGCGCATAATTACCAGACGCCCGAGATCTTCAACTGCGTCGCGGACATCGTGGGCGACAGCCTGGCGCTCGCCCGCAAGGCCATGGAGGTCGAGGCCGAGGTGATCGTGCTGGCGGGCGTCCATTTCATGGCCGAGACCGCAAAGCTCCTCAATCCGTCGAAGACGGTGCTGATCCCGGATGTCGCGGCCGGGTGTTCGCTGGCCGATTCCATCACGGCCGAGGACGTCCGGCTGATGCGCCGGCGCCATCCGGGCGTGCCGGTCGTGACCTATGTGAACACCTCGGTGGCCGTGAAGGCGGAATCGGACATCTGCTGCACCTCGGGCAATGCAAAACGGGTCGTCGAGGCGCTCGGCGTGCCGCGCGTCATCATGCTGCCGGACGAATACCTCGCCCGGAACATCGCGGCCGAAACCGATGTCGAGATCATCGCCTGGGAGGGCCATTGCGAGGTCCACGAGACCTTCCGGGCCGCCGATATCGCGGAGGTGCGCGAGGCCCATCCGGGCGTGACGGTGCTCGCCCACCCGGAATGCCCGCCGGATGTCGTCGCGGCGGCCGATTTCTCGGGCTCGACCGCCGCGCTGTCGGACTACATCGCCGGCAGGCAGCCGCCCCGCGTCGTCCTGATGACCGAGTGCTCGATGAGCGACAACATCGCCGTGCAGCATCCCGCCGTCGAGTTCATCCGGCCCTGCAACCTCTGCCCGCACATGAAGCGGATCACGCTCGCCAATATCCGGGCCTCGCTCGAGGAAAACCGGCACGTCGTGACCATCGATCCCGCGATGGCCGACCGCGCCCGCCTCGCGGTCGAGAGGATGCTCGCGATATGAGCGCCGATCTCCGCCGCCTCGCCGGGCAGCCGGTGATCGTCGGAGCCGGCATTGCCGGGCTCGTCACGGCTTTTCGCCTCGCGCCGCAGCCGGTCGTGCTCCTGTCGAAGGGGCGCCTCATGACGGAGGCGTCCAGCGTCTGGGCGCAGGGCGGCCTCGCGGCGGCCCTCGGGCCCGATGACGGGCCGGACCTGCACGTCGCCGATACCCTCGCGGCCGGCGACGGCTTGTCGGATGCCGGGATCGCGCGGCGCATCGCGGAGGGGGCGCCCGCGGCGGTCGAGATGCTGGCCGGGCTCGGCTGCGCCTTCGACCGCGATCGATCCGGCGCCCTTGCCCTCGGCCTCGAAGCCGCCCATTCGCGGCGGCGCATCGTACATGCCCGGGGCGATGCGACCGGGCGCGAGATCATGCGGGTCCTGGCCGAGGCCGCGCGGCGCACGCCGTCCGTCACGATTCTCGAAGGCTTCGAGGCGCGCCGCCTCCGGGTCGAGGAGGGCCGCATCGCGGGGCTTCTCACCTGCGATCCGTTCGGCCGGACGATCGACCTTCCGACCGATCGCGTGGTGATCGCGACCGGCGGAGTAGGCGGGCTTTTCCCCGACACGACCAATCCGGTCGGCTCCTTCGGCCAGGGCCTCGTCCTCGCGGCGCGGGCCGGGGCGGTGCTGATGGACCTCGAATTCGTGCAGTTCCATCCGACCGCCCTCGACGGCACGACGCGTCCGCTCCGCCTCGTCAGCGAGGCCGTGCGCGGCGAGGGAGCGACGCTGATCGACGAGCGCGGCCATCGCTTCATGGCGGACGAGCCCGGAGCGGAACTCGCGCCCCGCGACATCGTCGCCCGGCGCATCTGGCGCCATCGCGCCGCGGGCCACCACGTCTTCCTGGATGCGCGCAAGGCTCTCGGCGAGCGCTTTGCAGTGCGGTTCCCTGCGATCGCGGCCTCGTGCCGGGAGGCCGGGATCGATCCGGCCCGAATGCCGATCCCGGTTCGCCCGGCCGCGCATTACCATATGGGCGGCATCGCGGTGGACGGAGAGGGACGCAGCTCTGTCCCGGGCCTGTGGGCCTGCGGGGAGGCCGCCTGCACCGGGCTGCACGGCGCGAACCGTCTCGCCAGCAACTCGCTGACGGAAGCCATCGTCTGCGGCGGTCGGGTTTCCGACAGCATCGCGGGAACGCCGGCTGCGCCCGTGTCTCCTCGCCCCCGGCCCGCAGCGCCGATGCTGCCCGCGCCCGATGCCCGGCGCATCCACCCGCTCGTCGGCAGCGGTCTCGGCGTGATGCGGGGCGGGGAGGGACTCGCGGCGCTGGCCACCCGGCTGCTGGCCCCCGCCTCGGGCCGTGGAGCCGAGGCCGATCCGGCCGCCGTCGCTCTGATGATGGCGGTCGCGGCTCTGCGGCGCGAGGAGAGCCGTGGCGCCCATTGCCGGAGCGATTTTCCGAAACCCGCCTCTTCGGGCACCCATTCGCGCCTTCGTCTCGATGAAGCGATGAACGCCGTCCGGGACCTTGCCGGGGCCTGCGCGCCCGCACTTGTGGAAGCCTGACATGCCCCTTTCGAAACTGCCCGCCGTCATGATCGAGCCGATCGTGCGGGCGGCGCTTCTCGAGGATCTCGGCCGGGCCGGCGACCTGACGACCGATGCGATCGTGCCGGCCGATCACCGCAGCCAGGCCAGGCTCGCGGCCCGCCAGGTCGGCGTCGTGGCCGGGCTCGACGTCGCCGCGATGGCGTTCCGTCTGATCGATCCCGAGGTGGTCGTCGAGGTTGCGCGGCCGGACGGCGCGAGGCTCGCGCCGGGCGATGTGATCGCAACCGTTTCAGGCCCGACCCGCGCCATCCTGACGGCCGAGCGCGTGGCCCTGAACTTCCTCGGCCATCTCAGCGGCATCGCCTCCGTGACCGGATCGATCGTCGACGCGGTCCGGGGCTACGATGCGCAAATCGTCTGCACCCGCAAGACGACTCCGGGCCTGCGGGCGCTCGAGAAATACGCGGTGAGGGCCGGCGGCGGCGGCAACCATCGCTTCGGCCTCGACGACGCGATCCTCATCAAGGACAACCATGTCGCCATCGCGGGCGGTATCCGGCCCGCGATCGAGCGCGCCCGGGCCGGGGCCGGCCACATGGTCAAGATCGAGCTCGAGGTCGACACGCTCGCCCAACTCGAAGAGGCCCTCGGCATCGGGATCGACGCCGTCCTCCTCGACAACATGACGACCGATCAGTTGAGAGACGCCGTCGCCATGGTGGCGGGGCGTGCGCTGACGGAGGCTTCGGGCCGCATCACGCCGCAGACCGCACCCGCCATCGCGGCGAGCGGGATCGATCTGATCTCGATCGGCTGGCTAACCCACAGCGCGCCCGTGCTGGATATCGGGTTGGACCATGTCGGATCGGCGCCTGTCATGCCTCGAGACTGACCGGGAATTCCCCGGCAGATGCACGGATCGGGTGGAGAAGGGAGCAGAACAAGAGCTGCTCGAAATCGTACGTGGCCCTATCACTACTTTGGCAGATTATGAGTGCTGTCTCGCTGGCAATGAGGACATTG